>Ga0209053_1000155_pt1 | contig 76072 bp, 62 predicted proteins | sample EBPBio152010_DNA_FD_185864 | JGI IMG/M metagenome (GOLD analysis project Ga0209053, IMG submission 185864) | Wastewater treatment Type I Accumulibacter community from EBPR Bioreactor in Madison, WI, USA - Reactor 1_7/15/2010_ DNA (SPAdes)... | ecosystem: Engineered > Bioreactor > EBPR >... | reverse complement strand
CGATGCGTGCTGCTTTCCTGATGCTCGTGCTGGGTCTCGTCGCTGGCTGCGACGCGGCGCCGCTCGCGAGCCGCACCGCGACCAGCACCGAGCTTCACGGCCAGACGCTGCGCGGCCCCGTGCAGCCCGTCTGCCAGATCGGCGAGCCGTGCGAGGACGTGCCGTTCAGCGCCGACTTCACGGTTCTGGAAGGGTCGCGGTCGGTCGCGACGTTCCGCTCCGGTGACGACGGACGCTTCGCTGTCGCGCTCCAGCCCGGCACCTACACCATCGTGCCCGGCGCCGACGCGCCGATCCTCAACCCGACCGCTCAAGCCCGCTCGGTGACCGTCGCGCCGTCCGGCGTCACCGAGGTCGTGCTCGCATTCGAAACGGGCATCCGGTAGCTGGCACCGCCTACACGTCGTTCTCCTCCTTGACCGCGTCGGCCTCAACGGGCACGCGGTACTGGCCCGAGAAGCACGCGTGGCAGTAGCGGTCGCGGTCGTCGTGCGACGCCTCGACGGCGTCGAGCATCCCCTCGACCGAGAGGTAGCCGAGCGAGTCCACACCCAGCCACTCGGCGATCGCGTCCACGCTCCCGAACCGGTTGACGGCCAGCTCGTCGCGGCTCGGGAAGTCCATCCCGTAGAAGCAGGGCCACGCGACGGGCGGGCTGGCGGCGCGGAAGTGGACCTCGGCGGCGCCGGCGGCGCGCACCATCGCGACGAGTTGCTTGGCGGTCGTGCCGCGCACGATGCTGTCGTCCACCATCACGACCACGCGCCCGTCGAGGACGCCGGCGACGGGGTTGAACTTGGTCCGCACGCGCTGCTCGCGGCTGGCCTGCCCCGGCGAGATGAAGGTCCGCCCGACGTAGTGGTTGCGGATCAGGCCGATGTCCAGCTTGCACGGCCGGCCGAGGGCGTTGGACTCCGAGACGTAGCCGATGGCGGCGGTGTTGGACGAGTCCGGGACCGACATCACGAGCGGGCGCTTGTCGTTGCCGTCGGGCACGGGCGCGTCGTGCGCGAGGCGCTTGCCCATCTTGCGGCGCACCTTGTCGACCGTCGCGCCGAAGACGCGGCTGTCGGGGCGCGAGAAGTAGACGTACTCGAAGACGCACTGCGCGACGCCGTGGCGGCGCGGGAGGCAGACGCCGTCGAAGCCGCTCGTGTCGGCGGCGGTCCCGACGCGCTCGACGCCCGCGCGGTCGATCACGAGCACCTCGCCGGGCGCGACGTCGCGCACGTACGTCGCGCCGATGATGTCGAACGCGCAGGTCTCGCTCGCGACGACCCAGCCGGGGAGCGAGCGGCCCGGCGCCGGCGGGAGCATCCCGAGGGCGAGCGGACGGAAGCCCGCCGGGTCGCGCACCGCGATCAGCGCGTCGTCGGTCAGCATCGTGAGCGAGAACGCCCCCTCGACGTCGTGGAGGGCGTCCGCGATGCGCGCCACCGGACCGTTCGCGCGGCTCTGCGCCGCGAGGTGGAGGATCAGTTCGCTGTCCGCCGACGACGTGAAGAGCGTCCCGCGGTCGCGCAGGCGGTCGCGCACGGCGCGGGCGTTGGAGAGGTTGCCGTTGTGCGCCAGCGCGAGGTGCCCGTCGCGGTCGTGCACCACGAACGGCTGGATGTTGGCCGGGTTCGTGGCGCTGCCGCTCGTCGAGTAGCGCGTGTGGCCGATGGCGGCGTCGCCGGCGAGCGTCGCCTCGAAGCGCGGCCGGTCGGCGAACACGTCGAGCACGAGCCCGAAGTCCTTGATCGACGGCATGGTGCGCCGCCCCCGCGCCTCGTCGAAGACCGACGTGACGATGCCGGCGGACTCCTGCCCCCGGTGCTGCAGCGCGTGCAGCGCGAGGTAGGTCAGGTGGGCGGCGTCGGGGTGGTTGTAGACGCCGACGATGCCGCAGTGGTCGCGCGGTTTGTCCACGGGTGGCCGGGCGGTGGGGAGCCCAAGCTACGGGCCGGACGCGCCCGTTCGCGTGCGGCGGGGCGGAAAGACGCGCCGTCTTCGCGGCTCATGCGTCGCGGCTCACCACGCGGCGACGAGCGCCCCGAGCGCCACGCCGACGGCGTCGGCCGCGAGGTCGCGCCACGAGAAGTGGGGCCCGACGGCGCGGCGGCTGTCGGCCACCTCCTTGAGCACGCCGAGCGCGAGCGTGGTCGCGGCGCTCACCGGCAGCGCCTGCCCGTTCGTGAGGCCGGCCTTGTCGGTGAGGACGTACTGCCCCGAGAGGGTGAGCAGGAAGCTGGCCGAGGCGTGCATCGCCTTGTCGCGCGCGATCCACAGGTCAGGCGGACGCAGCGAGTCGGCGCCGGCGACGTGACGCGTCATCGGCGGGTGTGGCTCCAGCGCCGACGACGCCAGCGGCGGCCCCGGTGCGCGCAGCGGCTGAGCCGCCGGAGCGGCCCCGATCAGGAACGCGAGCCCGACGACCGCCCGCCTCACACGCCGGACGGCGGGACGCGCTGGCCGATGGTCATGTCGTCCTCGGGGTCGGGCGAGGCGTCGCGCGCCGCCTGCGACTTGAGGATGCGCGCGAACGACCAGACCATCGTGCCGAGGACGAACGTCCAGCTGACGGCCATGAAGAGAAAGGCTCCGGTGGACATCGGCGTGGGGGCTAGATCTGGGTCTCGTCCTCCGGGCCGGGGCCCGGCAGGAGCGGCGAGACGTGCTCGGGGTGCGGATGCGGCGCGGGGTGCGGCGCGCGCGGGTTCGGGCGGCCGACCGAGCCGGCGCGGTGCGGACCGTCGGGACCGACCTCGATGAAGTCCGCGCGGTCGTCGTAGCCGTTGCGGGTCCAGGCCAGGCGGATCATCCAGAGGAAGAAGACCACGAAGCCGACGAGCAGCAGTCGCGAGACCTGCACCCACATCTCCATGCCGGGCGGGACCGGCCCGCCGGCCGAGCAGACGGCGCCCGCCGGGGCGGTGTCCGGGCACGTGAGCGTGAGGATGGGCCACGCCTCCGTCACCGCCCACCAGCCGAGGATGATCAGCAGGAAGAGCGGCGTCACGTAGGTCATGATGAACCGGAAGAGCGCCGGCAGGCGGATGTCCGCCCCGAGGTGGAGGCTGCGCCACGCGTTCTCCGGCTTGAAGAGCCACATGAAGAGGATGACCTCGATCACGGCCATCAGCGCGAGGCCGAAGGTGCCGGCCCAGTAGTCCCACTCCCACAGGAAGCCGCTCTCGAAGACGAGCATGCAGAGCACGCCGAAGAGGATCGCGATGGCGCCGATGGTCCACGACGAGACCTCGCGGCGGACGCCGAACTCTTCCTCGAAGAAGGCCACGATGGGCGTCGCCATCGCGACGCTGGACGTGATGCCGGCGAAGTAGAGCAGCCCGAACCACATCGCGCCGAACATCTGCCCGAAGGGCATCTGCTGGAAGACGACCGGCATCGCGACGAAGCCGAGGTTGAACGAGCCCGACTGGGCGACCTGCATCGCGCCGGCGACGCCGAAGAAGGCGACGGCGGCCGGGATGGCGATCGAGCCGCCGAGGACGACCTCGGCCGTCTCGTTGGTGATGGCCGTCGCGACGCCTGAGAGCGCGATGTCGTCCTTCGTCGAGAGGTAGCTCGCGTAGGTCTGGAGCGTGCCCATGCCCACCGAGAGCGTGAAGAAGATCTGCCCGGCGGCGGCGAGCCACGTCCGCGCGCTGGAGAGGCCCGAGAGGTCCGGGTTGTAGATGAACTCGAGGCCCTGCAGCGGCGAGACGCCGTTCTCGCCGGCCCCGAGCGTCAGGACGCGGACCATCAGGATGATGGCGAAGACGAACAGGATGGGCATCCCGATCTTCGCGAGCTTCTCGATGCCGCTCGAAATGCCCTTGGACAGGACGTAGATCGTCGGGCCGATCGAGAGGAAGAAGAAGAGGAAGGGCACCCAGAAGTCGTGCGCGCTCGCGTCGTGGATGACCTGGTACGAGCTCAGGTAGCCCGCCATCTCCTCCTGAGTCGTCAGTCCCCAGTAGTCGCCGGTGGCCGAGAACCAGGTGTAGGCCAGCGTCCACGACATGAGGACCGTGTAGTAGCAGAGCACCACGAACGGGATCACGAGGCCGATCACGCCGAGGTACTTGGCCGCCGGGTGCTTCCAGAGCGCGGCGAACATGCCCGGCACGTGCCCCTTGCGGAAGCGCCCGCCGCGCCGTCCGATCCCCCACTCCACCCACATCAGCGGCAGGCCGAGGAGGATGAACGACAGGAAGTAGGCGATCATGAACGATCCGCCGCCGTTGGCAGCCGCCTGCCCGGGGAACCGGAGGAAGTTGCCCAGGCCGACGGCGTTGCCGGCCATTGCGAGGATCAGCCCGATGCGGCTGCCCCACGCTTCGCTCTTTGGAGTCGCGTCGGCCATCAGAGATGCGAGGGTGAAGGAGCCGCGAAGGTACGGGCGGATCGCGCCGATGCCACCGCGCCCCCCGAAATGCCCTGCGCCTCCCGCCCTACAGCGCGTCGAGCCAGTCCTCGGTCGTCAGCAGGCTGCGCACGATCACGCGCCGCGCGGCGCCCAGGTCGAAATCCTGCCCGACGGACCGCGTGACGTTCATCGCGAACACAGCCACCGTGCCGCGCCCCTGCGGGTGCGGACGCGACCGCTCCACCCAGCCGACGAGCCAGCCGAGGTCCGACTCGTCGGGCTCGACGGCCCATCCCGTCTTGCCGTGGATCGTCCCGCCGGCCTCGCGGTAGCTCACCAGCAGGTCGCGCACGGTCGCTTGCACCTCGGGGCGGAACGCCAGGTCGCCGCGCCGAAGGCGGTCCATGAACGCGACCTGCTCGTCGGGCGAGATGGCGAGCGGGCCGGTGAGCCAGAACGTCGTCACGCTGTCGCCGACGGCGCCGTTGCCGTAGGGCTCGCGCACGAACGCCGCACGGTAGCGCTCGGCGCCGACGCGCTCGGCGACGCGCTGGTACAGCCACACCGTCGAGAACTCCATGCCTGTGCGCAGCGAGTGGTCGCGGTTCCAGGCGTCGAGCCAGCGGCGCGTGCCGTCCCAGACGAACATCGAGTCCGGGTCGCGCACGACACCCGTCTCGAGCGCGACGAGCGCGTTGTAGACCTTGAACGTGGACGCCGGCGTGCGGCGCTCGCCGGCGCGGGTGGCGTCCGAGCGGTGGATGACACCCGCCTCGGGCTCGTAGAGCACGAACACGCCCTCGGCATTGTAAGCGCGGAAGACGGCGTTCCACTCGGGGCGGAGCGAGTCGCGCGCCGCCACCGGCGCGGCGGATGCGGCGGGCGGCGGGACCACCGTCGGCGGCGCGGTGGTGCAGGCCGCGACGCCGGCGACGACGAGGAACGAGACGAGACGCAGCATCGGATCAGCGGGTGGGAGCGAACGAAACGGCCGTCCGCCTCGTCGGCTCCCGTCGGCCGGAGACGGCGCCGGTCAGAACGGAAGCGCGAGCACGGCCGCCGCGTACGCCTCGTGCTTCTCGCGCGTGTCGAGCAACGCCCCGCCCTTCGTGCGGAAGCAGCGGTCCGTGCGGCTGTACGTCAGGTAGCGGTGGAGCGTGTAGTGGTCGTCCTTCGAGAGCAGCAGCACGTCCGTGGCGTGCTCCTCGCGGTACGACCAGTGGTGGCGCTGGAAGCCCTCGGGGCAGGGAATGTGCTGGCTCAGGTTGTAGGCGCGCTTCTGCTCGGGTAGGCACGGCGCGCTCGTCCCGCGCCGCTTGACGTTCGTCACGTACCCCAGGCGGTGGTACTTCTCGCGCCCCCGCGCCCGCTCCTTCTCGGCCCAGTCGGGATCCGAGGCCCGCTTCTGGCGCTCGCGCTCCTTCATGCGCTGCTTGTGGCATGTCTTGCAGACGTGGAACAATCCGTCCGCCGTCTCGGGATGTCGATAGTACTGGTCGGGGGACAGCGACTCCCGACATGCCTTGCATGTTTTCACAACGACGTGGGGGAAGGCACCGAAGCACCTTCCCCCACGCTCAGAACAGCAGAATGTTCTCACCTTATCTCAGAAGGGGAGATCGTCGTCCGGCGAGAAGTCGTAGTCGTCGCCGGCGGGCTGCGCCTGGGGGCGCGGGGCCGGGCGGGACTGCTGCGGACGCGCCGGGCGGCTCTCGCTGCGGCTCTCGCCGCGGTCGTAGCCGCCGTCGTCGCCGCCCGCGCCGCGCGAGTCGAGCATCTGCATCTCGCGCGCCTTGATCTCGGTCGTGTAGCGCGTGTTGCCGTCCTTGTCCTCCCACTGGCGGGTCTGGAGCGAGCCCTCGATGTAGACCTTGGAGCCCTTCTTGAGGTACTCGCCGCAGATCTCCGCGAGGCGGCTCCACGCGACCACGCTGTGCCACTCCGTGTTCTCGACCATGTTGCCGTCGCGGTCCTTGTAGCTCTCGCTGGTGGCGAGGCGCAGGTTGCAGACGGCGGTGCCGGAGCCGGTGTAGCGCAGTTCGGGGTCCGCGCCGAGGTTGCCGATGAGAATGACCTTGTTGATTCCGCGTGCCATGGTGGCGTTGGGATGCGAGGGCGGTGTTGGCTCGGTGGCCGGCCCTCTGGTACAGGAGTCCACCCCGGCGAGCCGGGGCCGTTCGAGAAAGTGCGCCGACAGCGGAGGTGCCGCGACGCGTTCGGGAGGATAGACGCGGCGCGTGCCCGTCTGTAACCTCCGTCAGCAAAAATATCCGCGACCCTGTGCCAACCGAGCGTCACACGCCCTCTCCCGCCGTTCCCGTCGAGGCCCTCGGCCTGACCGACGACGACCGCGCCGCCGCCTTCCCGGCCCTCTACGCCGACTTCGCGGCGGTCGTCCGCCGCCTCCGGCGCGACTGCCCGTGGGATCGCGAGCAGACCCACGCCAGCGTCCGCCACCTCACCATCGAGGAGGCGTTCGAGCTGGCGCAGGCCATCGACGAGGGCGACACACGTGCGATGCGCGGCGAGCTGGGCGACCTCTTCCTGCACGTCCTCTTCCACGCCCACATCGCCGAGACCGAGGGCACGTTCACCATCGCCGACGTGATGGTGGCGGCGATGGACAAGCTGGTGCGCCGCCACCCGCACGTCTTCGGCGAGACGGTCGTCGGCGGGACCGACGAGGTGCTGCGCAACTGGGAGGCCATCAAGCAGCAGGAGAAGCGCGACGCCGGCGAGCGCGCGCCGAGCGTCCTCTCGGGCGTGCCGTCGGCGCTGCCGGCGCTGCTGCGCGCCGAGCGCGTCCAGCAGAAGGCCGCCGGCGTCGGCTTCGACTTCCCGGACGCCGACGCCGCGTGGGGCAAGGTCGAAGAAGAGCTCGGCGAGCTGCGTGAGGCCGCGGCCACCGGCGACGCCGACCGCACCGAGGCCGAGCTGGGCGACGCCCTCTTCGCACTCGTCAACGTGGCGCGCCTGTGGGGCGTGACGAGCGAGAACGCGCTGCGGCGGACCGTCTCGACCTTCTCGCGCCGCTTCGCGCACGTCGAGGCCGCACTCGCCGCCGGCGGACGCTCGCCGGCGGAGGCGTCGCTCGACGAGATGGACGCGCTCTGGGACGAGGCGAAGCGCGACGAGGCGAAGCGCCGCGAAGCCGGGGCGCGCGTCGGCGCGTGAGAGCCGCCGCCCCCGCCCGGCCGACGGTCGCGTCGCGCCTGCTGGTCGTCGCCGTGGCGGCGCTCTCGCTGCTGCCGCCGGCGCGGCTGGCCGCCGAGTGGGTCACCTACCGGCGCGTCGTCGGCCCGCTCGTCGAGACGCCCCCGCAGGGCTTCGACGGCGTGCGGTGGGCGGACGCGCCGGGCGGTCCGCTCGCCACGTACGTGCTGCCGGGCGGACCCGGGCGCCGCGCCGGCGTCGAGGCCGGCGACCGGCTGGTGGCGGTCGACTTCCTGCCGGTGACGACGGCCGGCGAGGCGCTCGCCGCGAGCGCCTCCGCCGCCGGCACGCGCCTGACGTACAGCCTCTCGCGCGGCGGGCGCGAGCGGACGGCCGACGTGTCCATCTCCCGCGTGCCGACGCTCGTCTACCCTCTCTCGCGTGCGCTGTGGGGTGCCGCCGGGTGGGGCTTCGGGCTGGCGACGCTCGTGCACATCCTCGCGCTGGCGACCGTGCGTCCGATGGCGCGGCGCTCGGCGCGGGCGCGGCGGGCGGCGTGGCTCATCGGGATGGCGACGGCGTGGGTGGCGGGCAACCTGCTGCGCATCGGGTGGGTGACGATAGCCGCGCCGGCCGCCGACGGCGCTGCGCGCGTCGCCTTCGACGCGCTGACGCTCGTCGCCGTCGCCGGGTGGATCGTCTTCCCGGCGCTGCTGCTGCGCGACCGCGTCCTCGCGCGGCGGCTGCGGGCCGGACGCGCGCTCTGGGCGCTGGCGGTCCCGCCGGCCGTCCTCGGCGTCGGGCTCGCCGGCGCGACGGTGCTGGGCCACCTCGGTCCGCTCCCGCCGAACGCGTTCGCCGCGCCGGTCATCTTCTACGTCTGCGTCTACGTCGGGGCGGCGGCGCTGCTGTCGCTCGCCGACGGGCCGCGCCCGTGGCTGCGCGCCGGTCACGCGGCCGTCGCGCTGCTGGCCGTCGCCGGCGCGCTCGTCGCGTGGCAGATCGCGCCGGCGTCGCGCCTCGCCGAGAGCCTCGGTGCGGGCTGGGTGCTGACCGGCCTCCAGCTCCTCTCGACGCTTCCGGTGGTCCTCGTCTCGGCCGACACGCTGCGCGTCGGCTCGTTCGACCTCGTGATGGCGCGCGGCGCGGGCGTAGCGGCGCTGCTGGCCGTCGTCTTCGCGGCCGTCGTCGGCGGCGACGCGCTGCTGGTGGCGCTCGGCGCCCGCTCGGCGGTCGCGCTCGGCGGGGCCGTCGTCGGCGTGCTGGCCGTGTCGCTCGCGCTGGCGCCGAGAGTCGCGCGCTGGGCGCGGACCCTCGGACGGCGCCCCGACGAGACGGCCGCCCTCTCCGCGTTCGCGGAGCGCGTGCGCGACGTCACGGCCGTGGACGCCCTCGCGGCCGACGCCGCCGACGCCATCGGGCGCGCGTTCGATCCGCGCTCGGCGGCCGTCTTCCTCCGGCACCCGGCGAGTGGCGCGTGGGTGCGCGCGGCGTGGAAGCCCGCGCCGCCGGTGTTCGACACCGCGACGCTCGACGCCGTGTGGGGCGCGCTCCGGGCCGACGGGCGCGTCTGGGCACGCAACGACGAGATCTGCGAGGCCGCGCTGCCCGAGAGCGAGGCCGACCGGCTGCGCGCGCTCGGCGTGGCCCTCGCGGTGCCGGTGGCCGATGGGGAAGGCGAGCCCGTCGGGCTATTCGTGCTCGCCCGCAAGACGCGTCCGCTGGCCGTCTACTCGCTGGCCGACGTGGCGCGCCTGCGCGGGCTCGCCGGACAGGTCGCGCTCGCCGCCGAGCGCCTGCGCCTCGTCGAGCGCGAGAAGGCACTCGTGCGGCAGACGGCCGAGGCCGAGCTCGTTGCGCTGCGCGCGCAGATCAACCCCCACTTCCTCTTCAACGCGCTCAACACGGTCGCGGCGCTGATCGCCGAGCGCCCGGCCGACGCCGAGGCGACGGTCGAGAACCTCGCCGGCCTGTTCCGCGACGTGCTGACCGCGAGCGGCCGGCCGACGGTCCCGCTCGCCGACGAATTGCGCCTCGTGCGCCGCTACCTCGCCGTCGAGCAGGCGCGCTTCGGCGACGCGCTCGCGGTGACCGTGGACGCGCCCGACGACGCGCTCGCGCGCGAGGTACCGGCGTTCTCGGTCCAGACGCTCGTCGAGAACGCCGTCAAGCACGGCGTCGAGCGCAAGCGCGGCGGCGGGCGGGTGGCCGTCGAGGCGCGCGTGGACGACAGCGGCGCGCTCGTCGTGGGGGTGTCCGACACCGGCGTCGGCATCCCGGCGCTGTTCACCGGCGACGACGCGGGCGATCCAGCCGCCGACCGTCCGGACGGCGCGTCGGACCGTCCGGCGTCCCCGGCCGCCCGCTCGGACGGCGGCGAGGCATCCGCCGACGCCCTGCCGGCGTTCTTCGGCGTCGGGCTCTCCAACGTCGCCCGCCGGATCGCCTCGCTCGCGCCCGGCGGTCTCGCGATCCGCTCCTCGCCCGACGGCACCACCGCCACGCTCACGCTGCCCCCCTGACGACGATGCTCCGCGTCCTGATCGCCGACGACGAGGCACCCGCGCGCGCGCGGCTGGCGCGGATGCTGGCGCCGATGGTCGAGGCCGGCCGCCTCGCCGCGCCCGACGAGGCCGCCGACGGCGTGGAGGCGCTCGCCGCCGCCGAGGACGCCGCCGGCGCCGGCGCGCCGTACGGCCTGCTCTTCCTCGACGTGCGGATGCCGGGGCTCGACGGCTTCGGCGTGCTGGACCGCCTGCCGCCCGAGGCGCGCCCGGCGGTCGTCTTCACGACGGCGTTCGACGAGTACGCCGTGCGCGCCTTCGAGGCCAGCGCCGTGGACTACCTCCTGAAGCCCGTCGGCGCCGAGCGGCTGGCCGACGCCGTCGGGCGCGCCGAGCGCCTCGCGCCCGCCGACCGTCGCGACGCCGACGAACGCCTCGCCGACCTGCTCGACCGCCTCGACGACGCGCCGCCGGCGCCGCGCGTCGCCGGTCCGCCGCTGACGCAGTTCACCGTGCAGGGCCGCGACCGCCTGCTCGTCGTCGCCGCCGACACGGTCGTCGCGGCCGAGGTCCACGACGGGATCACCAACCTGTACGTGGCCACCCGCGCGGCCGACGGGCGGACGGCCACGACGCGCCACATCGTCCCCTACCCGCTCGACGCGCTGGAGGCGCGGCTGGACCCGGCGTTGTTCGTGCGCGTCCACCGCGGCGCGCTGGTGCGGCTCGCATCGATCCGCGAGATGATCCCGTGGTTCTCGGGACGCTACAAGCTGGTTCTCGACGGCGGCCACGAAGTGACGGCCAGCCGCGCGAGATCGCGCGAGTTGAAGGACCGGCTGAGCGTGTGACGTCAGGCGACGGCGACGCCGTTGGACGCCGCGCGGCGCGCCTCGGCATCGGCGGCCAGCAAGTCGTCCAGCGTGGTGCTCGGCACGTCGCGGCCGGCCTCCATGCCGCGCTCGACGAGGCGCGGGATGTCCGTGAACCGCACGTCGCCGGCGAGGAAGCGCGCGACGGCGACCTCGTTGGCGGCGTTCATCGCCGCCGGCACGGCCCCGCCGGCAGCGAGCGCCGCGAAGGCGAGCGGCAGGCACGGGAAGCGTGCGGCGTCGGGCGCCGCGAAGTCGAGCGCGCCGAGCGACGGCCAGTCGAGGCGCGGGTGCGGCGCGGGCCACCGCTCGGGGAACGAGAGCGCGACCTGGATCGGGACCAGCATGGTCGGCGCGCCGACCTGCGCCTTGGCCGAACCATCGACGAACGTCACGACCGAGTGGACGGCGCTCTGGGGGTGGATGACCACCTCGATCCGCTCGGCGGGCACGTCGAACAGCCAGCGCGCCTCGATCACCTCCAGGCCCTTGTTCATCATCGTCGCCGAGTCGACGCTGATCTTGGCGCCCATCGTCCAGTTGGGGTGCGCGAGTGCCTCGGCGGGCGTGATCGCGTCGAACGAAGCCGCGTCGCGCGTGCGGAAGGGTCCGCCGGACGCCGTCAGCGTGAGGCGCTCGACGCAGCCGGCCGGCTCGCCGACGAGGCACTGGAAGAGCGCCGAGTGCTCGCTGTCCACGGGGACGACCGTCGCGCCGGTGCGCGCGGCCTCGGCGGCGACGAGCGCGCCAGCGACGACGAGGCTTTCCTTGTTGGCGAGCGCGACGGCCTTGCCGGCGCCGACGGCGGCGAGCGTCGAGCGGAGCCCGGCCGCGCCGACGACGGCGGCGACGACCACGTCGGCGGTCGGCGCGCTCGCGAGGGCCGTCACGGCCGCCTCGCCGGCGGCGACCTCGATGCCGGTCCCGGCCAGCGCGTCGGCCAGCGGTGCGTAGGCCGTCTCGTCGGCCACGGCGACGGCGCGCGGACGCACGGCGAGCGCCGCCTGCGCGAGTCCCTGCCAGTCCGAGCCCGCCGCGAGGCTGTCGACAGCCAGCCGGTCCGGGAAGAGCGCGACAACCTCCAGGGTCTGTTGTCCGATGGAGCCGGTGGCGCCGAGGACGGCGAGGCGCCGGCGGCGCGGGGACGGCGCGGGTGCACCGAGGGAGGGCAGCATCGGGCGGGCGCCGGCACGAAGGGCGCGGAGGCGAGCGTTCACCGGCAGCACGCCGCCGGACGAGCGACGACCCGAAGGTCGGCGGTGCGCCCAAGATACCCGCCCTACCTTGGGGCCTCCCTGCCCTGCCGTGCGCCTCGTCGCCCTCGCCCTGCTCCTCGCCGCGCCGCTGGCCGCCCAGCCGACGCCCCCGCCGCCGCTCCCGCCGCCGCCGCGTCCGCTGGGTGGCATCCGGACCGCGCCGGCGCCCGAGCCGGCAAGCATCGACCTCGCGCGGCGCTTGCTGCGCGCGGGGCAGACCGACGAGGCCATCGCGCGCCTCGAAGACCTGCGCGACAACCGTCCCGACGCGACGGCCGTGGACCTGTTGCTGCGCGAGGCGTATGCGACCGCCGGACGCTGGGACGACGCGCTGAGACTGCTGGACGAGACCGACGACGCGCGCGGCGCGACGGTCGGATCCCGCACCGAGCGCGGCGTGCTGCTCCACCGCGCCGGACGCGCCGACGAGTCCGCGCGCGCCTTCGACGCCGCCGTCGCCACGGCGCCCGACCGCGAGGCGACGTACCGGACCGTCGGCACCGCGATGGCCGACCTGCGGCTCCACGCCGCCGCCGAGGCGCTCTACGCGCGCGGCGCCGAGGCCCTCGGCGACCCCGGCCGCTTCGACCTCGAACGGGCCGCGCTCCTCGGCGCGGCCGGTCGGCACGAGGAGGCCGCCGCGCGCTACCTCGACGTGCTGGTGCGCGACCCCGGCGCGATCGGGACGGTCCGCGACGGCCTGACGCCGATCGTCAGCGCCGACGGTGCGGCGGACGCCTTCGCGCGCGCCGCCGACGCCGCGCTCGCGCGCCACCCGACGAACCGCGCGGTGCGCCACCTCATCGGATGGATCGCGATGGAGCGCGGCGACCACGCCCGCGCGCTCGACGCCGCGCGCGCGCTCGACCGGCTGGAGCAGCAGGGCGGGCGCGGCCTGCTCGACTTCGCCGCGATGGCGTCCGCCGCCGGCGCCGAAGACGCTGCGCTCGCCGCCCTCGGCGAGGTCATCACCCGCTACCCCGGCTCGCGCGAGGAGACCGAGGCGCGCGCGGTCCGCGCCACGCTCGCCGCGGCACGCGCGTCCGACGCCGGCGAGCGCGCCACGCGCGGCCCGACGCCGCTGGCCGACGCCGCCGACGCCGACTTCACGGCCCTCGTCGCCGCCGGCGACCTGCCGCCCGACGCGCGGCTCGCGTGGGCCGACCTCCGGCGCGACGTCTACGGCGACCTCGACGGCGCGCGCGAGCACTATGCGCGCGTCACCGGCGCGCTCGCGCCCCGCGCCCGCCTCGCGCTGGCCGACGTGGACGTCCGCGCCGGCGACCTCGACGCGGCGCGCGAGCACTACGCGGCGCTGGAGTCGGGCGTCCGCCTCGGCCTCGTCGCCGAGCAGGCGCGCTTCGACCTCGCCCGGATCGACTTCTACGAGGGGCTTGTCTACTCGGCGCTCGCGCGCGTCGAGGCGATGGACGAGAACACGGCGTCCGACCTCAGCAACGACGCCATCGCGCTGCGGGTCACGCTCCAGGAGAACATCACCGAGGTCGGGGTCGACACCGTCTCGGCGGCGCTCCGCGCGTACGCGGCCGCGGCGCTCCTCCACCGGCAGACGCGCGACGAGCGCGCGCTCGCGACGCTCGACAGCCTCCTCGCCGCCGCGCCCGGCCACCCGATCACCGATGACGCGCTCTTCCTCCGCGCGCAGGTGCTGACGGCGCTCGGCCGCCCCGCCGAGGCCGTCGAGACGCTGGACCGGCTCGCGACGGCCGATCCGACGTCGTTCTTCCGCGACCGCGCGTTGATGCTCCAGGGCGACGCGCTCGACCGCCTGCTCGGGGACGCGCCCGCCGCCGCCGGGCGCTACGAACAGCTCCTGACGCTCTTCCCGGCGTCGCTCTTCGCCCCCGAGGCACGCGCCCACCTCCGCCGGCTCCGCGCGCCATCGTGATGCGTCCGTTCCTCCTGCTCCTGATGCTGCTCCTCGCGCCGTCGACCGCGCGCGCGCAGGACGTGCTGATCCCGATGGACGACGCCCAGGCCGACCACCTCAAGGCCTACGGTGCCGTCTACCACGCGCTCTCGCTGGGCCTGCAGGTGGACTGGCTGCTCAACTGGCGCGGCGGCAGCTTCGTCGCCCCGGCCGACGCGGCGCTCGTCTCGGACCTCCACGTGCGCGGCGTGACGTTCGAGCCCGCCGACGGCGCCGCCCTCGTCGCCGACGCCGAGCGTCCCGACGCCAACACGTCGGTCGCCCGCCTCGAGCGCGTCCCACGCATCGCCGTCTACGCACCGGCCCAGACGCTCCCCTGGGACGACGCCGTGCTCCTCGCGCTGACCTACGCCGAGGTCCCCTACACGCAGATCTACGACCACGACATCCTCGACGGCCGCCTGAGCGAGTTCGACTGGGTGCACCTCCACCACGAGGACTTCACCGGCCAGTACGGCAAGTTCTGGGCCCAGTACCGTGGGCAGGCGTGGTACCAGCAGCAGGTCGCCGACGCCGAGGCCGACGCCCGCGCGCGCGGCTTCTCGACCGTCGCCCGCCTCAAGTTGACCGTCGCCCAGACGCTCCGCGCCTATGTCGCCGGCGGCGGCTTCCTCTTCGCGATGTGCAGCGGGACCGACACGTTCGACATCGCCCTCGCCGCGCACGCGACCGACGTCGTGCCCGAGCCGTTCGACGGCTCGCCGGTGGCGCCCGACTACGCCGACGCGCTCGACTTCTCGCAGACCGTCGCCTTCCACGACTTCACGCCGGTCATCAACCCGTTCGAGTACGAGCACTCGGACATCGACGCGCCGCCGCCGCCGGAGATGCGCAACGAGCTCACCGACTACTTCACGCTCTTCGACTTCTCGGCGCGCTGGGACCCGGTCCCGACGATGCTCACCCAGAACCACGTCGCCAGCGTGAAAGGCTTCATGGGCCAGACGACGGCCTTCCGCGCGAGCGCCATCAAGCCGGGCGTGGTGGTCCTCGGCGAGCACCCGGCCACCGGCAACGTGCGCTACCTCTACGGACCCGTCGGGCAGGGCTTCTTCGCCTTCTACGCCGGCCACGACCCCGAGGACTACCAGCACTTCGTGGGCGACCCGCCGACGGACCTCGCGCTGTTCCGCAACTCGCCCGGCTACCGGCTGATCCTCAACAACGTGCTCTTCCCCGCCGCGCGCCGCCAGCCGCAGAAGACCTGACGGTCACGTCCGGACGACCGCGCGCGAGGCGGCGGTCCCCAACGCGAGCGCGAGCGCGTCCTCGGCGAGCGCCGCCGGCAGCGCGCCGATCTGGTCCGACGCCACGGCGCGCACCCGGTGCATCGCGACCGTCGAGACCGCCGCGCCGACGGCCCCGGCGAGCGCCGCGCCGACGAGGCTCGTCCCCCGTCGCCCGGCGACGGCCGCGCCGACGAGCGCGCCCGACGCGACGCGCCCGGCGAACGGCGCCGCGTCGGTCCGGTGCGGCGTCATCGGCAGCTTGTCGGCCACGAGCTCGCCGGCGGCAGCCAGCGCGAGCGCCGTCGGCGCGGGACGCGCGGCGAGCCACGTCGCCGGCCAACCGTCAGGTCGGCGCAGCCAACGGTCGCCGGCCGTCGGACGCGACGCGAGGGCCCGCGCGAGCGTCGCCGGCGCGGTGGCACTGCGCATGCCGGCGACCCATCCGAGGGCGGCGGAGAGAACGAGCGACGTCATGGATCGGGGCGAGCGCGAGGGTCGGGGTCAACCGCCGACGGCGCGGCGAGGTTGCCGGTCGGTAGCTTCGCCGGCCCCTCCTGCGCGCCGGTGACCCCCAAGCCCCCGTCCGATTCCCGCGTCTCGTCGGTCGAGCTCGTGCTGCCGAACGACACCAACACGCTCGGCAACCTGATGGGCGGTCGGCTGCTCCACCTCATGGACATCATCGCCGCCATCGCGGCGCAGCGCCACAGCGGGCGGACGGTCGTCACGGCGAGCGTGGACAGCGTGGACTTCAAGAGCGCGATCCGCCTCGGCGAGGTCGTCGCCCTGACGGCCGTCGTCAACCGGGCCTTTACGACGTCGATGGAAGTGGGCATCGAGGTCTTCGCCGAGAACAACCGGACGGGCGAGCGAAGGCACTGCAATTCGGCGTATTACACGTTCGTCGCGGTGGACACCGACGGGCGGCCCATCCCGGTTTCGCCGACGGCGCCGGAAACGGAGGACGAGCGGGCGAGGTACGAGAGCGCGGCACAGCGACGCGAGCTCCGGCTCCTGTTGGCCGGTCGCCTCGCTCTCGCCGACGCTCCTCATCTCCTCGACTACCTCGGCGCACCACCGCCGTCCGACCCATGACCCGCTTCCTCTCCGCCCTCTCGCTTCTCGTGTTCACCGCCGCGCCGGCCGCCGCCCAGGTCGGCATTGGCGGGCAGGTAGGCGAACCGACCGGGCTCTCACTCAAGTTCGGCGCCGGACAAGGCGCGCTCGCCGTCGCGGTCGGCTGGGACCTCGATGACTCGATTTCAGCCGAGGCGCACTACATTCTTCGTGAGCGCCGACTGCAGGGCAGTTCGGGCGCGCGTCTGTTCTACGGCCCGGGTGCCTTCATCGACGTTCAGGGCTCCGGCCGGAATGAAGACGTGGACGCTGGCGTGAGCCTCGGCGTGGGGCTGTCGGCCATGCTCGCTCGCGAGATCGAGTTGTACGGCCTGATCTCGCCCCGCCTCCGCCTGGTCGACGAAACCGGCTTCGAGATCGGCGGCGGCGTCGGTCTGCGCCTTTACCTCTAATCTCCGATGCGTCCCATCCGCGTGCTCATCGCCAAGGTCGGCCTTGACGGGCACGACCGCGGCGCCAAGGTGATCGCCGCCGCCCTCCGCGACGCCGGCATGGAGGTCGTGTACACCGGCCTGCGCCAGACGCCCGAGGCGGTCGTCCGCGCCGCGCTCGAAGAGGACGTGGACGCCATCGGCGTCTCGATCCTCTCGGGCGCGCACGGGACCGTCCTGCCGCGCCTGCGCGCACTCCTCGACGCCGAGGAGATGGACGACGTGCTGCTCGTCGCCGGCGGGACGATCCCCGAGGACGACGGCGCGGCGCTCGTCGCCGACGGCGTCGTCGGGCGCGTCTTCACGCCCGGCGCGTCGCTGGCCGACGTCGTCGCCTACCTGCGCGAGGCCGTCGAGGCGCGCCGCGAGCGGGCGTGAGCGACGCGGCCTTCGGCCGGCGCGTCCTCGTCACCGGCGCGTCGGGGCTCGTCGGCCAGGCCGTCGCGGGGCGCCTCGCCGCGCTGCCCGGCGCCGACGTGCTCGCCACGTCGCGTCACGCGGCGCACCTCGGCGCGGTCACGTCCGGCGGCGCGGCGGCGCTCGACGTGACCGACGCCGACGCCGTCGAGCGCTCGTTCGAGGACTTCGCGCCGCGCGTGGTGGTCCACTGCGCCGGCACGGCGCAGGTCGAGGCGTGCGAGCGCGACCGCGAGGCCTGCTGGGCGCTCAACGTGGACGCGACGGCGGCGCTGGCCGCCGCGTGCCGTCGGCACGGCGCGCGTCTCGTCCTGCTGTCCACCGACTTCGTCTTCGACGGCGCCGACGGCCCCTACGGCGAGTCCGACCGCCCGCACCCGACGGGCACCTACGGGCGCACCAAGCTGGCCGCCGAAAACGCGCTCCGCGCGTCGCGCCTGACACAGTGGGCGGTGGTTCGTACGACCCTCGTACTGGGCGCGCCGGCGGGCCCGCACGTCCGCCCCGACTTCGTGCGGTGGCTCGTCGGCGAGTTGTCGGCCGGGCGCGAGGTGCGCGTCGCCGGCGACCAGTGGCGGACGCCGACGTACGACCGCGACCTCGCGGACGGCGTCGCGCGGGTCGTCCGCTTCGGCAAGACGGGCGTCTTCCACGTCGCCGGCCGCGAGTGGACGACCCCGCTCGACGTGGCGCGCCTCACGGCCGACGTGTTCGGCCTCGACGGGACGCTGATCCGTCCGGCGACGACGGCCGAGTTGCACCCCGGCGCGCCGCGACCACTGCGCGCGGGCCTGCTCATCCTGTGCGCCGAGACCGAGCTGGGCTACCGCCCGCGTCCGCTGCGCGAGGCGCTGGCCGACCTGCGCGGACGCCTCGCCGTCGGCGTGTGAGGCCAATCGGCGGCGCGGCAGTCACGCCGGCGTCACGCCGATTGCGAATTCGTCCGGCGCGTGCCGAAGCGACCAACTGCCGGCCGATCTTGGAGATGCGCTCACCGGCTTCGCGAGATGCTCCCCCCCCGTCCGCCGCGCCCTGAGTGGCGTCGCCCCGCGCCCGCGCCCCAGGCCTTCGAGACGTCGCCCGGCGTCGTCGCCCCGCCGGGCACACCACACCTTTGGGCGGCCCGTCCGGATCGCGCGCGCCGCGGCGCAGTGTCCGCCGACGGCCTCCCGCTGCGTACCACCACCGGTCTCGAGCCGTACGTGCCGACAGTGGACGCGCCGTGGGACCTGGAGCGCGCCTACCACCTGCTCGCGCGCGTCGGCTTCGGCGCCTCGCGCGAGCTCGCGACCGAGCTGGCCGCGCTGGCGCCGCAGGACGCCGTCGAGGCGCTCGTCGAGCGCGCGGTGAGCCTGGCGCCGTTCGACGCCCCGCCGTGGGTCGACGCGTCCATCCCGCCGTGGGACTCGCCCGAGTTCATCGTCTACAACGAGCTCCAGGAGGAGTGGAACGACGACTACCTGTGGGAGATCATGGAGGCGATGCTCGGCCGGCGGGGCGGCTCGCGGCTCGACCGCGCGGGGTACGCGCTGCGCGAGAAGCTGGCGCTGTTCTGGAGCAACCACTTCGTCACCGCCCACTCGACGTACTGGTTCGCGCCGTTCGTCGCCCGCTACTGGGGGCTGATGCGGCGGCATGCGCTGGGCGACTTCCGGCAATTCGTCCACGACGTCGGCCTGACGCCGGCGATGCTCATCTACCTCAACGGTCAGGAGAACCGGCGCGGATCGCCGAACGAGAACTACGCCCGTGAGCTGCTGGAGCTGTTCACGATGGGCCTCGTGGATGCCACCGGCCAGCCCACCTACGCGCAGGCCGACGTGCGCGAGCTGGCGCGCGCGCTCACCGGCTGGTACGTGGACTACCAGGGCGACCTCGGTGCCCACCTCCACGCCCCGTGGCACGACACCGGCCAGAAGACCATCTTCGGACAGCGCGGCCGCTGGGGCTACGACGATGTCGTGCCGCTGCTCTTCGGCGCGCGCGGACCCGAGATCGCGCGCTTCATCTGCCGCAAGCTCTACCGTGCGTTCGTGTACGACGCGCCGGACGAGGCTGTCGTCGAGCAGATGGCCGCGCTGCTGCTCGCCGAGAACTTCCAGCTCCGCCCCGTCGTGCGCGCCCTGCTCGGCAGCGCCCACTTCTTCGACGCCGAGGTGATGCGCGCGCGCATCAAGTCGCCGGCCGAGGCCCTGCTCGGCACGTGGGCGACCTGCGGCACGCCCGTGCTGACGCAGGAAGAGCATCTCGGCTGGCTCTGGTGGCAGGCCACCACATGCGGGCAGCAGTTGCTCGAGCCGCCCGACGTCGCCGGCTGGCCCGGCGGCCGGGCGTGGATCGACACGGCCGTGCTGCCCATGCGTTGGCTCCACACCGAGCACACGCTCTGGTACGGCGTGGACACTCTGCCCGACTGGGCGCTCACCTTCCCGCAGCCGTTCAACGCGTCGGCCTTCGTCACCCACGTGACCCGGCTCCTGCTCGGCCGGACGCCGACGCCGGCCGAGCACGCGGTCCACCTCGAGGTGCTCCTCAACGGCCTGCCGGCCTACGAGTGGAACCCCACGGCCGACGGCGCGCGCTACCGGATCCGCGCGCTGCTGTCCCACCTGCTCCGCCTGCCCGAGGCCCAGCTCGCCTGACCCATGTGCCACGCCCCCCGCCGCGCCGTCTCGCTCGCCGACGGCCGCGCGCACGACCTCGACCACTGGACGCGGCGCGACTTCATGGGCGGCCTCGGGCTGGGCGTCGCCGGCGCGCTCCTGGGCGCGGTGCCCGGGCGCGCCTTCGCGGCCAGTCCGCTCCTGCCGGCGCTCGCGAGCCTGCCCACCGACCGCGTGCTCGTGCTCGTGCAACTCGTCGGCGGCAACGACGGCCTCAACACGGTCGTGCCCGTTGGCAACGACCTCTACCACGCCGCGCGGCCGACACTCGGCCTTACGACGGCCCAGACGCTCCCACTCGCCGCCGACCTGCGCCTCCACGGCGCGCTCGCGCCCGTGATGCCGCACTGGGAGACCGGCCACCTTGCGATCGTCCAGTCGGTCGGCTACGCCAACCAGAACCTGTCGCACTTCCGCTCGACCGACATCTGGCTCAGCGGCTCCGACGCGGACGTGGTGTGGGGCGACGGCTGGGGCGGGCGCGCGCTCGCGACCCTGTACCCGGACTTCCAGACCCTCCCGCCATCGGCGCCGCCGGCCGTGCAAGTCGGCACGTCTGAGCCGCTGCTCTTCCAGGCCAACGACACGTCGTATGGGATGAGCGTCTACGACGTCGAGACGTTCCTCGAGATCGTCGAGGGCGGGACGCCGTACGACCCGACGGCCGTGCCCCCGACGGCCGGCGGACGCGAGCTGGCCTTCCTGCGGTCGGTCGCCAACGACGCCTTCCGCTACCGCGAGGCGATCGCGGACGCCTCCGCCGCCGCGCCGCTCGGCACCGGCTACGCCGACGACGACTTCGCCCGCACGATGGCGTCGGTCGCCCGCCTCATCAAAGGCGGGCTGGACACGCGCGTCTACCTCGTCGCGCTCCACGGCTTCGACACCCACGCCGACCAGGCCGGCGAGCACGCGGCGCTCCTCGCGAGCCTCGGCGCCACCCTCTCCGCGTTCTTCGCCGACCTCGCGACGAGCAACGACGACCAGCGCACGCTCGCCGTCACGTTCTCCGAGTTCGGGCGACGCGTCGACGAGAACGGCTCGGGCGGAACCGACCACGGCGCCGCCGCGCCGCTCTTCGTGATGGGGCCGGCCGCCGTCGGCGGCCTCTACGGCCCCGCGCCGGACCTCTCCGATACCGACGCCGACGGCAACCTCCGCCACGCCGTGGACTTCCGCTCGATCTACGCCTCGGTGCTCACCGGCTGGCTCGGCCTCGACGCCGCCACCACCGCTGCCGTCCTCGGCCAGGAGTTCCCCACTCTGCCGCTGCTCTCACCGCCCGTCGCGTCCGGCCCGGCGCCGACGGCGGCGTTCGCCCTTTCGGCGCCGCGCCCCAACCCGACGCGCGGCGTCGCGCGGCTCACGCTCGCGCTCCCGTCGGCCGGCGACGTGCGTCTGGACGTCTACGACGTGCTGGGCCGCCGGCTCCAGACGATCGTGGACGCGACCGTCGCGACCGGCACACACGAGGTGATGTGGGATGCGTCGCGCCTGCCCGCCGGGCGGTACACGCTCCGGCTGCGCTCCCCAGCAGGCACCCGCAGCGTCGGCGCTACCGTGGTGCGGTAGCCGCGAGCCACGCCGACGTGCGCGGCCCGACGTCGGCGCCGTTGCGCCACGCGGCGGCGAGCGCGTCGAGGTCGGCGCCGTCGTCCACGTCCGGCACCTCGGGCAGGATGACGGGCGCGAGGCCGGCGTCGGCGGCGCGTGACAGCGTCTCGGCGAAGACGCCATCATGGCTGTACTCCATCGCGAACAGCGACGGCACGATCTCATTGACGCCGATCAGGCAGTAGCCACCGTCCGGCGTCGGGCCGAGGACGACGGTGCGCGGCTCCGCGAGGGCGTCCACGGCGAGGTCCACGAACGCGGCCGGGAGCGTCGGGCTGTCGGTGCCGACGACGACGATGCGCCGCGCGCCGGCGGCGGCGCTCTCGACGACCGCGCGCAGCATCCGCGCGCCGAGTCCGCCGCCGGCCTGGCGGTGGACGCTCACGCCGGGCGGGGCGTCGAACCCGTCGGGTTCGTCGAGGTAGAGGCGGACGGTCCGGCCGGCGAACCGCAAGGACGCCGCAGCTAGCCGGTCCAGCGTGTCGCCGAGCAAGGCATCCGCGAGCGCGGCGGCCTCGTCGGGCGTCAGCGGCGGCGAGAGGCGCGTCTTGACGCGTCCGGCCACCGGACGCTTGGCGAGCACGACCACGGCCGCGTCGGACGCCGTGCTCACGCCGGGACCGGCTCGGCCCACGCGGCGTCGGCGCGCATGCGCTGCGCCATCGCGTCGGCCATGATCTCGATCAGGCTGTGCTCGTGCGCGGCGAACGGCGCCGCGCGCGGCTCGGGCGACGAGAAGTTGATCGACCCGACGAGCCGGTCACCGATCCGCAGCGGCGCGCCGATGAACGCGCGCAGCCCGCGCTCGGTGTAGGCCGGGCTGCAGTCCACGCGCGGGTCCGCGGCGGCGTCCGGGAACGAGACTGTCGCGCCGGCGACGAGCAGCGTGTCGCAGAAGACGTCCACGAGCGGGACCGTCGCGCCGACGGGGATCGCGCCGTCGGGCGCGCGGATGGCCTCGACGCGGTAGAGCATGGACCCGTCGTCGCCGGGGTAGATGCGGCTCAGGATGCCGTGGCTGAGGCCGAACATGCGGCAGCCGGCCTCCAGAAAGGCGTCGGCGCGCTCGACGGCGCTCGCGTGGTCGGTCGTGGTGAGGCGGTGGAGCGTCTGGAGCGCCGTGGCGAAGCCCTCGACCTCGGCGGTGCGCTCGGCGACGCGCCGCTCGAGCGCGCCGTTGGCACGCGTGATCTCGCGCTGGAACGCGCGTCGGTCGGCGTCGTCGCGGCAGACGGCCAGCACGCACAGCGTCCCGCCGAACTGGAAGAGCCGCGCGGCGGTCTGCATCGGGATCCTCCGCCCGTCGCGCGTGACGTGGACCGAGTCGAAGCGTCCTTCGCGGCGGCGCATCAGCTCCTCGATGGCGCGCGAGACGTCGAAGCGGGTCGGGTCGGTGAGGTCGGTGACGCGGAGCGTGCGGAGCGTCGCGGCCGAGTAGCCGTAGGTGTCCACGGCCGCCTGGTTGAACGCGAGCAGCGGACCCGGTCCGTCGGGCGTCAGCGGGTAGACGAGCACGACGTCGGCGATGGCGTCGAGGATGGCCTGCGCCTCCTCGCCGGCGCTCACCGCCGGCGGCGCGTCGGAGTAAACGAGCGCGACGGCGGCGTCGGCGCCGTCGAGCGGCACGGCACGGACGGTCCACGCGCCGGCGGTCCCGAGGTCGCGCGGCTCACCGGCGGCGCGCGCCTCGGCGGCGGCGTACGCGAGCGCGTCGTCGGGCGGCGGGACGCCGGACGCGGCGGCGTTCGCGACGAGCGGTTTCAGGCTGACGCGCCCACCCCGCCCCGTCACATGGTAGGCCGCGACGGGCGTCGCGACGAGGTCGAGGAGGTCGGAGGCGAGGGCTCGGCGTGGGCCAAACGGGCGCAGCGGCATGCGGTTGAGGCCGGCGGATCAGGGGCGAGCCGGCGACGGCGCGTACCCGCCGGACGTACCGCCGTTCCACGCGTCCAGCAGCGCACGCAGCGGACCGATCGCGGCGCCGTCGGCGCGCGCACGCGTGAGGGCGCGGTCGAGCACGCCGAGGCGGCGCATCCACGCCGGCTCGGCGTCCATCGCAGGGTGCCAGAGGACGACGGCGCATCCGCCGACGGCGCGCGCCGCGTCGAGCACGTCGGCGAGCGCGTCGCCGGCCGCCTCGTCGGCGAGGCCGAGGTGGGTGAAGAGCGTCGTGTCCATGACCGCGAGCGGCAGCTCCCAGAGGTCCGTCTCGCGCTCGGCGTCCGTGTCGTAGAGGCAGAACGGCGCAGCCGTGCCCCGCCGGAAGCCCGGCGCCTCGGCCCACCCGAGCGTGCTGTCGAGCCCGAAGGACGCGTACGCACGGAGCGTCGCCGGCTCGGTCCACCGCAAAAAGTGCGAGCGGACCGCCACCGGCGTCGTCCCGGCCGCGCTCGCGACGGCGTCGGATTCGGCCGCAAGGCAGTCCGGAACGGCGCGATAGCTCGGGTGGAGGCCCGTCTCGAAGCCGTCGGCCGCGAGGCCGCGCATCAGCGCCGGGTCGAGGCGGTGCGGCACGTCCTCGGGCGCGGTCGCGCCGCCCTTCCAGAAGAACGACGAGCGGGCACCGTGGCGACGGGCGAGATCGGCCAGGGCGCGGACGCTCGCGCGGCGCGGGTCGGGCGCGAGCGCACGGCGCAGCGCCGCCGCCGGACGACCGCGCGCGAGCGTGCCGAGGGCCGGGCGCCACCGACCGAGCGCGTCCACGTCGTGCGTGAGCGCGACGGACCACGCGGCGCCGCCCCACGTCCGCCCCGGCACGCCGATGCCGGCGGCGCGCAGCGCGTCGCCCAGCCACCGGCGGTAGCCGTCGACGGCCGGCTGGTCGCGCACGTCCAGCGCGGCGTGAAGCGATCCGGCGAAGGCGGCGCGTCCGTGCGCGTCGCGCGCCGTCTCCTGTGCACCGGCGAGCCACCAGAACGCGCTCTCGACGACCGACGCCTCGACGATCTCGCCGGGCCTCGGCGTGTGATCGCCGGGGGGACCAACCGGCAGCGGCCACCGCCGTCCGTCGTGCACCAGCCACCCGATCGCGGCCGGATCGACGCGACCGACGGCGAGCGCGTCGGGACGGAACCGCAGCCGGAGCGGCGCGCCGGAGGCCTCGGGAGTCGTCCCGACATACACGCCGTCGTCGGCGTCCCACGTCGGCGTGAGGCCGAGGCCGTGGAGCAGTTCGCCGAGCGCGTAGCGCACGCGCGACGCGGCGGCGTCGGGTAGGTTGAGGCGGACGGGGACGAGTGCAGAGATGGCAGCGGGGAACGGCCGGGGGTGCCGGACGATACTCCCGCCGCGCGCCGTCCGGCAGGGCGGCGCCGCCTCCCGCTCCGCTCCGACGCCGTGACCTCGCGCTTCCGCCTCTTCTCCGACCCCGTGCACGGGTTCGTGTCGGTCCCCAAGGGGCTGATCCTGTCGCTCGTCGAGACGCCCGAATTCCAGCGATTGCGGAGGATCCGCCAGCTCGGGCTGGGCTTCCTCGCGTTCCCCGGCGCGGTCCACACGCGCTTCGAGCACGGGCTCGGCGCGATGGCGCTGATGCAGGACGCGCTGGACACGCTCCGCGAGACCGGCACCGTGATGACGACCGACGAGGTGGAGGGCGCGCTCGCGGCGGCGCTCCTGCACGACCTCGGGCACGGGCCGTTCAGCCACACGCTGGAGCAGGACCTCGTCGTGCCCGGCGCCGACGGCGTGCCGCACCACCACGAGGCGATGAGCCGCGCGCTGATCGCGCGCATGAACGACCGCCTCGGCGGCGCGCTCGCGTGCGCACTCGACATCTTCGACGGGACGCACGACCGGACGTTCTTCCACGACCTCGTGGCGAGCCAGCTGGACATGGACCGGCTGGACTACCTTCGGCGCGACTCCTTCTACACCGGCGTCGCCGAGGGCGTCGTCGGCGTGGACCGCGTCATCAAGACGATGCGGGTGCACGACGGGCGCGTGGTGGTCGAGGCGAAAGGCGCGTACGCCGTCGAGAATGTGCTCCTGTCGCGCCGGCTGATGTACTGGCAGGTCTACCTCCACAAGACCGTCGTCGGCGCCGATTACGTGCTTCGCGCCGCCGTCGCCCGCGCGCGGACGTCCCGCGACCCGGTGCTCGACGCGACCGCGCCGGCGTTCCGCTTCTTCCTCGACGGCCGCGCGACGGCCGACCGCGTGGACGAGCCGGCAACGCTCGACGCCTTCACCGCGCTCGACGACACGGACGTCCTCTACAGCCTCAAGCGGTGGACCGAGGCGCGTGACCCGGTCCTCGCCGACCTCGCGCGACGGCTGACGCTGCGCGACCTGTTCCGCACCGTCACGCTCGACGCGCCGGCGACGGCCAACGACGTCGCCACGTGGCGCGACGCCGCCGCCGAGTGGCTGGTCGAGGAGCGGCTCTCGTCGCCGGCCGACGCCGCGACCGACGCCGCGCTGTACGTCCACACCGGCGAGGCGCGCGTGTCGGCCTACCGGCCGGGGGTGCGCGCGATCTGCGTGCTGGAGCGCGACGGGCGCGTGCGCGACCTCCGCGAGACCGCCGACGCGGCGGCCGGCGTGGCCCTCTCCGAGCCGGCGACGCGCGCGTTCGTGTGCCTCCCGAAGCCGCTCGCAGACCGCCTCTTCAGCAGCGAGGCCCGTAACCCGACGGCGGGCGGGGCGTAGTTTGGCGTCTGTCCCGCTCGCGCGCCGCCGCGCCGCTCCCCGATGTCCACCCGCGAACGCCCCTCCCGCCCTCGCTCCGAGGACCCCGTGGACGAGGAGTTCTCGTTCGTCTCGGACGCGGACATCGAGGCGTACCTCGCCGAGCAGGCGATCGAGGACGAGGACGACGACAAACCGGCCAAGGAAGGGTTCTGGAACCTCCAGACGGCGTCCGGGATGGGCCTCATCGGCCTCGGCGTGCTCTACAGCCTCCAGCAGATCGGTCTGCTGCCGCTGGCCTCCAACCTGCTCTCGGCGCTGATGGGCATCCTGCCCGTGCTGGCGTCGGTGCTCATCATTCTGACCGGCTTCGGTGTCCTGTCGTGGAGCCCGGCGGCGCGTCGCCGGCGCAAGGCGCGCGAGCGCGCGGCGAAGCTGCGCGAGAAAGCGCGCCGCGCGCCGCTGGGGCGTCCGCGCAGCGGCTCGTCGCCGGTGTCGCTCGAGCAGGCCGAGCGCGTCCTCCGCAACGCCGGCCGCCTCGCCGGCAAAGCCGCCTCGGCGACCGCTGCGGCCGCCGGCGACGCCGCGCGCACGGCCCAGAGCAACCGCCGCTCCGGGCGACGCCTCACGCGTGACTACCGCAACCGCAAGCTGACCGGCCTCGCCGCCGGCATGGCCAACTACTTCGGGCTGGACCCGACGGTGGTCCGCATGGCGTGGGTCGCGGCGATGGTGTTCACGAGCGGCAGCGCGCTCGTGCCCTACATCCTGCTCTCGATGCTTCTGCCGCGCGGCGACGCCGACGACGACGACCGCCGGCGCGGATCGAGCGACGACGAGCCGCGCTTCCGCGTTACGCGCGACTGACGAGCGGGACGCCGGAGCGCCCGCCGACGCCGAAGTCGAGGCGAATCCGCGCCGCACGTCGGCGCCGATCGTGGGCCTCGCCCTAGCTTCCCGGCCCCCGGACCCCGCCGCGCGTGAACCCGTTCGACCTCTTCCTCTTCCTCGTCGACTTCATCCTGCACGTCGACGATCACCTGGTGGAGCTCGTCGCGTGGGCCGGGCCGTGGACGATCGTCGTGCTGGCGCTCATCGTCTTCGCGGAGACCGGCCTCGTGGTGATGCCGCTGCTGCCCGGCGACTCGCTGCTGTTCGCCGCCGGCGCGCTGGCCGCCATCGGCTCGATGAACGTCTGGGTCCTGATGGGCGCCCTCTTCGCGGCGGCGATCATCGGCGACGCGGTCAACTACTACGTCGGGCACCGCTTCGGGCGGCGCGTCGCCCAGCGCTGGATCAACCCCGCGCACCTGGCGCGCACCGAAGCCTTCTTCGTCAAGCACGGCGGCCGGGCGGTCGTCATCGCGCGCTTCGTGCCCATCGTGCGCACCATCGCGCCGTTCGTCGCCGGCATGGGCGCGATGGACTACAGCCGGTTCGTCCGCTTCAACGTCCTCGGCGCGGCGCTCTGGGTCTTCCCGTTCGTCGGCGCGGGTTACCTCTTCGGCAACTTGCCCATCGTGCGCGACAACTTCGGCCTGCTGATCATCGGCATCATCCTCGTCTCGCTGATGCCGATCGTGTTCGAATGGGTGAAGGCCCGACGAGAAAGCGCCGCCGAGCGCCAGCCGACGGCCCCGTAACACTCGCGTCACATGACGCACGCCCCGCAGGCGGTAGGCTATCCGGCCCACTTCCTCCCCCGCTGTGGCTTCCCCTGACGACCCGCTCGTGACGTCCGCCCGCATCCCGCTGCGCGACACGCTCCTGGACCTGTTCCGCACCGAGCGGCAGTTCCTCCTCTTCATCGGGCTCGCGTTCATCGTCGTCGGCGCCGCGACGCCCTACCCGGACGTCGCCCGCTGGGTCGGGTTCATGCTGGCGGCCTACTCGACGATCGCCAACGACTCGATCCAGACGCTCGGGACGTTCATCGCGTCGAACGAGCACCGCCCGTGGTGGGTGCTCTGGATCTTCATCGGCGGCGTGTTCCTCGCGACGATCGCCTACGGCTGGGCCGTGGCCGACCCGCCCGGCGACGTGTCGTACGGCCGCCTGACGTCGGACGCGTTCAACACGATGCCGACGTCGTTCAACTTCTTCCAGGTCGCGGCGCCGCTCTTCCTGATCGTGCTGACGCGCCTGCGGATGCCGGTCTCGACGACGTTCCTCATCCTGTCGTGCTTCGCGACCGAGGTCAAGGGCATCTCGGACGTGCTGATGAAGAGCGTCGCCGGCTACGGCGTGGCCTTTGTCCTCGGCGCCATCGTCTTCGCGGCGACGGCGCGCCTGTTCGTCCGCTTCCGGGACACGAAGGCCCACCCGATGTGGGTGCCCGCGCAGTGGATCTCGACGGCCGTCCTCTGGAGCACGTGGATCATGCAGGACATGGCCAACCTGGCCGTCTACCTGCCGCGGACGCTCTCGTTCACGCAGTTCCTGATCTTCTCGGCGGTCATCTTCCTCGGGACGGGCTTCCTGCTCTACCTGCGGGGCGACAAGATCCAGCGCGTCGTGACCGAGAAGTCGAGCGTGGTCGACATCCGCGCGGCGACGCTCGTGGACTTCGTCTACGCCTTCATCCTGTTCGGCTTCGTCAAGATCTCCACCATCCCGATGTCCACCACGTGGGTGTTCATCGGCCTGCTGGCCGGCCGCGAGCTGGCGCTGATCCTGATGCGCGCGAGCGGACGCCCGATCCGCGAGGGCGCGCGCCTCGTCGGGCGCGACCTGCTCTTCGTGACGATCGGGCTGATCGTGTCGATCGGGATCGCGTACCTCGCCAACCCGGTCTTCCACGACATGGTGCTGGACGCGCTCGGCGGGTAGCCGGCCGCGGGCTCCTGGCGGTGATCCTGACGGGCGGTCGCGCGTACACGCCGCCCGCCCCCGCCCCAGCGATGACCGTCCACTTCCTCGGCACCGGCGCCGCCGTCTCGGACCCGCACCGCACGACCACGATGCTCGCCGTCGAACGCGGCGACCCCGGCGGGGGCTTCGTGCTCGTCGACTGCGGCGGCGACGCCGTCCACCGCATGCTGCTCGCCGGGCTGGACCCCGCCGCCGTCGAGGCGGTCGTGCTCACGCACCAGCACCCGGACCACATCGGCGGCTTCGCGCTCCTGCTCGAAAAGCTGTGGCTGCTGGGCCGACGCGCGCCCGTCCCGATCGTCGGCCCCGAGGACGCTCTCCGCGTCGCCCGCGGTGTCTTCGACCTGTACGAGACGGCGCGGTGGGACGGTCTGCCGGAGCGCGACTGGCGCCCCGTGCCGATGACGCCGGCCGCGCCGCTGCCGGGCCTCGACGGCGTGACGGCCTGGCCGGTCGACCACCCGGTCCCGACGATCGGCCTTCGCTTCGAGGGCGCCGACGGGACCGTCCTCGGCTACTCGTGCGACACGTCGCCGTGCGACGCCGTCGTCGAGATCGCGCGCGGGGCCGACCTGCTCGTCCACGAGGCGAGCGGGCACCTGCCGGGCGTCCACTCCTCGCCCGAGGAGGCCGCCGAAGCGGCGCGTGCCGCCGGCGCGAGCGCGCTCGTGCTGGTCCACATGCCGCCCGGCCAGACCGACGCCCACCTTGCCGCCGCGCGCGCCGTCTTCCCGGCGACGCGCTGGGCCGTCGAGGGCGAGAGCGTGCCCCTGGTCTCGACGGCCGAAACCGTCCGCGCGGCGATCACCGGCGAGCCGGTGCGGTAGCAGAAGAGAGGAAGAGAGGAAGACTCTTTTTAATCAAGATATACGTAATCAAATCGAGTTTTTTCTTGCACCCTCCCACTCCTCCTCTCTTCCACTCTTACCCGCGTGCCCGGAACCACTCGACGGTCTCGCGCAGGCCGTCAGCGACGCCCACCTCAGGCGCCCAGCCGAGCGTGGCGCCGATGTGCGACACGTCGAGCACGCTGCGCGCCTGCTCGCCGGGCTTCGCCGGGCCGTGCGTCTCCGGCGTCCGGCCGCCGGTGGCCTCGTTGATGTGACGGAAGAGCGCGACGACGTCGGTCTCGACGCCGGTCCCGACGTTGAAGGCGCCGGTGGCGTCAGACGCCAGCGCGGCGACGAACGCGCGCACGACGTCGGCCACGAACACGTAGTCGCGCGTCTGGCGGCCGTCGCCGTTGATCGTCACCGGCTCGCCGCGGAGCATCCGCTCGGCGAAGATGGCGACGACGCCGGCCTCGCCGTGCGGGTTCTGGCGCGGGCCGTAGACGTTGCCGAAGCGGAGCGCGGCGAACGGGATGCCGTAGGTGTCGGCGTAGTAGCGGAGGTAGTGCTCGCTCGTCAGCTTCGAGAGGCCGTAGGGCGACATCGGGCGCGTCGGGTGCGCCTCGGGCTGCGGGCCGCCGCCGTTGACGTCGGGGTCGGGCTCGCCGTAGATCGCGCCGCCGGTGGATGCGAAGGCGACGCGCTCCAGGCCGTGCTCGCGTCCGGCCTCCATCAGGCGGAGCAGGCCGAGGACGTTGACGTCGGCGTCGAAGACCGGGTCGGCGACGGAGCGGCGGACGTCCATCTGCGCCGCGAGGTGGCAGAGCGCGGCGAAGCGGTGCTCGGCGAAGAGGCCGGCGACGTCGGGCGAGCGGACGTCCATCTCGTGGAAGACGGCGCCGGCGGGGACGTTCTCGCGGCGTCCGCCCGAGAGGTCGTCGAGGACGTGGACGACGGCGCCCTCGGCGACGAGGCGGTCGGCGACGTGCGAGCCGATGAAGCCGGCGCCGCCGGTGACGAGGACCGGGCGGCCGGCGAACGGGAAGGCGGACATGGAGGCACAGAGAGAGGGGCTGGCGCAAGATCGCCCCGAGGGGCGGCGGTGTGCCTTGCGCGCCGGCGCAGCGGGTCCGTAGCCTCCGGGCGTCCCTCTGCCGTACCCGATGCCCGTCCCGCGCGGCGCGCTCCGCGCCGGCCTGCTGTTCGTCGCTGCGCTCACGCTGCTGCCGGCGGCGGCGGCGCAGGGCTTCGGGCGCAACAAGATCCAGTACGACGGCTTCGAGTGGCACGTGCTCCGGACCGAGCACTTCGACGTCTACTACTACCCGGAGGCCGAGGACCTCGCGCGGATCGGCGCGGCGACGGCCGAGGAGGCGTACGACGAACTGGAGGCGCGCTTCGACCTCTCGCTCTCGGAGCGCGTGCCGATGGTCTTCTACGCGACCAACCTGCACTTCAAGCAGACCAACATCACGCCGGGCTTCATCCCCGACGGCGTGGGCGGCTTCTTCGAGTTCCTCAAAGGGCGCGTGGTCATCCCGGCCGACGGCAACCTGCACCGCTTCCGCGGCGTGATCCGCCACGAGCTGGTGCACGTCTTCACGTTCAACAAGTACGCGCGCGTGATGCGCGACCACCGGCGGCCGGGCGACACCTTCCTCCCGCTCTGGTTCACCGAGGGCCTCGCCGAGCACTGGAGTGGCCGCCCGGACCACAGCCACGAGATGATCCTGCGCGACGTCGTCGCGAGCAACACGTTCGTCCCGCTGCACGACCTCGACCGCATCGCGGGCACGTTCGTGATGTACAAGCAGGGCGAGGCGTTCTGCCGGTTCGTCGCCGAGACGTGGGGCGACGAGCGCCTGCTGGACCTCATCACCGAGTCCTGGCGCGACACGCGCTTCGAGCGCGTGCTGGAGACCGTGCTGGAGGTGCCGTTCCACGAGCTCTCCGACCAGTGGGAGGCGTGGGTGCGCGCGCAGTACACGCCGCGCCTCGTCGGCGCGACGGTCCCGTCGCACGTCGCGCCGGCGCTCGCCGCGCGCGGCTTCAACGCCAAGCCGGTCGTCCACACTCGCCCCGACGGCTCGCGCGAGGTGCTCTACGTCTCCAGCCGGGGCACCTACGCGGCCGTCTACGCGCAGGCCGTGGACGCCGGGATGCGTCCCGTCGGCGGGCCAGAGGCGCTCGTCGTCGGCGAGCGCAGCGAGGACTTCGAGGCGTTCCACTTCTTCGAGAGCCGGATGGACGTCGCCGACGACGCCGGCCTGCTCGCGTTCGTCACCAAGCGCGGCGCGGCGGACGTCATCCACCTCTACGACCTGCGCGCCCGCCGCCGCGTGGCGATGCTCGGCTTCGACGGCCTCGTGGCCCTCTACTCGCCGGCGCTCTCGCCCGACGGCCAGACGGTCGTCTTCACCGGCATCGACCGCGGCGGGATCGCCGACCTCTACGCCTACGACCGTCGCGCGGCCGGCGCCGACGGCCTCCGCCGCCTCACGCGCGACACGTACGACGACCGCGACCCCGACCTCGCGCCCGACGGCCGGACCGTCGTCTTCTCGTCCGACCGCGGGCCGCGCGGCGACGACGGCGTCTACAGCCTGTTCACGCTCGACCTCGCCACCGGCGCCGTCGCCCACCTGACGCACGGCGACGGCGTGGACCTCTCGCCGCGCGTGAGCCCCGACGGGCGGCGCGTGGCCTTCGCGAGCGCCCGCCGCGAGGCCGACGGCGTCCTCTCGGCGCAGGACCTCTGGACGGCCACGCTGCCGGACCCCGAGCCGCCGCTCGCACGTGAGTCGGAGGGCGCGGCGCCGGCCGGCGCCGACACCGAACCGGCGGCGGAGACGGCCCCGGCGCGCCTCCCGGCCGAGCTCCGCCGCCTGACGCGCCTCGCCGCCGGCGCCTTCGACCCCGTCTGGGCCGACGACCACACGCTCGTCTTCGCGTCGCTCGAAGACCTCCGCTTCACGATCCGCGCGCTGGACATCGACTCGCTCGCCGCCGCGCCGGTGGCCGCAACCGCCGACCCGCTCCCCGCGCCGACGGCGCCGTGGGTGCTCCCGCGCTTCACCGGCGCCGACTCGACCGGCACGCCGACGGCCGGCCTCCCCTACCGCCGCCGCTACACGCTCGACGCCGCGCAGGGCGGCATCACGACCGCCGCGACCGCCAACTTCGCCGCCGGAGGCGCCACCATCGTCTTCTCGGACCTCCTCGGCGACGACCGTCTGTTCGTCTCCGCCTTCTCGTCCACCACCGCCGACGGGACGCGCGGTCTGCTGGAGAGCCTCAACGTGACCGTCGTGCGCCTCCACCTCGGGCGGCGCACGCACCTCGGCTACGGTGCCTTCCGCCTCGCCGGCCCCCGCTTCGACCGCACCGACCCCGAGGTGCCGTCGGCCATCCCGAGCTTCGAGTCGGTCTACGGCGTGATCGGCGCGGTCAGCTACCCGCTGTCGCTCTTCCGCCGCGTCGGGCTGGAGACGACCCTCGGCGCCGGCACCAAGGAGGGCCTCTTCCGCAACGTGATCTCCGGCGGCGGGACGGAGGTGGACACGCTGCGGACGGTCCAGCTCGCCAACACGCTGTCGTTCGTCCACGACAACGCCCTCTACAGCTCGACCGGCCCGGTCGAGGGCTGGCGCGCCAACGCGGGACTCGGCTACACGACCGACCTCCTGTTCTCGAACGAGAGCTTCGTCTCGGCCGGCCTCGACGTGCGTCACTACCTGCGGATCGCGCCCGGCGTGACGTTCGCCTCGTGGGGGCTGGTGCGCAGCAACGTCGGCCGCCGCGCACGCCTCAACCTGATCGGCGGGCCGTGGAGCCTGCGCGGCTTCCCGTTCCTGCGCGTGCGCGGCCAGAACGTCTGGTTCACGTCGCACGAGCTGCGCTTCCCGGTCGCCCCCCGCCCGCCCCTCTTCCCGGTCTTCTCGAACCTGCGTGGCGCGCTCTTCGCCGACGCGGCCCACAACTGGAGCGGCGGCTACACCGAGCGCTTCGAGGACCCGGATTTCCGCGACCTCGTCGTCGGCTCGACGAAGGGGTCGGTCGGCGCCGGCGCGCGCGTGACACTCCTCGGCGCCCTCGTCCTCCGCTACGACATCGGCTGGCGCTTCCGCGACGGCCTCCAGTGGTCCGAGCGCGAGCCGTTCTCACAGTTCTTCTTCGGGTGGGACTTCTGATGGAGGGAATGGGGAATCGGGAATGGGGAACGGGGTGGCAGCGACGGCTGGCGTCATCGGCCCGGCGTGGGTTCACCCTGGCCTCGTGCCTCGTGTCCCTTGCCCTGTCGTCGTGTGCCTCGCTCGACCTGGCGGAGCCGCTGCGGCCAGTGACGGACACCGCGGCGCCCGTGCCGCCGGTGCGCATCGTGTGGCGACGCGACGTCAACGGCGGGTTCGGCCCGACGCCGCCGCTCGTCGCCGGCGATGTGCTGCTCGTCGGAACCCGGCGCGGGGACGTGGTGGCCGTCGACCGCGAGAGCGGGCGCATCGTCGCGCGAGAGGAGATCGGGAGCGCCGTCGAGGGCGCGCTCGCGCTCTCCGCCGACGGGCGCGTGCTGTACGCGACGACACACGGCGGCGGCGCGGGCGTCCGGGCCCACGACCTCGTGGAGGGGCGCGAACGCTGGCGCTGGCCCCGGCGCGACACGCCGCGCGCGGTCCGCCGCGAGGGCGCCGTCGCCGGCGGCGTGGTCCGCATCGGCGACGTCGTCGTCGCGTCCACGCTGCGCGGCGTGACGGTCGGCCTCGACGCCGACACGGGCGCCGAGCGCTGGCGCCGCGAGGCGCTCGACACGCTCTCTCAGGTTCGCACCGCGCCTGTCCCGCTACCCGGCGGCATGGTGTTCATCGCCGACACCGGTGGCGACCTCGCCGCGCTCGACGCCGCGACCGGCGCCGTGCGGTGGACGGCCCGCGCGCCGGGTCCGGTCTACGCCATGCCTGCCGTCGCCGACGGCACGGTCGTCGTGACCACCACGCGCGGCGGCGTCGCCGCGCTGGACGCGGTCACCGGCGCGGTCCGCTGGCGCGCGGACCTCGGCGCGGGCGTCCGCCTCTCGCCCCCGGCGCTCGGACCGGGCGTCGCCGTCGTCGGCAGCTCGGACGGATCGGTGCGCGCACTCGACCTCACGACGGGCGACGCCCGCTGGACGTGGGCCGCCGACGGCGCCGTGAGCGTCGCGCCGCTCGTCGCCGGTGATGTCGTCTGGATCGGGACCCTGACGCGGCGGGTCGTCGCCCTCGACGCCGCCACGGGAGCCGAGCGGTTCGCCACGACGCTGGGCGGGCGCGTCCGCGGCGGACTCGCGGCGGCCGGCGGCACGCTGTTCGTCCTCACCGAGCCGCGCCACGTGGTGGCGCTCCGCCCGTGATGCGCCGCCTCGCCCTCCTCGTCGCGATTCTGAGCGCGCTGCCGGCGGCCGCGCAGAGCGTGCTCGTCGTCGAGACCGACGGCGCGTGGGTCTCGGTGATGGCCGCCGGCGGGACGACAGCGCTCGCGTCGCCCGGCGCCGTCGTCGCGCTCCCGCCCGGCGAGGCGACGGTCGTCGCCGTAGACGATGCGGCGGCGTGGAACCCGCGCCGTGCCGAGACGGCCGTCGTGCTCGTCGCCGGCGACACGCTGCGCGTGTCGCTCCCGCTGCCGGTGCGCTACCGCGTCGAGAGCGTCCCGCTGGGCGCGGCGCTGACCGTCGACGGCCGGCCGGCCGGGACGACGCCGGCGACGCTCGACCTGCCGCGCGGCGCGCGCGCGACGCTCGTCGCCCGCCTCGACGGCCACGCCGACGCGACGACCGACCTCGCCGGCGACGGCGGCGAGATCGGGCTCGTCCTGCGTCCGACAGCGCCCGGCGCGCCGGCGGTCGTGCTGCTGCCGACGCAGCGCTCGCCGCGCACGCGCACGCTGATCGACCTCGGCGTCGGCGCGCTGGCCGTCGCCGCCGGCGCCGTGGCCGTCCACTACAAGTTCCGCGCGGACGCCCTCGACGACCGCTACCGCGACCCCGACGGGCCCGACTTCGGCGACGAGACGCTGCGGACCGAGGCCGAGGCGCTGGACGTCCGATCGGGTGTCGCGCTCGGTGTGATGCAGGCGGGCCTCGTCGGCCTCGCCGTGCGCTTCCTCCTGCGTTGACGCCGCCCTGTGGGCGCGGGATTCGCGGTGCGCTGACGGACGCGCGTCACCGGCGGCGGTTAGGTTCGGGCCATCCCCCGCCCGCCCGACGATGCTCAAGGACCGCCTCGCCGCCGACCTCACCGACGCCATGCGCGCGCGCGACCGCGTGCGCCTCGGCGCGATCCGCATGATGCAGACCGCGATCATGGAGCGCGAGAAGTCCGGCGGCGCCGCGCCGACCGAGGCCGACCTCGTCGCCGTCGTGACCAAGCAGGCCAAGCAGCGGCGCGACTCGATCGCCCAGTTCACCGCCGCTGGCCGGCAGGACCTCGCGGACACCGAGGCCGCCGAGCTGGCCGTCATCGAGGCCTACCTCCCGGCGCAGCTCTCCGACGACGCCATCGACGACGTCGTGCGCGAGATCGTCGCCGAGACGGGCGCCGCAACCATGCAGGACCTCGGGCGCGTGATGGGTCCCGCGATGAAGCGCCTCGCCGGCCAGGCCGACGGCGCGCGCGTGCAGGCCGCCGTCCGTCGCGCGCTCTCGTGAGCCTCCTCGACGGCGTGCTGCTCGGCGGGATCGGCCTCGGCGTGTGGCGCGGAGTGCAGACCGGCGCGGCCGTCCAGATCGCCGGCATCGCGGGCTGGCTGCTCGGGTTCGCGGCCGCCGCCGCGTGGGGCGAGACGGTCGGCGCCATGACCGTGAGCAGCCTCGGCCTGAGCCCGCGCACGGCACCGCTCGTCGGCGCCGTCGTCGTCTTCGCGGGCGTCGCCGGCGGGACGTTCGCGATCGCGCACGCGGTCCGCACGACGCTCCAGGCCATCAAGCTCGGCGCCGTGGACGCCCTCGCCGGGGCTGGCGTCGGCGGCCTCCACGCGGCCGTCGGGCTCAGCCTCGCGCTCGCCGCGCTCTCGTTCGCCCCCTTCGGGGAGCCGCTCCTGCTCACCGACGACGCCTGCGCCGCGTCCGCGCTCTGTGAACCCGTCCGCGACGTCGCGCCCGATCTCTGGAGGCGTGTAAGCGAGTAGGCACGCAAGAGAGTAAGCATGTAGGCGACACGGTACACAATCCGGCACGCAACGCGCCCGCCTCCTCGCTTACCCGCCTCCCCGCTTACACGCCTCCCCGCCTACACGCTTCCGCTCCTACACGCCTTCCCCATGGTCCCCGTCGAGCTCCGGCTGCGCAACTTCCTCTCGTATGGCGAGGCGGCCCCGCCGCTCGACTTCGAGGGGATCCGCGTGGCCGTCCTCTCCGGCGGCAACGGGCAGGGCAAGAGCGCGCTGCTCGACGCCGTCACGTGGGCGCTCTGGGGCGAGGCGCGCAAATCGGCCGACAAGATCAAGCCCGACGAGGAGTTGCTCCGCGCCGGCGCGCGCGAGATGGAGGTGGACCTCACGTTCCGCCTCGACGCCGACACGTACCGCGTCGCGCGCCGCTTCTCGCAGTCGGCCAGCGGCAAAACGTCCAAGCCGGGGCTCGAATTCCAGGTGCGCGACGCCGGCGGCTGGCGGACGCTCACCGCCGAGAGCGTCCGCGCCACGCAGGCCGCCATCACGGCGCGCCTCGCGATGGACTACGAGACGTTCGTCAACTCGACGTTCCTGCTCCAGGGGCGCTCCGACGAGTTCACGCGCAAGAAGCCCGGCGAGCGCAAGGAGATCCTCGGCAAGATCCTCGGGCTCGACCGCTTCGACCGCCTCGCGCAGCGCGCCTCGGCGCGCTGGACCGCCGCGCGCGACCGCGCGACGCGCCTCGAGACCGAGGCCGAGCGGCTGGTCGCCGCCGTCGGTCCGGCCGACGCGTGGGCCGCCGAGCGCGCCGAGGTGCAGGCGGCCGTCGAGGCGCACGAGGCGTCGGTGGCCGACGCGCAGGCCGCCGCCGCCGCCGCCGCCGAGGCCCTCGCCGCCGCCGAGTCGGCCGCGCGCGAGGCCGACGCCGCCCGCGAGGCCCGCCGCGCCGCCGAGGCCCGCGCCGCGGCGATGGACGCCGACCTCGCCCGCCTCGACGCGCAGATCGCCGAGGCCGACGCCCTGATCGCCCGCGCCGACGCCGTCGAGGACGACCACCGGCGCTACGAGGCGCTCCGCGCCGAGCGGACGGCCCTCGACGAGCAGGCGGCCCTCCAGCGCGGACTCGACGCCCAGCGGCGGACGCTCGAGATCGAGGTCGAGCGCGCGCAGAACGAGGCCGAGCACGACCTGACGCGGCGCACGCTCCAGCTGGAGGCGCTCGAGCGCACGATCACCGAGAGCACCGCGCGCCTCGCCGGACGCGACCGGACCGCCGCGTCCCTCGCCGAGGCCGAGGCCGCCGCCGTCGACATCGACGCCGCCGAGGCCGTGCGGCGCCACCGGCAGGCCGCCGAGGCGCGCCTCCACGACCTCGACAAGCGCATCGCCAACGCCCGGGGCGCACTGCGCGGACAGCTCGACGCCCTCCGCGCCGAGCGTGCGCGCCTCGCCGAGGCGCTGGCGTCGTCGGCCGGCGACGCGGACTCGGACGCCCTCGCGGCGCGCGTCGAGCGCGGGCGCGCGGCCGAGGTGGAGATCGAGACGGTGCGCGACGCGGGGACCGACCTCGCGGCGCGCGTTCAGGCCCTCGATGCCGCCCTCGCGCGCGCCGACGACGAGCGCGCCGCGCTGGCCGAGCGCCGCGCCCGTCTGGATGCCGCGACCGACGAGGCGTGCCCGACGTGCGGGACGCCGCTGACCGACGCCCATCGCGCGGAAGTCGGACGGACATACGACCGCGAGTCCGCCGCGCTCGACCGGCGCGCCGCCGCCGACCGCGCCGAGCGCGGTCGCCTCGACGCCGAGCGGCGCGCGCTCCGACAGCGCTTCGTCGCGCTCCAGGCGACGGTGGCCGACGGACGCGCTGCCGCCGACGCCCTCGCGGCCGTCGCGCAGCAGACCGCCCAGCGCGACGAGATGCGCGCCCGCCTCGCGGCCGTCGAGCGGGACGGGAAGGCGCTCCGCGCGCGGCTGGAGGCCGACGACATCGACGCGGCGCTCCTCGCCGAGCGCGCGGCCGTGGAGGACGACCTCGCGGCGCACCCGTTCGACGAGGCGCGCTACGCCGCGCTCCGTACGACGGCCGACGGGCGCGTCCGTCTCGCGCGCGAGTTGGCCGACCTCGACGGGCTGGCCGAGACGCTCGCGCAGAACCGCGCCTCCGCCGAGCGCCAGCGCGCCGACGTCGCCGCGCGGCGCGCGGCCCTCACCGCCGGCGAGCCGTCGCGCGCCGCGCGCACGAAACTCGACGCGGTCGCGGCCCAGATCGCGGCGGTCGGCTACGACGCGGCGCGCCACGAGCGCGTGAGCGCCGACCTGAACCGCCTCGCCGACGCGCCAGCGGCGCTGGCCGCGCTGCTGACGGCCCGTCGGAGCGTCGCCGAGTGGTCCGAGCGCCGCACCGCGCTCCGCGCCCAGCGCGCCGACGCCGACTCCGAGATCGCGCGGCATGGCGCGACGCTCGTCGCCCTCGCCGACCGGGTCGCCGCGCGCGACGCCGCCCGCACCGCGCGCGACGCCGCACGGGAGCGCGCCGCGTCGGCCGCCGCCGCGCTGGCCGACGCCCTCGCCCGCCGGGGCGCGCTCGACGAGCGCCTCGCCCGCGCCGAGGCCGACCGCGCGGCGCTCGCCGGGGTCCGCCGCCAGCTCCGGGACGCGAAGGCCGAGCGCCAGCTCTACGGGCACCTCCGCCGCGCCTTCTCCAAGAACGGCATCCCGTCGCTCATCGTCGAGGAGACGCTCCCGGAGGTCGAGGAGCGCGCCAACCGGCTGCTGGAGCGCCTCGACGGCGGGCGCACGCGCGTCGCGCTGGAGACGCTCAAGGACAAGAAAACCGGCGGCACGAAGGAGACGCTGGACATCCGCATCACCGACGGCGCCGGGATGCCGCGCGCCTACGAGATGTACTCGGGCGGGGAGGCGTTCCGCGTCAACTTCGCGCTGCGGCTGGCGCTCGCGCAGATGCTCGCCGAGCGCGCCGGCACGCGCATCCGCACGCTGGTCGTGGACGAAGGCTTCGGGACGCAGGACCGCGAGGGCCTCGCCGCGCTCGTCGGCGCCATCCACGCCGTGCAGGACGACTTCGACCTGATCCTCGTCATCACGCACCTCGACGAGCTGAAGGCCGCGTTCCCGGTCCGCATCGAGGTCCGCAAGGAGCCGGTGACGGGCTCGACGTTCGAGATCGTCGGCGTGTAGGAGAGGACGAGCGTAAGAGAGGAAGCGTGTAGGAGAGGAGGACTGCAAGAGAGGCGGTTAACGCGTTGCCTCCTCTCCTACACGCCTCCTCTCATCCTCTCGTTCTACGCCTCCAGGTGGACCATCATCTTGTCGCGGTCCTCGGGCGCGAGGCGGCGCTGGGCGACGAGCGCGTCGAGGGCGGCGCGAACGGCGGCGACGTCGGTCGCGGCGGCGTGGCCGGGGGCGGCCGTGAGCGCGGCCGAGCGGATCATCGCCTCGTGCAGGAAGCGCTCGACGTAGGCCGCGCCGTCGGGGCGCGCCGAGAAGTCCATCGTCTCGGTGAACGTCGCGCGGGCTCGGTTGAGGTCGATCTCGATGTCGCGCCCTCCGAGGAGGCGCTTCTTCGAACGGACGCCGACGATGTCCTCGTAGCGGACGACGCGCGGGGCATGCAGGTCGTTGTTCTGAAAGACGAAGTGGTCGTCGAGGAACAGCGCGCCGTCCTTGGCCGAGCCGAGGCGCGTCGCGTCGTAGAGCGCGAGCACGGCCGCGGCCTCGACGGTCGGCGCGTAGTCCGCGATGGCCGCGTGGAGCTTGTCGGACGGGATGTCGGGCGCGACGTAGAGGCCGAGGTCCGGCGACGTGGGGAGGAGTTCGCGGACGAGGGATTCCATCGCGGAACGCGGGCGTGGGTGACGCTGTGCGAACCCGTCCGCGGAGCGCTCCGTTCCGTCGCTAACCGGCCAGCCGGCGAACCGCTATGCGGTGCGGTGCGCGAGCGACGCCGCGAGCGTGCGGAGGGCGTCGGCGGCGGGTCCGGGCGGCAGCACGTCGAGCGCGGCGAGGCCCGAGGCGACGTACGCGTCGACGGCCGCGCGAGCGTCGTCGAGGACGCCGAGCCGGTCGAGCCGGCGGCGCGCCTCGTCCACCTCGAACGGCGGCAGGCCGCCCGAGCCGACGCGCGCGAACCACGTCCGCTCGTCGCCGGTCGTCCGCTCGAGCGCGGCCAGCAGCAGGAACGTCTTCTTGCCCTCCACGAGGTCACCGCCGAGCGGCTTGCCCCACGTCTCGGGGTCGGCCGTGAGGTCAAGAAGGTCGTCCTGGATCTGGAACGCGCGGCCGAGGTCGCGCCCGGCGGCGTCGAGCGCCGCGAGGGCGTTGGCTGGGCCGTCCCCTCCGGGGGTGTCGGGCGCGTCGCCGGCCAGCCCGCCGAGGACGAGCGACAGGCTCAGGAGTGCGCCCGTCTTGCCGTCGATCATGCCGAGGTAGTCGGCGAGGCGCACGTCGGGCGTGGTCTCGAACGCCATGTCGAGCGCCTGCCCTTCGCAGAGGCGCGTCACCATCCGGTGGAACGCCGCGCGGGCGTCGGCGGCGCGCGCGATGCGCGCCTCGTCGAGCAGACGGTACGCGAGGCCCATCAGGAGGTCGCCGGCGAGGATCGCCGTGGGCTCGGACCAGCGGACGTGGACGGTCGGGCGCCCGCGCCGCGTCTCCGCGTGGTCCATGATGTCGTCGTGGACCAGCGTGAACGCGTGGAAGACCTCGACGGCGAGCGCCGCCGGCATCGCGCCCTCGCGCGCCGCGCCGAAGGCCTCGGCGGCCAGCAGCGTGAGCACGGGGCGGACGCGCTTGCCGCCGCCGCCCAGCACGTAGCGGACCGGCGCGTACAGGTCGTCGGGCGCGGACGGGAAGGCGAGCGCCGCGAGGGCTGCGTCTACCTCGCCGGCGAGGGCGCGGACGTGCGCCGCCGCCTCATCGGCGGGCGTCATCGCGCGTCCGGGCGGAGCGCGTCGGCGATGCGGCCGGCGACCTCGTCGAGCGTCCCGACGCCGTCGACGTCGGCGACGCGGGCGCCGGCGCGGAGCGTGTCCTCGACCGGCGCCGTCTCGTCGTGGTAGACGCGCAGGCGCTCGGCGATGGCCTCGGGGTGGTCGTCCTTGCGGTGGACGAGCCGCTCGGCGGGCACGTCGGCCGGCGGCGGGTTGTGGTCGAGGTGGTAGATGGCGCCCGTCTCGGCGTCAGTCCGTCGCCGCGAGAGGCGGTTGACGAGGTACTCGTCGGGCACCACGAGGCGGATCACCGCGTCGAGCGGCGTGCCCCGGCGCTCCAGCTCGGCGAGCAGCCACTCGGCCTGCGGGACCGTGCGCGGGAAGCCGTCGAGGACGTAGCCGGTGTCGCCCAGCGCGTCGAGCTTCTCGGCGACGACGCCGTTGGTGACGTCGTCGGGCACGAGCGCGCCGGCCTTGAGCAGCGCCTCGACGCTGCGGCCCATCGGCGTGCCGGCGGCGATGGCGGCGCGGAAGAGGTCGCCGGTGGAGAGGTGGGCGAGGCCGTGGGCGGCGGCGAGGCGCTGGGCCTGCGTGCCCTTGCCCGCGCCGGGCGGGCCGAAGAACGCGAGTCGCAAAACGGAAGCGGAAGGCGAGGCCGGAGGTTAGCGCCGGCGGCGGCATAGCGTCGCGTCGTACGTTGGCGCACACACCTGCTCATGAGACCGATGCGTCTGGCGGCTGTGGCGCTCCTCCTGCTCGCCGGTCCGGCGCTCGCCCAGCCGTCCGGCTCCACGATCCTCGCCGGCGGCGGCCCCGGCGGCGACCTCGGCGACGCCATCGCCGTCGCGCCGTACACCGGCCACACGGCGGTCGTCGGGACGTTCGAGCAGACGGCCACGTTCGGGCCGGGCGTCAGCGTGACGAGCGCCGACGCGCCGGCGGCGCGCTCCGATGCCTTCGTGGTCTTCTACGCACCCGACGGCACGGCGCTGTGGGCGCGGCGCATGGGGACGAGCGTGTTCAACGACTTCGGCGGCGGCGTCGCACTCGCGCCGTCCTTCTTCGCTCCTCCGAACGCCATCTACGTCTCGGGCTATTTCACCGGGATCGCCACGTTCGACGGCGGCGCGAACCCCGACGCGTCGCTCACCACGCGCAACGACTTCGACGCCTTCCTCGCGGCCTACTCGTTCGATGGCGACCTGCTCTGGGTGACCCAGTCGGGCGGCCCCGAGCAGGACACCGGCCGCGGCCTCGCCGTCTCGCCGTTCGGCAGCGTGATCCAGACCGGCAGCTTCACCGGGACGGCGATGTGGGGCTCCGGCGACGACGCCGTCACGAGGACGAGCGCGGGCGGGTCGGACGGCTTTCTCGCCATGTACGCGCCCGATGGTCGCCTGACTTCGGTCACGACGGTCGGCGGGCCGGAGAGCGACGACCTCCGCGCCGCCGCGCACGTCTCGCCGACGCTCTCGTTCGACGGGCTGTACGCGACCGGCACGTTCCGCAGCGTGGCGATGTTCGGGACGATCCCGCTCTCCAGCCGCGGCCAGTCCGACGTGGCCGTGATCCAGGTCAGGACCCTCAACCCGACGGGCGAGGACCCGACGGTCTTGTGGGCATCGCAGATCGGCGGCAACGGGTTCGACTACGCGCGCGGCCTGGCCGTCAGCGACGGGGGCCAGATCGCCGTCGCCGGCTCGTTCGAGAACACCCTCCTCGTCGGGACGGACGCCCTGACGAGCGCCGGCGCGTCGGACGCGTTTCTCGCGGTGCTCGACCATCGCGGGGTTGCGCTCGGCGGTCACCGCGGCGGAGGTGCGGGCTTCGACATCGCCAATGCCGTTGCGGCGACGACCCGGATCGACACGCCCACGGCACGAGGGGGCTCCGACCCCGCCTTCGCCGTCTCGGGCTACCTCGACGGCGAAAGCACGTTTGGCTCCACGCCGGTCGCCGGGCAGGGCACCGACGCGTTCGTCGCCATCTACCTCTCGACTCTGAGTGGCGCGACGCTCTCCGACGTGTTTGCCATCGGCGGCTCCGGCACCGACCGCGCCTATGGTGTGGCCATCGGAGCGATTGTGGACGACGCAAGCCCCGGCTACGACTTCCCGATGCGCGTCACCGGCTCGTTCCGTGAGAGCGTCACGGTCGGCACCACGACCGTGACGAGCAGCGGCGACGGCGACGTGTTCGTGGCGACCGTCCCGCTCTGCCCGACGTTCACGTGCCCGGTTCTGGTGGCCGGCGACGCCGACCCCACGCCCGGCGTGCACCTGAACGCATCGCCCAACCCGTCGCCGTCGCGCCTCTCCCTCACGCTCGCCTCGCCGGCCGACGCGACCATCGAGATCGTCGACGCCCTCGGTCGCGTCGTCGCGCGCCTCCACGCCGGCCCGCTGCCCGCCGGCGAGACGTCGTGGGCGACGCCACGACTCTCGCCGGGCGCCTACTGGCTCGTCGCGCGCACCGGCGGTGCCGTGCACCGGCAGGGCGTCACGGTGGCGCGCTGAGACGCGGTGAAGACGCCCGCCGGCGGGTCCGCGCGCCGTTGACCGCCCCGGCGCGGCGTTCGTATCCTGCGTCACGCCGCCGGGCCACCGGCGCCGCGCGAGACTAGCTCAGTTGGTAGAGCGCCACCTTGCCAAGGTGGAGGTCGCGGGTTCGAGTCCCGTGTCTCGCTCCCTGAACGCCCCTGGAGCCTCTTCCAGGGGCGTTTTTTGTGGGCACCCGTCGCGGAGTCAGATCGGCGTGAAGCTTCGACGGCTCGAGCGCGTACGGGTCGCGCGCCCCCTACGGATCGATGCCCGCCCCCGACGCACACACGCCCGACGACGCCTCTACGGACGCCGCTCCGATCTCATCGACGCGTTCGCCCCGTCGCGTCCTACCGGTGCCGGGCCTCGTCGATGTCGATGCGCTCTCGGCCGACGCCGGCACGAGCGAGGCAACCGGTCCGGTGGCTGCCGATCTCGGGCTGCCCTCCGGCGACGCACCTGCATCCGACGCCCCCGAGCCGGCCAGCGACGCCGTGCCTGGCAAGGACGCAGGCGACGACGGCGAGGAGGCGGCCCTCACCTCACCGACGGAGAGCGACGCCCGCGTGCCACCCGTCGAGCCAGCGAACGATCCACGTTCGATCACGGGCTCGATGCCCGCGCTCGCCGACGCGACGGCGATGGCCTTTCCGGAGCGTCTTGCCCCGGCCGTCGCTGACGCTCGCGAAGCGACCCGCAGCCGTGGACGCGAGCTCGTCGCGCTCGTCCTGCGCTACGGCAAGGCCCACGTCCCGGCGCGCACGCCGCGCCCGGTCGCGCCCGACACCGGGCCACCGCGTTACGCCGGACGCCTCGGCGCCGTGCTCCCTCTGCTCCAGGTCATCCCGTGGATCCTCGGCGTCCTGTTCGCCGCGTCGTTCGTCTGGGACACCCCGACCGGACTGGTTCGCGTCCTGACGGTCTCCGGCCTCATCGGCTTCGGAACCAACTGGCTCGCCATCACGATGCTCTTCCAGCCGCGCGAGAAGCGGGCGGTCATCCCCCAGGGGCTCATCCCGGCCCAGCGCGAGCGCGTGATCTACCGCCTCAGCGAGGCCATCTCGCGCGAGCTCATCAACGCCGACATCATCAAGCAGCGCATCCAGGAGAGCGGCGTCATCGGGCGCTACCGTGACCTCGCGCTCGGCGTCGTACGCGGCGTGGTCGAGGACCCCGGCTTCCGATCCGACCTCAAGGGCCTCGCGACCGACTACGCGGGCGAGGTCCTCGGCAGCGAGAGCGTCCGGCGCGAGCTGGCGCGCGTCGCCGTCGAAAAGGTCGAGGAGCAGGCCGGACAGGGCCTCGGCGGGATGGCGCTGCGCCTGTACCGGACGTTCGCGGAGGACGACTTCCAGCGGCGCGTGGACCGTGCCCTCGCCGAGCTGCCGCAGGCCATCGTGCCGCTGCTCGACCGCGTGGATGTCGCGCTCGACGCCGTTCCGGCCCGCGTTGAGGCGCACGCGGACGAGATCGAGGACATCGCGACGCGCGCCGTGCTGGCGTTCGTCGAAGGCCTCGACGTGCGCACGATGATCGCCGAGAAGGCGCGGACGTTCGACGAGGCGCAGCTCGAGAGCCTGCTCAAGAGCACCTCCAACGAGCAGCTCCGCTACATCCAGTACCTCGGCGCTGTGCTCGGCGTCGTCGGCGGCTTCGTGATCTGGCGCCCGGTGGAGGCGCTGCTGCTCCTGACGGCGCTCTCGCTGGGCCTCTGGGGGCTGGACGAGGCGCTGGTCCGCGCGCGCCGCCGACGTGTGCGCGACGTGGGCGCGTGACCTGACCGGCGCCGGCGGCGGCTCCGGGGCCATCTCCCCGCTGCCGGGGATCGGAGGAGTCCCGCTCGGCTCCTACTTTGCGCTCTACCCAGCCGCCGCCCCGATGACTGCCCGCCTCGCGCTCCTGCTCGTCGCCCTCGCCGCCCTGCCGGCCGCCGCCCAGGTCCACACCGGCTCGCTCCAGCGCGGCGACGCCACGCTGTCGTCCGGCGAGTTCGTCGACCGCTACGAGGTCCGCGTCCGCGCCGGCGACGAGGTGACGGTCGAGATGACGTCGTCGGACTTCGACCCCTACCTGATCCTCGTCGAGCCCGGCGGCGAGCAGGTGGACAACGACGACTGCACGCAGGGCGACCTCGAGCGCGCGTGCGCGACCGTCCGCGCGGCCTCGGCCGGCGTCGTGCGCGTGAGCGCGACGAGCTACCAGCCCGGCGAGAGCGGACGCTACCGCGTCGAGATCACGACCGGCGGCGGACGGGACAGCCGGGGCGCCCCGGCCGCGCAGGGCTGGGGCGGGCGGCCCGGCGACCGCTCGGGGCGGCAGGCGACCGCGACGACGCTCGGCGGCGACCGCCGCTTCGACGGCGACCTTCGCGAGGGCGACACCACCATCCGCTCCGGCGAGTTCGTCGACGCCTACGAGGTCGCCGTCGAGGCCGGGCGCACGGTGACCGTCGAGATGACGAGCCGCGACTTCGACACCTACCTCATCGTCACCGACCCCGACGGCGACCAGGAGGACAACGACGACTGCGAGCCGGGCGAGACCTCCCGCTCGTGCGTCACCGTCACCCCGCGCCGCTCGGGCACGATGCGCGTCCTCGCGACGAGCTACCAGCCCGGCGAGACCGGCCGCTACGCCATCGAGGTCGCCGGCGGCGGCGCCTCGGCGGGGCGTCCGGACTCCCCGTCGCGTCCCGGCACGGCCACCCGTGCAGCAGGCGGCGGGCGCGTCGAGACCGGCGACCTCGCGCGCGGCGACCAGACGATCCAGTCCGGCGAGTACGCCGACCGCTTCACCTTCACCGGCACCGGCGGGCCCGTCGTCGTGGACCTCCGCGCCGACGGCTTCGACCCCTACCTGATCGTCGGCCTGCCCGACGGAGAGCAGATCGACAACGACGACTACGAGGGCGCCCTCGACCGCTCGCTCGTCGTGGTGGACACGCAGCCGGGCGCCAGCTACACGGCCGTCGTGACGAGCTACCGCCCCGGCGAGACCGGCCGCTACAGCCTCGCCATCGACGACGGCGGCGCAGCCGCCACGTCCACGACCACCGGCGGGCGCACCGGGGCCCCGGGCGTCCGCGCCGAGTCCGGCCGCCTCGCCGCCGGCGACGAGACGCTCCGCTCGGGCGAGTTCGTGGACAGCTACACGTTCCACGGCGTCCCCGGCCAGCGCGTGACGATCGACCTGACGAGCGACGACTTCGACACGTACCTCGTCGTGGACCCGCCCGCCGGCGAGCCGGTGCAGGACGACGACGGCGGCGGGCGCACCGGCCACTCGCGCCTCTCGCTCGACCTCACCGAGGCCGGCACCTACACGGTCCTGGTGACGAGCTACCAGCCGGGCGAGACGGGTAGCTACGACCTCCGCATGGACCTCTCGGAGCGCTTCGGTCGGCCGACGGCCGCTGCGAGCGAGCCCGCGCGGCCGGTCCGCACCGTCGGCGCCGACGCGCCGCGGACACCCGCCGCGCCGTCCGCCGGCTACCGCCCGCCGACGCGCCGCGCCGGCGACCTGACGCTCGCGCAGACGCTCTCGGGCGACCTCGACCGCTCGGACGCCCGCCTGTCGTCCGGCGAGTACACCGAAGTCCACACGTTCGACGGTGACGCAGGCGAGCCGGTGCGGATCGAGATGACGTCGTCGGACTTCGACACCTACGTCATCGTCGCCTCGCCGTCGGGCGAGCAGCTCGACAACGACGACTGTGAGCCCGGCGAGACGTCGCGCTCGTGCGTCGAGTTCGTGATGCCCGAGGACGGCCGCTACCGCGTGACGGCCACGAGCTATCGCCCCGGAGAGACCGGCCGGTACAGCCTCCGCATCTCGCAGACCGACGCGCTCGTTCCCGATCCGGCGGCCTACGACCGCATCGTCGGCGTCTTCGCCGGCGTGAGCGACTACGAGCGGCCCGGGCTGCCGGACCTCCGCTGGACGGCGCAGGACGCCGAGGTGGTCCGCAACGCGATGATCGAGGCCGGGATGCGTCCCGAGGACGGCATCCTGCTTACCGACGCCGACGCCACCGTCGCCAACGTCCGCCGCGCGTTCGACCGCCTCGCGGCGACGACCGACGAGCGGACCCTCTTCGTCTTCTTCTTCTCGGGCCACGGCGCGCAGGTGCCGGTCCGCTCGGCCCAGCGCTCCGACCCCGACGGCCAGGACGAGACCATCGAGCTCTACGACGACGCCATCCTCGACGACGAGCTCGACGCGATGCTCTCGCGCCTGCCCGCCGGTCGCCAGCTCATCGTACTCGACGCCTGCTTCTCGGGCGGCTTCGCGAAGGACGTCATCACGTCGCCCGGCCGGATGGGGCTCTTCTCGTCGGAGGAGGACGTGGTCAGTGCCGTCGCGGTCAAGTTCGAGGCCGGGGGCTACCTCGCGCACTTCTTCGCCGACGGCGTCGCCGCCCGCAACGCCGACACCGACAGCAACGGAGCGATCACGCCGCTCGAGCTGAGCCAGTACATCCACGACCGCTACACGAGCGACGTGCGCGGCACGGGCCGCGAGCTGATCGTCGCGCGCGACACGCGCCCCGAGCACCAGCGCCTGATCGTCGACCGCGGCAGCCTCGGCCTCTACGACTCGCTCTTCTTCGTGCCCTGAGCCCGGCGACCGTCGAGCGGGAAATCCACGATCCGACGCGTCCGCGACAGCGTACTGTCCCGATCGGTTCGCCGTTGAGAGCCTACCCGCCCGCACCTCGCTCATGCGCTTGCTCCTGCTGCTCCTCCTCGCCACGCCGGTGGCCGCCCAGTCGTTCGTGGTCGCCGACAGCCTGACGGCGGCGTCGGACACGCTCACGAGCGGCGAGTACAAGCACGTCGTCGAGGTGCCGGTCGAGGCCGGCCAGCGGCTGGTCCTCGGCCTGACCGCCGACGCCTTCGACCCCTACCTGATCGTCCGCTCGCCGACCGGCGCGCAGCGCGAAAACGACGACTGCACGCCCGGCGACCGGCACACGTCGTGCCTCGACTGGGTGGCCGACACGACCGGCACGATCCGCGTCATCGCGACGAGCTACGCGCGCGGCGAGACCGGCGCGTTCCGTCTCGCGGTCCGGACGCTCCCGTCGGGCGCCGTCGCGCGTGAGATCCGCTGCCCGCCGCTCCCGGCGGTGGACGGCCTCACCGGCGAGGTGACGTACCAACTTCGGTTCGCGCCCGACGGACGCCTCCTCGGCTCGGAGGCCCGCACGTCGGCGCCCGCGCTCCAGATCGTCGTGGACCGCATCGTGGGCGGCTGTCTCGCCAACCCGCTCCCGCCCGACGCGCCGCAGCTCCCGCAGGCGACGATCCACGTCTTTCGTGCCGGATCGTAACCGGAGCCGGACGCCGGCGTAGCCCGGCGGTCGCCCCACCCCGCCGTCATGGAATTCGGAGAAACCCTCGTCGCCTTCACGTCCATCGTGTCCGTGTTCATCGGGATGCCGTGGGTCATCTTCTCGGGCATCCGCAAGCTGCGCGAGCAGAAGTCGGCCGGACGCGCCGGGGGTGGCGACCTGAGCGCCAGCGAGCTTCGCGCCATGATCCACGACGCCGTCGGCGAGGCGATCACGCCGCTGGCCGACCGGGTGACCGACCTGGAAGAGCGGCTGGGCGACGAGTCGGTGGCCGACCTCCGCGCCCGCCTCGACCCGGCGCTCCTCGACGATCTCCCGGAGGCGTCGGGCCCGCCGGCCGCTCGCACCCGGACGCACGCCTGAGCGCCGTGCCGTCGGTCCGCCCCGCGCACGACGACGCCTTCTGGGAGGCGCTCGCCGGGCGCCCGTGGCGGCGCGTCCGCTGGCGGCGGGGCGACGCCGACGATGCCGCGTGCATCGCGTTCGGCCTCCCGATTCACCGCGTCGGGACCTACTACCGCCGCCCGGTCTACACCGACGGCGAGGTGTGGCTCAGCCAGCAGGGCTACGACGAGATGATCCGCCGCACGACCGGGGGACCAGCGTCACGCCGGAGCCGCCCCTAGGGCGCCGGAGGCACCTGGAACGGCAGCGGCAGGCGCGCGCCGCGCACGCGCGGCACGTCGGCCGCGTAGAGCTGGCGCCCGTCCTCGTCGTAGAAGCGGACCTCCATCAGGTCGCGCGAGAGCGAGGCGGCCATGAACCCCGGTCGCTCGTACGCGAAGAGCGTGTTCGGCGTCTGCGCCACCGGACGCGTCAGCGAGCCGGCGCCGGAGATGAAGTAGTCGATGGCCGAGCCCGCCGGCCGGTGGTGCTGGAGGCTGTGCTCGTGGCCGGCGACGTACGCCTGCACGCCGTGGCGCAGGAAGAGCGGCACGAGGCGCTCGATCAGGACCGGGCTGTCGGAGTACCGCGACGAGCCGGTGTAGACCGGGTGGTGCCCGAAGACCAGCTTCCACTCGGCGTCGGACTCCGCGAGGGTCTGGTCGAGCCACGCGAGCTGGGCGTCGTCGTCCCAGTCGGCGCGCGAGTCGAAGTAGCGCCGGCGGTCGCGCGAGACCGCGATGGGCTGCGTGTCGAGGAAGACCATCAGCACGCGCGGCGGCGGTCGGTCGGCCGTAGAGTCGGGCAGCGCGAGCGTCTCGGCGTAGTACTGCGCCGGGAGGTACCAGCGGTCCGAGCGTTCGGTGTACTGCACCTGCGCGGCCACGTTGCCCATCCAGTCGTGGTTGCCGAGCGTGACGTACCAGCGGCTCTGGAGCGCGGGCGCGCGGTAGATGTCCTCGAACGAGCGCCGCCACTTGACGTCGCTCACGCCGGTGACGCCGCGGAGGTAGAAGTTGTCGCCGGTCGAGACCGTGAACCGGCTCCCGATGGCCTCGCCGACGATCCCCATGCCCCGCGCGACGTCGGCCTGGTTGAAGTATCCGTTGCGCCCCCAGTCGCCGACGACGAGGAAGTTGAAGGCCTCGGGCTCGAACACCGGCGCGTCCACGGCGCCCTCCGGGATGCGCGAGCCGACCGGGCGGGGCGTCCCGCTGCACGCGGCGACGAGCAGGGCGAGGGCGACGAGGAGAATGGACCGCATCGACACGGATCAGGCGAGAGGAGCGGAACGGCCTGCAGCGCGCGAGGATTCCACGGAACGCGTCGCCGGTCGCGCTGCGTACGCCGACCTCACGAACCGAGGACCGAGATGGAGACGATCACGCTGGGCGGCGGCTGCTTCTGGTGCGTCGAGGCCGTCCTGAAGCCGCTCCGCGGTGTGGAGGCCGTGGTGTCCGGCTACGCCGGCGGACGCGTCCGCAACCCGACCTACCGCGAGGTCTGCTCGGGACGCACGGGCCACGCCGAGGTCGTCCGCGTGACGTTCGACCCGTCGGTGATCGCCACGCGCGACCTGCTGCGCGTATTCATGACGACGCACGACCCGACGACACTCAACCGACAGGGCGCCGACCGGGGGACGCAGTACCGCTCGGTCGTCTTCTACGAGACCGACGCGCAGCGGGCCGACGCCGAAGCCGTCGTCGCCGAGTTGACCGCCGAGGGCGCGTTCCCCGACCCCATCGTCACCGAGATCGCGCCGCTCGACGCGTTCTACCCGGCCGAGGACTACCACCAGGACTACTTCGCGCGCAACCCCGACCAGCCGTACTGTGCGGCCGTCATCGCGCCGAAGGTCTCGAAGCTCCGCCGCACGTACCTCGACCGCCTCGCCTGATGCCGCTCACGCTCCAGATCCTCACCGCCAGCACCCGCCCCGGACGCAAGGGACCCGCCGTCGCCCGCTGGGCCGAGGGCCTCGCGCGCGAGCACGGCGCCTTCGACGTGGAAGCCGTGGACCTCGCGTCGTTCGACCTGCCCGTGTTCGACGAGCCAACGCACCCGCGCCTGCAGCAGTACGAGCACGCGCACACGCGCGCGTGGAGCGAGACGGTGGCGCGCGCGGACGCCTTCGTCTTCGTCCACCCCGAGTACAATTTCTTCGCGCCGTCGGCGCTCGTCAACGCGATCACGTACCTCTCGAAGGAGTGGGCGCGCAAACCGGTGGCGCTCGTGAGCTACGGCGGGATGTCCGGCGGTCTTCGGGCTGCCGAGTCGCTGAAGCCGCTGCTGACGGCCCTTTCGATGATGCCGATCGCCGAGAACGTCGCCCTCGCGCGCTTCTCGGAGCACCTCACCGGTGAGGGCGACGCCGCGACGTTCGACCCAGGCGAGGGCGCGGCGCAGGGCATGCGCACCCTGCTCGACGCGCTGCACCGCTGGGCGACGGCGCTGGCAACGCTCCGCGCCTGAGCCGGTGTCGCCGGCCGCCCTCTCTCGCTGGAGCGTCGCGGTGGCGCTGGCCGTGCTGGCGCTGAAGGCGGTCGCCTACGCCGTCACTGGCTCGGTGTCGCTCTACTCTGACGCGCTGGAGTCGGTCGTCAACGTCGTCGCGGCGGGCGTGGCGTGGCTCGCGATCCGCGTGGCGTCGCAGCCGCCGGACGACAAGCACCCCTACGGGCACACCAAGGCCGAGTACCTCGCGGCCGTCGCCGAGGGCGCGCTCATCCTGTTCGCCGCCGTCGAGATCGGGCGCGCGGCGTGGGACCGCCTCGCTGCGCCGGTGGCGCCCGACCGGCTCTCGCTCGGCGTCATGATCGCCGTCGGCGCGACGGTGATCAACGGCGCCTGGGCGGCGATCCTCGTGCGCGCCGGACGCCGCCACCGCTCGCCGGCCCTCGTCGCCGACGGCCACCACCTCTGGACCGACGTCGCCTCCACCGGCGGCGTGCTCGCCGGGATCGGACTCGCGGCGGTCACCGGGTGGTGGATCCTCGACTCGCTGCTCGCACTCGCCGTGGCCGTCCACGTCGTCGTCGTCGGCGTGCGGCTCGTGCGGGAGTCCGTCGGCGGGCTGATGGACGAGCGGCTGTCCGAGGATGAAATGCGTACGCTCCATGCGACCATCGAGGCACATATGGGCGGAGCGCACGAGGTGCACGCGCTCCGAGCGCGCCGTGCCGGACGCACGACGTTCGTCGAGTTCCACCTCGTCGTGCCGGGCGACGCGACGGTCGCGCAGGCGCACGCCGTGTGCGACCGGCTGGAAGCGGCGATCCGCGAGTCGGTCCCCGGCAGCCACGCCACGATCCACGTCGAGCCCGAGCACAAGGGCAAGGGCACCGGCGGCGTCGTGCGTGTGGGGTCGGACGTGCCGCACACGTTCACGTAGGCGACCGACCGAGGATCGCGCGTCGGTCGGCCTGGACGCGATTGCTACCCTCTCCGGCTGTGAGCGCGTCGTCCCGTTCCACGGCTTGTCGCGTGGGGTCCCGGCGCTTCACGTTGGGAGGCGGCCGGTCGGCGTGGTCCGACTTCACACAGGCTGGTTGCCACTTCCCGAACTCGCCGTCACGCCCGGTTTCCACAAGTCATTATCACACCAGTAATTAGAGGTTTACATTATTAACACATAGTATAGAATCGTCGATCTCGGCTTAGCATCGCGGCGTCGCCTCCCGATAGGTGGGAGGTCCCACCCCCCTTCTCCCCCTCACGCCCGGTGACTTCGCTCCGTTCGGGATCGTCTCCCCTCCTCTGGTTCGCCCTGATCGCAGGCGCGGCCCTCACGTCGGCGCCCGCGCACGCGACCGACCTCTCTGGCACGCCGACGGACGTTGCGCGGCTGGCGTGCACGGCCCACGTTGGCTCGGGCGTGCTATCGTGCCTGCCGGTCGCCGGGTCTCAGGTCTCGGCGGTCGGCCTGGCCGCCCGCCCCGGCGCCACGGACCCGGGCGTCTGGTCCGCGGACGTCGCCATCCACAACGGCTCGGCATCCCTGCTCGGCGGAGGCACCGACGGTCGGCCCGCCACCGGCGTCGAGGTGCGTCTCGCAGACGCGCCCCGCACGACCTCAGGCCTCGGCAGCGTGCGCGCGGCGCACATCCCGACCCGCTACAGCGGTGGACTGACGCCCGGCGCGACGTCGGCCTCGCAGACGTGGCGCTTCGAGGTCGACCCGTACGTGGACGCGTTCACGTTCCAGGTGGCGCTCGTCGCCGTCGTGACGCCGCCGGGCGGCTGGGTGGCGCTCTCGTCCACGACGGCCTCCGTCTTCGCCAGCGGCACCCAGCAGATCACGGCGACGGCGCGTGCCGCGAACGGTGCCGCACTGCCGGGCGCGTTCCTGTCGTGGTCCACCGGCGACGCCGGCATCGCGACGGTCGACGCGACGGGGCTCATCACCGGCGTCGCGACGGGCGCCACGACCGTGACCGCCCGCCGGGGCAGCACGAGCGGCACCGTGACCGTGACGGTCTGCCCGGACCTCGCCGTGGGCGGCGTCTACCACACGACGTTCACCGACGGCAGCCGCCTCTGCCTCGGCGGCTACACCGGCGCCGAGTACACGGTGATCCCGACCAACCAGTCCACCACCTCGTCGATCTCGCTGACGACGACCGCGAGCGGCATCGTCGGCGTCACCGGCCCGCCGACGCCGTTCACCGAGGCGCCCGAGGACGGGCGGCGAGCCGAGCTCGGCCTCGACGGGACGGCCGTCTACCCCGGCGACGAGGCCGGCGTGACGCTCGCCGAGCGGCAGGCCGCGGCGGCATCCGAGTACGAGCGCGTGGTGCGCGACCACGAGGAGACGACGCCGCTGCTGCGCCGCGCCGACACGCGCATCACGCCGAACGCGCCGGCCTCCATCATCCCGCCGGGCGTGCCCACCGTCGGCGCTTCGTGGACGCTCAACGTCGCGCAGGGCTGCTCGGGCGCCGTCGACAACCGGGTCGGGACCGTGCGCAACGTCTCGACGCGCGCCATCATCGTCTCCGACGACAACAACCCGGCGGGCGGCTTCACGCAGGTGCAGTACGACTCGCTCGCGGCCCGCTTCGACCGCATCGTCTGGCGCTCGGTGACGGCGTTCGGCGAGCCGACCGATCTCGACGCCAACGGTCGCGTCGTGCTTTTCTACACGCGCGCCGTCAACGAGCTCTCGCCGCCGGCCTCCAGCCTTTCGGCCAACGGCTTTGGCTACTTCACGACCCGCGACCTCTTCTCGTCCGCGCCGACGAGCTGCGAGCGCAGCAACGAGGGCGAGATCCTCTACATGCTCGTGCCGGACCCGACGGGCGCCGTCAACAGCAACGTGCGCACGGTGTCGCAGGTGGAGGGCGGCACGACGCGCCAGGCGGGGCGCGAGATGTCGCGCCTCATCAACGCGTCGCGGCGCCTCTACGTCACCGGCTCCTCGTCATTCGAGGAGGCGTGGCTGGAGATCGGCATGGCCGGCATGGCCGAGGAGCTGATGTTCTACAACACGTCGGTGGGCCTGACGCCGAGGCAGAACATCGTCGTCACGGTGCTCACCACGGGTCCGAACGCCTCCCGGCGCGTGGCCGCGTTCAACACCTACGCCAACATGAACTACGGGCGCCTGCGCCAATTCCTCAACCGCCCGGACATCCGGTTCCCGTTCACGAACGTCACGTCGACGTCGCAGACGGACATCGACGGCAACGCGGGCGCGACATGGGCCTTCCTGCGTTACGCCGCCGACCGCCGCGGCGGGAACGAGAGCGAGTTCTGGGCGGCGCTCGTCGGCACGACGGAGTCGCGCGAGGGCCTCGACAACATCCGCAACGCGCTCGGGCTCGCGACCGAGGCCGAGCTGATGACGTGGTTCCGCGACTGGAACGTCGCGATGTACGCCGACGACGCCGTCGCCGGCATCCCGACGATCTACCAGACGACGAGCTGGCACTACCGCTCGATCTACGGCGCGCTCAACGGCAGCTACCAGCTCATCCCGCGCCCGCTGACCAACAACACGGGCCTGACGCTGAACTACGCCCGTGGAGGCACGTCGGCCTTCCTGCGCTTCGGCGTGCCCGCCGACGGCGCCGCGACGTTCACGACCGCCAGCGCCGCGTCGCCGCTGTCGTACCCCGTCTCGGTCGTCCGCACCAAGTGATCGGGGCGGCTCCCCCGCCCCCGCCCCGTTCCTCCGTCGCGCCGGCCTGCCCGGCGCACACGCACGCTCATCGCGCCATGCGCTCCATCTTCCTCGGCCTCCTGGCCCTCTCCTTCGTCCTGCTGCCCGGCCTTGCGCGGGCGCAGGCCGGGTCGCTCGACCCCTCGTTCGGCACCGCCGGCATCACGCTGACGCCCGTCGGCGACGTGGCGTCGGCGGCCCGCACGCTCCTCCTGCCCGACGGCCGGATCGTCGTCGCCGGCTTCTCGGGCGGCGCCGCGTCCAGCGACGTGGCGCTCGCGCGCTACACGTCGTCCGGCACGCTCGACGCGACGTTCGGCACCGGCGGCGTCGCCACGGCCGACCTCGCCGGCGTCGACTACGTCGCCTCGGCGGCGCTCCAGCCCAACGGCAAGATCGTCGTCGTCGGCTACGGCTCGCCGGTCGGATTCACGGTCGCCCGCTTCGACGCCGACGGATCGCTCGACGCGACGTTCGGCGGCGGCGACGGCTGGCTCACGGTGTCCGTCGGGTCCGTCCACGACGAGGCGACGGACGTCGCCGTCCAGCCCGACGGCCGGATCGTCGTCGTCGGCCACACCGCCCGCGACGCCGGCTTCGCCGACATCGACTGGGTCGTCGCCCGCCTCCTCGCCGACGGCTCGCCGGACGCGTCGTTCGGCACCGGCGGCGTCGCGACGCTCGACGTCGAAGGCGGGGCCGACCTCGCGACGGCCGTCGCGCTCCAGCCCGACGGCCAGATCGTCGTCGGCGGCTCGGCGACCAGCGGGACGCGCCAGCCCTTCGCCGCCGCCCGCTTCGACGCCACGGGCGCGCTCGACGCGACGTTTGGCACCAACGGCATCGCCCTGCTGGACCCCGCCGTGTCGGGTCTGGACTTCGCCCACACGCTGGACGTGACCGTCGCGCCGGGAGGCGCGATCGTCCTCGCCGGCTCGGCGTGGGACGCCTCCAACGATCCCGACGTGGCCGTTGTCCGGCTCACTGCCGCCGGCGCGCCCGACGGGACGTTCGGCGGCGGCAATGGCCTGGCGATCGTCGCGCTCGACACGCGCTCCTGCCCCGGTCAGGCCTGCGAGCAGGCGTCATCGGTCCGCGTCGCGTGGGACGGCACCCTGCTCGTCGGCGGCTTCGTGGCGCCCAGCCCGACCGTCTATCAGCACGCCGTCGTCCGCCTCCTCGCCGACGGCTCGCCCGACACCTCGTTCGGGTCCAACGGCAGCATCCTCCGAGGCGCGCCGGACGGGACCGTCGCCGACGTCGCGTTCCAGGCGGACGGCAAGATCCTCGTCGCCGGCGGCGAGGACAGCCAGTTCAGCCTGTCGCGTTACGAGTCGGGAGCGGTCCGCGACGCCTCGTTCACGCTCGAGTCACCGCTCGCCGGCGCCGAGTACCGGATCGGCGGCAACCCGCTCAAGCCGATCTGGGTGAGCCCCGCCCCGTCGCCGGCGTTCGTCAACGTCTACCTCCTGAAGGGCGACGCGCCGGCCGTGCTGCTGTACTCGGGGCCGAACCTCGTCCGCCCGGACTTCGGCGCCGGCCGCTACGTGATCCCCGCCGGCACCGAGCCGGGGAGCGACTACGTGGTCCGCGTCGAGGACGCGCTCGATCCGTTCAGCGCGGGCGAGAGCGCGCCGTTCACGATCCTCCCGCAGGGCGGCACGTTCGTGGTCGAGAGCCCGACCCAAGGCCAGTTCGTCGCGCTCGGCGCGTCGCCGACGGTCGAGTGGGCCGCGACCGGGGGCGCCGTGGGCGGGACGGTCCAGATCGACCTGATCGACCGCGCCACGTCGTCGGTCGTCGAGACGCTGACGACGGCCAACGACGGCTCGGAGCCGTTCGCGATCCCGAGCAGCGCCGCCGCCGGCGTCTACTCGCTGTCGATCACGAGCGTCGAGAGCCCGACGTACGCCCGCCAGAGCCGGAGCTTCCGCGTCGGTCCGGTGGGCGTGAGCGCCCCGGCGCGCGGGACGGTGTGGACCGAAGGCCAGGCCTACACGATCGCCTGGGACGCCCCGACGATCACCGACCCCGCCGCCGCCGTTCGGATCTCGGTCCGCCGTGCGGGCGCCTCCGGCGTCCTGGTCACGTCGAGCACCGAGAACGACGGCTCGTTCGAGTGGACGGTCCCGGTCGGCACGGTGTCCGCGAGCGACTACTACGTCCACGTCCAGATCGTCAGCAACGGCGGCGCGACGCGCGACGTCGCCAAGAGCGGGCTCTTCGGCATCGCCGGGACCGGGTTCGCGCCCGCTCCGGTCGCGACGGCCCACTTCGTCGCACCGGCCGTCACCGGATCCGACGAGGCGCTTCTCACCGTCGCCGCGCCGCACCTGGCCGACGGGTCGGAGGTCGCGGCCTTCGCCGGCGACCTGCTCGTCGGCACCGGCCTCGTGGCCGATGGCGCGGCACGCGTCGCCGTGCGCGGCACGGTCGTGGACCCCGCGCGCGTCGCGGCTGGCCTCGACGCCGACGGCGCGACGGTCACACTCGCCGATGGCACGCCGCTGACGCTTCGCGCGTGGTCGCTCGCCGACGGTGACGCGCCGCTCGAGACCGAGACGCGCGTCGACGATGCAGGGACCGCGCTCCCCGCCCTCGTCTTCGTGGATGGCTCGGAGACGACCGTCACGCTGAAGGGCGAGACCTCGTCCGATGAGTTCGCCCTGACCGGCGTCGTGCCGAACCCGACGACCGGTGGCGCCGTGGTGCGGTTCACGCTCCCGTCCGAGCAGGCGGTCATGCTCGCCGTGTACGACATGCTCGGCCGCGAGGTCGTCCGACTGGTGGACGCGGTCCGGCCGGCCGGGAGCCACGTGGCGGTGCTCGACGCCGGCGCGCTGGCGTCCGGCGCCTACACGGTGCGTCTGACCGCTGGATCCTCAATGGCGGTCCGACTGCTCACCGTCGTGCGGTAACGACGCCCCAGACGATGGTCTGGAACGGCCCCGTCCCGGAGTCGGGACGGGGCCGTTCCGCGTGAGTGGAGCACGCGAGCGCCGCGCACTGATCCTCGCTGAACCGGGGTCGGGGCGCCCCTCACAGAGCCGTGGTGGCCTCCCCGGCAGGCGGTACGTCGCTGCGATTACAGGCGCTGGACCGGCGAAGCCCTAGCCTGCGTCTGCCTCCCCATCGTCCAGCTCGCGACCCGTCATGGACACGTCCGACCTCGCTCACCGCGCCGCTCCCGCCCGCCGCTCCATCGTTCTCGGGGCTCCGGCCTACGTTACCCACCCGGCGCTCCTCCGCTGGGTCCAAGAGGCCGCGGACCTCTGTCAGCCCGACCGGGTCGTGTGGTGCGACGGCTCGCAGGAGGAGTACGACCGGCTCTGCGGAGAGCTGGTCGAGGCCGGCACCTTCATCAAGCTCGACGAGCAGAAGCGGCCCAACAGCTACCTCGCCTTTTCCGACCCATCCGACGTGGCCCGCGTCGAGGACCGGACGTACATCTGCAGCCGGTCGCGCGCCGACGCCGGCCCGACGAACAACTGGATGCACCCGAAGCAGATGAAGGAGACCCTGACCGGGCTCTTCGACGGATGCATGCGTGGCCGGACGATGTACGTCATTCCCTTCAGCATGGGGCCGCTCGGGTCCGACATCGCGCACATCGGCGTCGAGCTGTCAGACTCGGCCTACGTCGCGGTCAACATGCGCATCATGACGCGCATGGGCCGGGCCGTCTACGATGTGCTGGGCGCCGACGGCGCCTTCGTGCCCTGCCTTCACTCGGTCGGCGCGCCGCTCGCGCCGGGCGAGGCCGACGTCTCGTGGCCCTGCAACCGCGACACCAAGTACATCGTGCACTTCCCCGAGGAGCGCTCGATCTGGTCTTACGGTTCGGGCTACGGTGGGAACGCGCTTCTCGGCAAGAAATGCTTCGCCCTCCGCATCGCGTCCACGATGGCGCGCGAGGAGGGCTGGCTCGCCGAGCACATGCTCATCATGGGCGTCGAAGACCCCGAGGGCGAGAAGACCTACGTGGCCGCCGCCTTCCCCAGTGCCTGCGGCAAGACCAACTTCGCGATGCTCATCCCGCCGGAGGGCTACGAGGGGTGGACGGTGACGACCGTCGGCGACGACATCGCGTGGATCCAGCCCCGCGAGGACGGGACGCTCTACGCCATCAACCCCGAGGCCGGCTTCTTCGGCGTCGCGCCCGGCACCAACGAGCACTCCAATCCCAACGCGATCGCGAGCATCCGCCGCGATACCATCTTCACCAACGTCGCCCTCACCCCGGACGGGGACGTGTGGTGGGAAGGACTCACGGAGATGCCTCCACCGTCACTCACCGACTGGCGCGGCGAGCCGTGGACGCCTGAGAAAGGGACGCCTGCCGCACACGCCAACGCCCGGTTCACCGCCCCGGCCTCGCAGTGCCCGTCCATGGACCCGCGCTGGGAGGACCCGGCCGGCGTGCCCATCAGCGCGTTCATCTTCGGCGGGCGGCGCAACGCGACCGTCCCGCTCGTCTACCAGTCGGTGAACTGGAATTACGGCGTCTACCTCGCTGCCACGATGGGTTCCGAGATGACGGCGGCGGCCTTCGGCACCCTCGGCGAGGTCCGGCGCGACCCGTTCGCGATGCTCCCCTTCATCGGCTACCACATGGCCGACTACTGGGCACACTGGCTGCAGGTGGGCCGCCAGATCAAGAACCCGCCCCGCATCTTCGGGGTCAACTGGTTCCGCAAGGACGAGACCGGCGCGTTCCTGTGGCCGGGCTTCGGCGACAACATGCGCGTCCTGAAATGGATCGTGGACCGCGTCCACGGGCGCGGCTACGCCCTGGAGAGCCCGCTCGGCTGGATGCCGCGCTACGAGGACCTCGACTGGGAGGGTCTCGAGGACTTCTCGTCCGAGCAGTTCAGTCGGCTCATGGCTGTGGAGCGCGAAGAGTGGAAGGCCGAAGTGCTGTCTCATGAGGCTCTCTTCGCCAAGCTCTATGACCGTCTGCCTAAGGAGTTCATCTTCATGCGCGAGCTCCTGCTCTCGAGCCTCTGGCGCTCGCCCGAACACTGGGAGATCGAACCCGCGTAGTGCCCGTGTCTGGCCTGGCGCGTCCGCGTCGAGATCCAGCCGCCGCACCCACAGTCCGACGAAACCACGCCGGCTGGCCCGGAGAGGAGCCGCCGACGTGCGACGGAGAGCGGGATCGAACTCTGCCCGGGATGGACCTGATCGGCCTCCTCGGGGGCGTACGGGCCGAAAATGAAGACGCCCGCGCCTCCGAAGAGGGCGGGCGTTTCATGTGGCGACCCGGACGAGACTTGAACTCGCGACCTCCGGCGTGACAGGCCGGCGTTCTAACCAACTGAACTACCGGGCCGGGTAGTTCACCGGGCACCCCCGGTGGCAGGACGCCAATCTACCGCGCCTCCCCGTGGGGAAGACCGCCGACGGCGCCAATCATCCAGTCTTCAAAGCAGGCCCCGCAGGGCCAGTGGTCGAGGACGGATTTGAACCGCCGACACACGGATTTTCAGTCCGTTGCTCTACCAACTGAGCTACTCGACCGCATCCCACCGCACTCGGCAGGGCGCACAAGATACGCCGCCCGCGCCCGGACCCCGCAACGGAGACGCGGTGAAGGATCGAGCGCGTGCAGCGTCGCCGGCGACGACGGATCTTTCGGCCTCTCCGCCCACCTCCCCCGTGCCGCCTCTCACCCGCCCCGGACGCGTCCTGATGGTCACGCCCGACCACTTTCGCGTCGAGTACGTCATCAACCCCCACATGGAGGGCCACATCGGGACCGTGGACCGCCCGCTCGCGCGCGAGCAGTGGGACGCCCTCCGCGCGACGTACGAGCGCCTCGGCGTGGACGTCGCTGTGCTCGCCGGCGGCGTGGGGCTGCCCGACATGGTGTTCTGCGCCAACCAGACGCTCCCGTTCCGCGCCGCCGATGGCACGCCCGGCGTCGTGCTCAGCCGGATGCATGCGCCCCAGCGGGCCGACGAGGTCGCCCTCGTGGCCGACTTCTTCGAGCGTGAGGGCTACACGCTCCACACCCTGCCCGGGACCGTGCCCGGCTCGTTCGAGGGCATGGGCGACGCGCTCTGGCACCCCGGCCGGCGACGCCTCTGGGTCGGACACGGCTTCCGCACCGACCGCGCGGCCGTCGGCGCCGTCGCCGAGATCACCGGCGCCGAGACGACGGCGCTCGCGCTGGTCGATCCCGACTTCTACCACCTCGACACCTGCCTCTGCCCGCTCGACGAGCGGACGGCGCTCTACTACCCGCCGGCGTTCGACGACGCGGGCCGCGCCGCACTCGCCGACGGCTTCGAACGGCTGATCGAGGTGCCCGAGGACGACGCGCGCGAGCGCTTCGCATGCAACGCCCACAGCCCCGACGGGCAGCACGTGATCCTCGAGCGCGGCAACGAGGCGACGGTTGCGCGCCTCCGGGAGGCCGGCTTCGAGCCCGTCGAGGTCGACACCTCCGAGTTCCTCAAGTCCGGCGGGTCGGTCTTCTGCATGAAGCTCATGTTCTGGTGACGGTCACGGTCGTCGTCCCCACGCTCGACGAGGCCGCGACGGTCGGCGCAGCGCTCGCGAGCGTCGCGCGCCAGACGCCACCGTGGCGAGTCGTCGTGGCCGACGGCGGGTCGTCGGACGGCACGCCGGAACTCGTCCGCGCGGCGTGGCCCGAGGCGGTCGTCGTGACGGGTCCACCCGGACGGGGACGCCAGCTCGCCGACGGCGCGGCGCTCGCCGACGGCGCGGCGCTCGCCGACGGCGCGGCGCTCGCCGACGGCGCGGCGCTCGCCGACGGCGAGGCGCTGCTCTTCCTCCACGCCGATACGCGCCTGGCCGACGGCGCTCTCGACGCCGTCCGCGCGGCGCTCGCCGGTGACGGCGTCGCCGGCGGCTGCTTCCGCACCACATTCGACACGCCGGCGCACGGCTTCGGTCCGCTGGGTCGGGCCGCGATGCGCCTCTGGCAGGCGCGGATGTGGATGCGCTGGCACCGCCTCGCCTTCGGCGACCGGGCGATTTTCTGCACGCGCGCTGCTTTCGACGCCGCCGGCGGGATGCCCGACTCGCCGCTGTTCGAGGACCTCGAGCTGGTGCGGCGGCTCCGACGCGTCGGGCGCTTCGTCTTCCTTCCGCTGGACGTCGTGACGAGCGCGCGGCGGTTCCGCCGCCACGGGGCCGTGCGCCAGCAGGCGCGCAACCTCGCGCTGTGGCTGGCCTGGAACGCCGGCGTCGCGCCCGAGCGCCTCGCGCGCCATTACCCGAGGCACGGGGACGAGACGCGCCGGGCGACCGAACAGGTGCCGGGAACGTCTCGGTCCCGTTCCGGTGACAGCGGGTGAACCGCTGAGGAGGCGCGATGGCCGGGGCCGTGCCCCGCGCGCGTCCCCCGCCCCACGCCGATGATCCGCGTCCGCACCGCCGTCCACCCGCTCGCGCTGGTGGCTGCCCTCTTCGCCGCTCCGGCCTTCGCCCAGGCGTCGCTCCGCGTCGTGGAGCCGTCGCTGTCCGTCGACGGCGCGCGCGTCTCGGCCATCGGCCAGCCCGAGGGGCGCGGCGTGCTCGCGATCGCGGTGCCCGGACGCGGCACCTACCTCGTGTCGGACGCTCCGTTCGGCGCCGCGCGGCGCGTCGGCGAGTTCAACGACCGGCTGCTCGTCTTCGCCGTCGACGGGACGAGTGTCCGCCTGACGTCACGCGACCCGATCCGCGAGGGCGCCCCGGCGCCGGCCTACGCCGCGTTCGAGCCTGCCGCCGGGCGTCCGGAGCGCGGCCCGGCGCGCCTCGCCTTCGCCGACGCACCTCGCGCTGATGCGCCGCGCGCTGACGCGACGCGCGCCCCGCGCGGCCCCTCGCGCAGTGCGCCGCCGGCGGCCTCAGCCGACGAGGCGCGGCTCCGTGCCGAGATCGACCGCCTGACGGATGAGCGGACCCGCCTCGCCGCCGACCGCGACCGTCTGCTGCGCGCCGCTGGCGCGCCCGACGCCCGCCTCGTCGCCGAGCGCGACGCCGTGGCCGCCGAGCGAGACCGCCTCCTCGCCGAGCGCGCCCAGCTCGCCATGGCGCGCGACCGCGCCCTCGCCGACCGCGCCGAGTTCGCCGAGCGGCTCATCGCCGTCCGCCGCCAGCTCGACGCCGCCCGATCCGCTCGGGACGCGCGCGCTGCTTCGTCGGAGGCCGACGCGCTGCGTGCGCAGATCGTCGCCCGCGACGCCGCGCTCGACGTGCTCCGCGCCGAAGGGCAGGACCGCACGGCGCGCCTCGAGGCCGTCGAAGCCGACCTCGCCGCCACCCGCATCGCGCTCGCGGAAGCCCTCGCGGCGCGCGACGCCGCGTTCGCCGAGCGGGACGTCTTGATCGCGGAGCGGGACGCGGCGTTCCGCGAGCGCGACCGCCTCGCCTCGGAGCGCGACGCGGCCTTCCGCGAGCGGGACGCGGCGCTGGCCGAGCTGGAAGCGCGCGTCCGGGCCGAGCGGCCGCTCCCGGCGTCGGACAACGAGCGTCGCGCGCTCGCCGAGCGCGACGCGCTTCAGGCCGAGCGCGACGCGCTCGAACTCCAGTTGGAGGCGCTGCGCGCCGAGCGGGAGCGGCTCGTCGGCTGGACCGTCTCGCCCGCGCCCACCTCGCCCTCGCCCGCGCCGGAGATGCCGGCCGAGCCCGTCCGTCCCGTCGCGCCCGATCCCGCGCCGGTGACCGCCGATGTGCCCGTCCGCACCGGCGCCGTCGCGCTGCCGGGGTTCGACTTCGGGCGCCTCCGCAACCCTGACGTCGTGCGGCGCCGCATGGGCGACGCCGCACCGACGCGCTCCGGCGACGTGCTGGTGCTCTTCCAGACCGACGCCGCCGGTCGGGTCATCCGCACCGCCGTACCGATGCCCGTCGGCGGCGGCCTCGACGCCGTCGCCGAGGAGATCGTCCGCGAGATGCGCTTCGTGCCGCCGGTCGTCGGCGGCCAGCCGACCGGCCTGCGCTCGCAGGTGGTGGTCCGCTTCGAGCCGTAGCCCTCAGCCGACGCCACCGGGCGCGCGGAAGAGGGCGTGGACCGTCCCGCGCGCGCCGTCGGCCTCGACCGGCGACGCATCGAGCAGGCCGACGCCGCGCGCGGCGTCGGTCATTGCTCCGGCATCGGCGGGCGCGACCTCGACCCACAGCCACCCACCGGGCACGACGACCCGCGCGGCCTCGGCGAGGCCGGCAGCGAGATCGGCGGACGCGAGTCCGCTCACGACGGCCCACGGCGCAAACGCGTCCGGGTAGCCGAGCGCGTCGGGTCGTGCGCGGGAGACGCGCCGCTCGGCGTCGGGCAGGAACGCGAGCCGGAGGCGGGCGGCCGACACGTCGTCGGCGTCCGCCGCGCTGGCCCAGACGTCGAGCCCGAGGCGCGCGAGCGGCTCCGCGTGGCCACCGTCGCCGCAGGCCGCGTCCACCACCGTCGTCCCCGGCGCGACGGCCGCGAGAAGGCGCAGCAGCGGCGCCGAGACGCGCGACATCACGCCGCTTCGCGGAGGGGCGCCGTCGCCGGGAGGCGCGACCACGACGCCGGCGCCGCGCCGCGCCCGCACGTCGGGCAGGCGTAAGCGCGTGCCGGAGCCGGATCGGGCGCGGCCAGCGTAGCCGCCGCCCCGTCGCCGCTGACGGCGGGCGTGAGCGTCGAGGCGACGCAGTCCACGAGAGCCTCAACGAGCAGCGGGTGGCCGTTGAGACCGCGCGACACCTCGAACTGGCGGAGCCCGGCCTCCGCGGCCTGCGCCCGCACGACGACGTCGAGGTCGTAGGCCGTCTCGATGCGGTCGGTCACGAACGAGACCGGCACCACGAGGACCGCGTCGTGTCCGTCGTCGGCCAGCGCGGCGAGCGCCTCGCGCACCTGCGGGGCCAGCGCACGACCGCGCACGAGCGGCTCGCCAAAGGCGACGTGCATCGGGCGCCCGGGGTCGGCCGCCGCGCGCGCCTCGCCGACGGCCTGCACCGTCGCGTGGATGTGGCAGCAGTAGCGGTCGGCCTCGCGGTGGATGTCGCCCTGCGCGCAGAAGAGGACCGGGACGCGGTCGCGCACCTCGCGCGGGAACCGCTGGAGCCCTTCGTCCACGCGCTCGGCGAGGGCCTGCACGTAGCGCGGGTGCGTCGCGAACTCGCGGACGGAGGCCGTCGGCCACGCCGGGGTGGAGGCGCGGCCGGCGACGTCGGCCCAGCGGGCGAACGAGGCGCCCGAGGCGGTGGACGACGGGTGCGGCCCCATCGGGAGCAGCACGACGTGCGTCACGCCGTCGGCCGCCATCGACGCCACGGCCTCGTCGGTGGACGGGTGCCAGTGGCGCATCGCCGTGTAGGTGCGGAACGAGGCGCCGGTGGCGCTGCCGAGACGATCCGCCAGGCGACCTCCGAGGAGGCGCCGCTGCTCGTCGGTGTGCTGCGCGAGGGGGCTGCGCCCGCCGATCAGCTCGTAGGCGCGGATCAGGTGGGCGGCGCGGCGGCGGGCCCGGAGCCGGCACACGATGCGGCGGACAAACGCCGGGAGCGGAACCGTGGTCAGCGCCGGGTCCGAGTACCGGTTCAGCAGGAACGGCTCGACGTCCTCGGGGCGGCTCGGCCCACCGCTCGCCAGCAGCACGACGCCGACGACGTCGCCCGGCCCCACCGCGAGCGGCGAGCCGTCGGGGCGGGCGGAGCGGCGGGGTCGGCGAAAGGCGTCGAGCAGGCGCATGCGCGGGGGGTCACGAGGGCCGTGCGGGGGAATCCCCGACAGCCGCAAGCAACGCAACGCCGTTCGGCGCTGTGTCGCGACACGTTGAAGACTGGAGCCGCCGCGCGGGATTGACACCGCCTCCACACCGCCGCACTGCGGCATTCGCCAGCGACTCAGGGCACCTCGACCGCCGAGGCGGCGAGCGCGGCGAGCGCGGCGACCGGGTCGGGCGCGAGCGCCGCCTGCCACGTCGCGCGGACGACCGGACCGAGGGATCCGCCCGGCTCGACCGACGCCGCAAGCTGGGTCGCCACCGCGCCGTCACGCGCCTCCGCGACCTCGGCCGACGCATCGGCGAACCGCTCGACGAGATCACGCGCGAGCCGCCGGTCAGGCCACGCCACGAGCCCGACCAGGTGCCGCACGGCGTCGAGCGCGACGACGAGCGCCACCGCCGTCGCGACATCTCCGGGGGACTCCGTGATCCGCGCCTCCAGGGCGCGGACCGTCTCCAGGCGGCGCCACAGCACCCCCGCGGCCACGTGCCGAAGCGCGGAGGGTGCCGCGTCCGACGGGGGGCCGTCGTCAGGGGCGCCGACGCCGTCGGCCGCCTGCGCGCGGAGGCGTCCGACGAGCCGTTCGCCGAGCGCGAGCGCCTGCAGCCACGCGGGACTCCGCAGGTGGGCGAGGACGTCGGACAGGGCGGCGTCGCGCGAGGCCAGCAGGGCGTGCTCGCGAGACGTACGCCGCCACGACGCGCGGTCGGCGTCGAGCGCGTCCAGCAGGCGGTCCCCGACGAATGCGAGCGCAACGGACAGGCGGTCCACCGGAGCGTCGGGCAGCACCGCGGCGCCGTCCGGCAGCGAAAACGCCGCGAGCGAGAGGCGGGCGTCGGCCGCCGCCGCGCGCAGCCCGAGCGCCGTCCGCGCCGATGGTGTGGACGTGATCGCGTCCGCGGCGTCGCGGACGCGATCGAGGGCGCGGGCGAGGGAGTGGGCTGCCGCCGACGTCAGCGGCGCGTCGAGGTCGAGCGCGGCGTCGCCGGCGACGCGCAGGCGGGGCGCCACCGGCGGGAGCAGCCGTGGCGTCGGGGCCGGCGCGAGGAGCGGGACGTCCGGCACGGTGAGCGGTGCCTCGACGGTCACCGACCGACGCGTCCCGCCCGGTCCATCCGCCGGTCCATCCGCCGGCGTCGCCGACGAGGCCGGGGGCGCCCCGATGCCCGGACCGCCGTCGCCGACGATCGCCGAGACGTGGTACGACTTGCGCGCCGGCGGCAGCGGCGCGAGGGCCGCGAGACGGTGGTCGGCGACGGCCTCGGCCCACACCTCCACCTCATCGAGCGACACGCCGAGCGCCGCCGCGACGTCCGCCGGCGCCGCCCCCCGCGCCACGCGGGCAACGGCCGCGGCGCGGATCGCGAGGTCCGGATCGCCCGACGCCGCGCGCTGTGCCACCGCCTCGCGCTCATCGGGAAGCAGGCGGAGCGGGACGATCCGCTGGATCGCCCTCTCGACCGTCGAGCGAGTGGACGGAACGAGGCCGTGTTCGCGGAGCGCAGGGTCGAGGCGGATCAGATCGGCCGGTCCGCCGTGCGACGTGAGGCGGAGCCGGGCCTCGTGGGAGACGCGGCCGGCCGGTCGGCCCGTGTCGGCCACGACCACGTCGAGCGACAGGACGGCGACGGGACGGTCGGCGTCGTAGACGACGCGCGGCGTGCGGAACTGCCGGATCTCGAACAGGGGGAGGAGCCGGTCGGGCCGCCGGCCGAGCACGCCGTCGAGCGCCGGCCCGAGGTTGTCGGTGAGCCCGTCGGCCGGATCGCCCGGCAGTGGGACCGGCGGGCGGTCACCGGCGAGGGACCGGAGCGCCGCGTCGCGCCCGCCCACGCCGTCGCCGTCGGGCGCCTCCCGATGGCGAACGCGCAGCACCCAGCCCGCATCGAGGAGATCGGCCGACGGCGTGTCCCAGAACACGTCGCGCACGCGCACGGCCGGCAGCGGCTCAAGGCGAAGTCCACCCAGCGTCGGCGCCTGCACGAGCGCCCCGAACGGTCCGGGGAAGCGGGCGACGTAGGTAGGGACGGGACCCGCGACGGGCGACATGCGAGACGGGGGGCGACCGCCGAAAGGTAGAGGCGCCGCGCTTCGGACGCCGGCTCAGCGGGCGACCGTCAGGCCGAGCGCGTCGCGTAGGCCGTCGGCGTCGAGCGTCGCGCGGTAGACGCCCGGCGCCGCGACGCCGGCCCAGCGAAGCGCCGTGGTGCCCGCCGGGAGCGGACCGTCCGCGAGCACCGCGACGGTCCGGCCGAGAGCATCCACGACCGTGACACGCGCGTGCCGGGCCCGGTCGAGCGTCACGGTGACCACCGCATCGCCCGCCGACGGGTTGGCGCCGGCGAGCGCGAGGCGCGCCGTCCCGGCGGGCGCGTCCTCGCCGGACGTGGTCGACAGGACCGTCCCGGTGGCCAGGTCCACGATGGCCGAGAAGCGCCCCGCGACCGTGCCCCCCGCGTCGGCGGCGACGTAGTCGGCGCGCCACGCCGGCGCGTCGTCGGTCCCGAGCGTGACGGCGACGGTGCGCGCGGCGTGGGTGGCGCGGAAGTCCGCGCCGCCGCCGGCGTCGGCCGCCGCGATCACGGCGTCGGAGTCCACGAACGGGTCGGGGAGCGACGGCGCGCCGGGCGCGGACGGCTCCTCGGGGACCGGGATCGCGAGCAGGCCGAGCGAGACGACGCGGACGCGCGCGCCGTCGGCGTCGAAGAGGTAGCTCCAGACCGGCGCCGTCCCGCCCTCGTCGACGAGCGTCGGCGGGAGGCCGACGAGGCGTGCACCGGGGAGGCTGCCGTCGGCGGCGGCCTGCGCGTCGGCCAGCCCCTCGCGCGCCGTCGTGCCCGGCAGCGGCTCCAGCTCCACATTGACGTTGATGGGTACGATGACGGGGTCCGGGAGGCCGTCGCCGTTGGTGTCGTAGACGCCGAACGCCGGCAGTTCGTCGTCGCCGTAGAGCGCGCCGGGGAGGCGCACGGCCGCGACCACGTAGAGGCCGATGGGGACAGGCCCGAGCGCGTAGGCCTGGCTCGAGCCCGACGCGTCGAGTACGCGGAGGGCGATGAGGCTCACGGCGCCGGTCGCGAGGTCGGCCGTCGCGAGGGCGACGAGGGTGCGGTCCACGGACGCACCCGCCGGGTCGGAGACGGCGCCGCGCACCGTGAGCGATCCGGCGCTGGCCGCGGTCGTGAAGTTGAGTGCCGCCGGGCGCACGAGCCTCGCGCCGGACGCGGCCTCGGCAAGCGGGACGAGCGCGACGTAGCGCGTGTTCGCCTCCAGCGTGAGCGGGTAGACGGCCGTCCGCGCGTCCGAGGAGAGCGTCGGCGTGCCGCGCGTCGCCGCGCTGTCGGGAAACAGGACGAGCGCCGGCGGCGCGGAGAGCGCTTCGGAGAACGTCACGCGCACCTCCGTCGAGAGCGGCACGCCGGCGGCGAAGTCGGACGGCTGCGTGCCGGTGACCGTGAGCGTCTGCGCCGTCGGGGCGAGCGAGGAGAGGGTGGCGACGAGGGCGAGGGCGGCGAGGCGGACCATCGGGCGTGCGGCGGGAGGGCCACAGGCTACGCCGGTGCCGGCGTCGGCGCCAGAGTCACGCGGGCGGGTATCGGGCCTGCCATCCACGCGCGCCGGTGTACGCGGCGTAAAGGTCATCGGCGACCTGGAGAGTCAGGTCTCGCAGTTCGACGGTGGCGACCCAGCGGGCCGGGAGCGCGGCCTCGCCGAGCGCCGCGCCGAGCAGGTTGCCGGCGATGGCACCGGTGGAGTCGCTGTCGCCGCTGTGCGTGACGGCCGCGCGGATCGCACGCTCCGCGTCCGAGGGATGCCGGCGTGCGACGAATGCGGCGACGGCGAGCGCCTCCTCGGCGACCCAGCCGGGGCCGGCAGGCGGGTTGGCGCGGGCAAGCAGGTGAATGGCCTGGAGGTCCGACAGGCCGGAGTCTGCCAGCCGGCGCGCGTCGGCGAGCGCGTCGGCCGTCTCGGCGCCGTCGGTGCGCGCGCGCGTTGCGTCCTCGGCGGCCGTCAGCGCGTCGGGGATCGCCTCGCCGTCGCGCAGGAGGGCAATGGCGAGGGCGAGGGCGCCCGCGGCGAGGTAGCCGGACGGGTGCCCGTGCGTGAGCGCGGCGACCTCGACGCCGAGGTCGAAGGCGGAGTGCGCCGGCACGAGCAGGCCTGCCGGCGCCGCGCGCATGACGCCGCCGCATCCCTTCGAGTGGTTGAGCGGGCCGTCCGGCGAGCCGACGCGCGGGTCGCGGAGCGCGGCGAGACAGGTCTCGCCCGGTGCACGTGGCACGCCGAGCCCCGGCGACGCGGACACCTGCTCCCAGAGCCATCCGTCGCGCACGTGGGAGGGCAGGCCGGGGACCCGCTCCTGCGTCGCCAGCCAGCGCAGGTAGGCGTGGCGCACCACGGATGGGACGTGGCAGATGCCGCGCGTCTCCCACCGATGGCGCGCGCGGAGCAGCCCCTCGGCCGTCCACAGGGTCATCTGCGTGTCGTCGGTGACAGCGCCGACGGTCCCGTACGCCGGTGCGAAGTCCACCGGCCCACCAACGCCGAAGCGGGCCACGATGGCGGCGTGGCGCAGAAACTCGACGGGTGCGCCGAGCGCGTCCCCGACGGCTCCACCGAGGAAGCACCCTCGGAAGCGGGAACGGAGGTCGGGCGGGAGGTCGGTTGCCACGGAGCCTGGGTCGAGACGATGCAGACGTGATCGGCGCGGGAAGAGACACACGCGCCCGGCGAGTCGCCCGGCAAGATCGACTCACCGGGGGGCGTCCTCCGTCCCTTCGGGGCGCTCTTCGTTCCCGGGAGCCGATGACCCTGTGGCTCACTACGACTGGAGGACCGCCGCCCCCCGAACACACGCGACCTGCCGGACGCGGTGGTTCGGCGGCGGCGCCGTATCCTCCGCGCCCTTCCCCTTCCCCGCCCGACGATGCGCGGCCTGTTCACCCTCTGCCTCGCTCTCGCGTCCGTCGTCCTCCCCGCACGCGCGCAGGACGCGATGACGACCGACCGTCCCGGCCTCGGCTTCAGCCCTCTCGTGGTCCCGCCGGCGACGCTCCAGATCGAGATCGGTCTCCCCCACGCCACCCGGACCGGCTACGCGGCCGGCGCGGCCACCGGCACCTCGACGCTCCTCACGACGCCGGCGCTGCTTCGCATCGGCCTCGCGCCGCGCGTCGAGGCGCGCGTCGGCGCGTCGCTCGCCAACCGTGCGTCGGTCGCGCTCGACGGCGTTGGCCTCGCGCCGGACGCGACGAGCGGTGTCGGCGATGTCGAGGTCGGGCTCAAGGTCCACGCCCTCTCGACCGAGGACGACCGGCTGTCCAACCTCTCGCTGATCGGCTCGGTGGTCCTCCCGACCGGCGCCGACGGCTTTTCGGTGGGCGACCCGGTGATCACGGCGAACGCGATCGCGACGCTCGCGCTGCCCGACGGGTTCACCGGGACGCTGGTCGCCGGCGGAGCGGTCCCGACGACGTCCGGTGCCGTGCCGAGCGCTACGCTCGTCGGCGTGCTGGGGCGCACGTTCACGCCGGCGGTCTCGGGCTACATCGAGGCGGGCGCGTTCCCGACCGGGAGCGCCACGCCGGTGCTCGCGGGCGCCGGGCTGGCCGCGCTCGTCACGCCGTTGCTCCAGCTCGACGCATTCGTGAACGCGGGCCTGACCGACGCCGCGCCCGACCTGATCCTCGGGATCGGGACGTCGTTCCGCTTCGGCCGCTGACCCACCTGCCCGCTCCAGAAAAAAAACCGGCCTTCCTGTCTCAGGAAGGCCGGTTCCGGGCGTGGAGCGTAGGAGAGTCGAACTCCTGACCTCTACAATGCCATTGTAGCGCTCTACCAGCTGAGCTAACGCCCCGGCGGCCGGGCAGTCCCGGCGAGACGGATAAGATAGACCGCGCTCGAAAGGGCGGTCAATGGAGGCCCGGCGAAGACGCGCCCTCCCCTTCGTCGGCGTCACCCTCGGGCGTGAGGCGCGACACCGCGCACCGCTCCACGCCGTGCCCCTCGATGGCCGTCACCTCGAAGCGTAGCCCCTCGTAGGTGACCGCGTCACCCACCACCGGCGGGCGCTCCAACTCGGCCAGCACGAGGCCGCTCACGGTGTCCACCTCCTCGTGCTCGAGGTCGCGCCCGAACAGTTCGCCGACCTCGTCGAGGCGGACCGTCCCGGCGACGAGCACCGCGCCGTTCGCGGCGTGCGCGATCTCGGGCTCGGTGATCGGCCCCTCCTCCACCTCGCCGACGGCCTCGGCGACGAGGTCCTCGATGGAGAGGATGCCGGCGGTCCCGCCGTGCTCGTCCATCACCACCACGAGCTGCGTGCGCGCCTCGCGCATCGCCGCCGGCACGCGGTCCAATTCGACGGACTCCGGCAGGAAGGCCGTCGGACGCACGTCGCCGGCCGCGAGCGGCAGGCCGGCCGTGAGCAGGCGCAGCAGGTCCTTGATGTGGACGACCCCGACGATGTGGTCCAGCGACCCCTCGTAGACCGGGTAGCGCGTGTGGGCGCCGTCGGCGAGGGCGGCGCGGATGGCCTCGACGTCGGCGCCGACGGGCAGGCCGACGACGCGCACGCGCGGCACCATCGCCTCGCCGGCCGTCAGCTCGCCGAACTCGAAGAGGTCGCGCAGCACCTGCCCGCTCTCGGCCTTGAGGAGCCCGCCCTCCTGGCTCTCGCGCACGATGTGCTGGATCTCCTCGGGCGTGTGGTAGTGGCTCGTCCCGACCTCGCGGCGGACGCCGACGAGGCGCAGCAGCCCGTTGCCGAGCCCGTTCAGGCCGACGACGAGCGGGAAGAGCAGCGCCTGGACAGCCAGCATCGGGCGGGTGACGGCCAGAACGGTCTGCTCGGCGTTCATCAGCGCAAGCGACTTGGGCACCATCTCGCCGACGACCACGTGCAGGTACGTGATGAAGCCGATGGCGAGGACCGACGCCACGACGTGCGCCGGCACCCAGCGCAGCGCCGTGTCGAGGCCGGCGGCGTGCAGCTGGTGCGCGATCCACTCGGCGATGGCGTGCTCGCCGTACATGCCGAGGCCGAGCGACGCGAGCGTGATGCCGAGCTGAGCCGTCGCGATGAAGCGGTCCTGGCGGCGCGGGCTGCCGAGGATGCCGCGGACGGTGCGCGCGGTGGCGTCGCCGGCGGCGGCGCGGCGGTCCACGGCCGCGCGCGGCGCGCCGATGATGGCGAACTCGGACGCCACGAAGAGGGCGTTGAGCAGCAGTAGGAGCGCGACGACGAGCAGGACGACGAGCATCGGAGGCGGGGGCTAGTCGTCGGCGAGGGGCACCGGCGTGGCGAGGATCGACGTCACCGCCGAGCCGTCCATCGTCTCGACCTCGACGGCCACGCCGTCCACGTCGAGCGTCTCGCCGGGCGCCGGGATGCGCCCGAGCGCGGACAGGATGTGTCCGCCGACGGTGTCGTTCTCGTCGTCGTGCCAGTGTGTCCCGAGGTAGGGCGCGGCCTCGTCGAGGCGGAGGCGGCCGGAGAGGCGGACCCGCCCGTCGGGCAGCACCTCGCCGCCGTTGGGCGCCTGCTTGAACTCGTCGTCCACGTCGCCCACCAGCTCCGCGAGCACGTCCTCCAGCGTGACGATGCCCTCCACGCCGCCGTACTCGTCGAGCACGACGGCGAGGCGGCTGCGCGTCTCGCGCAGGCTCGCGAGGAGCCGCTCGGCGGTGACCGAGCCCGGCACCGAGAGGACCGGCCGCGTCAGCGCCGCGAGCGTCGGCCCGTCGCTGGCGGCGACCGCCGCGGCGACGTCCTTGGTGTGGACCATCCCGACGATGGTGTCCACGGTCCCGTGGTAGACCGGCAGGCGCGTGTACGGGCTCGTCGTGGCGACCTCCACGAGCGCCTCGGGTGTCAGGTCGTCGGGCACGGCGGCGACGCTCGTCCGCGGGATCATCAGCTGGCGCGCGGTGCGGCGCGCGAGCTGGAGCGCGCGCCCGAGGCGCTCCTTCTCGTCGGGCTCCAGCAGGCCGCCGTCCGAGCTCTCGGCGATCAGCATCTCGATCTCCTCCGGGCTGTGGACGTGCCGGTGGCTGCCCTCGGCGGTCACCCCGAGTCGCCGCAGGATGAACCAGCCCGACCCGTTGAGCAGCGCGATGAACGGACGGTAGAGCAGCGTCGAGAACGCCGTCGGCCGGTAGGTGACGAGCGCCGTTCGCGTCGGGAACTGGAGCGCGACCGACTTCGGGATCAGCTCGCCGAAGACCATCTGGACGACGGTCAGCACAACGAGCGTGACGAGCGCACCGGAGGTCAGCGCGGCGGCCTCGGCGAGCCCGGCGTGGCGTTCCAGCAGGCCGGCGACGTCGGGGGCGATGGTCGCCTGCGCGTACGCGCCGGTGATCAGCGTCGTGAGCGTGATGCCGATCTGGCAGGTCGCGATGTAGCGGTCGAGCGCCTTGCCGTCTTCCAGCGTCGGGAGCAGCCGGCGCGCGGTCTTGTTTCCGTCCTGCGCGAGGGCGCGGACCTGCCCGCGCCGCACGCTGACGGCGGCGAACTCGGCGGCGACGTAGAGCGCGAGGCCCAGCGTGAGCAGGCCGACGACGAGCCAGGGGAGTGCGCTCACGCCCGCGGCCCGCGCGCGCGGGGATGACTCGGAGGGTCGTCGGAGCCGACAGGCGCGTCGGCGGCGGCGGCGAAAGCGGGCATCGGGCGGACGCGAGGGTCCCGTGGAGGCGCAGAAGATACAGGGCGAGGGGCGACCGCGCAGCGAAGGCGCAGCCAATGGCGAGGGGCGAGGGGTGAGATGCGCATGGAGAGTCGGGGAGCGGCCAGCGGGGAGCGGCCAGCGGGGAGCGGCCAGCGGGGAGCGGCCAGCGGGGAGCGGCCAGCGGGGAGCGGCCAGCGGGGAGCGGCCAGCGGGGAGCGGCCAGCGGGGAGCGGCCAGC
>Ga0209053_1000146_pt1 | contig 79670 bp, 74 predicted proteins | sample EBPBio152010_DNA_FD_185864 | JGI IMG/M metagenome (GOLD analysis project Ga0209053, IMG submission 185864) | Wastewater treatment Type I Accumulibacter community from EBPR Bioreactor in Madison, WI, USA - Reactor 1_7/15/2010_ DNA (SPAdes)... | ecosystem: Engineered > Bioreactor > EBPR >... | reverse complement strand
GACGGCCTCGGCGCCGATGACGGTGCCGGGCGCCCCGCTGGCGCCAAGCGACCAGACGCGGTTGGGGACGAGCGCGTCGGTGGCGGCGGCGAGGCCGAGCCGGTTGCCGGCGACGCGCGTGCCGGTGGGGACGTCGGTGCGGCCGTCGGCGTTTGTGGTGGGCGAGATCGCCAGCCCGCGACCATTTCCGCTGATGGTGTTGGCGTAGACCTGCGTGTCGACGGCGCCCCACGAGACCCAGACGCCGTAGGTGCGGTTGCGCTCGTCGTTGGGCACGACGGGCGCGTCGCCGGCGGCGGTGGTGCCGATCAGGTTGTGGGCGACGACGGCGCCGGTGACGGGCGGGTCGTCGCCGTGCCGCACGGCGCTAGAAACGGGCGCCCGGCGACGCGCGTGGGCGTCGCCGGGGTCATGCAACGCGGGAGCGACACGCGCCGCCGTGCCGTCGGTGAGGAACGCCTCGATGAGGCTGCGGGAGGCGACGACGAGTCCGACGCCCTGTGTCTCGGTGCTGCTGTTGGGGCCGGCGAGGATGTTGCCGGAGATCACGTTGCCGAGCGCCGATCCGTCGGGCGCGACGCCGACCGAGACGCCGGGTCCCGACACGCCCACGCCGATGAGGTTGGCGCGCCGGAGCAGGCCCGGCGGGTCGGTGCCGATGCGGTTGCCGACGACGTGGCCGCCGTCGGCGTCCATCCAGATGCCGACGCGGTGGCCGCCGACCGTGTTGCCGTCGTCGCCGGCGCCGCCGACGGTGGCGCGCGCGGTGCCGGAGACCCAGACGCCGGCGCGCGTCGCGCTCCCGACCGTGCTCTGGTCAATGCCGCCGTTGCCAGCCGCGTCGAGGCCGATGTGGTTGCCGACGACGCGGACGGGCGCGCCGGACGCCGCGCCCGCCCGGTCGATGCGCACGTTGGCCTCGCCGGCGCCGAGGATCACGTTGCGGCGCAACGCGGCGGGGGCGCCGCCGGACTGGCCGGCCGTCGCGCCGATGGTCACGTCCGACACGCCGCCGGTGCCGCCGCTCGGGAACGGCCCGACGTAGACGCCCCACCGCTGGTGGCCGATCTCTTCGGTGCCGGTGACGTCGGTCCCGATGAAGTTGCCGGCGACGACCGTGCCGGTCGGCTCGCCGGTGAAGACCGTCCCGTCGCCGGCCGTGACCGCGACGCCGACGCCGCGCCCGCTCGCCGCGGTGCTGCCCGAGATGACGTTGCGCTCGCCGGGCGCCCAGCCGCCGACGCGCGTGTCGGCCGCTCGGCCGACGATGCCGACGCCGGCCGCGTTCGGTCGGGCGGCCGTGCCCGTGGTGTCGGTCCCGATGAGGTTGCCCGCGATGCGCGTCCCGACACCGCGTCCGTTCTCACCGCCGGCGACGAAGACGCCCGTGTTCCAGCCCGCGATCACGTTGCCCGGCGCGCGCCCGGTCTCCTCGGCGGCGCCGCCGACGACGGTGTCCGTCGCGTTCTCGACGAGCACGCCGAAGCCCGTGGAGGGGCCGGCGGGCGGGATCTGGTTGGACGGCAGCAGCCCGAGCACGTTGCCGACGACGCGCGCGCCGACGGTCGGCGCGTTCTCCTCACCGGTGAGGCGCACGCCCGCCTGCACGCCGAGGATCGTGTTGCCCTCCACGACGAGGCCGGTGCTTCCGATCGACTCGATGGCGACGGCGTCGGGGAGCGCGGCCGTCCCGTCGGGCGTCACGCCGAACCCGTTGCCCCGGATCGTCAGGCCGGTGCCGGTGGTCTGCACGGCGGCGACCGTGTGGGCCGCGAACACGTTGCGTTGCGCCTCGGCCGCGCCGCCGAGGACGACGCCGGACGCCTCGCGGACGCGGAGGCCCACCGCATTCGGGGTCGTCCCGGACCCGGCTTCGTTGAGTCCGAACCAGCACGCCTCGACGCGGTGCGGCCCCGCCCCGGCGCTGGGGGAGATGTCGAGCGCGGCGATGTCGAATCCGCCGAAGCCAAGACCGCGCACGAGGCTGCTGTCGGCGGCGACCACGACGCCGCGCCGGGCGCCGGCACTGCCCGTGATGAAGACCGACGGCATGGCAGGGGTGTCGTCGGTCGCCGGCGCGTAGTCCGGCTCGGTCGTGCCGTCGATCTCGACCGGGCGCGCGATCGTGGGCAGCAGGGAGCCGAGCGCGATCACGTGCGGCCCCTCGCCGTCGAGGTCGAACCCGATGGCGACGGCCTGCTCGCCCTCGTCCGCGTTGGCGGTCTGGAGGGCGGCCCGGAGCGTGCACTGCAGGCCGCCCTCGGCGAGGTCCACGTCGCACACCTCGTCGTCGGGGTCGGCGTCGGGGAGGTCGCGGGCATCGTTGACGACGATCTCCGGCACGCCCGTGAGTGAGGCGACGAAGGCCTCCGTCTGCCCCGTCGGGTTGATTCCCTGGCCCGCGATGGTCTGCCCGTCCGCCGAGATCGCCGAGATCCACGTGAGCTGCCATCCCTCGATCTGCTCGCCCAGCCCTCGTTCCACGAGCAAGTCGCGGAGGAGGCGCCAGCCGTGCTCTTCGGTCCACAGGGCGGCGAAGAAGTTGTTCAGCCGACCGCCGACCACGGAGCCGTCGGCGGAGACGGTCGTCGCCTCGGACGTCGAGAACCCGGCCGGCCAGCCGAGGCCGACCATCCCGCCGGCCGGCGTCCAGCGGAAGGCGTTGCGGATGCCCCCCCCGATGCTCCACCCGACCACGTGCGCGCCGGTGGCGTCCACGTCGGTGGCGGTCGAGAGGGTCCCGCCCGGCAGCGTGCCCAGGACGGTGAGTCCGCCGCCGCCCCACCGGGCGGCGACGGTGCCGCCGGAGCGGGGGTCCACGTCGCCGACGGCCACGGAGCCGTCCCGCGACACCGCCACGGCCCGGCCGGTCCGATACTCCGACGCGTTCATTGCGAGCGGCTCGAGGGAGCCGCCGACCCATCGGGCCGGGACGAACGTGGTCTCCAGCGTGGTCGGCCCCTGAATCTGCGTGCGGTACTGTCCCACGATCACGTTCCCGTTGGCGGAGACGTCGGTCGCGAGGGCGATGTTGCTCTGCGCCGGGTCCGCCGGCAACACCTGGAGGCTGGCGGCCCCCGTGCCGACGGTCCACCGCACCGCCCGCCGCTGGATTCCTCCCCCTTCGGAGGTTCCTGCGACGAAGCGTCCGTTCTCGCTCGCCCCGCCCGGCACGCCGCTGAACGTGAACCCGTTCTCGCCGGGCAGCCCGATGAATCCGGTCGAGGCCGACCAGGAGAAGCCGCCCGTGCCGGATCCGGTCACGGCCCGTCCGTCGTCGGAGATGCCGCGCGAAACGGACGTGGTGGCACCGGGGTCGGAGAACCCGAGGCCGCGGAAGGACTGTGCGGCGGCCCCGGAGGCCGCGAGCAGCGTGAGGGCTGCGACGGTGGCGAGACGGACAGCCATGGCGCGAGACGAGGGCACGTTGGTTCTCTGGATACCGGAGAACCGCGGCGCGGAGGCTCACGCGCCTCGTGCCGGCGACGGCCGGCGAGCCGCCGCCTACGCCACGGCCACAGCCGCGCCGGCGCCAGTCGCCCCGACCGGCTCGCCGCGCAGGTAACGCACCACGTCCTCGGCCGAGAAGCGCGGCGCGTCGGCCGAGCCCAGCGGCAGGTCCACGAGGTCGTCGCCGGCGGTGAAGAGCGTCTCCTCGGCGCCCCACGCCTGCGTCTGGCCCAGCCCGACGTTCGCCATCAGCCCGTTGCAGAGGCACGCCCGGCGGACCGTGTCATCGGCGTCGCCGCCCTTGCGGACGTAGTCGGCCACCGGCTCGGCGGGGCAGCGGCCCTGCACGCGGCCCTTCTCGTCGAGGTAGGCCTGCTGGAGGTAGCCGAGGTCACAGATGCGCGTCCGCGCCTCGGCCCGCCCCGGCATCCCGAGCGTGCCGCCCATCTCGACGACTTTGAACGGGAAGCCCGTCGCCGAGACGCGCCCGTCGGTGCGGACCGCCACCTCGCCGCGGTGGATGCCGCCGATGAGCGCCTCCTTGGTGGCGGCGGGGTAGCCGGACTCGTCGGCCAGCGAGAAGAGCGAGCCGACCTGGACGCCGGCGGCGCCGGCGGCGAGCGCTTCCTGCACGCGCTCGGGCGTGCCGTAGCCGCCGGCGAGGTAGAACGGCAGCCCGAGCGCCGCGATGCGCGCGAGGTCCGGCGTGTCGCGCGCGTCGTACACCGGGTTCTGGTCGGAGTCCACGCCCTTGTTGCGCGGCGGCGCGTTGTGTCCGCCCGCCACCGGCCCCTCGATGATCCAGCCAGCGACGCTCCCCGGGGCGAGCTTCTTGGCGAGGATGCCCGCGAGGAGGTCCGACGAGATGATGGGGTAGAAACGCGGCGCCGGCATCGCGCGCGGCGTGTCGACGAGGTCAGCGGGGTCGAGCGTGTACTCGAACGGACCCTCGGTCTCGGGTGCGAGCGCGGAGTCGACCTCCAGCCGGAGGCGCGCGGGCTGGCCGGCGGCGAGCCGCTGCATCGCCTCGACCTCCTCGATCGGGATGCCGGCGCCGACGAGCGCGGCGTCCACGCCCGCGAGCATCGCGCCGTAGAGGCAGGGCAGCGTGTAGCGCTTGAGCTTCGCCATCAGGTTGATCCCGACGAGCCCGTCGTGCCCCTCCTTGGCGAGCGCGACCTCGCTGAACGCGGCGGCGCTCAGCACGCGCTGCGACCGGACCGTCGGGCGGAAGCGGTGGAGCGGCAGCAGCTTGTAGGGCGTCCCCGGCGCGATCCCGCCCTCGACGTAGAACGTGTCGCGCAGCCAGCCGACGGTGCCCTGGTCCGGGTAGTCGGCGAGCACGCGGAGGCGACCGTGCGGATCGCCATGCTGCAGCTCGCGCACGAGCACGCTGTCGATGCCCGTGCCGGAGACGACGCCGAGCTCGCCGAGGCGGGCGACGCTCCGCGCGAGGCGCCACGTGGAGACGCTGACGCCCATCCCGCCCTGGATGATCGTCGGCTCGGGGCGTGCGGGCGGCGGGGCGGGGCGGGAGGAGGCGGGCATGGCAGCAGGCAGCGAGAATCCAACACGCTACCGTCTGCGGTCGGCCGCGTACGGCGGGCTCGCCCCGACTCCCGGTGTAGGGGATCGGACCACGTCGCCACGGGGCAGGTCCGGCAGGCATCGGCCGGCCGACCCGTGCTAGTGGTGGGAGTGCCCGGACGGGGCCGAGGCCGGCGGAGACGCGTCGGACCGGGAACCCGTCGCCGCCAGCATCGCCTGCATTCGCGCGATGTCGGCGCGCTGGTCGGCGTCGATGTCCACCGCGAAGCGGAAGACGAGCGGGTCCTGAGCGGCCCCGGGCGTCGTGAGCAGCTCCTCGACCATCGTGAGCGCGCCCTCGTGGTGGCGGATCATGCCGGTGAGGAACAGCCGGTCGAACTCGGCGCCGGTGGACGCCGCGAGCGCGGCCATCTCGTCGGGCGTCAGCATCCCCGGCATCAGGTGGCCGGCGTGCGCGCCGTGACCGGCGGAGTGACCGTGCGCGGCGTCGCCGGCCGACGGCGCGTGGTCGCGGAGCCAGCGCTGCATCCACGCGATCTCGTCGCCCTGCGCGACTTCGATGCGCCCGGCCATCGTCAGCACGTCGGTCCGCGTCGTGCGCGACGGCGCGAGCGCGGTCATGTCGAGCGCCTGCGCGTGGTGCGGGATCATGCCCTGCACGAACGCCACGTCGGCGGGCGTGACGGGCGGACGCGCGGCGACGGTCCCCGGCGCCACGGCGCGGGCGGGCTCGCCGGGCGCCCCCGGCTGGATCGCCGGCTGGGCGCTCGCGCCGGCGGCGACGAACAGGGTGAGAACGGCGACGCGCATCGGCACGGGAATCGGGACGGGATCAAGATGAACGCGCGACGCCCCGCCGCGTGCCCGGGTTACGCGCCGGTGGCCGGTTCGGCGACCGACGCCCACTGCCGCGCGGCGGCCTCGACGGCCTCGACGGCGGCGCGCGCCTCGGCGCGCACGTCCGCGAGCGCGCCGGGCGCCGGACGCCACGCGGCGAAGTCCACGCGGTCGGCCAGGCCGAGGACGCCGGCGACGCGCGCCGTCGCTTCGGCGGGCAGCCAGTCGATGGCGTGCAGCGCGTCGGTCACCTCATCGGTCGTCCGCTCGCGCGTCGCGACGCCGGTCCGCCGCGCGACGAACACGCGCAGCACCTCCTTGACGGCGTCGGCGTGAGCCTCGGCCTCGGCGGGCGTCGCCGGCGGCGACGCGTCGAGCGCGGCCAGCCGGGCGAGCGCTTCGGGATACGGCGCGAGCGGTGGCGGGCCGGCCGCCCGTATCGCCGGCCGGCGACGACGGCGCCACCACAGGACGCCGCCGACGAGTCCGAGGACCAGCAGCACGGCGCCGACGAGGTGCGGGAGCGGCGACGGGAAGGGCAGCGGCGGACCCGTCGCCGGCACCCCGTCGCCGGTGGGGCGGACCGGCAGCACCACGATGCCCGTCTGCACGGTGGTCGTGTCGCCCGGCGCGCGGACGAGCTGCACCTCGACCGGACCGATCGTCGCGGCGTCGGCGGCGAAGACGGCCGTCGCGTAGAGCGCGCTGTCGGTCCGCACGTCGCCGCGGACCGTCGGCGGGAGGCGGCGCACCTCGAGCGCCTCGGCGTCGCCGAACGTCAGCCCCGGCGCGGCCTCCGGGAAGACGACCGGCGGCTCGGGGAAGAGGGTCTGGACGCCCGGCGGGTGGTCCACCGCCACGCCGACGACGACGCGCTCGCCGGGCCAGACGCTGTCCGCGAAGACGTAGAGGCGCGCCGGTGCGCCCGGCTGGGCGAGCGCCGGCGACGCGCCGACGAGCGCGAGGAGCAGGGCGAGGCGCGCGGTCATCGGAGGCGACGCGGCGCGCGGCGCTGGCGGTTCCGCTGGCGGAAGAAGGCGGCGAGCGGGTCGGCGTACTCTTCGCTCACGTCGAGCGTCACGTGGTCCACGCGCGCCTCGGCGAGCAGCGCCGCGGCCTCGGCGTCGCGCGCCTCGGCGCGGGCCGCGAAGGCGTCGCGCACGGATCGGCTGCCGGTGTCCAGCACCACCTCGCGGCCGGACTCGGGGTCCACGGCGCGGACGAGCCCGGCGCCGGCGGGCAACTCCCGCTCGCGCGGGTCGGTCAGGCGGACCGCCACGAGGTCGTGCCGGCGGCCGGCGACGCGGAGCGCGCGCGCCGCCGCCGCGGCGTCCACGGCGAGGAAGTCGCTGACGAGGACCACGATCGCGCGCCGGCGCATCGCGCGGCCGAGGTGCTCCAGCGGCGCCGCGAGGCTCGTCCCCCGCCCGTCGGCGCCGTGGACGAACAGGTCGCGCACGATGCGGAGCACGTGGCGGCGCCCCTTGGCGGGCTCCACGAAGCGCTCGACGCGGTCCGAGAACAGCAGCAGGCCCACGCGGTCGTGGTTGCGGAGCGCCGAGAAGCCGAGGACCGCGCAGATCTCGGCCGCCACGTCGCGCTTGGCCGCGCGCCCGCTGCCGAAGCCCTGGCTCGCCGAGACGTCCACGGCCAGCACGAGCGTCTGCTCGCGCTCCTCGTCGAACAACTTGACGTACGGTTCTCCGGTGCGCGCCGAGACGTTCCAGTCGATCGTCCGCACGTCGTCGCCCACCTGGTAGGGGCGGACCTCGGCGAACTCGATGCCGCGCCCCTTGAACGCCGAGTGGTACGCGCCGCCGAACACGTCGTCCACGAGCCCGCGGGTGCGGACCTCCACGTGGCGGATGGTGCGGAACAGCTCGCGGGGGATCACGGCGGGACGCGCGGCGCGGTCGGAAGCAGAGCCGGAAGGTCGCCCCAGACGACGTGCGCCGCGCCGGAGCGGGTCCGACGCGGCGCACGGTCTCGGGAGGCGGCGGGGTTACTCGCCGGCGGCGGCGTCGAGCTCGCGCAGGTAGTGCGCGGCCCACGACGCCCAGGCGCCCTCGCGGGCGGCCTCGAAGGCGGTGCGGGCGGCGGCCGTGTCGCCGGCGGCGCGCTGCGCGAGGCCGAGCTGGATGAAGAGGCCCGAGCGGTCGGTCGACGCGTCGGCGTTGTCCACGGCCATCTGCGCGTAGGGCACGGCCTCGGCGGCGCGGTCGAGCGCGATCAGCGCCTTGGCGTAGTAGAAGGCGACGAGGTTGGCGTCGTAGCCGTTGGTGCGTGCGCTCTCGAGGGCGTCGAACGCGCGCTGCGCGGCGTCGGGCGATACGGGGTCGGAGTTGAGCAGCCCGGTGGCCTCGTTGATCGAGTCGGTGATGGCCTGGACACGGGCGGCCTCCGTGGCCGCGGCGCTCTGCGCGGCGGCGTTGGCCTCGCGCTGCTCGATGGCGGTCTGGACCTGCGTCAGGCCGCGCTGGGCAGCGGTCTGAACGGCCGAGTCGTTGGCGGCGCGGGCCGTGGCGATCGCCTGCTCGAAGGCCGTCCGCGCGTCGTCGAGCCGCCCGAGCTGGGCGAGCGACTGGGCGCGGCCGAAAGCCGAGGGCGCGAAGCCGGGGTTGTGGCGAAGCGACTCCTCGTACTTGAGCAGCGCGTCCGCGTAGTTGTTGCTGCGACCGAGCGCGAGCCCCTGGTTGTAGAGCGGGCGCGCCTGCGCCGGGTCGGCGACGAACGCCATCGTCGAGTCGGTTGCGGCCGCCATCGTCGAGTCGGTTGCGGCCGCCATCGTCGAGTCGGTGGTCTGGGCCGCGGCCGGCAGAGCCAACAGCGCGAACGCGAGCAGGAGGAAGCGGGTCATGAGCGGGGGAGGGAGGAGAACGGGACAGGCGGCGGTGGGTGCACCCCGTGCGCCGGAGGTGAAAACGCGGAGCGGACGCCAGTCGTGCGCAGCGGTGTGTGCGAAAGCTGTCTTCCAGTGAGGGCACCGCCGGCCGCGGCAACGGACGACGCGCACCGGCTAGAAGTTCGGCGCGACGCCTTCGACGTCGGCGAACGCCTCGATGAGGGCGACGGCCTCTTCGGGGCTGTCGGTGAGCGCGAACAGGCCGGGGTCGTCGGGCGAGATGAACCCGCCGTCGAGCAGCTGGGCCTGGATCCAGTCCATCAGGCCCGACCAGTACTCGGTGCCCATCAGGATGACCGGGAAGCGTGCCGTCTTGCCGGTCTGGATGAGCGTCAGGCTCTCGAAGAGTTCGTCGAGCGTACCGAAGCCGCCGGGCAGCACGATGAAGCCCTGCGCGTACTTGACGAACATCGTCTTGCGCGCGAAGAAGAAGTCGAAGTAGATCGCCTTGTCGGGGTCGACGTACGGGTTGGTGCCCTGCTCGTGCGGCAGCACGATGTTGAGCCCGACCGAGACGCCGCCGGCGTCGCGCGCGCCCCGGTTGGCGGCCTCCATGACGCCGGGGCCGCCGCCGGTGATGACGGCGTAGCCGCGCTCGGCGAGGCGCCGCCCGACGGCGCGCCCGAGCTCGTAGTAGGGGTGCCCCTCGGGGGTCCGCGCCGAGCCGAAGACCGAGACGCTGGGTCCGCACGAACCCATGCGCTCGAAGCCCTCGACGAACTCACCCATGATCTGGAAGATGCGCCACGTGTCGCGCGCGCGGACCGCGTTCCACTCCGCGAGCTCGCGCAGCGTCATCGGCTTGGTGGCGTCGAAGGGCGTCGGCTGGCGACCGTTGGTGCGGGACATGGGCGCTGGGCGAAACGGAGCGCGGCCCCCCGCCATCCGGCGAGGGGCCGCAAAACTAGCCGATACGGCGGTTAGTTGCCGACCGTGCTGCGGTACGCCTCCGAGGCGTAGATCGCGATCTCGACGCGGCGGTTGTCCGGGCTCGTGCCCGGGATGCCCGGCAGCGGCTCGCTCTCGCCACGGCCGTAGGCCATCAGGCGGCTGCCAGAGACGCCGTTGGCGGCGAGGAAGTCGCGGACGGCGCCCGCGCGGCGCTCGGAGAGGGCCTGGTTGGTGGCCGTCGAGCCGTCGGTCGAGGCGTGGCCGACGATCACGGCGTCGTGGCCCTCGTAGGAGCTGAGGCTCGTGGCGAGCTGGCGCAGGTCCTCCTGCACGGTCGTGCGCAGGTTGGCCGAGCCGAGGTCGAAGAGCAGCGCGTTGTCGAAGCGGACCGCGATGCCGGCCGTGTTGCCGTCCTCGCCCGGGATGGGCGTGACCTGCGCGTTCTCGAGCTCGCGCTCGAGCTCGGCGGCCTGGCGGTCCATCTGGCGGCCGATGATGGCCCCGGCGGTGCCGCCGACGGCCGCGCCGATGATGGCGCCGCGGGCGGTGGAGCCGGTCGCGCGGCCGATGACGCCGCCGACGACGGCGCCGGCGCCGGCGCCGATGCCTGCGCCACGGGCGGTGCGGCTGAGGTTGGAGCAGCCGATCTGCGTCATGCCGAGCAGGACGGCCAGCAGCACCGGCAGGCCGGCGGAGCGGAGGTTCAGGTGAGTCATGGGAGGGAGGGGGAGGTGGGGGGAGCGCGCGTAACGCGAGGCGGTCTTCACGATACGCACAGTTCCGGCTGCCAAGTTCCATGCCATCGCGCGGCGGCGGGGCGGGAGAGGGCGCCGGACGGCGGATCGCTCGCCCGAAGTGACGCCGCCGGTGGACGGCGCCGACGCCTCGGGAGGGCACCCGTCCGAGCCGCCGGTCGGCGGCGCGAGGTCACGCGCCGCTCCGGCCCTGACCGAAATATCCCCGCGTCCGGGGAGAGGCCAGGCGTTGGGTTTCGGCTACGTTCGGCCGATTCCCCGCGCTCCCGTTCGCACCCACCCATGCGCCTCACCCGACGCTTCCTGTTGCTCGCGCTGCTCGTCGCCGCGCCCGCCTTCGCGCCCGTCTCCGCCCAGATCGGCATCCCGACCCTCGGCGGCGGCGCCGTGGACTCGCTCATCCAGCGCTTCAACCCGGTCTCGCAGGTCGCGGCCGGCCTCGGCTTCACCACCATCAGCGGCGGCGAGGCCGAGGGTCAGTACCTGATGCTCCAGCTGCGCCCCGAGTTCGACCTCGGCGCCGTGGGCATCCCGCAGCTCGGCATCGGCATCGACGCGCCGCTGCGCTTCCAGGTCGCCGGCGGCGACAGCTCGGCGTCGGCCTTCCGCTTCCGCTCGGAGGACTACGACGACGCCAACGAGCGCCTCGCCGTCCTCCGCTACATCCGCTACGGGCAGAAGGCCAGCGGGCAGGCCCTCTACGCGCGCTTCGGCGCGCTGGACTTCGCGCGCGTCGGCTACGGGTCGCTCGTCGAGAGCTACCGCAACGAAGTCGGTGAGGGCGCCCGCCAGCGCGGCGGCGCCTTCGACCTCGACTTCGGTGGCGTCGGCGTCGAGACGCTCTACGGGACCTTCTCGGAGGCCGGCGTCTACGCCGGGCGCGCGTTCGTGCGTCCGCTGCGCCTGATGGGCGGCGAGGCCGGCGGCTGGAACGACCTCACGGTGGGCGTCACCGTCGCCGGCGACCTCAACCCGGAGGGCGGCTTCGTCAGCGCCGAATCGCTCGGCCAGCCATTCTTCCTCGCCACCGACGCCGACGGAAACCCGACGGCCGAAGGGCTCGCCGGGACGGCCGACCGTGGCACGCTCCGCGCCCTCGGCGTGGACCTCGGGATGCGCCTCGCGTCCAACCCGCTCTACAACGCCGGCGTCTACGCCAACGTCAACCGCCTCTCCGACGGCTCGATGAACGCCACCGGCGGCGGCCTCGGCGTGCTCTTCTCGTTCACGCCGCCCGAAGGCACGGCCTCGCGCATCGACCTCCGCGTGGAGGCGGTGCTCAACGGCGCGGGCTATCAGCCCTCGCCCTTCAACGCGTTCTACGAAATCGACCGCCTGATCGCCGTGGACTCGGTCCAGACCGGCACCGACACCAACGGCGACCCCGTGTACAGCACGCGCTTCCAGAGCCGCCGCAACCAGATGGCCGCCGCGCCCCGTCAGGGCGGACTCATCGGACAGCTCTCGGGCGTCCTCGCCGGCGTCCTCCTGCTCGACGGCCGCTACCAGCAGCTCTTCGATGCCAGCTCGACGGGCTGGCTCCACCTCGGCGCCGACCTGCTGATCCCCGGCGGACGCGCCTTTGCGCGCGCCGGTCTCGACCGCTGGAACATCGGTGGCAACGCCGCCACCAACACCGACCCCGAGGGACGCGACTTCCAGCTCCAGGCCGAGGCCGGCGTCTACCTGATGCCAACGCTCATGGTCGGCGGGATCGCGCAGCGCGCGTTCTCACCGGTCTACCTCGGCAACGAGGTCGTGGACTACCGCAAGCAGGACCGCGTCGAGCCGGTCGTCCGCTTCGTGATGCCGTTCTGAAGCGGGAATGGGGAGGTGAGGAATGGGGAATGAGGAAACGACCGTTCTGGCCGCCGCCGCCGGGCAACTTCCCGCGAACCGGCGCGCGGCCGTTGACGCGCCGCCAGGCACGGAGCAGCTTCCCCCATTCCCCATTCCCCATACCCTACTGTGAAACTGATCGTCCCGATGGCCGGCCGCGGCACGCGCCTGCGTCCGCACACCCACGTCACGCCGAAGCCGCTGCTGCCCGTCGCCGGCCGCACGATGGTCGAGCGCATCGTCGAGACGTTCGCCGGCGCGCTGCCGCGCGGCTTCGAGGAGGCCGTCTTCGTGCTGGGGCCGGACTTCGGCGACGGCGTCCGCGCCCAGCTGACCGACATCGCCGGCCGCTTCGGCATCCGCGCGTCGTTCGCTGTGCAGGAGACCGCGCGCGGGACCGCCCACGCCGTCGCGATGGCCGCCGATGCGCTCGACGGCGAAGCCGTCATCGTCTTCGCGGACACCCTCTTCGAGATGGGCACGCCCGACCTCGACGCCGACGCCGTCGTCTGGACGATGACCGTCGAGGACCCGAGCCGCTTCGGCGTGGCCGTCCACGACGCCGCCGGGCGCATCACCGAGTTCGTCGAGAAGCCGGCGACGCCGATCTCCCGCGAGGCGATCGTCGGCATCTACTACGTGCGCGACGGCGCCACGCTGCGCCGCGAGATCGACTACCTGCTGGAGAACGACGTCACCGGCATCGGCGGCGAGTACCAGCTCACCGACGCGCTCGACCGGATGCTCAAGGCCGGCCTCACGTTCAAGACGGCGAGCGTGGACGCGTGGCTCGACTGCGGTACCATCCCGGCGCTCATGAAGACGAGCGCGCTCGTCCTCGCGGCCGACGGCCAGAACGTCAAGCTCGGCACCGTGGCCGACGACGCCGTGATCGTCGAGCCGGTGTTCATCGGCGAGGGCGCGACGGTCGCCGGCTCGGTCGTCGGACCCAACGTGAGCGTCGAGGCCGGCGCGACGGTCGCGGGCTCGGTCGTGCGCGACAGCATCGTCTTCGGCCACGCGACCGTCGAGGGCAGCACGCTGCGCGACAGCCTCGTCGGGCACCACGCGGCGGTGCGCGGCGTCGCCGGCACGCTCAACATCGGCGACCACGCGACCGCCGGCGCCTGACGCTTGTGACGTGAGTACGGATGTGGGTACGTTGTCGGCGTACCCACCGCCTGTCCGATGGCGACTCCGTCGAAGCCTACGCCTGCCCGCCCGGCGCGCCGGGCGACGAGTCCCGGTAAGATCCGCAAGATGGGCAACTCCCTCGGTGCTACGTTCCCGAAGGCGATGCTCGACCGTCAGGGCCTGACCGAGGGCTCCGGCATCGTCATCACCGAGACGCCCAACGGCCTGCTCATTTCGCCCGACGATTCGGAGTTCGCCGAGGCGATGGCGGCCTACGAGGTCATCGCCGAGCAATACAAGAACGCCCTGCGCGAGCTCGCGAAATGACCTCCGAGCCGCGCTGGCTCTCGCGGCGCATCGTGGACGCGTTGCACGAGCAGGAGATGATTCGCCACGGTGGCCTGCCGGGCGTCCGCGACGACGGCGCGCTGGAGTCGGCGCTCGCCCGGCCACAGCAGAAGCGGGCCTACGGCTCGCCCGATCTCTTCGACCTCGCCGCGGCCTACGCCTTTGGGCTGGCCCGCAACCACGGCTACAGTGACGGCAACAAGCGCATCGCGTTCGTCGCGATGACCGTCTTTCTGATGCTCAACGGCTACCACCTGCACGTGCCCGAGGCCGACGCGGTGATCACGATGCTGGCGCTGGCTGCCGGCGACCGCACCGAGGACGAGATCGCTGCGTGGTGCCGCGCGCACGCGCGTCCGCGATGAGTGCTGTCGCCCTCCACCCGCCCGACGCCGCGTCGCGCCTCGGCCTCGACGCCGTCCGCGAGCGCCTGCTCTCGCACACCCGCACGCTGTACGGACGCGAGCGCCTCGCCGCCCTCGCGCCGAGCGCCGACGCCGGCGACGTCCGCGCCCGCCTCGCGCTCGCGTCCGAGATGTCGGGCCTCGTCGCCGCCGGCGAGGCGCCGAGCGTGGCCGAGGTCGACGACGTGCGTCCGGTCCTGCGCCGCCTCCAGCCGAAGGGCGCGCGCGCCGACGGCGAGGACCTGCGCGACCTCGGGCGCCTGCTCGCGGCGACGCGCGTGCTGCACGACCACCTCCACGCGCGGCGCGAGCGCGCGCCCGGCCTCTGGGAGATCGCGAGCCGGATCGTCGTGCTGACGGCGCTCGAAGACCGCATCGGGCGGACCGTGGACGACGCCGGGCGCGTGCGCGACGACGCCAGCCCGGCGCTCGTCGAGATCGCCCGCCGGACGGCCCGCCTCCAGAGCCGACTGCGCGACGCGCTCCTCGGCGCGCTGCGCGACGCCCAGAGCCTCGGCCACGCCCTCGCCGACGCCCAGCCGACGCTGCGCGGCGGGCGCGCCGTGATCCCGGTCCGCGCCGAGGCCCGGCGGCGCGTCCACGGCTTCGTGCACGACGTCAGCGCGAGCGGCCAGACGGTCTACGTCGAGCCGGCGGCGGTGCTCGACCTCAACAACGAGATCCGCGAGGCCGAGGTCGAGCGCGCGCGCGAGGTCGAGCGCCTGCTCACCGAGCTGTCGGGACACGCGCGCCACCACCGCGCCGACATCGAGGCGAGCGTGGACGCGCTCGCGGCGCTCGACGCGCTGCTCGCCGTCGGGCGCCTCTCGGCCGAGCTGGACGCGCTCGTGCCCGACGTGACCGACGACCCTGCGCTCGGGCTGTCGCTCGTCCGCGCCCGCCATCCGCTGCTCGTGCTCCGCACGCGCGACGCCGGCGACGGCGCCGTCGTCCCGCTGACGCTCGCGCTCGGCGGCGACACGCCGCCGGTGCTCGTCATCACCGGACCCAACGCCGGCGGCAAGTCGGTCGCGATGAAGACCGTCGGGCTGCTCACGCTGATGGCCGCAATGGGCCTGCCGGTGCCCGCCGCGCCCGGCACGCGGATCCCGCTCCCCACGGCGCTCTTCGTGGACCTCGGCGACCAGCAGTCCATCGCCGACGATCTCTCGACGTTCACGAGCCACCTCACCAACGTCGCCGCGATGCTGGAGGCGGCCGACGACCGCAGCCTGTGCCTGCTCGACGAGGCCGGCACCGGGACCGACCCCGCCGAGGGCGGCGCGCTCGCCGAGGCCGTTCTGAGCCGCCTCGCCGCGCGCGGCACGCTCACGGTCGCGACGACGCACCTCGGCGCACTCAAGGCGTTCGCGCACGAGCACCCGCGCGTCGCCAACGGCTCGATGGCGTTCTCGCGCGAGTCGCTCGCGCCGACGTACCGCTTCCAGCCGGGCATCCCCGGCTCGTCGTACGCCTTCGAGATCGCGCGCCGCGTCGGGATCCCGTCGCCAGTGCTGGACGATGCGTCGCGCCTCGCCGGCGCGTCCAAGCACCGCCTCGAAGACCTGATCGCGACGTTCGAGGCGCGCGCGGCCGAGGCCGAGGCGACGCTCGCGGCGGCTCGCGCCGAGGCCGCCGAGGCGTCGCGCGTCCGCGCCGACTACGACCAGCGCCTCGCGCGCCTCCGCGCCGACGCCGACGCCCGCCGCGCGGCGGCCCTCGCCGAGGCCGAGGCCATCCTCGCCGGCGCCAACGCGACCGTCGAGAACACGGTCCGCGCCATTCGCGAGGCGCAGGCCGAGACGGAAGCCACGAAGGCCGCGCGCGCGTCGCTCGACGAGGCGCGCACGACGGTCCAGCGCCGGCGCACCAACACGGAGCGCCGCCGGCGCAGCCGCGCGCCGCGCGAGGCGTCGGCCGAGGCGTCGCCGGCCGTGGCCGGACCGATCGCCGTCGGCGACCAGGTGCGCGTCGAGGGCGCCGGCGTCGGCGAGGTCGTGGAGCTGTCGGAGCGCGAGGCGGTCGTCGCCTTCGGGAGCCTCCGCAGCCGCGTCAAGGTCGGCCGGCTGACGAAGGTCGGCGGGCCGCGCGCGCGCGTCGTGGAGGTGCGAGCGAGCGCGTCGGCGCCCAGCGCGCTCACGGCGCGGACTCGCCTCGACCTGCGCGGCGCGCGCGTCGAGGACGCCCTCGCCGACGCCGAGCGCTTCGTGGACGAGGCCCTCGCTGCCGGCGCGCGGCGCGTCGAGATCCTCCACGGCAAGGGCACCGGCGCGATCCGCCTCGCGCTCCACGCCCAGCTCAAGGCGCGTCCGGACGTGACGGCGTTCCGCGCCGCCGAGTGGGACGCCGGCGGCGACGGCGTGACGGTGATCGAGTTGTGATGGACGGAGGACGATAGCGGACACGCTCATCTCTGCCTCCCACCGTCCATCATCCTCCGCCCGTTCAACACCGTCCACCCCCACCTGCGCCGTCGGCGCGCAACCGGTGGGATCTTGGCGCGCCCGCGCTCGTGAGCGCCCCTTTCGCCCCGTCCCTCGCCCCGATGAGCCAGATCCGCGACTTCGTCACCTTCTCGCGCAGCCTCACCACGATGCCCGAGGGCATCTACTCCGGCGGCCACGACGCCGCGCCGATCAGCGCGCTCGTCCCGATGGTCGTCGAGCAGACGAGCCGCGGCGAGCGCTCGTACGACATCTTCAGCCGCCTGCTCAAGGACCGCATCGTGCTCTTCGGCACGCCGGTCAACGACGTGACGGCCAACCTCGCGGTCGCGCAGCTGCTCTTCCTCGCCGCCGAGGACCCCGACAAGGACATCAACCTGTACATCAACAGCCCCGGCGGGCAGGTCTACTCGGGGATGGCCGTCTACGACACGATGCAGTTCATCAAGCCCGACGTGGCGACGATCTGCGTCGGCCTCGCGGCGAGCATGGGCTCGGTGTTCCTGCTCGGCGGCGCCAAGGGCAAGCGCGCCGCGCTGCCCAACAGCCGCATCATGATCCACCAGCCGTCGAGCGGCGCGCAGGGGCAGGCGTCGGACATCGAGATCCAGGCGCGCGAGATCCTCTACATCAAGGCCCGGATGAACGAGGTCATCGCCTACCACACCGGCCAGACGGTCGAGGAGATCGAGCGCGCGACCGACCGCGACAACTTCATGAGCCCCGAGCAGGCCAAAGCCTACGGCATCATCGACACGGTGCTCGGCAAGGACGCCTCCGGGACGCCGGCCGACGACCCGACGGAGTCCGGCGAGGCGAAGTAGCGGGCGCCGGCGTCGGAATGCGACACTGCGGCGGGAAATCCGGTATCTAGGGAGACACCCTCTACCCGCCCGCCGATGGCCCTGCTCGACGCCGCCCGCCGCTTCTTCACCCGTGGGGCCGCCACCGAGGCGGCCCCCGTGGACCGCCGCGACTTCTTCCGCACCGCCGCCGGCCTCGGCGCCGGGATGGCGGCCGGCAGCCTGCTCCTGCCCGACGAGGCGTGGGCCGGCGTCGAGGAGCGCGCCGCGCGCTTCGGCATCACGCCCGGCACGCTCGTGGACGCGCAGGGGCGCCCGCTCGGCCGTGCGGCGATGGGGCCGGAGCCCTACATCGGTGAGATCATGATCTTCGGCGGCAACTTCGACGTGCGGGGCTACGCGCTCCTGAACGGGCAGCTCCTGTCCATCGCGCAGAACACGGCGCTTTTCGCCATTCTCGGGACGACCTACGGCGGCAACGGCCAGACCACCTTCGGGCTGCCCGACCTCCGGGGGCGGTTCCCGATGCACTTCGGGCAGGGGCCGGGCCTCTCGCCCCGCTCCCTCGGCGAGCAGTCCGGCCAGGAGAACGTGACGCTGCTGAGCACCCAGATGCCGGCGCACACGCACAACGCGCTGGCGTCGTCGGCACCGGGGACGACCGACGCGCCGTCGGGCGCCTTCCCGGCGCGCCCGGCGTCCAGCATCCCGACGTACGGCGGCCCGGCGGACGTAGCGATGGGGGCGAGCAGCGTCGCGGGCGGCAGTCAGCCGCACGAGAACATGCCGCCGTACCTGGCGCTCAACTTCCAGATCGCCCTCGAGGGCATCTTCCCGCCGCGCAACTAGCGCCGACCCCGATGACCACCGCCCCTCTCCGGCGCGTCGGGTCCGCGCTGGCGTCGCCGGCCGCTCGGCTCGTCGCGCTCGCCGTCCCGCTCCTCGCCGGCCCCGCCGCCGCGCAGTTCACCGCCGCCGCGCTCCCGTCCGGCCTCTCCGACGTCGGCTTCATGGCCGCGCCGCTGCTGCTGGACGTGGATGGTGACGGCGACCTCGACCTGTTCGTCGGGACCGCCGCCGGCACGGTCCTCCACTTCGCCAACGTCGGCACCCCGACGTCGCCGCTCTTCGAGCCGCGCACCGGCGGCGCCAACCCGCTCGCGAGCGTCGCCCGGCCCGCCGCCGCGACCCTCGCCGCCGGCGACGTCACCGGCGACGGCCGCCCCGACCTCCTCGTCGGCGCCATCGACGGACAGATCCTCGCCTTCCGCAACGACGGCCCCGGCGCGTCGCCGCAGTTCGTATTCACCGGAACGGTCCTGTCCGCCGCCGCCAACGCCATCCCGGCGCTGGCCGACTTGAGTGGCACCGACGACCTCGACCTCGTCGTCGGGACCATGGCCGGCGGGCTGGCCTACGCCGAGTTCACCGGCGCGGGCTACACGGTCCGCACCGGCCCCGACAACCCGTTCGACGCCTTCGACGTCGGCTTCTCGTCGGCGCCGGTGCTGCTCGACCTCGACGGCGACGGCGACCTCGACCTGCTCGTCGGCAACGTGGACGGCGTCCTGTCGGTCGCGACCAACACCGGCGGATCGGGCGGCCCCGCCGCATTCGAGCCGCTCACCGACGCCACGTCGCTCGGGCTGGCCGACGTCGGCTTCGGCGCCGTCCCGGCCATCGGCGACCTCAACGGCGACGGCGGCCTCGACGTGCTCGTCGGGCGCTCGGACGGCACGCTCGCCTACTTCGTCGGCGAGCCGTCGACGTTCGGCTTCGAGGTCCCGACGGCCACCTCCACCTACCGCGTCGGCGCGTGGCTCAAGGCCATCTGGACGAGCCCGAGCCCCGCGCCTGCGACGGTCGTGCTCTCGCTTCGCAAGGGCGACGGCCCCTGGCAGACGCTCTATTCCGGCCCCACCCTCCAGCGGCCCGACTTCGGCGCCGCGCGCTGGCAGATCCCGGCCGGCACTCTCGCCGGCGACGACTACCAGCTCCGCATCGAAGACGCGTCCAACGCGGGCGCCTTCGCCCTCTCCGACCTCTTCTCGATCACCGATCCTCGAAGTGGCTTCGACGTGGCGGGGCCGCCGGCTCCGGTCGCCCGAGGCGGAGCGGCGCCGGTGAGCTGGACCCCGCCCACAGCGGTTCCCGGAGGCACGGTCGCCGTCGCGCTCGTCGACCGGGCCACCGACGAGGTCGTGTACACCGAGACGACGGAGAACGACGGCAGCCACACGCTCTCGGTGCCGGCGGCGCTCGCGGAAGGCGTCCACGTCGTGACCGTCACGAGCATCGAGTCGCCGACCTACCGTGGCCGCAGCGGCGGCGTTCGCGTCGGGACCCTCGGTGTCACGTCGCCCGTCGGCGGCGAGACGGTCGTGGCCGGCGCGACGGTGTCGGTGGCGTACGAAGCGCCGACGCTCGCCGGACCGGTCGACGTGTGGGTGAACCTGAAGATGCCCGGCGGCGCCACCCGGACTGTCCTCGGCCGGACGAACGGCCAGCCCTCGTCGGGCGCCGTGTCCGTCACGATCCCCGCCGGGACGGCGACCGGAACGTACGTGCTGGTGGTGCGCCTCGTGAGCGGGACGTCGGTCGTCTCGTCCAGCAGCGCCGAGTTCACGGTCGACGGCGTGGCGCCGAGAGAGGTACCGGCGACGAACGCTACGCTGCCGTCGCTCGCCGGCGCGGCGCCGGTCGTCTCACGCGAGGCGTGGCTGACCGTTCAGGCGCCGGGGCTCGCGGACGGGACCGAGGTCGGCGTCTACGCGCCGGCCGGACGCCGCGCCACGCCGGTGCTCGTCGGGGCCGCCATCGTGCGCAGCGGCGTGGCCGAGATCGCGGTACGCGGCGCGTGGATCGTGGAGGCGCTGGTGGTGGACGGACGCCCGGATGAGTCGGACGCGGTGCTCGTCGCCGACGGGGCGCCTCTCACCCTCCGGATCGTCGAGTCCGGCGTCGAGCGCCTGCTCGAGGTCGCCGGCGAGCCGCTCGTCTTCGCCGATGGCGCCGAGCGGATCGCCGTGGTCGGGTCCCGCGCCGGCATGCCGGAGGCGGCCGACGCGTTCGTGTCGGCTTTCCCGAACCCGGTTCGGACAACGGCGACGGTACGCTTCTCGTTCACCGCCGCCGGGCCGGTCGAGGTGGCCGTCTACGACGCCTTGGGTCGCCGGGTGGCCGTCCTCGCCGACGGGACGTTCGAGGCAGGCACGCACGAGGCGCGGTGGGACGCGAGCGGCGTCTCGACGGGCGTGTACGTCGTCCGCGTCGCAGCGGGATCGTCGCCGGCCCTGACGCAGCGCCTCATCGTCGTCCGGTGAGCGCCGGCTAGTAGTGCTTGTAGCCGCCGGCGGCGAGCGGGACGACCGTCTCGCTGCCGTCCGGCGCCGGCACGCGGAGCCGGACGCCGTCCTCGGGCGCCGTGATCTCGCCGACGACAGCGTAGGTGTCCGGCGGCAGCTTGGCGAGCTCGGCGTCGGGCGCCGTGAAGAGCAGCTCGTAGTCCTCGCCGCCGTAGAGGACGTAGGCCTCGGCGCGCGCGCCGAAGCGCTCGGCGGCCTGCATCGTCTGGACGTGCACCGGCAGCGCGCCGCCCTCGACGACCGCGCCGACGACGCCGGCGGCGCAGAGGTGGTGGACCTCGCTCGCGAGGCCGTCCGACACGTCGATCAGCGCCGTCGGGCGGAAGCTCCGCTCGGCCCAGAGGCGGACGCGGTCGAGGCGCGCCTGCGGCATCAGCTGGCGCTCGACGGCGTAGGCGAACGCGCCGAGGTCGATCTCGCCGGCGTCCTTGCCGGCGAGGAGCACCTGGAGGCCGGCGGCCGCGCCCCCGAGGTCGCCGGTGACGCAGAGGAGGTCGCCCGGCTGCGCGCCGCGCCGCGTGACGACCGCGTCGGCGTCGGCCTCGCCGAGGACCGTGACCGAGAGGACGAGGCGCGGGGCGGCCGTCACGTCGCCCCCGACGACCGTCACGCCGTAGCGCGCGCACGCCTCGGCGATGCCGCCGTAGAGCGCCTCGGCGGCCTCGACCGACACGTCGTTCGGCAGCCCGAGCGCGACCGTCGCCCAGCGCGGCGTCGCGTTCATCGCGCAGACGTCGCTGACGTTGGTCGCGATCGCCTTCCAGCCGATGGTGCGCATCGGCGCGAACGTGCGGTCGACGTGGACGCCCTCGACGAGCGCGTCGGTCGTCACGACCTGCACGCGCCCGCCGCCGAGGTCGAGCACGGCGGCGTCGTCGCCGATGCCGTCGATCAGGCCGTCGGCGCGCGCTGCGTCGCCGAGGCGCGCGTGCAGGCGGTCGATCAGGCCGAACTCGCCGACGTGGGCGACGGGCGTGAACGGGAGGCTGCCGGAGGGCGCGGCGGAGCCGTTGGGCGAGGGCGTGTCGGTCATCGGCGGAGCGGTGGGGAGGAGCGAACCGGCGGGGGACCGGTTTGTGCCCTCGCCGGATGCGCCGCCCGGCGGAGATTCCGTGCGCGCGTCTCCTGGCTCCCATGCACCGACTCGTCGCGATCCTGCTCGTCGCCGCCGGCTGCGCCAGCCCGGCGCGGACGTCCGACCCGTCGACGGTGCGGGCAGATCTGCTCGCGGCCGACCGCGCGTTCGCGGCCGACACCTACGCACGCGGCCTCGACGGCTGGATGGATCATCACGCACCCGACGCGGTCCGGCTCGCCATGGGCGGCACGGCGGCGGACGGGTCGGTCGTACAGGGGCTCGACGCCGTGCGCGCCTACGATGCGGGCCTGTTCACGGACCCGACGACGCGCCTCGTGTGGACGCCCACCGAGGGCGGCGCCTTCGCCGACCGCTCGACGGGCTTCACCACCGGTCGCTCGGCGATGGTCCGGCTCCGCACCGACGGTGCGGCGCCCGACACCCTGTTTCGTGGCACCTACGTCACGATTTGGCGGCGGGGCGTCGACGGACGCTGGCGCGTGATCCTCGACACCGGTGCCTGAGCACGCCTATGGCAGCGTCAGCGTGCCCTGCATCGCGGCGCGCGATGCGCCGGTGACGGCCGGCAGGCCGGTGGCGACGCCGTTGGCCCACTCGTGCGCAAGTGCGGCGAACAACACGGCCTCCTTGGCGTCGGGGTCGAGGCCATAGGCGGCGGTCGTCTCCAGCGGGACCGGCGCGAGCGCGTCGGCGAGAGCGCGCATGAGCGTCGGGTTGCGGACGCCGCCGCCGGAGGCGACGACGCGCGCCGGGGCCGGCGTGACGAAGCGGCGAACGGCGTCGGCCACACTCCGCGCGGTGAGCGCGACGGCCGTCGCCATCAGATCGGCCGGCGAGAGGCCGGCAGCGCGCGCGAGCAGGGCGTCGGTGTAGGCTGGTCCGAACGCCTCGCGTCCGGTGGACTTCGGCGGCGGCGCGGCGAAGAACGGGTCGGCCAGCAGGCCCGCCAGCCGGGCGTCGTCCACGACGCCGGCGGCGGCGAGCGCGCCGTCGGCGTCGTACGGCCGGCCGGTGAAGCGCTGGGCGAGCGCATCGAGGACGAGGTTGGCAGGGCCGGTGTCGAACGCGAGCGCTGGCGGCGCGCCGGGCGGGAGGACCGTCACGTTGGCGACTCCGCCGAGGTTGAGCAGCACGCGCGTCTCGTCGGCGTGTCCGAAGAGGGCACCGTCGAGGTAGGGCGCCAGCGGCGCGCCCTGTCCTCCGAGTGCGACGTCGGCGGCGCGGAAGTCGCTCACGACCGGCGCACCCAGGCGCGTGGCGAGGACAGCCGGGCAGCCGATCTGGAGCGTGCTGCGCGTGGGTGCGCCCGCGCAGTCGTCGGCGACAGGGACGTGGTGAACCGTTTGGCCGTGGCTTCCGACGAGGTCGGGTTGCGAGACACCGGCGGCGGCGAGGGCGGCCTCGGCGGCGTCGGCCCAGACGTGCGCGAGGCGCACCGAGAGCTGGCTCACGAGGCGGACGTTCGACGCGTCCGCGTCGGCGCAGGCGGCGACGGCGTCGCGGAGCGCGGCGTCGTAGGCCGGCGAGACGAACGCGAGCGTCTCGACGCGGAGGCCGGCGCCCGAGCCGTCGAGGCGGACCACCGCGGCGTCCACGCCGTCGAGCGACGTGCCGCTCATCAGGCCGACGACGACGCGCGGGCCGGGGCGGCGCAGGCGGTCCAGCGGGTGCGTCACCGGCGGTCGCGCAGCTCGGCGGCGCGCCGGAGCATCTCGTCGGCCTGCCCGGGCTCGCGCGCGGCCAGCTTCTCGTACATCACGGCGGCCTCGACGTAGCGGTGCTGGGCAGCGTAGATCTTGGCGAGCGTCTCGGAGACCATCTCGTCGACGCTGCTCTCGTCCACGGTCACCGCCGGGCCGTTGAAGGCGGGGTCGGGGCGGATGCGCGGGGCCTGCTCCAGGCGCGAGATCAGATCGTCGAGGTCGTCGGACGGCTCGGCGGGCGCCTCGAACGTGTCCTCGAAGGCCGCCGCCTCGGGCTCGTCGGGCGTCTCGTCCACGATGCGCCAGTCGGCCTCGGGCTCGGGCTCGGGCGGTGGCTCGTCGGCCGCCGTCGGCGTCTCGGGCGGGAGGATGGGCGCCGTCAGCGGCGGGAGATCGCCCCAGTCCGCCGTCTCGTCATCGTCGCCAAAGAAGGGCGTCGCGGTCGCGCCGGGGCGGTAGTCGTGGAGGGAGAGAAGGTCGGGGTCGCCGGCGGACGCGTCGGCGACCGCCGGCGCCGCAATCTCCTCGCTCTCGCGCTCCGGCTCGGTGGCGGGCTCCGGCGCGGACAGGTGGACGGTCTCGAAGATGCCCGCGGGCTCGTCGGACGCTTCGACTGGCTCTGGAGGCGTCGACGGCGGCTCGCCAGCGGGATCGGCCGGCGGCGGCATGTCGCTCGGCGGCGGGACAGCCGCCGGCTCCGGCTCCGCGAACGAGAGGAAGAGATCGGTGTCGAGTGGCTCGGCCTCGACCGGCGGAGCCGGGTCCACGATCCGCGCGGGTTCGTGCCCTCGTGTTGAGCCGTCGACATCGAACGATGCGACGTCGTCCTCCGGCGGAGCAACGTCCGCGTCGGCGTCCTCGACGAGCTCGACGGCGAGGTCCGGCTCGTCCATCGGCGGTGTCGCGGCGTCCTCGGCCGGCGGTGCGTCCACCGGTGTCAGGCGGTCGTCGTCGGCCGATGCATCCCCGGTCGGTGGCGCGACGTCGGCGTCGCCAACGTCCGGCGTCGGGCCCATCGCGCCGGTCGCCGGTGACGCCACCTCGTCGGTCGGCCGCGCACCCGGCAACACCGCGTCCACCGGCTCCGTCGGGGGCGCGGCGACGAGCGCGGCCAGGCGTCCGCGTTCACGCCGGACGAGCGGGCTGTTGGGGACGAGGAGCGCGGCGTGGCCCCACGCCTCCAGCGCGTCGGCGTGGCGCCCGGCGGCTTCGAGGGCCGTCGCGTGGAGGACGTGCGCGGCGGCATAGGCCGGGGCCTCGGCGACGAGCGCGCCGAGGCGTGCCACGGCGTCGCCGAGCCGCCCCTCGGCGAGCAGCCGGGCGGCCGTCTGGAGCGCAGGCTCGGGCGCAGCGGGCGGGGTCGGGGGGGCATCCATCGCGCCGCAAGGTACGCGCCGGGCGCGTCACCGCGAGCCCGACGCCGCCACGCCGACGCGCGTCGGGGACGTCGGCACCGGACGTCCGCGCCCGACCGCGGCCGTCGCGGCGAAGGCGAACGCGAAGCCGGTCTGCACGGCCGCGCTCACCAGCAGGCCGCTCACAACGAGTGCCACGGCCCCAGCGGCGCAGACGGCGGCGAGCGCGGCGTCCCACGCCCAGAGTGCGTCGGCGCGCGGACGCCCGTCCTTGGGCGTCCGCGCGAACGGCGCCGGGCGCCCGGCGAGCGCGCGGGCGACGGAGCGCGTCGCCGGCACGACCAGCGCGAGCGGGAACGCCATGCCCGCGAGGACCGACGACGCGCGGTCGGCCGCCGTCGCCGGTTCGCGGAGCGCCTGCGCGATGCCGTGCGCGCCCGTCGCCGCGACGAGCGCCACGAGGCCGAGCGCGCCGACGGCCGGCGGGAGGCCGACGAGGACCGCCGGCGCGTGCGCCAGCACCAGCACCAGGAGCGCCGGCAGGCTGCCGGCGACGGCCACCTGTCCGGTGGCCGACACCTTGTCGCGCAGCGGCAGGCGCGAGCGCCAGATCTGCGGCAGCAGCTTGCGCCCGACGCCGGCGAGGCCGCCCGCCCAGCGCGCCTGCTGGACGCGCCACGCGGCGAGCGTCGGCGGCAGGTCGGCCGGGACGCCCGGCGCGTCGAGGACGCGCCCTCGCCGACCGACGAGGCGCGCGCGGAGCGCGAGGTCGAGGTCCTCGGCGAGCGTGTCGCCCTCCCAGCCGCCGGCGGCGGCAATGGCGTCGCGGCGCCAGACGCCGGCGGTCCCGTTGAACGTCACCGGCAGGCCGAGGCGGTCGCGTCCGCCCTGCTCGGCCGAGAAGTGGAGCGCGAGCAGCGCCGCCTGCGCCCGCGCGAGCGGCGTGCGCGCTTCGTGCGCCCACGGCGCCTGCACGAACGCCAGCGACGGGTCGGCCAGCAGCGGCGACACCAGCGCGTGCAGCGTGTCGGGGCGCGGACGGAAGTCCACGTCGAACACGGCCGCGAGCGGGGCGTCGGTGGCGGCGAGTCCGGCAGCGAGGGCGCCGGCCTTGAAGCCGTCGCGCGTCGGCCGCGCGAGGTGCGTCACCGGCCGGGCGTCCGTGTGGCGGGCGGCGCAGAGCGCGCGCCCGGCCGACGGGTCGCGCGAGTCGTCGAGGAGCTGGACCTCCAGCGGCCCGCGCGCGTCCAGCACGAGCGCGGCGTCGAGCGCGCGGGCGACGAGCGCCGGCGGCTCGTCGTAGACCGGGATCTGGACGACCACGGCCGGCCACGGCGCGCGGGCGTTGGCGCCGTCATCGGCCGGCAGCAGACGCGCCGGCCGCGCGGCGCGCGCGACGGCGAGCGCCAGCGTCTGGAGCGCGACGGCGGCGAGCCAGACGGTGGCCGCAGCGTAGGCGGCGAGCGCGAGCGTCAGCACGGGCGGGAGGGCGGGAGCGCCGGGGACGCGGTGGCCTCGCGGGTTCTTTCGCGCGTCACCACTCGCTCGTGGCGGCCGTGAAGGCGTCGCGCGCGATCTGCGTCGCGGCCGTCTCGGCGGCGGTGGCCTCGCCGGCCCCTCCGCCGGCTCGAAGTCGGCGGTCGCCGTGAACGTGCGGTCGAGGCGGGGCTCGTCGGCGCCGCGGTCGGTCATCACGACGCGGACCGCCAGCGTGAGGCGGTTGAGCGCCGCCACGTTGGTTCCGGTGACCGCCGCCGGCGCGACCGCGTAGCGCGTGACGGCGGCGCGGACGACCGCGTCGGCGGCGCCCTCGTCGGGTTCGAGGCGGCGTCCGGCGCGGTCCACGAACCGCTCGACGAGCGCGTCGGTCAGCGTCGCGTCGAGCGTCGGCGGGCCGCCCGGCGCCTCGCGCTCGGCCAGCGGCACGGCCAGCGTGCGGATCGTCGCCGGCAGGCTCGCGCCCGCGAACGAGTAGACGCCGCAGCCCGAGAGGGCAAGGGGCACGAGGCACGAGGCAAGGGCGACGAGCCACCGGCAGGACGCGCCCCGCCGGCGGACCGCCTCCCACCCGTGCCCCGTGCCCCGTGCCCCGTGCCCCATCATTCCATCTCCCGGATCTTGCGGTAGAGGGTGCGCTCCGAGATGCCGAGCGCGTCGGCCGTCGCGCGGCGGTTTCCGCCGTGGCGCCGCAGCGCCTCGCGGATGAGCGACGCCTCGGCGGCCTCGATCGTCGGAAGCGGCAGGCCGCCCGAGAGGGCATCGTCGAGCGACGCCGGCGGGACGGCGTGCTGGACCTCGAACGCCGTGTCGGCGGCGCCCCAGTCGGTGTCGTCTTCGTCGGGCGGCTGGTAGGCGATCTCCGGCGCGGGGTCCCACGCCGGCGGCGTCGCCCGCTCGGGGAGGCTCAGGCGGCGTGGCGCGTCGGGATCGGGCACGGCGAGGTGCGACAGCAGCGCGCGCACGTCGCGCAGCTCGGCGCGGATCTCCAGCAGCGCGTGGTAGAGCAGCTCGCGCTCGCCGCGGTCGTCGGCCGGCCCGCCGCGCGAGACCGCCAGCCCGGCGCCCGCCGAGACGCCGCGCAGGAAGGGGCGCAGCACGTCGGCCGTCACCGGCATCCCGCGCGTGAGGACCACCGTCTGCTCGGCCGTGTTGCGCAGCTCGCGCACGTTGCCGGGCCACGCGTAGCGCCGCAGCAGCTCGCTGGCGTCGGGCGTCAGGCGCGGCACCTGGGCGTCGTACTTCTCGGCGAAGCGCCGCAGGAAGGTGTCGAACAGGAGGCGGACGTCGTCGCCGCGCTCGCGCAGCGGCGGCAGGCGCAGCGTGACCGTCGAGAGGCGGTAGTAGAGGTCCTCGCGGAAGCGGCCGTTGGCGACCTCGACGCCGAGGTCCTTGTTGGTGGCCGCCACCACGCGCGCGTCGCTCGTCAGCGTCGCGGCCGAGCCGACGCGGCTGAACTGGCCGGACTCCAGCACGCGCAGCAGGCGCACCTGCGCCGACGCCGGCATCTCGCCGATCTCGTCGAGGAAGATGGTCCCGCCGTGCGCCTCCTCGAAGAAGCCGGTCCGCCGCTCGACCGATCCCGTGTAGGCGCCCTTCTCGGCGCCGAAGAGCTCGCTCTCGATGAGGCCCTCAGGGATCGCGCCGCAGTTGACGACCACGAGCCGCTTGTGGCGCCGCCGAGAGAGGCCGTGGATGGCCGTCGCGAAGAGCTCCTTGCCGGTGCCGCTCTCGCCTTCGAGGAGGACCGTGATGTCGGACGCCGCCACCATGCGCGCGCGCTCGATCGCGTGGCGGAGCGCGGGGCTGTCGCCGACGAGGCCGAAGCGTTCCTGCAGAGCCTGGCGGTCCATCGCGCGTCGTCGGGGTCGGGAGGGCGAAAGCTAGCGTGGCCTGCCGCTGCGCGTCCGCCGCCGGCCGGGCTCAGGCGCTCTCGCGCTCCAGCTGTCGCGCGGCGAACGCGGCGCCGATGATGCCGGCCTCGTTGCCGAGCGCCGCCGGGTAGAGCGCCGCCTTCGTCTTGAGCAGGTCGCCGAAGAGCGCCCACTTGTCCGGCTTGCTCACGCCGCCGCCGACGATGATGCGGTCGGGCGAGAAGAGGAACTCGTAGTGCGCGAGCACCTTCTGGACGCGCTTGCGCGCCCAGCGCTCCCACGTCAGGTGGTCGCGCTGGCGGGCGGCGTCGGACGCCATGTGCTCGGCGATGCGCTTGTCGATGCGGACGTGGCCGAGCTCGGTGTTGGGCACCAGCTTGCGCCCGACGAAGAGCGCGCTCCCGATGCCGGTCCCGAACGTGACGACGAGCGTCGTTCCGGTCTCGCCGCGCCCGGCGCCCCAGCGCATCTCGGCCAGCCCGGCGGCGTCGGCGTCGTTGAGGACGCTCACGACGGTTGCCTCGGGCCCGAGCGCCTTGCGGAACCGCTTGGCGGCGCGCACCCCGATCCACGACGGGTCGATGTTGGACGCCGTCTCGACGACGCCGTGGCGGACGCGCGCCGGGACCGTGCAGCCGAGCGCGCCGCCGGTCCATCCCGCCGCGCGCGCCACCTCGGCGACGACCTCGGCGACGGCCTCCGGCGTCGCCGGCTGCGGCGTCGGGAGGCGGACGCGCGGCGCGACGAGCGTCCCGTTCCGGAGATCCACGGCCGCCGCCTTCACGCCCGAGCCGCCTACGTCCACGCCGACGAGATGGTGACGAGTGGGCATCGGCGGCAGGGCGGGTGGGTGCGGCCCCGAACCTACGCCGCGTCGTCCCCCGCGTCGTGGTCCAGCACGTAGAGCTCGACGGCGAACCAGCCGGGCGTCGCGCCCGGCGCCTCGGTCCACCGCCGCGCGAGGTGCCAGCCGGCCTCGGCGGCCATCGCGGCCAGCTCGCCCTCGGCGTACTTGCGGCTGTTCTCGGTGTGGATCGTCTCGCCAGCGCGGACCGCGAACGCCTCGCCGTCGACGGTCAGCGTCTGGTCGCGCTCGCTGACGAGGTGCATCTCGACGCGGCTCGCGCCGGCGTTCCAGCGCGCCTCGTGGCGCCACGCGGAGAGGTCGGCGTCGGCGCCCAACTCGCGGTTGAGGCGGACGAGCAGGTTGCGGTTGAAGGCCGCCGTCACGCCCTCCTCGTCGTCGTACGCCCGCAGCAGCACGTCCACGGGCTTGACGAGGTCGGCGCCGAGCAGGAGCGCGCCGCCGGCGCCGGCCTCACCGGCGGCGGTCCGGAAGAAGGCGCGCGCCTCGTCATCGGTGAAGTTGCCCACCGTCGAGCCGGGGAAGAAGACCGCGCGGCGGCGGTGCGGCGGGAGGTCGGGCAGCGTGACGGTCGCCGTGTAGTCGGCGGCGACGGGCGCGACGCAGAGGCCGGGGTAGCGTTCGCGGAGCGCGTGCGCCGCCGCGCCGAGCGCCGACGGCGAGATGTCGATCGGCACGTACGCCGCCAGCCGGTGCGGCTCCCCGACGAGCGCGTCGAGCAGGATCCGCGTCTTGTCGCTCGACCCGCTGCCGTACTCGATCAGGACGGCGTCCGCGCCGATGGCGCCGGCCATCTCGCTGGCGTGCGCGGCGAGGATCGCGCGCTCGGTGCGCGTCGGGTAGTAGGCGTCGAGCCGCGTGATGGCCTCGAAGAGGTCCGACCCGCACGCGTCGTAGAAGTACTTGGCCGGGATCGTCTTCTGCGGCTGCGCCAGCCCGGCGCGCACGTCGGCGTAGAACGCGCGTCGCGTGGAATCGTCGTCGGAAGCAGGCACAGCCGGGAGGTGGGGCGGGCCTCGGGTACCGCCGTCGGCGCGCGCAGGGTTCCGGGCCTAGGTTGCCTTTCCGCCCCGCCGCCCATGCCGCGCAACGTCGAAATCAAGGCCCGCCTGTCGGATCGCGACGCCGTCGAGCGCCGCGCAGCGGCGCTGGCCGACCACGGCCCGACGGTGATCGCGCAGGACGACACGTTCTTCCGCTGCGACGCCGGGCGCCTCAAGCTCCGCGCCTTCGCCGACGGCGCGGGCGAGCTGATCTTCTACCAGCGGGCCGACGCCGAGGGGCCCAAGGAGTCGGCCTACGTCCGCGCGCCGACGACCGACCCCGGCGCGACGCGTGAGGCGCTCGCCGGCGCGTACGGCGTCGCCGGCCGCGTGACGAAGACGCGCCACCTCTACCTCGCGGGCCGCACACGCATCCACCTCGACGCCGTGGACGGCCTCGGCGACTTCCTCGAGCTGGAGGTCGTGCTGGCCGACGACGAGCCGGCGGAGGCCGGCGTCGCCGAGGCGCACGCGCTGATGGACGCCCTCGGCGTATCGGCCGACGACCTCGTCGCGACGGCCTACGTGGACCTGCTGGCCGGCCGGTGACGCGCGTCAGCGGGCGCGGACGACGTGCGTCGCGCGGCCGGTGGTCGGGCTGCGGAGGTGCAGCGTGTCGCCGTCGTGGCGGATGCGGAAGCGCTCGCTGCCCTGGTCGTCGGCGAGCGTGAGCAGCGTGTCGCCGGCGACCTCGTAGCGCGCCTCGTAGACCTGCGGCGCGTCGCCGGCGTGAAGCACGATGCGCGCGCGGCCGTCGGCGAAGAAGGTGTAGCGAGCGGCAGTGGTGTCCGCCGGCAGCCACGTGCCGGTGAGGTCCGGCGGCGCGTCGGCGCAGCCGCCGAGCGCGACGGCGAGCGCGACGAGCGGTGCGAGCAGGGCGGGGCGGAAGCGCGGCATCGGGCACAGTCTACGGCGCACGCCGGCGGCGCGTAGCTTTTCGCCCCCTCGACGTTCGGTGCCCCGATGCCCGGTTCTCTCGTCGGCACGGCGCCGGTGACCTTCTTCTTCCTGGTCCTCAACGTGATCGTCGGCGGCTACACGCTGTTCGTGCGGCCGGACCTGATCGACCGCTGGAGCTTCCGCCCGTACGCCGCCGCGCGCGGCGAGTGGAGCCGCTGGCTGACGGCGGGCGTGGTGCACGTCGGGTTGATGCACCTTGCGTTCAACATGTTTACGCTGTGGTCGCTCGGACCGGTAGTCGAGTTCAGCCTCGGCCCGCTGCGGTTCCTCGGCGTCTACGTCGTCTCCGAGCTGTGCGCCAACGCGCTGACGTTCCTGCGCCACCGTCGCAACCCGGCGTATTCGGCCGTCGGCGCGTCGGGCGCGATCTCGGGGATCGTCCTTGCCTACGTGCTCCTCTATCCGCTCAATGATCTGTTCTTCCCCTTCGTCCCGGTGGGCATTCCGGCGGCGCTCTTCGCGCTGATCTATCTCGGATTTTCGGTCTACGCTGCCAAACAGGGCGGCGGACGTATCGCGCACGAGGCGCACCTCGGCGGCGCGCTCGGTGGCATCATCGCCACACTCGCGCTGGCGCCCGACATCGGGATGCTCTTCCTGATGCAGCTCTTCGGGCAGTAGGCACGCCGGCGTCACGGGCCGGCGGCGGCCGGTGAACCGCCCGCGCGGTGCTGCGTCCGACGACGCCTTTCGCCCGCGTTCCGGTGTCGTTCAACACGTGGTTCCTCGTCGTCGGCGCGCTGCTGCTGCTGATGGCGCTGGCCGGGACGCTCCTGAAGCGGCTCCCGCTCTCCGCCGCGCTGCTCTACCTCGGCGTCGGCTGGGCCGTCGGGCCGGCGGGGCTCGGGCTGCTCGCGTTCGACCCGGTCGCCGACGCGTCCGTGCTGGAGCACCTGACGGAGATCGTCGTCAGCCTCTCGCTCTTCGGCGCCGGGCTCAAGATGCGGCTGCCGCTGCGCGACCCGCGCTGGCGCGTCCCGCTCCGCCTCGGCTTCGTCGTCATGACGATCACCGTCGGGCTCGTCGCCGCCGTCGGCGTGTGGGGGCTCGGGCTGCCGCTCGGCGCGGCCGTCCTCCTCGGCGCCATCCTCGCGCCGACGGATCCCGTGCTCGCCAGCGACGTGGCCGTGGACACACCCGACGACCGCGACCGCCTGCGCTTCAGCCTCACCGGCGAGAGCGCGCTCAACGACGGGACGGCCTTCCCATTCGTGATGCTCGGCCTCGGGCTGCTCGGCCTGCGCGACCTCGGGACCGGCCTCTGGCGGTGGGCGGCCGTGGACGTGCTCTGGGCCGTCGTCGGCGGGCTCGCCATCGGTGCGGCCCTCGGGTGGGCCGTCGGCCACCTCGTGCTGTACCTGAGGCAAAAGAGGCAGGAGGCGGTGGGCACCGACGACTTCCTCGCGCTCGGCCTGCTGGCGCTGGCGTACGGCGTCGCGCACGAGGCGCACGCCTACGCGTTCCTCGCCGCATTCGCTGCCGGGCTCGCGCTGCGCATCGTCGAGAGGCGCGGCTCGGGCGACGGCGAGGTGCCCGCCGACGTCGTCGCGGCGTCGGAGCGGTCCGAGGACATCGCGACCGACGCCGAGGCGGCGCCGGCCTACATGGCGTCGGCCGTGCTGGGCTTCACCGAGCAGCTGGAGCGGATCGGGACGGTCGTCGTGGTCGTCACCGTCGGCGCGCTGCTGCCGGTGGCGAAGCTGGCGTGGCCGGCGCTGTGGTTCGTCCCGCTGATGCTGTTCGTGGTGCGTCCGGCGGCGGTCTGGCTCGGACTCGTCGGCGCGCGCCTGTCGCCGCTTCAGAAGGGCCTCGTCGGCTGGTTCGGCATCCGCGGCATCGGGTCGGTCTACTACCTCGCGTACGCGATCACGCACGGCCTCGACGAGCCGACGGCGTGGACGCTGCTCGCGCTGACCCTGGCGACCGTCGCCGCGAGCGCGGCCGTCCACGGCGTCTCCGTCACGCCGGTGATGAACTGGTATCGCAGCCGGACCGGCGAGGGGTGATGCGTGGTATCGTCGGTGCCACGACCATCCGCTGCCCGATGACCGCGCCCGGCCTCGACGTCCTCGCCTTCGCTGCCCACCCCGACGACGTCGAGCTCTCCTGCGGCGGCACGATGTGCCTGCTCCAGTCGCAGGGCTACACGACCGGCATCGTGGATCTCACGCGTGGCGAGCGCGGCACGCGCGGCACGCCCGAGATGCGCGCCGCCGAGGCCGCCGCCGCCAGCGAGGTCCTCGGCCTGAGCGTGCGCGAGAACCTCGGGATGCCCGACGGCGACGTCGCGCCGACGCCCGAGCGCGTCGTCGCCGTCGCGGCCGCGATCCGCCGCCACCGGCCGCGCGTCGTGCTCCTCAACGCGCCCGACGACCGCCACCCGGACCACGGCAACGCCGCCCGCCTCGTCGGCGAGGCCCTCTTCACCGCCGGCCTCGCGGCCGTCGAGACGCCGGGACCCGACGGCGCGCCGCTGGCGCCGTGGCGCCCGCACCACGCGCTGCACTACATGCAGTCCATCGAGTTCGTGCCGACGTTCGTCGTGGACGTGACGCCGGTCTGGGAGCGCCGCATGGACGCGCTCCGGGCCTTCAAGAGCCAGTTCGACGCCTCCGACGGCGGGCCACAGACGTTCCTCACGGCGCCGGGCTTCGTCCAGTGGGTCGAGGCGCGCGCGCGCAGCTTCGGCTACCGCATCGGCGCGACGTACGGCGAGCCGCTGCTCTACCGCCACGGCCCCGTCGGCGTGACGGACCTGATGACGACGCTCGGCCGCGAGATGGACGTCCGGTAGAGGGAATGGGGCAGGAGAGCTGGGGCGGTCGCACCGCTCCCATTCCCTATACCCCATTCCCCATTCCTCAGCCCTGATCCACGGCGTAGGCCATCAGCGCGGCGCCGGACGTGAACGGCGCGCCGCCGGGGATGGGCGCGGCGGCGACGGCGCCGAGCACGGCCGCCGCGTCGGCCCCGAGGCGGCTCCGGACGTAGGCCTGCACGCCCGCGAAGAGCGTCGCCGCCCGGTCGTGTCCGGCGAGGCGGACGACGGCCCGGCAGGCGGCCTCGTCGGCGTACACGTCGTCGCCCGGCGCGACGGACGCGCGGACGCCTGCGACGAGCGCCGGGAAATGCGCCGCCGCCGGCGTGCCGGGCGTCATGCGGATCGCCACGGCGTCGAACGGCTGGCCCGTCGCGTAGGCCGCGTCGAGGCCGGCGGTGAAGCGCGCGCGGTCGTCGGCCGGCGCCTCCATCGGCGCCCAGCCGGGCGCGGCGCCCCATGCGGGCGGCGCGGTGGGTTCGGGCGCTGGCATGGCCGGGACGTGTCCGATCACGGCGCCGGCGCCGGAGTCCACGAGGAAGCCCTGCGAGAGGAACTCCTGGGCGTCGAAGCCGAAGGGGTCGCCGGCGTGCTCGGTCAGCGCCGGGTCGGCCGGCGGCGGCGGCGCGATGTCGGTGCGCGGGATACCGTCGCCGGAGTGCGAGGGCAGCGGCGCGGGCGCCATCACGGGCGGCTCGACGACCGGCTCCGCGACCGGTTCGGGCGCGGGCGGAGCCACCGGCGAGACGGTCGGCGTGATCGTCACCTCGGGTTCGGGCGGCACGACCGGTTCCGGCGCGGCGGGCTCGGGGGCGGGAGGCGGCGGGGCCGTCGGTGGATCGGCCGTCGGTGTGGCGACGGGGCCGCCGTGGAGCACGAGGCGGCGGTCGGTCCCGTCGCCCGCGATCTCCAGCATACCGGCGGTCTGTGCCTGCACGGCCATCAGGACGCCGTTGGCGGCGGGCGTCTGCGGCGCGTCGAGGCCGACGACGAGCGTGGCGTCCACCTGGCGCAGCGCCTCGACGAACGACGTGAACGCCGTCGCGAACGCCTCGGCGGACGAGAAGCCGGCTAGCGGCGCGAGGTCCTCGACGATCACGCGGTCCGGCCGGTCGCTCCCGACGAGCCGCCCGAGGTCGGCGAGCGCCGCGGCGAGGCCGGCGTCGCCGCGTGCGGCGAGCGCCGTCGCATCGGGGATGCGGAGCAGGCGGAGGCGTCCGTCGGCGTGGGCCGCCGGCAGGTCGAGGCCGAGGCCGCGCGCCGAGGCGACGAGCGCGTCGGTCGCCAGCGGCGAGACGAGCAGGCTGCGCGCGCCGCCCTCGACGGCGGCACGCGCCGCGTGGAGCACGAGCGCGAGGCGTCCGCCCGCCGACGGGCCGACGAGCGCGTAGGCCGCGCCGGACGCATAGCCTCCCCAGCGAGCGTCGACGGCGGGAACGCCGGAGGACAGGAGCGGGGCGGAGGACGGCGCGGACGACATCGGCGGGGCGGAGAGCGGCATCGCGCGAACGGCAAACGATGTGCCATGGTGCCCGGACGCCCGCGGCGCGGATCGCGGCCGGCGCGGCGGTCCGTTCCTACCCGCCGGGCGTAGACTTCCCCGCCTCACCGCCCCGCCGATGGACGCCGACCTCGCCTCGATCCAGGACGCGCGCGACGCGCTCCGCGCCGCCCACGCCGCGCAGCAGCAGTTCAAGGACGCCAGCCAGGAGACCGTGGACCGCATCGTTGCGGCGATGGTCGAGGCCGGCGCCGCCGAGGCCGAGCGCCTCGGGCGCATGGCCCACGAGGAGACCGGCTTCGGGCGCCCCGAGAGCAAGACGCAGAAGAACCTCTTCGCCACGCGTACGCTCGCCGCGCGGATGGAGGGCATGAAGACCGCCGGCGTCATCGCGAAGGACGGCCCGATCTGGACCGTCGCCAGCCCGATGGGCGTCGTCGCCGCCCTCGTCCCGAGCACCAACCCGACGAGCACGGCCTTCTACAAGGCGATCCTGAGCGTCAAGGCGCGCTGCGGGATCGTGATGAGCCCGCACCCGCGTGCCGCGCGCTGCACGGCCGAGGCCGCGCGCGTGGTCTCGGACGCCGCCACCGCCGCCGGCGCGCCGGCGGGCCTCATCCAGTGCCTCACGCGCGTCACGCTCGCGGCGACCGACGCGCTGATGGAGCACGAGCTGACGAGCGTCATCCTCGCCACCGGCGGCGGGCCGATGGTCCGCGCCGCCTACTCGAAGGGCAAGCCGGCCTACGGCGTCGGCTCGGGCAACGTGCCGGCGTACGTGGACCGCTCCGCCAACGTCGACAAGGCCGCGGCCGACATCCTCACCGGGACCAGCTTCGACTGGGGCACCCTCTGCTCGACCGAGCGGAGCGTCGTGGCCGACGCGCCGGTCCGCGCCAAGCTGCTCGACGCGCTCGCAGCGCGCGGCGGGCACGTCTGTTCGGCCGACGAGACGGCGAAGCTGCGCGCCATCATCAAGCCGGGCGGGCGCTTCAACACCGACATCGTCGGCCAGAGCCCCGCGCGGATCGCCGGGATGGCCGGCTTCCGCGTGGCCGACGACGCGCGCGCGCTCATCGCCGAGGTCGCCGAGGTCGGGCCGGACGAGCCGCTCTCGATGGAGACGCTCTCGCCGATCCTGAGCTTCTACGCCGCCGACGGCTGGGAGGCCGGCTGCGCGCGCTGCATCGAGATCCTCGAGTTCGGCGGGATCGGCCACACGCTGGCGCTGCACGCCACCAGCGAGCGCGTCATCGAGCAGTTCGCGCTCCGCAAGCCGTCGATGCGGATCGTCGTCAACACGGTCGCCGCGCTCGGCTCGGTCGGGATGACGACAGGCCTCTTCCCGGCGATGACGCTCGGGCCGGGCACGCTCGGGGGCAGCATCACGAGCGACAACGTGACGCCGATGCACCTCGTCAACCTGAAGCGCGTGGCGTTCGAGGTCGCGCCGCTCAACGGCGCCGACGGCCAACCGCTCGCGTCGCCGTCCACCGCGCGTCCGGCGCCGGCTCGTTCCGCGCCGTCGGAGCGTCAGGGTGCGCCCACCGGCGGTGGGTGGATGGACGAGATCGAGGCGCGGCTGCTCGCCCGCGCGGGCAACCGTCCGGGCGCTCCCGACCCCCCGGCGGCGCCCCCTGCCGGGCGACCGGCGGCGTCCCCGGGCGCACGTTCAGGTCGGAAGGCGACGTCCGGCGACGCGCCGGTGCTCCCGCTGCCCGCCGACCGCATCGAGTCGCTCATCGCACGGTTCCGTTCCTGACAACTGAATGCGGCGAACGAGGGCGGGAGGGCACTCTGGCCGACCCTTTGCTCCGGCGGGTCTGACCGTCGGCTGCCCCGGCTGATCGCTGGATTCCGGGGACGACGGGTTCCTTTTTCCCTCCACCCGTTTCGCAATGGGCCAGCAGCAACTCCTCCTGCTCATCATCGCCGTCGTGCTCGTCGCGCTGGCGACTGTCGCGACGTTCGCGATCATGGAGCGCAACTATCGCCAGGACGAGGCGGACGGGTTGATGGACCGCACGCTGACCATCGCCACGCAGGCGACGGGCTGGCACACGTCCAACAGCGCGTTCGGGACGGAGAACGGGTCGTACGAGCGCCTGCTCGACATCGGCATCGCGGGTCTCGGGATGGACACGACCAACGTGCGCGGCCGGTTCGCGATCACCGCCGCGACCCAGAACACGCTGGAGGTCACCGGCGTGAGCGACCGCTACGAGGGCATCGGCGTGCGCGTCTACATCACGAGCTACCGCGTGGACTCGAGCAACGTCAGCTTCGACGGCGACTACGACATCTGAGCTATTGCTCGACGGCGGTCACGTCGAAGCCGGTGACCGCCTCGCCGTCGGCCGTGTAGGCGATCTCCAGCGGGCGGCAGCACACCTCGCAGTCCTCGACGTAGCGCTGGGCCGGCACCGTGGGATCCACGAGCACGCTCACCGGCGCCCCGCAGAACGGGCAGTCGAACGGGATCTCGACCTCGAACACGGGACCGCTCAGGCGCCGGCGGCACCCGCCGCGCCGAGGTCGAACGGGTCCTCGCCGTCCTCGGCCGGAGGCGCGTCGGAGGTCATCTGCTTCACGTAGACCGTCCGGCGCGGGAACGGGATCTCGATGCCCTGCTCGTCGAAGCGCTGCTTGACGAGGCGCCGGAGGTCGCGCTCGGCCTCGAACTGTTCGCCGGGGCGCACCTGCGCGATGATGCGCGCCGTGACGGCGCTCTCGCCGAGCTCGGTGATCGCCTGCACCTGGGGCGACTCCTCGATCAGGATCTCGCGGGCCTTGTCGGTGGCGGCCCACTCGGAGGCGACGCCCTCCAGCGCTGCGAGCGCGCGCGTGACGTCCTGTTCGTAGCTCAGGCCGACGTCCACGATCACGCGCGCGAACCCGACCGATTTGTTGCCGAACACGCGCAGCTCGCCGGCCGGGATCATGATCAGCTCGCCGTCGAACGTCCGCACCTTGATCAGCCGCAGGCCGACGTACTCGACGGTGCCCGTCTTGCCGTTGAACGTCACGAGGTCGCCGTGGCCGATCGTCCCGTCGAAGAGCAGGAAGAAGCCCGAGATGACGTCCTTGACGAGCGTCTGCGCGCCGAAGCCGACGGCGAGGCCCGCGATGCCGGCCGACGCGAGCAGCGGCCCGACCTCCAGCCCGATCTCGGAGAGCACCATCACGCCGACGATGGCCCAGACGACGTAGCGCGCGACCGAGCCCAGCAGGCCGGCGACGGTCAGCATCCGGAACCGGTGCGCGCCCGTCGAGGCGTTGGCGCGGGCCGTCCAGCGCGTCTGCACCCGCCGCACGACCGCCATCACGGCGAGGCCGAGCACGACGATGAGGGCCACGCGGACGAGCGTGGAGGCGGCCGCGACCCAGAAGGTGCGGCTGAGGAGGTCGGACGTGACGATCTCGGCGGCGAGGCTGTCGGGCGTCATGCGGGCGTCAGGGCGAGCGGAACATGAAGTAGGCCGCGCCGGCGAGGCAGAGCGCGGCCCAGAGGAAGTCCAGCTTCAGCGGCTGGCGCATCACGAACACGGCGAACGGGGCGAAGACGGCCATCGTGATGACCTCCTGCATCACCTTCAGCTGCCCCAACGACAGTTCGGTGTAGCCGATCCGGTTGGCGGGCACCATCACGAGGTACTCAAAGAAGGCGATGCCCCACGACGCGACGACGGCGACGAGCCAGTGGCGCCCCGACAGCGCGCCGAGGTGGCCGTACCACGCGAACGCCATGAACACGTTGGAGACGGTGAGGAGCAGGACGGTCTGGAGCCAGACGGGCACGGCGGCGGGCGAGCGAGGTGCGCGAAGCTAGACGGACGTGCCTGCCGCCGCCTGAGACGGCCACCGCCGGCCGGACGTTCAGTGGCGCGACGCGGGTACCTCGCGTTCCGCATTGGCGCGCTGTACGCCGGGGCGCTCGCCGGGCACGCGCTCTGGCTGTGGGCCGTCATCGCCGGAGGGTCCGGCGCCCCGACGCCCGATGCCGCTCTCCGCTCTCCCTCTCGACTCTCCGCTGCGCCAGGCCGAGCAGACGCTCCGCCGCCCCAGCGCCGCCGTCTGGCTCCGCCGGGTGACCGTCCACACGGCGCAGTTCGACGCGTCGCTCGCCTTCTACGTCAACGGCCTCGGCCTGACGCTCGGCCGCGTGGACGTCCACCCGGTGTCGGGCGCCGCGCGCGCACGCCTCCTCGATGGCGAGGGCGCGCCCGTGCTCGACCTCATGGACGCCCCGGCGGCCACCGGCGCGGCCGGCGAGCTCGCCTTCGGGATGCCGCGCCGGACGATCCTCTTGCTCCGTGCGCGCCTCGACGGTCTGCGCCACCCCTACCACGCGGCGGCCGACGCGGTCTACGTGTCGGACCCCGACGGGACCGCGCTCCGCATCGAGCCGATGGACTGACCGGCCAGTGACGCCGCCGGCGACGGCCGGCTACCAGCCTCCGGAGGCGCCGCCGCCGCCCGACGAGCCGCCGCCCCCGCTGAAGCCGCCACCGCCGCTGAAGCCCGACGAGTCCGAGCTGTAGCTCGGCACCGCGTAGCTCACGCCGTCGACGACGACCGACGAGGCGCCGCGCCGGCGCGCGTCGCGGATCGCCGCGTTGCGCTTGCGACGCTTCCGCCGTGCGGGACCGAATCGAGGGTGCCGCTCCAGCCACAGGTCGAGGCCGACCGCGAGCACGGGCACCAGCACGAGCGGCAGCAGCCCGAGCGCCGAGTCGAACGTGCCGACGAGCGGCATGGACAGCACGAAGCCCGGCAGGATGCCGAGGAGGCCGGCGAGGACGGTCCGGAACCAGTGGCCCGGCCCCGTGCGCAGCACGACGATCAGCGGGATGAACGGGAGGCTCCCGAACGCGACGCCGAAGATGGCCCAGAACCACCACGGCATCGGCTCGGGCACCGGCTCCTGGTACGTCCCGTCGAGGCTCCCGACGATGGCGTCCACGCCGGCGATCACGCCCGCGTCGAAGTCGCCGTCGCGGAAGCGGGGGACGATCTCGTCGCGGATGATCGAGCCCGCACGCGCGTCGGTGAGGTCGCCCTCGACGCCGTAGCCGACCTCGATGCGGAGCTGGCGGTCGGCGTGCGCGATCAGGAGCAGGACGCCGTTGTCGCGGTCCGCCTGGCCGAGGCCCCACGTGCGGAAGACCTCGGTGGCGTACTCCTCCAGCACGGCGCCGTCGAGCGACGGGATGGTGAGGACCACGACTTGCGCCGTCGTCGAATCCTCCAGCGCCGCGAGCCGGGCAGTCAGTGCGGCCTCGGTCGTCGGCGAGAGGATGCCGGCGGTGTCCACGACGCGCCCGGTGAGCGCCGGGACGCTCTGCGCGCGGACACTCCCGACGAGCAGCGCCGCGCCGACAGCGAGCGCGGCGGCGATCCGCACGGCGACAAACGGACGGCGGGAGGCGGTCATCGGCGGAGCAGCGAGACGCGCCAAGGTAGTCGTCACCGCCCAGGTAGCCGCTCCATGAACCGACGACGCGCCGCCCGGGACTCCCGGACGGCGCGCGCTGAATCCGCCGGGGACGCGCTCAGACGTCGAGCAGCGCCTCCTGGCCGTTGAGCGTCGGCTCGGCCTCCTCGTCGTCGGCCGAGGCCGTCGGCGCGGGCGACATGCCCATCGCCGCCTTGATGGCCTGCTTGACCGCCTCGCGCTTGTCGGGGTGGTCGGCGAGCCACTGCTTGGTCGCGTCGCGGCCCTGCCCGATGCGCTCCTCGCCGAACGAGTACCACGAGCCGGATTTCTGGATGATGTCGTGCTCCAGCCCGAGGTCCACCAGCTCGCCGAGGCTGCTCACGCCCTCGCCGTAGATGATGTCGAACTCGGCCTCGCGGAACGGGGGCGCCACCTTGTTCTTGACGACCTTGACCTTGGTGCGGTTGCCCGTCACCTCGGCGCCGTCTTTCACCGATCCGATGCGGCGGATGTCCATGCGGACGCTCGCGTAGAACTTGAGCGCGCGGCCGCCGGCGGTCGTCTCCGGCGAGCCGAACATGACGCCGATCTTCATCCGGATCTGGTTGATGAAGATGAGGACCGTGTTGGTGCGGTTGATGGTGCCGGTCAGCTTGCGGAGCGCCTGGCTCATGAGGCGCGCCTGGATGCCGACGTGGCTCGCGCCCATCTCGCCCTCGATCTCGGCCTTCGGCACGAGCGCGGCGACCGAGTCGATGACGACCACGTCGAGCGCGCCGCTGCGGACGAGCATGTCACAGATCTCGAGCGCCTGCTCGCCGGTGTCGGGCTGCGAGATCAGCAGCGCGTCGGTGTCCACGCCGAGCTTCTGGGCGTAACCGGCGTCGAAGGCGTGCTCGGCGTCGATCATCGCGCACTGGCCGCCGAGCTTCTGCGCCTCGGCGATGATCTGCGTGGCGAGCGTCGTCTTGCCCGACGACTCGGGGCCGAAGATCTCGATGATGCGCCCGCGCGGGACGCCGCCGATGCCGAGCGCGTGGTCCAGCGTCAGGCTGCCAGTCGAGATGGCGTCGATGGCGACGGCGGGCGCGTCGCCCATCTTCATCACGGCGCCCTTGCCGAACTGCTTCTCGATCTGCTTCATCGCCAGGTCGAGCGCCTTCTCCTTGGCGTCGGCGGTCGTCGGCGGGGCGGTGGGGGAGGATTTGGCCATGAGGGCAGGCCCCTCGCGGGGCGGTGTGCGATGTGGGGAGAGCCGGACGGCGTGGCCCCTCAGGTCAGGAAGGAAGTCCGCAGCGGACGGGACGGGACAGGCTACGACATCGCCGGTGACACCCGTGCGTCAGCCGCGGCCGGCAGGATAGTGCGCCCCGCCGGCGGGATGTAACAGCGGCGCGCGCCGCCGCCGGGAATGGGGAGGCGAGGAATAGGGAATGGGGCGCGGTCGCCCGTCTCCTCCACCCAGGATTCCCCATCCCTCATTCCCCATTCCCCATCCCTTCCCGCCGCACCAGATCCAGCGCGGCGACGACCGTCCGCGCGATGTTGGTGGCGCGGTCGGGCGACAGGCGAAGCAACTGCGCCGTGGTGCCGGCCGGTGAAGCGACGGCGATCCAGACGGTTCCAACGGGCTTCTCGGGCGTCCCGCCGCCGGGGCCGGCGACGCCGGTGGCGGACACGCCGACGTTCGCGCCGGTCGCCGCGCGCACGCCCTCGGCCATCGCGCGGACGACCGGCTCGGAGACGGCACCGTGCGTCTCCAGCAGGCCCTCGGGCACGCCGAGCTGCGCCGTCTTGACGGGGTTGCCGTAGGCGACGATGCCGCCGGCGAAGACGCGGCTCGCACCGGGCACGCCGGTGAGCGCAGCCGCGATCGCGCCGCCGGTGCAGCTCTCGGCGGTCGCGAGCGTCCAGCCGCGCGCCGCGAGCGCGTCCAGCACGACGCCCTCCAGCGTGTCGGCACCCTCTCCGGCGACGAGGTCGCCCAGCGCGGTGCGCGCCGCGTCGGCCGCGCGGGCCACGGCCGCCTCGACGGCCGCGCGGTCGGGTCCGACGCCCGTCACGCGCACGCGCACGCTCCCGACGCTCGGCAGGAAGGCCCAGCCCAGCCCGGCGGGCAGCGCGACGCCGTCGAGCATCGCCGACACCTCGGTCTCCGGCACGCCGATGGTGAGCAGCGTCCGCCACGCGACGGCCTCGTCGGCGCGCGCGGCGAGGCGCGGTAGCACGCTCGCCTCGGCGATGGCGCGCATCTCGCGCGGGACGCCCGGCAGCAGGATCAGCGTCACGTCTCGTCCCCCGACGGTCACGTCGCCCCACAGGCCGGGCGCCGTGCCGACGGGGTTGTCGAGCGCCTCGAAGCCGTCGGGCGCGTGCGCCATCACATGGGCGGCGGCCTCCGGGACGGGACGCCCGCGATCCCGGTAGAACGCCGCGAGGCCGTCGTAGAGGTCGGGGCGGAAGACGAGGTCGCGCCCGGCGAAGGCGGCGACGGCCTCGCGCGTGAGGTCGTCGGTCGTCGCGCCGAGGCCGCCGGTGACGATCACGACGCGCTCGGTGGCGCCGGCGAGCGCGCCGACGATGGCCTCGCGCGTGTCGCCGACGCTCTCGCCGCGCATCACATGGACGCCGGCGGCCGGCAGGTGGGCGCCGAGCCAGGCGGCGTTGGTGTCGGTGATCTGACCGAGCAGGATCTCGTCGCCGACGGTGAGCAGGAGGGCGGTCATGGCGGGAGGGTGGGGGAGGCCCCGCACGCCCGGCGGCGCGTCCGGTTCGCCGCCTCACCAGGCGACGGCCTCCGGCCGGCCGATCCGCCGGGCGACGGCTGCCGCCATCTCGGTGACGGTCTCTCTCGCCGGGAGCGTCTGCGTCGTGAGCGGGACGCGCTCGCCGGTGACGAGCCGGAGCGCCGGCGCGAACATCGGGTCGCCCTCGCTGTCGCGCGACTCCACGACCTCGACGGCCCCGATCTCGCGCTCGTCCAGGCGGCGGGTGGTGCGCGTCAGCCACTCGCGCGAGCGGATCGTCACGCCGTCGGCGTCGGCCTCGGCGTCGCGGCTCGCGCCGAAGCCGATCCAGAGGCCGCCGGCGAGGTGCGCCGCGCCGATGAGGACCGCGACGAGCCGTGCGAGGTCGTCGGGTCCGGGCTCCGTGAGGCCGAGCCAGAGCGCCGTGAGTCCGCTGAGCACGAAGACGCTCCCGAAGGCGGCGAGGCAGCCGCGGGCGTCGGCGAGGCGGGTCGTGCGGGCGTGCTCGGTGTGTCGGATCATCCAGTGAGGGGCGTGTGTCCGCCCCTACGAGAGTCCCCCGGCGGGTGTCACGCGCGGCGCGTCGGGCGCGTTCACCGGCGCGTTCGGGAACGCGCGCGTTACGCCGCGCCGCCTCTCGACGCGCTCCATGCGCCGGGGTCCGCGCGCCAGTCGGCGAGCGCGTCGCGCTGGGCGGGCGTCAGCCGACCCTCCCGCGCGGCCTGCGCGACGAGTGCATCGTAATCGGTGAGCGTGACGAGGCGGACGCCGGCGGCGCGGAATGCCTCGGCGGCCGACGCGAAACCGTACGTGAAGAGCGCGACCATCGTGTCCACGGTTGCGCCCTCGGCGCGGAGCGCCTCGACGGCCGCGAGCGACGAGCCGCCGGTCGAGACGGTGTCCTCCACGACGACGGCCCGCGCGTCGTCGGGGAGCCGGCCCTCGACGCGGCGGCCGGTCCCGTGCGCCTTCGCCGCGCTGCGGACGTAGACCAGCGGCAGGTCCAGCCGGTCGGCCAGCAGCGTCGCGTGCGGGATGCCGGCGGTCGCCGTGCCGGCTACGACCGAGACGGGCGCACCGGCGAGCGCGTCCGCGAAGCGCGCCGCGACGGCTCGGCGCAGCGCGGGGTCGGCCAGCGTGAGGCGGTTGTCGCAGTAGATCGGCGCGAGGCGCCCCGAGGCCCACGTGAACGGCGCGTCCGGGCGGAGGTCCACGGCGCCGACGCGCAGCAACTCGGCGGCGAACGCCTGCGCGGGCGTCCGGTCATCGGCGGGCGTCATCGGGCGGGGCGGAGGTAGAGCCAGCCCGTGTAGACCGTCACGGCGGCCGTCGCGAGCAGCAGCACGAGCGGACCCGGCGAGCGGAGCACGGCGTCGAGGCCGCGGCCGAGCGCGCCGAGCGGGCCGTCGAGCGTCCGCCCGTGCGCGCCGGTGAGGAAGACGAACGACGCGATCAGGAACGTGAGCTGCCACGCCGTCTTCCACTTGGCCGCGCTCGACGTGACGAGGCTCACGCCGCGCCGCTCGTAGGCGACGCGCAGGAGCGTCACCGCCACGTCGCGCAGGGCGATGGCGCCGATGGCGGCCCACGGCAGCCACGCGCCGGCGAGGCTCGCGAGCCCCTCGCCGAGCGGCGTCAGGAACGGGACCAGGAAGAAGGCGCCGAGGACGAGGATCTTGTCGGCCAGCGGGTCGAGGAACTGCCCGATGCGGCTGTGCACGCCGTAGGTGCGCGCAAGGCGGCCGTCCCAGTAGTCCGTGATCGCGGCGACGATGAACAACGTCGTGCCGGCGAGCTGCGCCGTGAAGGTGCCCTGCGCGAGGAGCCACAGGGCGAGCGGCGCCGCGACGATCCGGCCGACGGTGAGGGCGTTGGGGACGTGCTTCATCTCGGGCGAGCGGCGCGCCGGAAGATAGCGGGGAGAGCGTGAGAGAGAGGAAGCGTGTAGGCGTGTACGCCTGGAGGCGGGAGCGCTGACCGAAGCTCTCGCCTACGCTCTTCCTCTCCTGCACGCCTACACGCTTCGCCTGCGCTCCCCACAGAATCCACCGCCCGGGCAGGGGCGGGGCGGGCTATCTTCCGCGCTTACTCGTCGGGCCGGAGCCGCGCGCGTGCGCCGGCGCCGGCTCTTGCGCGTCGGGCCCGGCGCGCGTTCCCCTTCGAACGATTCTTTCCGCTTCGGCGACCCTCCAATGGGCGTGATGAACAAGATGCGCGAGAGCACAGGCGCGGTCCTGTGGATTCTCGTGCTGGCCTTCGGCGGCCTCTGGGTGCTCCAGGACTCCGGCGTCTTCGACGTCATCACCGGCGGCCGCTCCGGCCGCGCCATCGGCACCGTCGACGGCGAGCCGATCGACGCCGAGCTCTTCTCGAACGCCGTCGAGCAGCAGCTCCAGGGCTACCAGCAGCAGGGCATCGAGGTCTCCAACGCGATGCGCCTCCAGGCCCAGAACACGGTCTTCGACGGCCTCGTGGACAACGCGCTGCTCGAGCGCGAGATGGAGCGCCTCGGCATCGAGGTGTCCAACGATGAGGTCTACGACCTCATCACCGGCGAGACGCCCGACCCGCTTATCGCGCAGGTCTTCCCCGACGGCCAGGGCGGCGTGGACCGCGCCGCGCTCCAGCAGGTCGCGTCCGACCCCCAGTACGCCGAGCAGCTGACGGCGATCGAGGAGCAGGTCCGCCGCAACCGCCGCCAGGCCAAGCTCGGCGCCCTCATCGGCGCGAGCGTGGTGGCGTCGGACGCCGAGGTGCAGGCCGCCTTCGTCCGCCAGAGCCGTCAGGCGTCGGGCCGCTTCGTCGCCCTCCGCTACGCCGACGTGCCCGACGACCAGGTGGAGGTGACCGACGCCGACCTGCGCGACTACTACCGCGACCACGAGGACGAGTTCGAGCGCCCGCGCACCTACCAGGTCGAGTTCGTCTCCTTCCTCAAGCAGCCGACGGCCGAGGACAGCACGCGCGCGCTCGGCGAGCTGCGCACGATGGCCGGCCCGCTCGCCCAGGCGGCCGACCCGTCGGCCTATGCCCGCAGCCAGTCGGCCGGCGCCGAGGCCACGGCGGCCTACGTCTCGGCGGCCGACCTCGCGCCCGAGCTCGCGTCGGCCCTCTACTCGGACCTCCGCGTGGGCCGCGTCGTCGGCCCGGTCGTCGCCGGCGGCCAGGCGGTCGTCGCGCGCATCACCGGCGTGCGCGACGCCGCGACGCCCATCGTCCACGCCCGCCACATCCTGCTCACCGACGCAGCCGCGGCCAACGCGCTCAAGGCGCGCATCACGTCGGGCCAGATCTCGTTCGCCGACGCCGCCCGCCAGAACTCGACCGACGAGAGCAACAAGGCGCAGGGCGGCGACCTCGGCTGGTTCGGCCGCGGGCGCATGGTCGCCGAGTTCGAGCGCGCGGCGTTCGACGCGCCGGTCGGGCAGGTCGTCGGGCCGGTCCAGACCCAGTTCGGGCAGCACCTGATCCTCGTCGAGAGCCGCGCGACGCAGGAGCCGGAGCTCGTCCAGATTACGCGCCCCGTCGAGGCCGACTACACCGAGATCCAGAACCGCGCCGAGGACTTCGTGGTCGTCAACATCGAGGGCGAGGAGCGCGACTTCACCGAGGCCGCGCAGGAGGCGGGCCTCACGACGACGCAGCTCACCGTCGAGGAGGACCAGCCGTACGTGCCGAGCCTCCAGGTCGGGCGCGAGCTCTTCCGCTTCCTCCGGTCGTCGGAGGTCGGGGACGTATCGGAGCCGTTCGACGCCGGCGACCGCTTCGCGGTGGTCCGCGTGATCGAGATCCTCGAGGAGGGCGTGACGCCATTCGACGAGGTGCGCGACCAGGTCGAGGCCGCCGTGCTGCTCGAGAAGAAGCGCGAGGTGCAGGCCGCGCGCCTCGCCGAGGCGCTCGAGTCGTCGGGCGGCGACCTGACGCGCCTCGCCGCCGCCGCCGGCAGCGCGGTCCAGACCGCCGACGCGGTGACAATGCAGAACCCCATGCTCGTCGGCTTCGGGCGCGAGCCGCGCGCCGTCGGCGCGATGTTCGGCCTCCAGCCGGGCCAGCGCTCGGGCGTCGTCGAGGGCGACGCGGCGGTCTACGTGGTCCAGACAACCGCCCTGCGCGGCGCGACCGACGCCGAACTGACCGACGCCAAGAAAACCGAGATCCGCACCCAGCTCGTGGCCCAGAGCCGCCAGCAGCTCATCCAGCAGTGGATCCGCGGCCTGCGCGACGAGGCCGACGTCGAGGACTTCCGCAACGAACTGTTGTAAGGGCCAGCAGGGAACAGAAAGCGGCCAGCGGGGAGTCTCCCGCTGGCCGCTTTTTCGTTGAGCCCGATGCCGACGGACGGGTTGGGCGAGGGGTTATCGCTCCCCGCTCCCTGCTCCGTGCTCCCTGCTCAGCCGCTCGACCTCGTCGGTCAGGCGCGCCACCTCGCGGATGGAGCCGGTGAGGTGCTCGCGCAGGTTGGCGTGCTCCTCCTGCACCGCCGCGAGGTCGGCCGTGAGGCGCGCGCGCTCGGCGGCCCAGCCCTCGCGTTCGGCCGCGAGTTGCTGCTGCTCGGCCGTCAGGCGCTGGTGCTCGGCGCGCAGGTGGTCGATCTCGGCCTTGACCTCGGCGAGCCGCGCGCGCGGCACGAGGATGGCGTCGGAGGAGGGGTCGCTCATGAGGGGGGGCGCTCGGGCGGCGGAAGCTACGGCTGCGACCCGCCGATGGGCTGCGGCTGGTACGTCTCGCCGCCCTCGGTGGGCGGCGGGTCGGGCGCCGGCGGCGTCGGCGCGGGCAGGCCCTGGCCGGGCAGGCGCGGGATGCGGTCCGACGTCGGCGCCTCGGTGCGGTCCATCGAGACCGAGAAGCGGCCGGGGCCGGAGCCCGAGACCTCGACGCGGTAGCGTCCGGCCGATGGGAGCGTCGCGCGGATGCGGGCGCGGTCGCCGTCGCCGGAGGCGCGCTCCACGACGCCGCTCGGGCCGATGAGCACGAGGCTGGGCGTGAAGCCGTCGGCGCGGACCTCCACGACCACACGGTCGCCCACGCGCCCGGTCAGCGGGAACGTGCGCGTGGCGCCGGGCGCGAGCGAGTCGCCGCTCGCGGCGCCCGGCCGCAGGCCGTCGGCGCTGTCGTCGGCGCGCGGGGTCGTCGGCGCCGGCGGCGGCGCGGCCTCGACGGTGAGGCCGACGAGGTAGGCGCCGGTGGCGCCGCGGTCGCGCGACGACACGACCACGGTGTGCGTGCCGCTGCTCGCGGGGCGGAACGTGAGCGTGGCGCCGGTGCCGCTGCGCGCCAGCTCGCCGGCGACGGGCGCGCCGCCCGGCCCGGAGACGACGATCGTCGGCGCGAAGGCGCCGGACGTGACGCGGATCTCGTGCTCGCGCCCGGCGACGCCGCTGAAGCGGTACGTGTCGCGGTGGAAGCCGCCGGCGAGGACGCTCGTCCGGCCCAGCTCGGCTTGGAGCGCCGCCGCGCCCGCCGTGAGGGTCCGCACGGCCTCGTCCTCGCGGAGCGACAGCGTGTAGCGCCCGATGGCGTCGGGCATGCGCGACGTGACGGTCACGCGGTAGACGCCCGGCCCGCGCAGGTCGCGGATCACCACGCGCCGCTCATCGGTCACGCCGCCGTCGATGCGCGCCGGCGGCAGCATCGTGCCCTCGACGCGCTGCCCGTCGGGCGTCTCGACGACGAGGTCGGGCGCGAAGGCCGACGACGTGAGCGTGAACGACAGGAGGCGGCCCGACGAGTCGGCCTCGAACGTGTAGAGGTCGCGGAAGCGCCCGTCGGCGCCCTTGAAGTCGGCGTCTTCGAGACGTCCTTCGACCTCGCCGAGGTCGAGCTCGACGGCTGTCGGGGCCGTCGGCGTATCGGCGGTCACCGGCGCGTCGGGCTCGGGCTCGTCGCGCGTCAGGACGTAGGCGAGCGCCACGCCGCCGAGCAGGGCGAGCAGCGCGACCGGCAGCACCCAGCCGGGGATCTTTCGGGACGACCCCGGCGGCGGGGGCGGCGCGCCCACGGCGCCGTCGCCGGCGTACGCCGCCGGGCGGACCGCAGCCGCCGGCGCCATCGGCGCGGCGGCCGCGCGCGGGTCCCACGCCGCCATCGTGGTGTGCCCGTTGGGGCATCCGCCGAGCGCCTCCCAGGTCTCGCGCAGCGACACCAGCCCGCACGTCGCGCAGCGCGCCACGTGGTTCGTCGGGCGGAAGGCGACGCGCGTCAGCGGGTCCGCCGCGCCGACCTTCAGGAACGGCGCGTCGGCGGTCGGGTCGAGGGGGTGGAACGCGGGCACGGCAGCGTCGGCGGGCAGCGGCGGAAGGTACGGGCGCGGCGCGACCGCCACGCGTGAGGAATGCCCGAGCAACGGCTCGCGCGGCGGCTCCGGTACGTCCGGGCCGTACGTCAGGCCGGGACCGGGATCGAGAGCGTCACGCTGGCCTCGCCGAGCGACGCCACGTAGCGGAAGCGCGACTGGCCGGTGACGGTCCCGGCGGCGTAGAAGACGGCGGTGCCACGGCGGACCGTCCCCGGCTCGGCGGCCGGACCCGACGGGCTCGCGCTCTCGCCGGCGGCGGCCGAGTAGCGACGTCCCTGGTCGTCGAGGACGTAGCCCTTCGAGACGAAGCTGGCCCACGGCGCCCAGTTGCCGGTGTAGTCCACGGAGCGGACCGAGACGGAGAGCTGGATGCGGGTCCGGCCGGCGGGGTACGAGAGGGCGACCTGCGTGACGCTCACCTGGAAGCTGCTCCCGCCCGATTGCCCGGTGGCGGACGCGCTGACGCCGAACGTGCGGCTCGTCGCGCCGGTGTCGGAGCGCGGCGCCGGGCGCGACGGCTCGCGCGGCGTGCGCGGCGGCGGTGGCGCGACGGGCTCGCTGCGGACGACCACCGAGTAGGGCCCGCCGATGGCGGCCGTCGTGTCGCGCCCGCCGGTCGTGACCTCCAGCAGGTACTCGCCGGGCTCGGGCGGGACTGCGATCTGCGCCGAGAAGGCGCCGCCGTCGTTGGGCGCCTCGCCGATGGCCCGCTGGCCGCCGCCGCGCCCCTCGGCGCGCCAGAGGCGGAGCGCGGGCGGCAGCTCGGTCGAACTCGCCGTCACCGTCGTGCGCATCCCGGCGCGCGTCGTGAACCGGTAGTAGTCCACGTAGCGCGGCCCGACGAGCCAGCTCGCGTCCCCAAGCGTGCTCGTGAGCCCGCGCCCGTCCGCGCGCAACTCGCGCGTCTGCACGGGAGCCACCTCGATGGCGTAGGGCCCGCTCGCGCCGGGCGTCTCGGACGAGACGATCAGCCGGTAGGGCGCGTCCCAGCCGGGCAGGTAGCGGAGCAGCACGCCGTGGAGGCTGTCGCCCTGCGAGCGTCGCTCGACGAGCGCGCTCGCGCCGTCGAGTGCGCCGCCGGGGCCGAGCAGCTCAACGCGCGGCACGAACGCCGCCGAGACGACGCGCACCACGACCGGCACGCCGCCCTGCGCGACGAGGCCGTACGGACGCTCGAAGCGCCCGCCGAGGCGGACGCCGCCGCCGAGCGTGTCCACGCGCGGCTCGTCGCCGGCGTAGAGCGAGTCCACGGGCGTCTCGGGCACGACGAGCACCTCGTAGCTGCCCTCGCCGTCGGACTCGCGGCTCGTGACGGTGATCTCGAAGCGGCCCGGCCCGACCAGGCCAGCGGCCTCGGCGCGGCGGGCCGTCCGCAGCAGCGCCGACGCGGCGACGGTCTCGCCGCCGGGCGTCCGCACCGCGACGTCCGGCGCGAAGTCGGTCGAGACGACGACGACCGAGAAGCGCGTGCTGTCGGGGTGGACGTGCGAGTAGTAGTCTTCGTAGCGGTCGTCGGGCATCTGGGCGTCGCCGGGGCCGAGGGTGCCGGCGGCGACGCGCAGCCCGAGCGGCTCGGGCGACTGCCGCAGGATGGCGGCCCACTCGGCGCGGGCGTTGGCCTCGCGCTCGCTCAGCGGCGCCGGCCCGACGACGCGCTCCGGCCACCACGTCACGATGGCCCACGCGACGATCCCGAGGCCGACGAGCGCGAGGATCAGGCGCCGGCGGCCCGTCGGGAGGGCGCCCCACCGGCCGCGCAGGTGCTGCCGCAGCGAGGGGTCGTCGTCGATTGCGAACGTCGGCGCCGCGTCGTCCGTTGCCGGTGCGTCGTCGGCCGCATCGTCCACCGCCGACGCGTCGTCGGGCGTCGCCTCGTCGGCGGACGCCTCCGGCGCCGGCCGGTCGTCGGGGATCGACGGGTCGTCGTCGCGGCGCTCGGAGGTCGGCTCGGACGGGGGCACGGGGGCGGGGGGAGACGCGCCAAGATAGCCGTCGAGCGCGCCGCTCCTCAACGAGCGCGCCCCGCTGCCCGGACGGGCCAGCGGGGCGCGGCGGAGAGGGAGGGATTCGAACCCTCGGTACCCTTGCGAGTACGGCACTTTAGCAAAGTGCTGGTTTCAGCCACTCACCCACCTCTCCGTGGGGGCGCTCAACCCCGAAGGGGTCCGCGCCGCGAACCTACGCACGGCGCCGGCGACGCGTCCACCGCCCGCCTGCGGACGCGACGTGAAGACGCGCCCTCACGTCAGCACGACGCCCAGCCCGTAGAGGACGGAGTAGACGAACAGCAGGCGCCCCGTCGCGGCGAGCACGGCGTTCGCCGGATGGTCGGCGCCCGCCGGTGGCGGCTCGGCCACGCTCCGCGCCAGCCGCACCGCCAGCCGCCGGCCGACGAGCGCCGCGACGAGCGATGCCGCCAGCACGCCCACGTGGTCGCGCCAGTAGAACGCCTGCGCCGCCGGGATCGCGATCGCCGTCGAGATGCACGCCGTGTAGAGGCGGAGCCCGAACGCCCGCCCGAAGCGAACCGCGAGGGTCCGCTTGCCGGCCGCGGCGTCCGTCTCGGCGTCGCGCACGTTGTTGGCGACGAGGATGGCGGTCGCGAGCGCGCCCGGCGCGAACCCGGCGACGACGACCCACGGCGGGAGCGTGAGCGCCTGCACCCAGACCGTCCCGCCGACGGCCACCGGACCGAAGAAGACGAGCACGAACGCGTCCGCGAGGCCGGTGTAGGCGAGCGCGTGGCGCCCGGCGGTGTAGGCCACGCCGCTGGCGATGGACGCGAGGCCGACGGCGAGGATCGGCCAGCCGCCACGCGCGATCAGGTAGAGGCCGGCGACGAAGGCGAGGCCGAAGGCGCCCGCCGCCGCGCGGCGCATCGTGCCCGGCGAGACGAGCCCGGCGGCCGTCGCGCGGCGCGGACCGAGGCGACCGGCTGCGTCGGCGCCGCGCAGCGCGTCCTCGGCGTCGTTGACGTAGTTGGTCCCGATCTGGATGAGCAGCGCGCCGGCGAGCGCGCAGCCGGCCGCCAGCGCGTGGAAGCCGCCGAGGCTCCACGCGACGAGCGAGCCCAGCACCACCGGCGCCGCCGCCGCCGGGAGCGTCTTCGGCCGCGCCGCTTCGAGGAGGATGGCGGGGAGCGAGAGGCGAGGGGCGAGGGGCGAAGAGGCGGGACGTCGGCCGTCCTCCCCCATTCCCCGTTCCCCATCCCCCATCTCCCCGCTCACGGCTTGTACCCGTCGGCGTCGAAGTTCGGCGGGCGGCCTTCGTTGTAGGCGTTGCGGCCTTCCTGGCCCTCCTGCGTCATGTAGAAGAGCATCGTCGCGTGGCCGGCGAGCTCCTGGAGGCCCGCGCCGCCGTCCTCGTCGGCGTTGGCGGCGGCCTTGAGCATGCGGATCGCGAGGTTCGAGTTCTGGAGGATCTCGCGGCACCACTGGACGGTCTCGCGCTCCAACTCGGCCAGCGGGACGACCGTGTTGACGAGCCCCATGTCCAGCGCCTCCGCGGCCGAGTAGTCGCGGCAGAGGAACCAGATCTCGCGCGCCTTCTTCTGGCCGACGATGCGCGCGAGGTGCGTGGTGCCGTAGCCGGCGTCGAACGAGCCGACCTTGGGGCCGGTCTGCATGAACCGCGCGTTGTCGGACGCGATCGTGAGGTCGCACACGACGTGCAGCACGTGCCCGCCGCCGACGGCCCAGCCGTTGACGGCCGCGATCACCGGCTTCGGGATCGTCCGGATGCGCCGCTGGAAGTCCAGCACGTTGAGGCGCTGCACGCCCGTCGCGCTCCCGCCGACGACCTCGTTGTAGCCGTGCTCGCCGCGGATCCGCTGGTCGCCGCCCGAGCAGAACGCTTTGTCGCCGGCGCCGGTCAGCACCACGACGCCGACGCTCGGGTCGTCGCGCGCGTCGTCGATCGCCGCGATCATCTCGGTGACGGTCACCGGGCGGAACGCGTTGCGCACCTCCGGACGGTTGATCGTGATGCGTGCGATGCCGGCGGTCTCGCTGCCGGGTGCGCCCTTCTCGTAGACGATGTCCTCGTAGTCGCCGGCCGACACCCACTCAAAGGGTCCGGCGACGACGGGGCGGTTGGTGAAGTGGTGGCGGCGGGACTCAGGCATCGGGACGGAGGAGACGGGACAGGACGGCGGCGACCCGCGCGGGCGCCTCGACGAGCAGCGAGTGCCCGGCACCGGGCACGATCTCGTGCCGCGCGAGGGTCCGCGCGAACGCCGCGAAGTTCGCATCGGCGGCGCCGGCGACGCCCGCGACGGGCATCGGCAGCCGCGCGAGCGCCGCGCGGTGGTCGGGCTGGCGCGACACGCTCAGGCCGACGAGCGCGCGCGCCGCTTCGGCGGGATCGAGCCGCGCGAGGCGGTCGGCGACGATCCGCTCGCGCTGGTCGTCGGTCAGCGTCGCGAAGAGCGGGAGCCGCACCCACGCGCGGTGGAACGCGGCGGGGCCGGCGACGAGCGCCGTGGCCCGCTCGGCGTCGATGGCCGCACGGGCCGCGCGCTCGTCGTCGGTCGCCAGTCCCGGTGACGCCGCGACGAGCGCCAGCGCGCCGATGGCGTCGGGGTGGCGCACGGCGAGGTGCAGCGCGAGGCGCCCGCCCATCGAGTAGCCGGCGACGACGGCCGGCGCGTCGCCCCACCGGCCGCGCATCGCCGCGCAGAGGTCGTCGGCGGCGCCGTCGAGCGTGTAGGCGTCGTCGGCGAGCCCGACGGCGTCGCCGTGGCCGGGGAGGTCCGGCGCGACAACGTCCGTCCCGACGGGCAGGAGGGCGCGCACGGCGCTCCAGTCGGCCGGCGATCCGAGCCAGCCGTGGAGCAGGACGAGCCGGCTCATGCGTCGGCGGCCATCGCCGCGTCCACGGCCTCGCGGACGGCGTCGAGGATGCGCGCGCGCAGCGCGGCGCTCTCGGCGCGGTCCGTTCGCACCTCGATCACGGCGCTCCGGCCCGACACCAGCGCGGCGTCCAGCGCGGACTCGAAGTCGTCGGACGTCGTCGGCGCGTGGTACGGCAGCCCGACCTGCGCGGCGGCGTGCTCGAACGTGAGCCCGTGCGGCGTCCCGAAGACGGCCTCGAACGTCTCGGCGTCGACGGCGTGCGGGCCGCGCGCCACCGGCAGGTGGTGGAAGATCCCCCCGCCGTCGTTGTTGACGACGACGACGACGACCGGCGGGCCGCTCCGCAGCAGCATCAGGCTCGTCTGGTCGTGGAGCATCGCGAGGTCGCCGACGAGCGCGACTGTCGGCGCGTTCAGCCCGCGCGCGACGCCGTGCGCCGTCGCCAGCGTGCCGTCAATCCCGCTCGCCCCGCGGTTGGCGGTCACGAACATCGCTCGCCCACTCACTGTCGCGAAGGTGTCTATGTCGCGGACAGGCATTGAGGCCGCGAGTACGAGCCCTCCCCCATCAGGGAGGTGAGATACGACAGCTCGGGCGACGAACGGCTCTGACAGAACCCCGCCTATCTCAGCGTCAGCCGCCCGTTCGGCCGATTCAGAGGCCAGTTCCCAACGCCGGCTCCACTCCGACCGGCGAGGCCTACGGCCGACTCCTAACGCGAGCCAGCCGAGATACTCTGTCGGGCTTGCATCAAGCCGATGGGTAACGGTATGCAACGGGTCGAACCGCTCCGGCTCTTCCTTGACAACGACGAAGAAGGACGGCCGCGCCGCCTCGAGGAGGCGCCAGAGCCGCTTCGAAGTCGGCCGCCCCCCCACGAGAAGGACGGCGTCTGGACGGTGGGCGTCGGCGAACGCTGACGACGCCAGCACGAGGTCATGACGCAGCGCACGGCGCCGCTCGGTCGACGACCTGGAGCGGGCCACCGTGCCATCGACGATCAGTGGCCACCCGAAGCCGTCGGCCACTCGCCGGGCTATGTGGACGTCCTCAGGGTAGGCGGCGGAGCCTACGATGAGGAGCCCCTGTTCTACGTCCCAGAGGGGGATCTGTCCACGGGTCGGGGTCCCCCTGCATCCCAGTCCTACCGTCGTGTTTGTATAAGGCCAGGGCGGGTCTCCCGGATCATCGGATTCTCGAAGTCTCTCCACGAGCGGCGCGAGGAGTGCGGCGACATCGGTCCCGTCCGGCTCCAGCCCCAGCGGCTCGCGGAACGCGAGGTTGAGGTGCACCGGACCCGCCGGTGACCGCGCCCGGTGAACCGCGTGCGCGGCCGTCGTCAGCACGAACGCCGGGTCCACGTCGGCCGTCGGCGGCGGCACGTCGAAGCTCCAGCGGACGTAGCTGCCGAACAGCCCCGGCTGGCGGATCGTCTGGTTCGCGCCGGTCTCGCGCAACTCCGGCGGACGGTCGGCCGTCAGCAGCAGCAGCGGCACGCCGGCGGCGTCGGCCTCGACGACGGCCGGGAAGAGGTGCGCGACGGCGCTGCCGCTCGTCGTGACGACGGCGGCCGGCGATCCCGTCGCGCGACCCCACCCGAGCGCGACGAACGCCGCCGCGCGCTCGTCGGGGTGGACGACCCACTCGGCGCGGCCGTCCTGCACCGCGCCGGCGACGGCCAGCGCGAGCGGCGTGCTCCGGCTGCCGGGACACACCACGAAGAAGCGCACGCCCTGCCGCAGCAGCTCCTCCACGAGCAGCTCGGCCCACAACGCGTTGAGGTTGGGAGCACGCCGCAAACGCTCGGCGGGGGACCTGTCGTCGTCAGGAGGACGCATCGGGAGCACGAAGTCGGATGGAAGTGGTCAGGTGCGCAATCTGCCACTGGCCCCATCCCGCTGGCCACTGGCCCGGCGGCTCAGCCGCCGTCGCCCAGTCCCAGCGCGCGGAGCAGGTCACCCGTCTTGTGCTCGATCTCGTCCCACTCGGCGTCGGGCTCCGAGCCGGCGACGATGCCGGCGCCCGAGTAGAGCGCCACGCGCGGTCCGTCGACGAGCGCCGAGCGGATGCCGACGGCCAGCTCGGCGGCCTCGGCGCCGTCGGCGTCGCGCCCGATCCAGCCGACGAGCCCGGCGTAGAGGCCGCGGTCGAACGGCTCCAGGATCGCGATGGCCGCCTCGGCGGCGCGGCGCGGCGTCCCGCCGACGGCCGGCGTCGGGTGGAGCGCGCGCAGCACGTCGAGCGCGCCGACGCCGGGGCGGAGCGTCGCCTCGATGGGCGTGAGCAGGTGGCGCCCGCGCGAGAGGGTCATCGCCTGCGCCTCGGCGTCGGCGTGGAAGTGTGTCGAGAGCGGCGCGAGGCGGCGGGCGACGGCGTCCACCACGAAGCGGTGCTCGCGCTGGTCCTTCTCGCTGCCGAGGAGGTCGGCGAGCAGGCGGTCGTCAGCGGCGTCGCGCTCGTCGCGCGGGCGCGTCCCGGCGACGGCCTCGGTCTCGACGCGCCGGCCGCTCAGCCGGAACAGCCGCTCGGGCGTGGCCGAGACGAACGCGGGTCCGCCCGGAACCGGCTGCACGAGGGCGTGAAAGCAGCGCGGCGTGGCGGCGGCGAGGCGCGCGAGCAGCGCGAGCGGGTCCACGGGCGCGCTGAGGAGGCGCTCGGAGCGGCGCGCGAGCACCACCTTGCCCAGCGCGCCGTGCGCGATGGCGGTGAGCGCTTCGCAGAGTGCGTGCGTCCAGCCCGTGCGGTCGGGCGCGTCGGTGCGGGAGCGGAGGGCGGGGGCCGACCACGGCGCCGACGGCGCTGCGTCGCGCAGCGTGGCGAGGTCCGCGCGGACGTCGTCGGCCGTCTCGCCGGGCGCGAGGTGGACGGCGAGGCGCGCCGTGTGTCCGTCGCTCCGCAGCTCGACGCGCGGCAGCACGAAGCGGACGCGCCCGAACGCCGCCCACTCGGGTCCGACCGGCGCCGTCGGGGCGAAGCGCGCCGCGCCGTAGAGGCGGGCGTCGGGCGGGAGGTCGGGCAGGGCGAGCCCGGCGAGGTCGTTGGACTCGACGGTCAGCGCGGCGCCGACGGCGGCGCACGTCGTTGCGTCGCCGCGCGACTGCCACGCGACGGCCGGGCCGGCGGTCTGTCCCGCGAGCCACGCGAGGGCGTCCACCGGCGGCGCGTCGGCCTCGACGCGGCGGACGGCCCGCACGTCGCCGGTGGCGTCGCGGAGGGCGGCGTCGAGCGCGGAGAGGGCGAGCGGAGCGGCGGCGTCGGGCATCGGGGCGGGGGACGGCGGGGCTACCCGCGCCAAGATCGGCATGTTTCAGAGAAAAGTGAAAGTTGGGTCTGAACCGCGCGCCGGGCGCCGGCGTGCGGACCTTCCCGCACGCTCTCGCCCCTCCGATGCGCAAGCCCCCTCCCGGCCAGGCCCCTGGCAAGACCGCCGACGTCGAGGCCATGTTCGACGCGATCGCGCCGCGCTACGACCTCCTCAACCGCGTCCTGTCGTTCGGCATCGACCGCGGCTGGCGCACGAAGGCCGTCGCGATGCTCCGCGAGGGCCTCGCCGGCCGGCGCCCCGAGCGCCTGCTCGACGTCGCCACCGGAACGGCCGACCTCGCCGTCGAGGCGCTCGCGCTCGGGCCGCGCGAGGTCGTCGGCGTGGACCTCTCGGACGGGATGCTCGCCGTCGGGCGCGACAAGGTGTCCGCGCGCGGGCTCGACGGCCGCATCACGCTCGTGCAGGGCGACGCCGCGCACCTCCCGTTCGACGACGCGAGCTTCGACGGGGCGCTCGTCGCGTTCGGCGTCCGCAACTTCGAGGACCTGGAGGCGGGCCTCGCCGGCATCCGCCGCGTGCTGCGCCCCGGCGCGCCGCTCGTCGTGCTGGAGTTCAGCCACCCGACGGCGTTCCCGGTCAAGCAGGGCTACGCGTTCTACTCGAAGCACATCCTGCCGCGCGTCGGACGGGCCGTGAGCGGGCACGGCGAGGCGTACGAGTACCTCCCGGAGTCCGTCGCGCTCTTTCCCGACGGCGACGCCTTCCTCGGCGTGATGCAGCGGGCGGGGTTCAAGAGCACCGTCGCGCGGCCGCTCACGTTCGGCATCGCGAGCCTCTACCGGGGCGCCGCGTGAAGCGCCGGCGCCGGCGACGTAGCTTGGCGCCATGATCGTCCTCGGCATGGACCCCGGCACGCGGCACGCCGGCTTCGGCGTCGTCGAGGCCGACGGCCGCCTCGAGACGGCGCTCGACTACGGCGTGATCGACCTGCCGGAGACGATGGACCACACGATCCGCCTTCGGACGATCTACGAGCGCGTCCTCGCGCTCATCGACCAGCACCACCCGGACGAGTGCGCCATCGAGGTGCCGTTCCTCGGCCAGAACGTGCAGAGCCTCCGCAAGCTGGTCCGCGTCGAGGCGACGGTGATGCTCGCGGCGATGCACCGTGAGGTACCGGTGGCGCAGTACGCGCCCGCCGAGGTCAAGAAGGCCGTCGTCGGCGGCGGGCGCGCGGCCAAGGACCAGGTCTGGTTCATGCTCCAGCAGCAGCTCCACCTCGACGAGGACCGCGGCCGCGACGCGTCGGACGCCCTCGCCGTCGCGCTCGCGCACGCGCGACGCGCCACGCGCGGCCCCGCCGCCGGCGCGCCGAAGAGCTGGGAGGCGTTCATCGCCGCCAACCCCGGCCGCGTCCGCTGATCCATCCACGTCACTCCACACGCTCATGAAACCCGTCGTCCTGTTCGCGCTCCTCGCCGTGCTCGTCGCCGGCTGCCAGAGCACGCGCCTCACGCCGTCGCCTGCCGCCGATGCCTCGCCGGCGATGCCGCTCGTGACGGCGCAGGCGACGTTGGAGCCGCTGCGCCCCGGCGTCTTCGTCCACACCACCGAGCGCGAGACCGAGGGCTTCGGGCGCGTCTTCGCCAACGGCCTCGTGGTCGTCGCCGGCGGCGATGCCCTGCTCGTCAACACGGGCTGGGACGCGGACGCGGACGCCTCGACGGACGCCATCCTGAAGGGCGTGACGCAGCGCACCGGCGCGCGCGTGCGCCGCGCCGTCGTGTCGCACCACCACGACGACAGTGTCGGCGGCGTCGGCGCGCTCCGACGCGCGGGCATCCCGGTCGTCGGGACCGACCTCATGGCCGACCTGATGGACGCCGACGGCTGGGGACGTCCGGACTCGGTCCTCACCGGTGGCGTCGGGCGGGCGTGGACCGTCCGCTACGGCGACCGCGAGGCCGAAGTCTTCTTCCCCGGCGCGGGCCACACGGCGGACAACGTGGTCGTCTTCTTCCCCGAGGCGCGCGTCCTGTTCGGCGGCTGCCTGATCCGCCCCGGCGAGTCGGGAAACCTGGGCTACACCGGCGACGCGTCCATCGACGAGTGGGCCGAGTCCGTCGCGCGCGTCCGCGACCGCTACCGGGGCCGGATCGACGTCGTCGTCCCGACGCACGGCGCGCCGGCGGGACCGGAGCTGCTCGACCACACGATCCGCCTCGTGACGGAGTCCCGCAATCGCCCGCTCGGCGGCTGACCGCCCCGCGCATGACTCCGTTCGCAGTCTTCGCCGCCGGCGACGCGTTCAGTCCGCAGGCCGTCCTCGCCGCCTGCTTCGAGCACGGTCACACGGCCGTCCTGATCGACCGGGACGCGCTGCCCGACGCCTTCTTCGACCTCCGGACGGGCCTCGCGGGCGAGCTCGCGCAGCGCGTGACGCTCTACGGCGTCCGGCTCGCGTGCGTCGTGCCCGACCTCGCGTCGCAGCCGGAGCGCTTTCGCGAGTCCGCGCGGGAGTCGAACGAGGGGAGGCAGATCCGCTTCGCCGGGTCGCGCGCGGAAGCCGAGGCGTGGCTGACCGAGCCGTGATCGGCCGGTGACGCCGGGCGTCAGCGGACCGTGACGGTCGCGCGGAACGGCGTCGTCGTCGGCGGGAGGCAGACGCGGTCGTCGCACAGCGCGAAGCGCACGCTCCCGGCGACGGCGTGGCGCCCGCGCGCGGCGCCGCGCGCGACGGTCACCGGCACGGTCACGACCGCGCTCCCGGAGAAGTAGGGGTAGTGCTGCTGGAACGCCTCGTCGAACGCGCGCCGCGTGGCCGACTGGCGCGGCGCGCGGGTCGCGATCCCGCGCGGCAGCGCGTCCACCTCGACGGCGAGCGGGCGCCCGACGGGCGAGTCCATCGCGTACATCCGCCAGCCGGGCGCGATCGTCGCGCGGAGGACGACGCTCGACGTGCCGCCGCGTGCGGTCGGGGCGGCCGTCGCGCGCCACGTCACGAGGTCGGTGGCGCGGGGGCCGGCGGCGCGCGAGCCCGCCGGGGCGAACTGAGCGGCAGCCGGACCGGCGACGAGGGCGAGCAGCAGAATCGCGAGGCGCATCGAGGGCAGGGGAGAGGGCGTCATCGGACGGGTCAACGGCGCGGGTCGGGGCCAGCGTGCCCGCGAAGGGCCGATCGGAGTCAGTCGCGGCGAAAGCGCATCCGCGCGGCGTGGTCGCGGACGCGTCCGGCCGGCGCGCCGTCGGCGCCGGTGACGGCCAGCCAGCCGCCGTCGCCGGCGGCGTCCGACACCGAGAGCGCGTCGTCGGCCGTCGCGCGGCGGACCGCGTCGGCCGCGTCGCGACCCCGGTGCAGGCCGGACACGGCGTCGCGACCGACGGCGTCGAATTCGAACTGCGGCATCGGGTTAGCGGACGAGGATGAGGCGACGCGTGAGGTGGTCGGCACCCGATGAGAGGCGGATCGCGTAGGCGCCCGGCGCGAGTCCGGAGGCCTGCCACGTGACCTGTCGGTCGGCGCCGGCGGGGCCGTCGAGTTCGGCCACGCGCCGTCCGAGCGCGTCGGTCACCGTCAGGCGCGCCGGCGCGTCGGGCGACGTGTAGGCGAGCACCACGTCGCCGCGCGCGGGGTTGGGAGAGGCCGAGAGCCGGAGTGCCGTCGGGGGCGGCGGACCCGACGTGTCGGTCGTCGCGCCGGCGAGGCGGAAGACGCGCCGGCCCATTGCGTAGCCGAGTGAGTCGCCGAAGAACTCGAACCGGTTGACGCTGTTGTCGATGTCGGTCACCTGAGCCCACGTCTCTCCTCCATCGAGCGTGCGCATGGCGCGCCCGCGTCCGCTGGTCCAGCCGATCAGGGGCGTGAGGAAGCCGAGGCCCTGCATCGAGCCGCCGCCGGGGACGCGCAGCTCGGTCCACGTCTGCCCGCCGTCGGTCGTCTTGAGGACCTTGCCGTCCTGCGTGTCGCCCAGGTATTCGACCGAGACGTAGCCGACATCGGGCGTCGGGAACGAGATCTTCCACGCCCACTCGGCGACGGTGTCGTCGCCGGACGAGACGAAGCGGCGGCTCCACGTCTGGCCGCCGTCGTCGGTGCCGAGGACGACCGCACGGCTGCCGTTGTTGACATTGTCCGTCCCGCCGACGGCGATGCCGCGGAGCGCGTCGTGGAAGTAGACGTCCACGAGGCTGCCGGCGAGCGCTGAGAGGTCGCGGCGGGACCACGTCTGGCCGCCGTCGGTGGTGTGGATCGCGTAGCCGGGTCCGTTCCACTGGCCGACGCCCCAGACGTCGGTCTCGGAGTGCGCGAAGAGGCCGCAGATGCCGGCGCCGGACGGCATCGCCGGCGAGATGCGCGCGGAGATGTCGGTGAAGGTCAGGCCGCCGTCGCTCGTTTCGAGCAGCGCCTCCGGTCCGTAGAGAACGCCCGCCCAGCCGAGGTCCGGCCGGACGAACGCGGTCGTGCGGAGGTAGGTGTTCGCCAGATCGCTGCGGAGGGTCCACGTGTCGCCGCCGTCGGCCGTCTCGTAGGTCTCACCGGAGCCATCGACGATCCAGCCGCGCGCGGGCGACAGGAAGGCGGCGTCCTCGAAGCGGTAGCTGTGGAACGGCGAGCCTGGGACCGCCTGCCACGACGGCTGGGCCGCCACAGGGAACGCCGCGAGGAGCGCGAGCAGCCACGCGAGACGGAGGGAGCGGGTCATCGGCGGGGTGGACAGACGCGGCAAGATCGGAACGCGAGGCGCCGCCCGGCGAGTCGCCGGCGAGCGCCTGCGGGTTGCCGGGAATCCCCGGCAGAGGGCGCTCCGACGGCGGGCGTACCTTGGAGGAACGGCGCCGCGTGGACGCCGTGGAACCCCCGTCCCTTTCGCGGAAGCGCTTCCGACCCATGCCCGACACGACCCCGAACACCGACACGACCGCCGGCGGCGACGGCTTCTCGGCGATGGCCGCCGTCTCCACCGAGGCCTCCGCGATGGAGACTGGCGCCACGACCGCCGAGGCCGCCGGCCTCAGCCTCGCCCACGCCCCCGACGCCCTCGCCGACGACTTCCTGCCGATCAACGGGACCGACTACGTCGAGTTCTACGTCGGCAACGCCAAGCAGGCGGCGCACTACTACCAGAGCGCGTTCGGCTTCCGCCTCGTCGCCTACCGCGGGCCGGAAACCGGCCACCGCGAGGCCGCGAGCTACGTCCTCCAGCAGGGCAAGGTGCGCTTCGTGCTCACGACGGCCATCCGCAGCGACTCGCCCATCGCGCAGCACGTCGCCCAGCACGGCGACGGCGTCAAGGACATCGCGATGTGGGTGGACGACGCCACGGCGGCGTTCGAGGCCGTCCAGGCGCGCGGCGCGGTCCTCGTTCGCGAGCCGGAGACGATCGAGGACGAGCACGGCCGCGTCGTGATCTCGGCGATGGCGACCTACGGCGACACGATCCACTCGTTCGTCGAGCGCAAGGACTACGCCGGGCCGTTCTTCCCCGGCTTCGTCGCCGCCACGAACGTGCACTGGCAGCCCGAGCCCGTCGGCCTCAAGTACGTCGACCACTGCGTCGGCAACGTGCACCTCGGCGACATGAACAAGTACGTCAAGTACTACGAGGACACGATGGGCTTCCGCAACCTGCTCACGTTCACCGACAAGAACATCTCGACCGAGTATTCGTCGCTGATGTCCAAGGTGATGAGCAACGGCAACGAGCGGATCAAATTCCCGATCAACGAGCCGGCGCAGGGCAAGAAGCGCAGCCAGATCGACGAGTACCTGGACTTCTACGACGGCGCCGGCGTCCAGCACGTCGCCCTCGCGACCGACGACATCCTCGCGACCGTGACGGCGCTCCGCAGCCGCGGCGTCGAGTTCCTGACGGTCCCGACGACCTACTACGAGGAGCTCCAGGGCCGCGTTGGCCAGATCGACGAGCCGGTGGACCAGCTCGCGGAACTCGGCATCCTCGTCGACCGCGACCCCGACGGCTACCTGCTCCAGATCTTTACCAAGCCCGTCGAGGACCGCCCGACGGTCTTCTACGAGATCATCCAGCGCAAGGGCGCGCGCACGTTCGGAGAGGGCAACTTCAAGGCCCTCTTCGAGGCCATCGAGCGCGAGCAGGAGCGCCGCGGCAACCTGTGACGGACGCAAGGCGACGGACGGTCGGCGCCGGGCCTTGAACCCGGCGTCGGTCGCCCGTCGCGCCGTCCATCGTACCCCGTCCATCGTCCACCGCCATGCCTCACTACGTCCGACTCGGCAACGTCCCGCAGAAGCGCCACACGGTCTTCCCGCGCCCCGACGGCGCGCTCCACACGGAGGAAGTCATCGGCGCGGAGGGCTTCTCGGGCATCCAGTCCATCGCCTACCACCTGCACCCGCCGACGCTCGTCGAGGAGATCGGCGAGCCGCAGAACGTGGCCGTCGAGTTCCTGGAGGAGCCGTTCCTGCGGCACCGCCACTTCAAGGGGCTGGAGGCCGAGCCGCAGGGCGACTTCCTCTCGGGCCGCACGGCCATCCTCGGCAACGCCGACGTCGTGCTCTACGTCTGCGCCCCGACGGAGGCCATGCCCGAGGACACGTTCTACCGCAACGCCTCGTGCGACGAGCTGACGTACGTCCACGACGGCGAGGGTCGCGTCGAGACGCCGCTCGGGACGGTCGAGTTCGTGCAGGGCGACTACGTCCACATCCCGCGGACGCTCACGCAGCGCTGGGTCTTCACCGGCGACGTGCAGCCGCGCCTGCTGGTGATCGAGGCGCCGAGCGAGTTCCACCCGCCGAAGCGCTACCGCAACGCGTTCGGCCAGCTGCTCGAACACAGCCCGTACTGCGAGCGCGACTTCCGCCCGCCGACGGAGCTCGTCACGCGCGACGAGGAGGGCCGCTTCACGGTGCTCATCAAGAAGCACGGGCGGCTCTACCCGTACGTCTATCGCTACCACCCGTTCGACGTCGTCGGCTGGGACGGCTACATGTACCCGTACGCGATCTCGATCCACGACTTCGAGCCGATCACCGGGCGCATCCACCAGCCGCCGCCGGTGCACCAGATGTTCGACGCCCACAACTTCGTGGTCTGCTCGTTCGTGCCGCGCCTCTTCGACTACCACCCGGACGCGATCCCGGCGCCGTACAACCACTCGAACATCGACTCGGACGAGGTGCTCTACTACGCCGAGGGCGACTTCATGAGCCGCAAGGGCATCCTCCGGGGCAGCTTCACGCTGCACCCCGGCGGGATCGCGCACGGCCCGCACCCCGGCACGACCGAGGCGAGCATCGGCAAGACCGAGACGCGCGAGCTGGCGGTGATGGTGGACACGTTCCGCCCGCTGCTGCCGACGCGCGCGGCGCTGGCGCTGGAGGACGAGAGCTACGCCTTCTCGTGGAAGCCCGAGGCGCACGGCCATCCGCTGCGCGACGCCGCGCCGCTGCCGCCGAGCGCCGGCGACGGGGCCGTCCTCGCCGCCTCGCCGGCCGACGCCGCGCGCTGACCGGCGGGGCGAGGGATTCCGGGGCCGGTGACCGCGCGTCGCCGGCCCCGCGCCATCACATCAGGCCGAGCGTGAGGCGGGCCTCGTCGGAGAGCATCTCCATCGAGTAGCTCGGTACGAAGGTCAGGTTGACGTCCGCGCGCGCCACCCCGTCGAGCGCGCTCACGCCGGTCTCGACCTCGGCCGGCAGCGAGTCGGCCGCCGGGCAGTTGGGCGCAGTGAGCGTCATGCGCACGGTGACCGTCGCGCCGTCGTCGCCCTCGGCGATCTCCCAGCCGTAGATCAGCCCGAGGTCCCAGATGGGCACCGGGATCTCGGGATCGTAGATGCCGCGCATCACGCCGACCATCGCCACCTCCAGCGGCGAGAAATCGTCGGCGTCGCGTCCGTCGAGGAGGAAGTCGCGGGTCATGGCGCCGGGGGCGGTGGCGAAGCCGCTACGTCAGTCGGGCGGCGATGAGGCGGTCGAGGTGGTCGCGCAGCGGCTCCAGCGGGACCATCTCGACGACGTCGTGCGCGAACGCGTAGAGCAGCATCGCGCGCGCGTCGCGCTCGGAGACGCCGCGCGAGCGGAGGTAGAAGACGTGCTCGGGCACGACGGCGCCGGTCGTCGAGCCGTGCGAGCACTTGACGTCGTCGGCGTAGATCTCGAGCTCCGGCTTCGAGTAGTGCTTGGCCGTCGGGCTCAGGACGACGCCCTGGCTCTGCTGGTAGGCGTTGGTCTGCTGGCCCTCGCGGCGCACGAACACCTTGCCGTTGAAGACGCCGACGGCGCGGTCGTAGACGATGCCCTTGAAGAGCTCGTTGCTCTGGCAGCCCGGCGCGACGTGGTCCACGAGCGTGGACGTGTCCACGTGCTGCGTGCCGTGACAAATGTAGAGGCCGGCGAGCGTGGACTGGCCGCCGAGGCCGGCGGGCGTCATCGCGACGTGGTTGCGGAGCATCCCGCTCGCGAACGTGAACGTGAGCGTCTCGACGGTCGCGTCGGCGTCCTGCCACGTCTGGACGCGCGAGACGCCGTGCGCGGCGTCGCCCTCGTTCTGGACGCGGACGTGCCGCAGCACGGCCGACCGGCCGGCGACCAACTCGGTGACGTCGTTGCGGAACGTGGCGGCCGGCGCGTCGGCCAGCGAGCCGTAGGTCTCGACGATCGTTGCCTGCGCGGCGTCGTCCACGACGACGAGCGAGCGCGTCTGGACGAACGTCGGGCGCGCGGCCGTCTGGAGGTGCACGACGTGGATCGGGCGCTCGGCGGCGACGCCGCGCGGGACGTGCACGAAGACGCCGTCGAGGCGCGACTGCGTGTTGAGCGCCGTGAAGGCGTCGGCGGCGGGGTCGGCGTGGCGGCCGAGGTGGGCCGTCGCCGGGTGGCCGGCGGCGACGGCCTCGGCGAGGCTGCCGACGACGACGCCCTCGGGCAGGCCGTCGAGGTCCGACAGATGGGGCTGCACGTGACCGTCCACGACCACGAGACGCGCGGCGTCAAGCCCGTCGATGGCGAACGGCGCGAGCGCGGCAGCGTCGAGCGGCGCGGGCGCCGCGGCCAGCGCGTAGTCCGGCAGCAGCGCCGGGCGCAGGTCGGTGTACTTCCACGCCTCGTGGCGGCGCGACGGCAGGCCGGCGGCCTCGAACGCCGTGCGCGCGCGAGCACGCAGGTCGGCGTGCGGGTCCGGCTGTCCGTCGCCGCCGAGGTCGGCGGCGTCGAGCGCGAGGCGCACGAACGGCGGGACGACCAGCGCGGCGGGGTCGCTGGATTCCAGCGCGGCGTCGGCCGGCGACTCCGGCGGCGTCGGGACGCGGGGGAGAGCGGGGTCGGTCGTCATCACGCGGCCTCGGCGGTTTCCTCGAGGAGCCAGTCGTAGCCCTTCTCCTCCAACTCCAGCGCGAGCTCCGGGCCGCCGGTGCGGACGATGCGCCCGCCGACGAGCACGTGCACCACGTCCGGGCGGATGTGGTCGAGCAGGCGCTGGTAGTGCGTGATGAGCACGAACGCGCGGTTCTCGCTCCGCAGCTTGTTGACGCCCTCCGAGACGATGCGCAGCGCGTCGATGTCGAGCCCGGAGTCCGTCTCGTCGAGGATGGCGAGGCGCGGGTCGAGCATCGCCATCTGGAAGATCTCGGCGCGCTTCTTCTCGCCGCCCGAGAAGCCCTCGTTGACGGCGCGCTGCATCAGCTTCGGGTCGAGGTTGACGAACGCGGCCTTCTCACGCATCAGCGCGAGGAACTCGCCGGCCGTCAGCTCGGGCAGGCCGCGGTGTGCGCGGACGGCGCCGACGGCGGTCCGCAGGAACTGGTGCGTGCTCACGCCGGGCAGCTCGACCGGGTACTGGAAGGCGAGGAAGAGGCCCTCGCGGGCGCGCTCCTCGGGGTCCATCTCCAGCAGGTCGGCGCCGTCGAACGTGACGGAGCCCTCGGTGATCTCGTAGTCCTCGCGGCCGGCGAGCACGCTCGCGAGCGTGGACTTGCCGGAGCCGTTCGGCCCCATGATGGCGTGGACCTCGCCGGGGCGGACCGTCAGCGAGAGGCCCTTGAGGATCTCGGCGTCCTCGACGGACGCGTGGAGGTTGTCGATCTGGAGGAGTGCCATTCGGAAAGCGGGGGAGGGCCAGTGGCGAGTGGGCAGTGGCCAGTGGCAATCAGCGAAAGTCAGACGCTCTGCCACTGGCCCCATCCCACTGGCCACTGGCGCGCCGCAGGCGCATCAGCCGACGCTGCCTTCGAGTTGGACGGAGAGCAGCTTCTGCGCCTCGACGGCGAACTCCATCGGGAGGTGCGCGAGGATCTCCTTGGCGTAGCCGTTGACGATCAGGTTGAGCGCGTCCTGCTCGGAGATGCCGCGCGCCTGGCAGTAGAACATCTGGTCCTCGCCGACCTTGCTCGTCGTGGCCTCATGCTCGACGTGAGCCGTGTCGTTGTGGATCTCGATGTACGGGAAGGTGTGCGCGCCGCACTGGTCGCCGAGCAGCAGGCTGTCGCACTGCGAGAAGTTGCGCGCGCCGGCGGCCTTCGGGCTGACGCGGACGAGCCCGCGGTAGGAGTTGTTGGACTCGCCGGCCGAGATGCCCTTGCTGATGATCGTGCTCCGGGTGTTGCGCCCGAGGTGGATCATCTTGGTCCCGGTGTCCGCCTGCTGGCGGTCCTTGGTGAAGGCCACGCTGTAGAACTCGCCGACCGAGTGGTCGCCCTTTAGGATGCACGACGGGTACTTCCACGTGATCGCGGAGCCCGTCTCGAGCTGCGTCCACGTGACCTTGCTGCGGGCGCCCTCGCAGACGGCGCGCTTGGTCACGAAGTTGAAGACGCCGCCGCGGCCCTCGGCGTCGCCGGGGTACCAGTTCTGGACGGTCGAGTAGCGGACCTCGGCGTCGGCCATCGCGACGATCTCGACGACGGCGGCGTGGAGCTGGTACTCCTCGCGCATCGGCGCCGTGCAGCCCTCCATGTAGCTCACGTACGAGCCCTCGTCGGCGACGAGCAGCGTCCGCTCGAACTGGCCCGTGTTGGCCTCGTTGATGCGGAAGTACGTCGAGAGCTCCATCGGGCAGCGGACGCCCGGCGGGACGTAGCAGAAGCTGCCGTCCGAGAACACGGCCGCGTTGAGCGCCGCGTAGAGGTTGTCCGTGTACGGCACGACCGTGCCCATGTGCTTGCGCACGAGGTCCGGGTGCTCGCGGACGGCCTCCGAGAACGAGCAGAACACGATCCCGAGCGCCGCCAGCTCCTCGCGCATCGTCGTCGCGACGCTGACCGAGTCCATCACGGCGTCCACGGCCACGCCGGCGAGGCGCGCCTGCTCGCCGAGCGGGATGCCGAGCCGCGCGAAGTCGGCCAGGATCTCGGGCGGCACCTCGTCGAGGCTCTCGTAGCGCGCCTTCTTGCCGGGCGCGGCGTAGTAGTACGCGTCCTGGAAGTCGATCGGCGGGATCGTGAGGTGCGCCCACGTCGGCTGGCCGCGCTCGGCGAGCAGCCGCTCGAAGTGCGCGAACGCCTTGAGGCGGTAGGCCAGCAGCCACTCGGGCTCGTCCTTCTGCGCCGAGATGAAGCGTACGGTCGCCTCCGAGAGGCCCTTGGGCGCCTTCTCGCTCTCGACCTCGGTCACGAAGCCGTACTTGTAGCCCTGCTCGGCGACGTCCTCGAAGAAGTCGTGCTCGGTGTAGGTGCTCATCGGGATCGGGTCAGGTGGGGCGGGGCACCCGGAGCGGGCGCGAGGGGTTCCGCATTCCCGGCGAAGCGGACGCGAAACGGGCCGCGGAGCCGGGCCGGTGGCACGCGCGGCCCCCGCCGCGCCGTTGAGCCTAAACTTAGCCCGCCCCTTCGCCCGCTCACGCGGAATCGCCGTGGAGACCGTTGCCGCCCCCTTCGCCATCACCGACCGCGCCGCCGCGCGCCTCGCCGAGGTCGCCGTCGCCGACGGCGTGGATCTCGCCGCGACGCACCTCCGCGTCGCGGTCGTCCCCGGCGGCTGCTCGGGGCTGACCTACGACCTCGGCTGGGACCCCGTCCTCGGCGCCGACGACGAGACGGTCGCGCTGGAGACAGCCGCCGGGACCCTCTCGGTCGCGCTGGACCTCAAGAGCCGCCTCTACGTGGAGGGCACCACGCTCGACTTCACGGATGGCCTCGACGGCAAGGGCTTCCACTTCGACAACCCGCAGGCCGCCCGCACGTGCGCCTGCGGCGAGAGCTTCAGCCTGTGAGCGACCTGCTCGCCGGCGGGATGCCGACGCTCGACACGGCGCGCCTGCGCCTGCGCCCGCTCGCGCCGGCCGACGACGAGGCGCTGCTCGCGCTGTTCTCCGACGAGCGCTCGCTCGAGACGTGGATCCCCACCGGCCGGTGGACGCTCGACGACGCGCGCGACTACCGGGCGAAGACGGCGGCCGATGCGGCCGCGCGCACGTCGTTCGTGTGGGGCGTCTTCGAGCGCGGCGACGCCGGCGACGCCGGGCGCCTCGTCGGGACCGTCCTGCTCGTCCGCTGGGCGCCGCACCACCGGCGCGTGGACCTCGGCTACTACCTCGCGAGCGACACCTGGGGGCGCGGCTACGCCACCGAGGCCGCGCGCGCGGCGCTCGGCTTCGCCTTCGGCACGCTGGGCGTGTGGCGCGTCGAGGCCGAGACGACACCGGCCAACGAGGCGTCCAAGCGCGTCATGCGCCGCCTCGGCTTCCACTTCGAGGCCCGCCTGGAGGGTCGGCTCGCCGACGGCGACCGCCCGCTCGACTCCGACGTGTTCCGCCTGCTGCGCCCCGAGTTCGACGCCGGGGCGGCGTCGGCCGACGCCTCGCCGGCCGAGACCGAGCCTGCGGCGGATCTCTTCGGCGACGGCCTGCCGGTGCTGCGCGGTGCGTGGGTCCACCTCCGGAAGCCGCGCACCGCCGACGCGCCCGACGTGCTGCGCGTCTTCGGCGACCCGGACAACGTGCGCTACTGGAGCCACGGCCCGATGACCGACCTCGCCGAGGCCGAGCGCTACGTCGCCTCGATCCACGACGGCTGGCGCGACCGCTCGCTGTTCCAGTGGGCCGTCACGCTGCCACCGGACGACACGCTCGTCGGGACCGTCACGCTCGCCGGCTGGATGCCCGACCACCGGCGCGCCGAGATCGGGTTCATCCTCCGACGCGACCTCCACGGGCAGGGCCTCGCGCGCGACGCCGTGGACGCCGTCCTCGCGTTCGCCGACGGGCCCATGGGCCTCCACCGCGTCGAGGCCGACGTCGACCCCGACAACGCGGCGTCGCTCGCGCTGCTGGCGCGCCTCGGGTTCGAGCAAGAGGGGTATGCCCGGCAGCGGTGGTTCACATACGGGACGTGGAAGGACTCCGTCCTGCTCGCTCGCCTCGCCCGGCCCGCCGATGCCACGGCTCTCTCGTCGTCGTAGAAATCCGCGCGAGGTGGCGCGTGGCGGAAACCTGACGCCGGTGTCGGGCGAAGGAGCGGCGTCATGCGACCCGTCCTCGTCCTGCTCCTCATCGCCGGCCTCGCCGCGTCGTCCCTGCCGGCCGACGCGACGCCGGCCGTGACGACCACCGTCGAGATGGTCGAAGAGCGGGCCGTCCTGTCGGAGGACGGGATGCTCGAGGCGGTGCCCCCCGCGCGCCCGCCGGCGACGCCCGACCGGGTGCTCGCCGCGCGCGCCGACGAGCCCCCGCCGACGCCTCCGCCCGAGCGGTAGCGGGCGCCGACCGTCGGTCGGCCCGCACCCAGGTTCCTGTCCCGGCGCGAGGTGCGTCGGGGCTTCCCCTCCGCTCGCGCGGTCCGCGCGTGTCCGGTCAGACGCCCGTCGTCTGACGCCGGCACGTCTCCCGCGCCGTCCGCCGACTCCGGCATCCCCATGGCTCCCGTCTCCCGACTCCTCCTCCCGATCTTCGCGCTCGTCCTGCTGGCCAGCGCCTCCACCGCCCAGACGCGCACGGAACGCGACCTGACGGCCCCGCTCACCGCCGCCACGCAGGCGGCGCTCACGCCCGAGATCGTCGTCCAACTGCTCAAGGACGGCAACGAGCGCTTCCTCGCCGGACGCGCCATCGAGCGCAACTTCCTCGAGCAGATCCGCGCCACCGGCAGCGGCCAGTACCCGATGGCCGCCATCCTCGGCTGCATCGACAGCCGTGTGCCCCACGAGATCGTCTTCGACAAGGGCGTCGGCGACGTCTTCTCGGCGCGCATCGCCGGCAACTTCGTCAACACCGACCTGCTGGGCTCGCTCGAGTTCGCGACGGCCGCCGCCGGCGCGCGCGTGATCGTGGTGCTCGGCCACACCGAGTGCGGTGCCGTCAAGGGCGCGTGCGACGGCGTCGAGCTGGGCAACCTGACGGCCACGCTCTCCAACATCGCGCCGGCGGTCTACGCGGTGCGCGACATCGAGGGCCCGCGCGCATCGTCCAACCGCGCATTCGTCGAGGCCGTCGCGCACGAGAACGTGGACCAGACGGTGCGCAACATCGTGGACCGCAGCCCGATCATCCGCGGGCTCGTCGAGCAGGGCCGCCTGATCGTCATCGGCGCGATGCACGACGTGACCACCGGCCGCGTGACGTTCGACGACGCGGGCGCCATCACGGCCGCCTCGCTCGCCAACTGACCGTCGCACCTGACCGACGGCCGCCGCGACGCTCCGCCGGGCGTCGCGGCGCCGGCCCTCCGGACCGATGATCCCTCGCGCTCTCGCGCTGGCCGCCGCGCTGGCGGCCGGCCCCGCACTCGCCCAGCCCGTCGGCGGCTGGACGGCCTACTTCGGACAGGCCCGGTTCGCCGGGTCGCCGCTGAGCCTCCACGCCGAGGCGCAGGTGCGCACCCACGAGGTCGCCTCCGACCTCGACCAGCGCCTTCTCCGCGCCGGCCTCCAGGTCACGCCGCCGGGCACGCGCGTGACGCTCACGCAGGGCATCGCCCACATCCGCGCCGAGGCGCGCGGCGAGCCGGACGCGCCGGTCGGCGAGGTGCGCCTCTACCAGGAAGCGCTCGCGCCGCAGCGCGCGGGTCCGCTCCGCCTGACGCACCGTGCGCGGCTGGAGGAGCGCTGGGTGGAGGGCCAGCCGTTCCAGACGCGCGCCCGCTACGCGCTCTTCGCGACGCTCCCCGTCACCGGCGACGCCGTGCGGCGCGGCTCGGTCTACGTCAACACGTCGGCCGAGGTGTTCCTGCGCGGGCCAGGGCGCACGCAGCCGGTCTACGACCGGACGCGCCTCTACGCGGGCGTCGGCGTCCGAGCCACCGACCGGCTGGGCGTCCAGGCCGGCTACCTCGCGCAGGTCGTGGACGGCCCGACGGACCACCAGCTGCAGCTCTCGCTGCACCACGTCGTCACGTTCTGACCGTCACGCGAGTGCGTCCGCTGCATGCCGTGCCGGAGAGGCGGAGAGGCTGCCTGGGCGCGCACTCACGCGGCCGGCGTCCCGCACGCCCAGCACGCGCCGAAGACGCCGTCGACCATCTCGCCGCACGAGGGGCACGTCCACGGCGCGGCCGTTGCGGAGGCCGTGTCGTCCGCCATCGCGTCGCGCGCGAGCGCCTCGGCGTCCGCGCGCCGCGCGGCGTCGGCGATCCAGACCTCGGCCCACGCCGCCGCAGGCGGCAGCTCGCCCCCGGCCGCGCCGTAGGCCGTCCCGCGGACCGTCGCGGCGATGCCCTCGGCGTCCAGCGCGCCGGCGACGAGCGCCGCGACGGCCGGGTCGGGGTGGCTGAAGACGCGGATCATCGGCGCGGCGGCAGGCGGGCGCGGACAACCTACGGCACGGCGCCCGTGGCCACGCGTACCATCCGGCGCACCCGCTTCCGCTCGCGATGACCGACGCTTCCACCGACCCGGCGACCGATCCGGTGACCGACAAGACGACCACGTCCGGCATCCCCCTCGCGCCCCTCTACGACGCCGCGCCCGACGGCCTCGCCGAGCGCCTCGGCGCGCCCGGCGCGTTCCCGTTCACGCGCGGCGTCTACCCGGCGATGTACCGCGACAAGCTGTGGACGATGCGCCAGTACGCGGGCTTCTCGACGGCCGAGGCCAGCAACGAGCGCTACAAGCTGCTCCTCGCCGGCGGCACCACCGGCCTCTCGGTGGCCTTCGACCTGCCGACGCAGATCGGCTACGACGCCGACGACCCGGCCGCCGAGGGCGAGGTCGGCAAGGTCGGCGTGAGCGTCGGCTCGATCGACGACATGCGCGCGCTCTTCGACGGCATCCCGCTCGCCGACGTCACGACGAGCATGACGATCAACGCGACGGCGCCGATCCTGCTCGCGCTCTACGTCGCGGTCGCGAAGGAGCAGGGCGCGGACCTGAGCCGCCTCGGCGGGACGATCCAGAACGACATCCTCAAGGAGTACGCCGCGCGCGGGACCTACATCTACCCGCCGCGCCCGTCGATGCGCTTCATCACGGACACCTTCGCGTGGTGCGCCGACCACCTTCCGCGCTGGAATACGATCTCGATCTCGGGCTACCACATCCGCGAGGCCGGCGCGACGGCCGTCGAGGAACTGGCCTTCACGCTCGCCAACGGCATCGCCTACGTCGAGGCCGCCCTCGCGGCCGGGCTGGACGTGAACGTCTTCGGGCGGCGCCTCTCGTTCTTCTTCAACGCCCACAACGACCTCTTCGAGGAGGTCGCCAAGTTCCGCGCCGCGCGGCGGCTGTGGGCGACGATCATGCGCGACCGCTTCGGCGCGACGGACCCGCGCGCGATGATGCTGCGCTTCCACACGCAGACCGGCGGCAGCACGCTCCAGGCCCAGCAGCCGCTCGTCAACGTCGCCCGCGTGACGGTGCAGACGCTCGCGGCGGTCCTCGGCGGCACCCAGAGCCTCCACACCAACGGCTACGACGAGGCGCTCGCGCTGCCGAGCGCCGAGGCGGCGACGCTCGCGCTGCGCACGCAGCAGGTCGTCGGCTACGAGAGCGGCGTCACGGCCACGCCCGACCCGCTCGCCGGCTCGTTCGTCGTCGAGGCGCTGACCGACGAGATGGAGGCGCGCGCGCGCGACCTCATCGCGGAGGTCGACGCGCTCGGCGGGGCGGTCGCGGCCATCGAGGCGGGCGTCTTCCAGGACCGCATCGCGGCGAGCGCCTACCGCGCGCAGCTCGCCATCGAGAGCGGCGACGCGGTCGTCGTCGGCGTCAACCGCTTCACGTCCGACGACGCGGCGCACGTCGAGCTGCTGCGCGTGCCGGACTCCGTGCGCGACACGCAGATCGCGCGCCTGCAGGCGGTTCGCCAGCGGCGCGACATCGCGCGCTGGGCGTCGGCGATGGAGGGCGTCGAGGCCGCCGCGCGGAGTGACGAGAACCTGCTGCCGCACGTGCTCGCGGCCGTCGAGGCCGAGGCGACCGTCGGCGAGATCGCGCACCGCCTGCGCGCCGTCTGGGGCGAGTACGCGGGGTGAGAGTTTAGAGGGACGGGAGGATTGGTTTAGAGAGACGGGAGGACTGGCGCTCGCCGCCCGGCGCATCCTGCGGGCCGCTCGACGCCGCGCTCCGTGCGGTCGCCGGCGCACCCTTTCCGCGCGCCCCGCGCTCTGCCATGCTCCGCTCCCGTTCCCTCCTCCTCGTCGCCGCGGGTGCCCTCGCGGCGCTCTCGCTCGCCGCGTGCGACTCGGCCGGCACGGCCCCCGACGCCGCCGACGAGTCGCCCGCCAGCGAGCGGGCCATGGAGCCCGACGTCCTCCGCGCGACGCTCCTCTCCGACCGCCCGCTCGCCGACGTCCTCGCCGACCTGGGCGGGGCCTTCGCCGGGCGCGGCCTCGGGATCGTCTACACGCAGACCGACGCCGCCGGCCCCAACGACGTCCTCACGTTCGTGCGCGGCCTCGACGGCACCCTCACCGCCGCCGGGACGCACGCCACCAACGGCACCGGCTCGGGCGGGATGCTCGGCGCCGCCACCGACCCCCTCGCGATGAGCCCCGACGGCCGCTCGCTCTACGTCCTCAACCGGGGCAGCGACGACATCTCGGTCTTCGCCATCCGGCCGACGGGCCTCGAGCTTCAGCAGGTCCTGCCGTCCGGCGGCGCCGCCCCGATCAGCATCACCGTCGGCGCGCGCCTCGTGTACGTGCTCCACACCGGGCGCAGCGGAGCGCCGGGCTCGGTGGTGGCCTTCCGCCGCACACCGGGCGGGCGTCTCGCGCCCATCGCCGGCGGCGCGGCCGTGCTCCCCGCCGGCATCGGCGGCCCGACGCAGGTGCGCTTCGCGCCGTCGGGCCGGACGGCCGTCATCACGGACCGCCCGTCGAACCAGATCCTCACGTACCCCGTCGAGGCCGACGGCACGCCGGGCGTGCCGGTGCTCCACCCGTCGGCCGGCGTGACGCCCTTCGGCTTCGACTTCGACCGCCGCGACCGCCTCTTCGTGAGCGACGCCAACGCGCCCGCCGGGCCGGTGCCGGACGGCTCCTCGGTCTCGGCCTACCGCCTCGCCGGCACCCGCCTCTCGGTGCTCGACCCCGCCGTGCCGACCACCGAGACCGCCGCCTGCTGGGTCCGCATCCTCGGGCCCTTCCTCTACGCGACCAACACGGCGAGCAACACGATCTCGGGCTTCGAGATCCAGCCCGACGGCACGCTCGCGCTGCTCGACGCGGACGGCGTGACGGCCACGACCGGCGGCAACCCGCGCGACATGGCGATCACGCTCCGCTACCTCTACGCCCAGACCGACGGCTCGCTCGACGCCTACCGCATCCACGCCGACGGCAGCCTGACGCCGATCGGCTCCACGTCGGTGCCGGCGACGGCCCGCGGCGTCGTCGCGCTGTAGCCCCGCGCCCCCACCACGCGTCGTCCGTCGCCGGCTGTTCGGCGGCGGACGACGCAGTCCGTGTGGAATCGGAGCGAGACGAGGGCACGTCGCGCGCCGGCGCGTTCGCGCCCACACGTGCCGTCCCGCCGATGACCGCTCTCCCGACACCCCTCGACCGCTTCGACGACCGGATCGCCACGCTGCTGCGCCGCCACGGTGTGCGCCTGCTGCGCTGGGCCGTCGGCATCGTCTTTCTCTGGTTCGGCGCGCTCAAGCTGTTCCCGGGCGTGAGCCCCGCCGAGGCGCTCGTCAAGGCGACGGTCCCGCTCGTGGATCCCGACGCGTTCTACCCGGTGCTCGCCGTCTGGGAGATGCTCATCGGCCTGCTGCTGCTGGTGCGGCCGGGCGCGCGGCTGGCGCTGCTGCTGCTCGCGCTCCAGATGCCGGGCACGTTCCTGCCGTTCGTGGTGCTGCCCGAGGCCTGCTGGGCGCGCTTCCCGTTCGAGTCCCCGCTCGACGTGTTCGTCCTGACGATGGAGGGCCAGTACATCGTCAAGAACCTCGTGCTGGTGGCGGCGGCGGTCGTCGTCGGCGGGACGGTCCGGCGCGAGACGACGCCCGAGCAGCGCCTGTAGCAGCCGCCGTCAGCACTCGACGACGTTCACCGGGACGTGGACGGCCAGCCCGCCGAGGCTCGTCTCCTTGTACTTGTGGTGCATGTCCTCTGCCGTCTCGCGCAGCGTCACGATCACCTGGTCCAGCGAGACCTTGGCGCGCGCGGGGTCGCCGTCGAGGGCCAACTCGGCGGCGTTGATCGCCTTGACGGCGCCCATCGTGTTGCGCTCGATGCACGGGATCTGGACGAGCCCGCCGATGGGGTCGCACGTCATCCCGAGGTGGTGCTCCATCGCGATCTCGGCGGCCATGAACGCCTGCGCGGGCGTCCCGCCGAGGGCCTCGCAGAGCGCGGCGGCGGCCATCGCCGACGAGACGCCGACCTCGGCCTGGCAGCCGCCCATCGCGGCCGAGATCGTCGCGCCCTTCTTGAAGAAGGTCCCGACCTCGCCGGCGACGAGCAGGAAGTCCGCGATGGCGTCCATGCGCGCCTCGCGGTCCACGTGGCCGGTGAAGACGAGCAGGTAGCCGAGGACGGCCGGGATGACGCCGGCGGCGCCGTTGGTCGGCGCCGTGACCACGCGCCCGAGGCTCGCGTTCTCCTCGTTGACGGCGAGCGCGAAGGCGCTCGTCCAGCGCAGCACGTCGGCGAAGCGCCAGCGGTGTCCGGCGAGGGCGTCGAACCACGCGTCGGCGTCCGGGTAGGCGTCGGAGTCCATCCCGACGCTCGCCATCAGGGCGCGCGCCATCGGCGCGGCGCGGCGCTGCACGTCGAGGCCGCCGGGGAGCGTCCCGTCGGTGTGGCAGCCGCGGTAGACGCCGTCGCGCATCACGCCCCAGAGCGTCAACAGGCGGGCGCGGACCTCCTCGGGGCTCCGCCACGCGCGCTCGTTGGCGCGCACGACGTCGGCGATGCGCCCGCCGGTGCCGGCGCAGTGGGCGAGCATCTCGGCCGGCACCTGCGCGGGGTAGGGGAGGGCGACGGCCGCCGGACCCGTCGCCGGCGCCTCGCCCTCGCGCACCACGAAGCCGCCGCCGACCGAGTAGTAGGTCGTGTCCACGACGCGCTCGCCCACGGCGGCGCGGCACGTCATGCCGTTGGCGTGCCCCAGCAGGCGCTCGCCCTTGAGGAAGACGAGGTCGGACACCGGGTCGAACGGGATGGGCTTGCCGGGGACCAGCTCCAGCGTCCGCCGCGCGTGCAGGTCGGCGACGTAGCGCGGGATCGCGTCCACGTCCACGGTCTCGGGGTCGTGCCCGAGCAGCGCGAGGCAGACGGCCGTGTCGGTCGCGTGCCCGCGCCCGGTGAGCGCGAGCGAGCCGTAGAGGCGCACGCGCACGGCGTCGACGGCCACCAGCCCGACCTCGGCGTCGAGGTCGCGCAGCCAGCGCTGGACGGCGCGCCACGGGCCGAGCGTGTGCGAGCTGCTCGGCCCGACGCCGACCTTGAGCATGTCGAACACGGAGAGGGCTTCCACGGGCGCGTGGCGGGTGAGCGCCGAAGGTAGCCGGCGAACGCCGCGCTTCGCCGGACGTTGACCGGCGCGGCGCACGCCCCGTCCTACTTTCCCGGAAGCGCTCCCGCCCCACCCATGACCGACCGCCTGCCCCGGCCCGACGGGGCCCCCGTCCGCTTCGTCACCGCCGCCAGCCTCTTCGACGGGCACGACGCGGCGATCAACATCATGCGGCGCATCCTGCAGGCGCACGGCGCCGAGGTCGTCCACCTCGGGCACGACCGCTCGGTGGCCGACGTCGTCCGCACGGCGATCGACGAGGACGCCGACGGCATCGCCATCTCGTCCTACCAGGGCGGCCACACCGAGTACTTCCGCTACATGGTGGACCTGCTGCGCGAGCGCGGCGCGGGCCACATCCGCGTCTACGGCGGCGGCGGCGGCGTCATCGTGCCCGAGGAGATCCGGGACCTGATGGACTACGGCGTCGCGCGCCTCTTCTCGCCCGAGGACGGTCTCGCGATGGGCCTCGACGGCATGATCGGGTGGATGATGGAGGATGCCGCGCGCGCGCGTAGCGCGCGGGGGATGGGGGATGACGGAATGGGGGATGGGGATCAAGACGCCGTCGTCGCGATCGCCGCGACGGACGCCGCCACCGTTGCGCGGGCACTCACCGCCGTCGAAACGCGCGCGCTGGATGCGTCGTCCGGCGACGGCGCACCCGTGTTGCGCGCGTCCCATCCCCCAACCCCCATCCCCCATTCCCCGGTTCTCGGCATCACCGGCACCGGCGGCGCGGGCAAGAGCACGCTGACCGACGAGCTCGTCC
>Ga0209053_1000134_pt1 | contig 86649 bp, 61 predicted proteins | sample EBPBio152010_DNA_FD_185864 | JGI IMG/M metagenome (GOLD analysis project Ga0209053, IMG submission 185864) | Wastewater treatment Type I Accumulibacter community from EBPR Bioreactor in Madison, WI, USA - Reactor 1_7/15/2010_ DNA (SPAdes)... | ecosystem: Engineered > Bioreactor > EBPR >... | reverse complement strand
AACCCGAGCGACGGGGGGAGCATCCGCTACCAGAACATGGGCGACGGGCGGTTCGTGGTGAGCTGGCTGGCGGTGCCGCACTACTCGAACGGCGGCGTCTTCACGTTCCAGATCATCCTCTACGCCAGCGGCCAGATCGTCTACCAGTACCAGACGATGACCGGCGACGTCAACAGCGCGACGGTCGGCATCGAGAACCCGAACGGCACGGACGGCCTGCAGGTCGTCTCCAACGGGGCCTACGTCCAGAACAACCTCGCCGTCCGTTTCTCGGCGCTCTGGGTGGACGCATCGCCGGCGTCCGGCCTCGTCCCGGCCGGTGGCTCGGGCACCGTCACGCTCACGTTCGACGCCACGGGCCTGCTCGAGGGCACGTACGAGGCGGTGATGGAGGTCGCGACCAACGACCCGACCCAGCCGACGACCTCCGTGCCGGTGACGTTCATCGTCGGCGGCCCGGTCTCGACCGAGGGCACCGACGCCTTCGAGGGCACGCACCGCCTCTCGAACGTGTCGCCCAACCCGGCCGCCGACGCTGCCTACGTCACGCTCGCCGTGGCCGAAGCGCAGACGGTCCGCGCCGAGCTCTACGACGCCCTCGGCCGCCGCGTGGCGACGGTCTTCGACGGCCCGGTGGCCGCGCGCGCGGCCGTCCGTCTGCCGGCGGCGCCCGCCGGCCTCGCCGCCGGCACCTACGTGTTGCGCGTCACCGGCGCAACGTTCTCCGACGCCCGCCGCCTGACGGTCGCGCGCTGAGGCTGTATTCTCCGACTGGGCCGGGAGAGACGGACGCCGCCTCTCCCGGCCGTCGCATCCACCGTTCCTTCCAATCCTCCCCGCTATGCGAACGCTCTACGCTCTCGCTGCCCTGCTGCTGCTGCCGTCGCTGGCCGTCGCGCAGGAGTCGGCCGCCGTCCTGGCCGCCACCGACCACGTGCGCGCGCTCGCCGCCAGCCAGCTGGCGCCGACGGCCGATCTCGACGACCTCCACGCCGCCCACGTGTCGGTCGACCGCCGCACCGGCGTGACGTTCGTGCAGGTGGCCCAGCGCCACAACGGCGTCGAGATCTTCGGGGCGACGACCCCGGTCTCGGTCGGCCGCGACGGCCGCGTGGTCAGCGCCCGGAGCGCGATGCGCATCGAGACGGGCCTCGGCGCACGCGCCAACGCGAGCACCCCTGCGCTCTCGGCCGACCTGGCCGTCGAGCGGGCCATCGCCCACGCGCCGACGCTCCGCACGCCGGAGGCGCCGACGATGCTCGCCGACGACCCCGCGACCGACGCGCGTCCCGAGCGCGTGTACACGCTCGTCGGGACGCCGCGCCTCGTCTACCAGCCGACGGCCTCGGGCGCCCTGCGCCTCGCGTGGTGGCTGACGGTCGAGAACGAGGTGGGTAGCCACGAGATGTGGGCGATGCGCGTGGATGCCGTCACCGGCGCCGTGCTGGCCGTGGATGACCTCGTCGCGCGTCACACGCTGGCGCCGAACGCCGAGGCGCCGCCGCCGTCGTTCGCTCCGCTGGCGGCGATCGCCTCTGCGCCGATGGAGCACCTCGCATCGGGCGCCGTCTCCTACCGCGTCTTCCCGCTTCCGCTCGAGAGCCCCAACCACGGCCCGTCGGCTCTCGTGAGCGGCCCCGATGACGCCGAGGCCTCGCAGCTCGGCTGGCACAACACCGGTACGACCACCTACGACATCACGCGGGGCAACAACGCGTGGGCCTACGAGGACCGCAACAATGCCGGCAGCGGCGCTTCGGCCGCGCAGACGTCGGCCAACACGTTCGACCATCCGTTCAACCCGGATGGCACGCCGGACGACAACGTGAACGCGGCCATCGTCAACCTCTTCTACTGGGGCAACGTCTTCCACGACGTGCTCTGGCACTACGGGTGGGACGAGCCGGGCGGCAACATGCAGACCAACAACTTCGGGCGCGGCGGCAATGGCAACGACCCGGTGCGGCTGGAAGCCCTCGACGGTAGCGGCACGGACAACGCCAACTTCTCGACGCCGCCCGACGGCTCGTCCGGCCGCATGCAGATGTTCCGCTGGACGGCCGTCCCCCAGTTCGAACTGCTCTCGCCCCCGGAGGTCGCCGGCCAGTACCCGAGCCGCGGCGGCGCGTTCGGTGCCGGCCTGAGCACCACCACCGGGACCGCCGTCCTTGCGCTGACCCCCGGAGGTGACCAGGGGCGCGCCTGCACGGCCGCCGATGTCGGCAACCCCACCGACTTCCCCGGCAACATCGTGCTGATGCAGCGCGGCGACTGCAACTTCGTGGACAAGGTGCGCGTGGCGCAGCAGCTCGGCGCCGCCGGCGCCGTGATCTACAACTGCACGCCCGGCACCACCGGGTGCAGCACGAGCAGCCCCGGCGAAGGCCTCATCTCGATGGCCTGCCCTGACGGCCAGACCTGCACGGACATCACCGTTCCGGCCCTCTTCGTTCAGGAGAGCACCGGCAACGCCGTGGCGTTCGCCAGCACGCCGCCGACAGCTCGCATCACCATCGGCCAGGACCGCGACAGCGACTTCGACGCCGGGATCATCGCGCACGAGTACGGTCACGGCCTCTCGAACCGACTCGTCGGTGGCCCCAACAACACGGGTTGCCTCGGCAACACCGAGCAGATGGGCGAGGGCTGGAGCGACTACGTCGGTCTCATCCTCACGATGCGCAACGGCGATACGGCCACGCAGCGCCGGGGCGTCGGCACCTACGTGGTGTTCGAGCCGACCGACGGCACGGGCATCCGCAACGCGCCCTACTCGACCGACTTCGCGATCAACGACTACACCTACCAGACGCTCATCCAGCAGGGGGGCACCGGCCTGAGCATCCCGCACGGCATCGGTTTCGTCTGGTCGACGATGCTCTGGGAGATGACGTGGGAGCTGATCGGCGCCCACGGCTGGAGCCCGGACATCTACGATGCCAGCGGCACCGCCGGCAACCAGATCGCGCTCAACCTCGTGACCACCGGCCTCAAGCTCACGCCCTGCAACCCCGGCTTCGTCGGCGGGCGCGACGCCATCCTCGCGGCCGACACGCAGCTCTACGGCAGCGCGCACCACGAGCTCATCTGGCGCGCGTTCGCGCGGCGCGGCCTCGGCGAGGGCGCCAGCGAGGGCAGCACGGGTAGCGTCAACGACGGCGTGGCCAGCTTCGTCGAGCCGACGATCTCGACCGAGACGCGTCCCGACGGCTCGACGGTGAGCCTGCTCGTCACCGGCGCCAACCCGTTCCGCGCCGAGACGCGCCTCACGCTGGCGCTCGACCGCGCGCAGACGGTCCGCGTGGATGTCGTGGACCTCCTCGGCCGCACGGTCGCGACGCTGCACGACGGCCCGATGACGGCCGACACGCACGTGATGACGGTGGCCGGTGCGAGCCTCGCGCCGGGCGTCTACGTCGTCCGCGCCACCGGCGAGGACTTTGCGCTCACCGAGCGCATCACGCTCGCCCGCTGATCCTCCGGCTCGTCCGGTGCGGCGCCCCGCGGTCTTCGGACGGCGGGGCGCCGCTGCGTTCGGGCGGCGTCAGTCGGCGTCGGACGTTCGGAGCGTGCTCCCGTGCTTGACGATCCGGGCGACGAAGAAGGCTTCCAGCCCCTCGCCGGGGAGCACGCGCAGCGCCCGCGCCGTGCCGGGGTGGAACGCGCGGTCGCGCCACGCCGCGAGCGGTGGCTGGGCGTGGCGACCGACGGCGCCGCCGAGCGGCAGGCCGGCGTCCACGACCTCGACGGCGTCGCCGAACGTGCGGAGCGCGCGCGAGAGGCTGCCCTCGTTCTCCTCGGGCGCGAACGTGCACGTGGCGTAGATGAGCGTCCCGCCCGGCCGCAGCGCCTGCACGGCGCCGATGAGCAGGCGCCGCTGCGCGTCGCGCATCTCCTGGATCTTGCGCGGGCTCCAGTAGCGCGTCGTCTCGGCGTCGTCGGCGCGGAAGCGGCCCTCGGTGGAGCAGGGCGCGTCGAGTAGCACGCGGTCGAACGCCTCGGGCTCGTGGCGCCAGACGTGCGCACCGTCGGCCGTGCGCACCTCCACGTGCGGAAGTGACTGCGCGAGCAGGTTGGCGCGCAGCTTGTAGGCCCGCCCGCGCACCTTCTCGACGGCGACGACCTCCACGCCGTCGACGGCTGCGATCTGTCCGGTCTTGGAGCCCGGCGCGGCGCAGAGGTCGAGCACGCGCTCGCCGGGCTGCGGCGCCAGCGCGTGCACCGGCAGCTGGCTGGAGACGTTCTGGACGTAGACCTGTCCGGCGGCGTAGGGCGCGCTCGCCAGCAGCGCCGCCCGCAATCCGGGCGGGACCGTGAAGGCGCCCGGCACGCCGTCGACGGCTGAGAACGGGATGCCCTCGGCAGCGAGCGCCTCCAGCGCGGCGTCGGCACCCGGCACGCGCGGCGCGAGGCGGAAGCCGACGGCCGACGGCGCGTGGAACGACGTCACGACGGCGTCCAGCCGGTCGGCCGGGACGATCTGCGCCAGCCGCTCCAGAAAGGCGGGTGGCAGTCCGCCTGACGGCGGCGGCGCGCTCGCGCGGCGCGCCTTGCGCGAGGCCCGGCTCATCGGAGGGCCAGTGGGAAGGGGCCAGTGGCCAGTGGCGGAACGCGAGTTCGACGTTCTGCCACTGGCCACTGGCGCGAGCGAAGCGAGCCACCTCTCACTGGCCTCAGAAGTCCAGCCGGACACGCACGTTGAGGGTGCGCGGCGTCAGGCGGGTGGGCACGGCGGTGAAGGTGCGGATGACGCGCCCCGAGCCGGGGTCGAGACGGGCCTGCTCCTGCCACGAGTACGAGATCGTGTTGGTCTGGTCGAACACGTTGAGCACCTCGACGGTCGCGAGCAGCGCGAGCGGCGCGCCGGTGGGGCTCGTGCCCACGCGCACGCGCTTCGTCGCGCCCATGTCGAACCGGAAGTAGGACGGCAGGCGGATGCCCGAGCGCGGGCCGGGCTCGAAGACGCTCACGCCGCTGATCTCGTCGCGCACGCTCGGCGCCGTCACTGGCACGCCGGTGCCGTAGAGCGTACGGATGTGGAGCGTCCACGTGTCGGCGCCCGGGACGTAGTCCTGCACGAAGAGCGTCACGTTGTGGCGGCGGTCGGTGGGGCGGGGGACGTAGTCGCCGCCGCCGCGCCGCGCGAAGCGCGCCAGCGCCTGCTCGTCGGCCACGGGGTCGCCGGTGAGCGTCGGCGCGAAGAAGCGCTCCTCGGTGCGGAGGAGGCCGTAGTTGATCCAACTCGGCAGGCCGGGGACCAGCTCGCCGCGCAGCTGCACGTCGAGGCCGGCGGCGTAGCCCTCGCTGTCGGTCTCGCCCGAGTAGGCCACACGCACGTTCTCGACGTCGTACGAGATGAGGTTGGAGAGGCGCTTGTAGTAGACCTCGCCGCGGAACTGGATGCGCCGGCCGGGGAAGAAGCGCTCGACGCCGAGCACGGCCTGGACGGCCCGCTGGCTCGCGATGTCGCCGTCGAGCTGGCCGGCGAGCGTCTCGCCGGCGGCCGGCTCGCCGCGCAGCTCGCGGTACGTCGGCGCCTGGTGGTAGACGCCCACGCCGCCGAGCCACGCCAGATTCGGATTCACGCGGAAGACGAGCCCGAGGCGCGGCGAGACCGTGAGTTCGCGGTTGTACGAGAAGTAGTCGGCGCGGACGCCCGGCGTGAGCGTCAGCCGACCGCGCGTGAGGGCGTCTTCCAGCCAGAGGGCGGCCTGCGTCTCGGAGAGCGTCGCCCGGTCGTCCAGGCGGCGGGCGACGACCTCGACGGTCTCGCCGGTGGAGTCGCGCCCCGAGATCGTCGAGGCCTCGTCCAGGATGTCGTCGAACGCCAGTTGCCGCAGCTGCCAGCCGGCGTCGAGGTTGTGGCGCCCGCGTGCCAACAGGTAGCGCCCCTCGGCCGTCGCGACCGTCTGCGTGATCCGGTTGTCGGCGCGGTCGGCCTGGAGCGTCTGGCCTTCGAGGATGCGGTCGAGCTCCGTCGGCGGGCCGTCGGGCCGGCGCGGGCGGCGGAAGAGGCTGGAGCGCGACGTGACGGCGTACGTCTCGAACTCGCGCGTCGAGAAGACCGACAGGCGGTGCTCGGCGCGCGTGCGCGTGGAGAGCTCGCTCGCGACGCGGACGCCGCCGAAGCCGACGTCGTAGCCGTCGGTCTCGGCGCCGGTGAAGTCGATGGCGACCGTCGTGATGTCGTTCGGGTAGATGCCGAACGTGGTCTCGCGCGTGCGCGGGCTGAGGCGGAAGCGGTGGCGCGCGTAGAGGCCGAGCAGGCGCAGGCTGTGCCGCGACGAGAGCGGCACGTCGAGCAGTCCCTGCACGTCGCGGAAGTCGGGGTCGTAGCCGCCCTTGAGCTCCTGGCTTCCGAAGAAGCGCTGCGGGCGCGCGCTGCGGGCGGCGACGGCCAGCCCGACGCCGCGCCCGAGGCCGCCCTGCACGGCGCCGCCGGCGTCGAGCAGCGACGAGTAGGCCGTCCCGACGAGCACGCCCTGCGGGCGCGCGTACGTCACGTCGAGCACCGACGCCAGCTTGCCGCCGTAGCGGACCGGGAAGCCGCCGGCGAAGAGCGTCAGCCGCTCGGCGAGGTCGCCGTTGATGAGGCCGAGGCCCTCCTGCTCGCCCTGCCGCACACGCAGCGGGCGGTAGACCTCGAAGCCGTCCACGAAGAACTGGTTTTCCTCGTAGCTGCCGCCGCGCACCGAGTAGGCGTTCGAGAGCTCGTTGTTGCTCGTCACGCCGAGCTCGGTCTGGACGCCGCGCATCACGTCGGCCACCGGCAGCGGCATCGAGCGGACCGTCCGCGGGTCGATCGGGCTCACGCCGACGGCGCGTTCGGCAGCGGCCTCGACGGTCACCTCGCCGCTCTCGATGGCGCGCTCGGCCAGCGCGACGTTGAACGTCGTCGTGCGCCCGCGCCCGACGACGAGCGTGTCGCGCGCCGGCGCGAAGCCGACGGATGTCACGCGGATCGGCCACGTGCCCTCGGGGATGCGCACGCGGTAGCGCCCCTCGCCGTCGGCGGCGGTGCCGAAGCTGGTGCCCTCGACGACGACCGACGCGCCGGGGAGCCCCTCGCCGGTGCCGGCGACGGTCACGCGGCCGGCGATCTCGCCCCACACCTGGGCGCGCGCCGACGGCGCGGTGAACAGAAGCGCGGCGACGACCGCGAGAGCCGGCAGGCCGGCGAGGCCAACGGGACGCATAGGGCAGGACCGTGGAGGGTGCCGCGCGGCGGCGGGCGGAACGGGTGCCGAACGCGGATAGGCGCGAGGTGCGGGAGCGCCCCAAGCTAGTGCCGTCGCGCTGCGTCCGCCGGTCCCTGCCGCGTGCCCTGCCGGCGTCTACGGCAGCGCCGACGGCGCGTCGGGCACGAGCGCGCTCTCCGGCCGCTCGCCGGCGTGCCCGAACCAGCGGACCCGCCCGTCGGCCTCCACGATCCAGACCTCCTGCGCGCCCCGCGCGAGGTAGAGCACCACCTTCTCCTCCATCTCGGCCCACGTGTTGGACGGGCTCATCACCTCGGCGCAGATCTCGGGCGCCCGGTCGAGCGCAAACGCATCGGCGTTCACGCCGGCGAGGAAGGCGTCCGACATCCACACCACGTCGGGCACCCGGATGCCGTCGGCCGTGTGCAGCGCGCACTCGACCATCGGTTCGCCGCCGGGAAGACGGGTCAGCAGCCGGAAGAGCGACGACTGACGCCGTCCGTGGCGGAAGTGGGAAGGGCTCATCAGCAGGCGACCGTGGCGGTCGAGCTCGATCTTGAACGGGAGGTCCTGCAACGCCGGGTGGGCCACGACGTCGGCCCACGTCATCGGGCCGGTGAGCACCGGGGCGGGGCGGGCAGCGGGCGCGTCGGCAGACATCGGGTCGCGAGTGGGGATCGCCGGTCAACGTACGACGCCGGCCCAACGGTTCTCGTCGCTGGCGCGCTACGTTGGGGGCGTGCCCGCCCGTCGCCCGCCATGAAGCTCTGGATCGCCGTCCTGTGGACCCTCGCCGCCGCGGCCCACGCCCAGCCGACGCTCGACCTCCGCGCGTGGCTCGACGAGGTCGCCGCTGCGACCGCCGGCGGCGCGTGCGACGGACCCTTCGGCGCGTGCCTCGCGCAGGCCGAGGCGCTCGACGCCGCCACCGGCTGGTCGGCTGGCTGCACGGAGGACGTCGGGCGCACCGGCGACCGCGCGCCGGGCTGGGGCACCGTCGAGGTCACGTGGCTCGCGCCTGACGAGGCGCTCGTGTCGCTCGGCTGCGCGTTCTGGGCCTACCAGGGGGGGAGCGTCGTGCTGCACGTGGCGTCCGAGCGGGACGTGTGGCGCGCGCGCCTGCTCGCCTTCCCGGTGGTCCTCGCCGGCGACGACGGCGCGCCGCCGCGCCTGACGGCCACCACCGAGGTTGTGATGTGGATGGGCGCCGACGCCGAGGCGCGCACGGGCGTCGTCTTCGGCAAGGCGCGCGGCGTCGGCGACTGCGGGCTCTGGAGCGTCTACGCCTTCGAGCGGGACGGTCCGCCGGTCCTGCGCGAGGCGCGCGCGCGCGGCTGCGACGAGGAGGTCGACCTGCCCGAGGACGCGCCCGTCGACCCCGCGTCGTGGCCGGTGATCTACCCCGAGTAGCTCACGGCCCACCGACGACCAGCAGGAACTCCGCCAGCGGCACCAGTGCGCCGTACGCCGCGCCGGCGACGACCTGCGCCGGCGTGTGCGCGCCCGAGCGCACGCGCGCCCACATCAGCAGCGGCAGCAGCGGCAGCAGAAGCGCCACGCTCGCCGCCGAGAGCGTCAGCGCACCCGCCGCCGGGAGGGTCCACGCCGCGTAGCCCTGCACGGCCACGAAGCCGGCAAGGCTCGAGAGGTGCAGCGAGATCTTCCACCGTCGCGTGATCGCCAGCAGCCCGATCGTGTTGAGCGGGAACGCGACCGCGAACGTCAGGATCAGCGGACGCGCCGGGCCGTCCACCGTCGCCGCCAGCGCCACCGCGCCGACGGCGTACGACGCGATCGACACCGCGAGCGGACGCAGCCGAGTGATCCGGTCGCGCACTTCCAGGCTCTCTGCCGCCCCCGACCGCACGAGGCGCACGATGTAGCCCAGCGGCACGAAGCAGTAGAAGACCGCCCCGACGGCGAGCGTCACGAGCGCCGCGAGCAGCGCCGCGCCGGCCGGCGGCGGCCCGGCGTGCGCGTGCACCAGCGCCAGCCCGATCGGCGGGAAGACCAGCGGGTTGAGCAGGTACGAGACCGCCCGCGCCGTCCGGTAGGCGCGCGAGCGCGCGTCGACGGCGTGCGGCGCGGCCGTCATCCGGCGAGCGGATGCGCGCCCCGCATCAGTACGCGCGGGCGTAGACGGCGCGGCGGGCGGCCGGCGCGCCGCTCACCGGGTCCGTGCCCGGCTCCTCGGTGCCGTCGATCTGCCCGGCGAAGGGCAGGCAGCGGATCGTCGCCTTCGTCTCCTCCTTGACGCGCGCCTCGGTCTCCGGCGTGCCGTCCCACGGCGCGACCACGAAGCCGCCGGCGTCCAGCGCCTCCTTCATCGCGTCGTAGCTCTCGACGTGGTGCGTGCGCGCCGTGCGGTGCGCGAGCGCTCGCTCGAAGAGCGACCGCTGCACGTCGTCGAGCGCGGCGCGGACCGTCGCCGCGAGGCCCTCGCGCGCGACGCTCGTCTTCTCGCCCGTGTCGCGGCGGACCATCTCGACGGTCCCGGCCTCCACGTCGCGCGGACCCAGCGCGAGGCGTACCGGCACGCCCTGCACCTCGGCCTCCGCGAACTTGAAGCCCGGCCGGTACTGGTCGCGTGCGTCGAGGTGGACGCGCACGCCGGCGTCCGCCAGCTCGCGGCGGACCGCCTCGGCGGCCTCCAGCGCCGCCGCGCCGTCCTTGCCCGAGATCGGGACGATGACCACCTGCACCGGCGCGAGGCGCGGCGGGACGATCAGCCCGGCGTCGTCGCCGTGCGTCATGATGAGCCCGCCGATGAGGCGCGTGCTCACGCCCCACGACGTCGCCCAGACGTGCTCGCGCTCGCCGGCCTGGTTCTGGAACGTGCAGTCGAAGGCCTTCGCGAAGTTCTGCCCGAGGAAGTGGCTCGTGCCCGCCTGGAGCGCCTTGCCGTCCTGCATCAGCGCCTCGATGCAGTAGGTGTCCACGGCGCCGGGGAAGCGCTCGCTCGCCGTCTTGACGCCCTTCAGCACCGGCATCGCCATCCACTCCTCGGCGAACGTCGCGTACACGTCCAGCATCCGCAGCGTCTCCTCGACGGCTTCCTGCTCGGTCGCGTGCGCCGTGTGGCCCTCCTGCCAGAGGAACTCGGCCGTGCGCAGGAAGAGGCGCGTGCGCATCTCCCAGCGGACCACGTTGGCCCACTGGTTGAGCAGGATCGGGAGGTCGCGCCACGACTGGATCCACCGGCTGTAGGTGTCCCAGATGATGGTCTCGCTCGTCGGCCGCACGATCAGCGGCTCCTCGAGCTTCGCCTCGGGGTCCACGATCAGCGCGCCGCTCTCGTCGGTCTTGAGCCGGTAGTGCGTGACCACGGCGCACTCCTTCGCGAAGCCCTCCACGTGGGCGGCCTCCTTCTCGAGGAAGCTCTTCGGGATGAACAGCGGGAAGTAGGCGTTGCGGTGGCCCGTCGCCTTGAAGAGGCCGTCGAGGCCGCGCTGCATGTTCTCCCACAGCTCGTAGCCGTTGGGCGGCAGGATCATCGAGCCGCGGACGGGGCTCGTCTCGGCGAGGCGCGCCTCGCGGACGACGTCCTGGTACCACTGCGCGTAGTCGTCGGCGCGGGGGGTGATCTTCTCGGCCATGGAGCGGAATCCCGTGTGCGTACGTTGTGTCTCAGAAACCCCGGTCCGGGGCGTTACCCGACGGCGCGCGCGCGCGGCCCGTCTCGTGCGGGGCCGAAGATAACGGGGCCCCGTCGCCGCCTCGGCCCGCCCGGCCGTCTGCGCGCCTTCTGCACTCTTCCGCCGACTCCCATGCCCGAGATCCCGACCGCGAGGCGATCCTCGCCCACGTCCCCGGCCCGCTGGGCTGCGTTCCTCGCCGCCGGCCTGCTGCTCACCGGCTGCGCGTCGTCGCGCCAGGAGGCCCCCGCGCCGTCGGCCGCCGCGCCCGCGCGCGTGGGCCTCGCGGCCACGATGGACGTCCCGGCCCCGCCCGACGACTCGCTGCTCGGCCTCGGCGAGCCCCTCGGCTGGGCGGCCGGCGACGAGACGGCCGTCTACGTCCCGGCCGGCGACGAGGCGCCCGCCGGCTGGAGCGGCGAGACCGTGCAGACGCCCGTCTACGGCGGCAGCTATGGCAGCGGCGCCTACGCCGGCGGCGACGACATCACCGTCGCGCGCTACTACTACGACGACGAGCAGACCTACTACTACGGCGACGAGCCGGACGCGAGCTACGGCTACACCGGCTACGGCGTGCAGGACTACAGCGACTACGACGACTACCAGAGCTACGTCGAGGACTACGGCGTGAGCCCCTACTACACCAGCTACTCGGCCGACTACTACCGCTACGACGACCCGTACTTCTACCCGTCGGTCTATAGCTACTACACGCCGTACCACACCTACCGGCCGTACGCGCGCTACGGGTGGTACGACACGTGGCGCCACCGCCGCGCCTACCGCCGGGCCGTCCGCTACCACGGCTACGACCCGTACTACTACGCCTACGACCCCTACTACGGCGGCTGGTGCGACCCGTGGGCCTACGGCCCCGGCCTGACCATCAGCGTCGGCTGGCACTGGGGCTCGTCGTGGGGGCGCGGCGGCTACTGGAACGGCTACCACGACGGGTACTGGGACGGCTACCACGACGCCGCCTATGCCGGCTACTACGGTCCGCGCGGCTACGGTCGCCCCAGCGGCTACTACACCGACCCGTACGGCAGCGGCTGGTACGACGACCGCGGTCGCGACGACGGCGAGCGCGGGCCGGTGGTCGGCTCGTTCCCGGCGCGGCAGACGCTGGTGGCCGCCAACCCGTCGCGCGGGCTGGGCCTCGCCTCGGCCGGCACGCCGAGCCGCGGCGACGCCTTCGGCACGCGCCCGGTCCGCCGCACCGACGCCGATGGAGCGACGCCGTCGCGCGGCGCCACGCGTCCGCAGGCCACGGCGCCGTCGCGCTCCACGCCGGCGCGGACGGTCACCGGCCGCACGCCGTCGGCCAGCGCACCGTCGCGCGGGGTCACCGGCCGCACGCCGTCGGCCGCCGCGCCGTCGCGCGGCGTCACCGGCCGCACGCCGCAGGCCTCGACGCCGTCCCGCCCGGACCGCACCCCGCAGGCCGCGCCGTCACGCCCGGACCGCGCGCCGCAGCTCGCGCCGTCGCGCCCGGACCGCACGCCGTCGGCACGCCCGGAGCCCCGCCCGATGGCGCCACAGCGTGCCGACCGCGACGACGCGCCGCAGCGCCCGGCCGAGACCATCTCGCGCGGCTGGACGCCGTCGGACCGCACGCCGCCGCGCCCGTCGGCCCAGCCGAACACGGTGGACCGCCCCGCGCCGCGCCCGGCCGTGCGCCCCGAGAGCAACCGCCCGGCTCCGTCGCGCGAGGAAATCCAGCGTCCGGCGCCGCGCCCCGAGCCGCGCCCGAGCTACGACCGGCCAGCTCCACGCGAGGAGACGCGCCCGTCGCCGAGCTACGACCGTCCGGCGCCGCGCCCGGAGCCGCGCCCGAGCTACGACCGTCCGGCCCCGTCACGTGAGGAGTCGCGCCCGGCGCCGCGCCCCGAGACACGCCCCGCTCCGAGCTACGAGCGTCCGGCCCCGCGTCCCGAGCCGCGTCCGAGCTACGACCGCCCGGCGCCGCGTGAGGAGTCGCGTCCGGCGCCGCGGCAGGAGAGCCGCCCGTCGCCGAGCTACGACCGCCCGGCGCCGCGTACGGAGAGCCGTCCGGCGCCGCGCACGGAGAGCCGCCCGTCCCGTTCGGACGACGGCGGGCGCTCCAGCAGCCGTCCGTCGCGCGGGGGGCGCGACTGACCCCCGGTCCCGTGACCGGTCCGCGCAGGCCGCGCCGTCGCTCCCGCCGACGGCGCGGCCTGCGCCTGTTCGCCGGCGGCCGTGCACGTGTTCTTGCCCGAACCACCGGCGACGCCCGGCGTTGGACGCCGCCATGCACCAGCTCACCCTCGTCGTCGTCCTGCTGAGCCTGGGAGCGTGCCGGCCATCGCCGGCGCACTCAGAGGCACCCTCGCCGGCGGCGATGCCGGATGCGCGCGTGCTGTACGCGCTCGACCGGCCGGCGACGGTGCTCCGGCTCCCGAACGAACTGCGCGAGATCTCGGGCCTCGCGTGGCTGCCGACGGGGCGCCTCGCGGCGGTGCAGGACGAGCGCGGTGCGATCTACGAGCTCGACCCGGCCACCGGCGCCATCGTCCGCGTGACGCCGTTCCACCCGTCGGGCGACTTCGAGGCCGTGGCGTGGGACGGCGCGGCGCTGTGGGCGCTGGAGAGCGGCGGCACGCTCTACCGCCTCGTGGAAGACGCGCCGGTGGCGCGGCTCGAGACCGGCCTCGGCGCACGCTGCGACGCCGAGGGGCTGGAGTGGGACGGCCGACGCCTGCTCGTGGTCTGCAAGGAGGACCCCGGCGGTGGCCTGCGCGGCGTCCGCGCGATCTACGGCGTGGACCCTGCCACCGGCGCGACGACCCTGGCTCTGACGCTCGACCGACGCGTGCTCGATGGCCGCGACCGGGCGTTCAAGCCGTCGTCGCTGGCCGTGCACCCGGTCACCGGCGAGCTGTACGTCCTCTCGTCGGTGCGGCGCAGCCTTGCCGTCGTGGCCACCGACGGTCGACTGGCGCATGTGGCCGACCTTCCGGGCGAGCGCCTGTCGCAGCCCGAGGGCCTCGCGTTCGCGCCCGACGGCACCCTCTACATCGTCAGCGAGGGGCACCCCAGCGTGCTTCTGCGGTACGACCCGATTCCGTCCGACCCCACCACCCCGTGATGATCCGTCCCGCCGGCCTGCTCGTGGCCGCCGCCCTGCTCGCCGGCTGCGCCACCTCCGGTCCGCACCGCGCGCCCGACCACCGCGCCCTGCCCGACCTCCCCGCCGGCGATGTCGCCTTCGAGGTCTTCCTCCTCGGCAACACGGCCGACGGCGGCTCGGACGCCGTCCTGCGCGCCGTCGCCGACGAGGCCGTGCGCGCTGGCGAGGCGTCGGCCGTGGTGCTGCTGGGCGACCAGACGACCGCCGGGCTGCCGGACTCGTCGGACGCCGGATTCGCCCGCGCGGCGGCGCAGATCGACCGCCTCGCCGAGCCGCTGCGGCGCGTGCCCGGGCGCGTCGTGGTGCTCCCCGGCGACCGCGACTGGGCCGAGGGGCGGCGCGGCCTCCGTCGGCAGGCGCGCGCGCTCCAGGCCGCGCTCGGCGACACCGTGATGGCGCCGGTCGACCAGTCCGGCGGTCCGCTCCAGATCGAACTCGCCGACGGTCTGCGCCTGATCGCGCTCGACACCGGCTGGTGGCTGCGTGACCCCGACGACCGCCCCGAGGGCGAGGCTGAAGGCGAGGATGTCCGCTCGCCGTCCGACGTGGCGCTGCTGCTGGAGCGCGTTCTCGCCGAGACCGACGACGACCGCCGCGTGGTCGTCGGCCACCACCCGCTGCGCTCCATCGGCGCGTACGCCGGCTACCGGTCGGCGGGACGCGCCACGGCCACGCTCGGCCTCGCGCCGCTCGTGGACCAGACCGTCGGCCTCGGCGCGCAGAGCCTCGCGGCGCCGCGCTACCGCGCCTTCCGCGAGGCGATGGATGTCGTCGTCGGACGCGTCGACGGCGTCGTCTACGCGTCGTCGCACGAGCAGAGCCTCCAGGCGTTCGACGTTCACCGCTCGGAGGTCATCGGCCAGACCGAACTCATCTCGGGCACCGGCGGCGGCGCCGTCCGCGGCGTCTCGGCCGGGCGCGACGCGGCCTTCGCCGCCGCGCGCCCCGGCTACCAGCGCCTCGTCTACTACGCCGACGGCACGCTCTGGGCCGAGACCGTCCTCGTCGACGGCACGGCGCGGACCGTCGCGCACCGCATGGAGGTCACCGGACCCGACAATGCACGCGTCGACGCCGAGGTGCCCGAGCAGGTCCCCGCCGCGAGCCTGCCCGACGCCGGCGGCACCGTCACGCAGACCGCCCAGGCCGACTTCGAGAACCAGGGCATCGCCGACGGCGGGATCCGCCGCTTCGTGTGGGGCAAGGGCTACCGCGACGTCTGGCACACGCCGGCGACGTTCGAGGTGATGGACCTCGGGACGTTCGGCGGCGGCCTGACGCCGGTCCAGGCCGGCGGCGGCCTCCAGTCCACCACGCTCCGCCTCCAGGGCGGCGACGGACGGCTCTACGAGATGCGCCTCGTCGAGAAGAGCGGCCTCGCGCAGGTCCCGCCCGACCTCCGCACCGGCGTCGTCGGCGACGTGGTGCTGGACTTCCGCAGCGCGATGAACCCCTACGGGCCGCTCGTCAGCGGACCGCTCGCCGAGGCCGCGGGCGTGCTCCAGCCCTTCTTCAGCTACTACTACATCCCCGACGACCCGCGCCTCGGGCGCTACCGCGAGACGTTCGGCAACCGCCTCGCGCTCGTCAACGTGCGTCCCGACGACGACGTCTCGGACGTGCGCGGCATGCGCGGCGCCGCCGACGTGGTCTCGGTCGGCAAGCTCTACGAGAAGCTGGCCGAGGACCAGGACCACCGCGTCGACGCCCGCGCCTACCTCCGCGCGCGCCTGCTCGACAACGTGATGGCCGACTGGGACCGCCACTCGGACCAGTGGCGCTGGGCCGCCTTCGAGCCCGGCGAACTGGATCCCTCGCTCACCGGCGACGCCGCGACGCGCGGCAAGGTCTACCTCCCGGTCGCGCGCGATCGCGACTTCGCCTTCCACGACGTCAACGGCCTGCTGCCGGCGCTCATCAGCCGCTTCGGCGACCCGCGCCTGCAGTCGTTCGATGAGCGCATCACGCGCGTCGGGTTCCTCAACCAGAGCGGCTTCCCGCAGGACCGACGCTTCCTCGCGCGCCTCTCGCGCGAGGACTGGGAGGCCGAGGCCGCCGCCCTCCGCGCGGCCCTCTCCGACGAGGCCATCGACGCCGGCGTCGCGCAGCTGCCCGAGCCGATCCGCGCCCTCATCGGCGACCGCTACCGCGAGACGCTCCGCGCCCGCCGCGACGACCTGCCCCGCGCCGCCGCGCGCTTCTACGAGCACCTCGCCGAGGTGGTGGACGTCGTCGGCTCGGACCAGCGCGAGACGTTCGTCGCCGAGCGCCACGCCGACGGCGGCCTCACGGTGACCGTCACCGACCGCGACGGCGCCGAGATCTTCCGCCGCCGCTTCGTCCCGCGCGACACGCGCGAGGTGCGCCTCTACGGCTTCGGCGGGCGCGACCGCTTCGAGGTCACCGGCGGTGGGCGCGACCGCATCACGCTGCGCATCGTCGGCGGCGCGGGGCGCGACACGCTCGTCGCGGCCGAGCACGCGATCGTGCACGACACGCCGGACGGTCTGGAGATGGCCCCCGACGCCGCGCGGCGCGTCTCGGACCGCCGCGCCGACGACGGGCGCGTCAACCTCTACGACCCGCGCGAGGTGGTGCACGGCCGGCGCCAGCTGCGTCCGGTCGTCGGCTACCGTCCGACCGACGGCGTCGTCCTCGGCGCGTCGCACACGTGGCTCGTGCCGGGCTTCCGGCTGTGCCCGTGGGGCGCCGTGCACACGATCCGCGCGAGCGTCTCGACCGCCACCGGCGGCGTCGAGGGCGCCTACACGGGCGCGATGCGCGAGGCGCTGCTCGGGCTCGACCTCGACGTGGACGCGCTGGCCTCGACGCCGCGCTACGTCCGCAACTTCTACGGCATCGGCAACGCCACGCCGGACCTCGACGGCGAGGCGGCGCGGCTCGATCTCGCGCAGGCGCGCCTCGCCGTCGGCCTCGGGCGCGACCTCGGGCAGGGGCTCCGCCTCGTCGCCGGCCCGACGGTTCGCTACGTGGACCCCGAGGCGCCGACCATCGGGTTTGCCGGGAACGCCGGCGTGGATTTCTCCGACGACGCCCGCCTCCACGCGGGCGGTTTCGCGCGGCTGACGGTCTCGACGGCCGACGCGCTCGTCAATGCCCAGCAGGGCGTGCGCCTCGGCGTCGGCGGGGCCGTGCACGCCGCGCCCGACGGCGGGACCACCTACGGGCGCGTCGGCGCCGACGGGGTGCTCTACGTGCCGGTCCGCCTCGCGCCGCAGCTCACGCTGGCCGTGCGCGGCGGCGTGGACCACCGGATCGGCACGTTCCCATTCTGGGACGCCGCCGTCCTCGGCGGCGAGGGCGCCGCCGGTGCGTCCAGTCTCGGGCAGAGTGGCATCCTGCGGGGCGTTCGCCGCGAGCGCTTCGCCGGCCGGACGGCCGCCAGCGCCAGCGCCGAGCTGCGCGCCAAGCTGTTCAACGTCACGACGCCGCTCGCGCCGTTCGAGGTCGGTGCCCTCGCGTTCGGCGACGCCGGGCGCGTGTGGTCCGACGACGCCGAGGTATGCGGGTTCGCCGGCTGTGCCCCGGTGGACCTCGACGCCGGCGAGGGCCTGCACGTCGGCGCCGGCGGCGGGCTCTGGCTGGAGCTGCTCGACCGCGCCGTGCTCAACGCGACCGTCGCCCGCTCCGACGACGGGACGATCTTCACCTTCGGCGTCGGCTTCGCCTACTGACCGGCACGAGATCCGCCGGCGAGCGTTCGAGATGCCTCGCCGGTTTTCCCCTCTCTCCAGAGCATCCATGTCCCTGTCCACCGATCCGCTCGTCCCGATGAGCGCCGCCGCGCCTGGCGACGCGCTGCCGCCCGAGGAGCCGAAGTCCAAGGGGAAGGCGCCGAAGGAGTCGACGCCGCTGGTCCCGTTCGATCCCGCCAACCCCGACGCCGCGCTCCGCGAGCTCGGCACCAAGCGCGGCGTCGAGACGCTGTTCCGGACGAGCTACCGCGTCAACATGGACCTCACGTCGCTCGCCGACGCCAAGGCCAACATCATGATCTCGATCAACGGGCTCATGATCTCGATCCTGCTCGCGCAGATCGCCTCGAAGGTGGACGCCAACCCGTGGCTCTACCTCCCGACGGCCGTCTTCGTCATCGGCTGCCTCGTCTCGCTCATCTTCGCCATCCTCTCGGCGCGCCCGCGCGTGCAGGAGCGGACCGTGACGCTCGAGGAGGTGCGCCGCAACAAGACCAACATCCTGTTCTTCGGCAACTTCGCGCACCTGACGTCCGACGAGTTCGCGACGGCGATGAAGGAGCGCGTGACCGACCCCGCCGACCTCTACCGGATGATGATGGACGACCTCTACGGCGTCGGCTCGGTGCTCCAGCGCAAGTACCGCCTGCTGAGCGCGTCCTACCTCTCGTTCATGGTGGCGCTCATCATCGGCGTGGCGTCGTTCGTCGGCGTCTTCTGGTACGCGTCGTCGCTCGACAGCCGGACGGTGCTCTACGCGCCGACGGCGCCCGCGACGACGGCTCCGGTCGCGCCGGTGGTGCCGGCCGTTCCGCTGCCCGCGCCGTAAGCTTGCGCGCCTCTGCGTCCCCCCGCCGGTGAAAACGCTCCTGCTGCTCCGCCACGCGAAGTCCGACTGGGACGCCGCGTACTCCGACGACCACGCGCGCCCGCTCGCCGAGCGCGGCCTCAAGGCCGCCCGCAAGATGGGCCGCTGGGCGACGTCCATCGGGCTCGTGCCCGACCAGGCGCTCGCCTCGACGGCGCTCCGCGCGCGGCAGACGCTCGCGCTGGCCGCCGAGGCCGGCGGCTGGGGCGGCGTCGCGCGCCTGACCGACGCGCTCTACGAGGCGACGCCCGAGGCCGTGCTCGCTGAGATCCGCGCGACGCCCGACGACGTGGGCGTGCTGGTCGTCGTCGGCCACGAGCCGACGACGTCGCGGCTGGTGTCGCTGCTCATCGGCGGCGGGGCGGTGGAGATCAAGACGGCCGCGGCGGCGCGCGTGGACGTGCCGGTGATGCGCTGGGCCGACGTGGCGCCCGCGCGCGGCGTGCTGGCGGCGCTCGTCCCGCCGGGTGCCTTCGAGCCGGGCGTGTACCGCGACCTGAAGAAGGCGGCCGACGGCGAGTGAGGCCTGGCGCGGCGGACTCGGGTTCACGCGGCGCGTCGCCGGCCGATACTCGCGCGTCGTCCCCTGCCGCGCTCGTGTCCGTCGCCGCCCCTGCCCGTCGCCGCTCGCTGGCCGCCCGCGTCGAGGCCGCCGGCGCGAGCCTGCGCAACGCGGCCGTCACGCGGCCGGACCCGCTCGCGCTGCTCGAAGGCGCCGTCGCCCGCATCGGCGAGGCCGTGCGGGCCGACCGCGCGGCCGCGTTCGTGAGCGTAGGTGACGGGCCTCTGGTCCGCTGCGCGTCGTGGCCGCCGGACGTCGGGGCCGATGGCGCGGAGCTCGACGCGTCCGCTGCCGGGCTTCTCCCGTCGGCGGCGCTCGGCGCGGCGTGGCCGCACGCGCTCGCGCTGCCCGTGCGCGGCGCCGCCGACGGCGCGCTCGTCGTGTCGCGCGCGGAGCCGTGGACCGACGCCGAGGCGTCCGCCGCCGCCGACCTCGCGGCGCTCTTCAGCACGCTCTGGGCGTGGTCCGACGCCGAGGCGCGCTTCCAGCGGACCGTCGCCGACCTCGACGACGCGCTCTTCACCGTCGCGCACGACGCGGACGGCCGCCGCGCCTACCCGTTCGTCACGCCGCAGATCGAGGCGCTCACCGGGCTCGACCCCGACGCCGTCCTCGCCGGCGACGCCGACTGGGCCGACCTCGTCCACGCCGACGACCGCGCGGCGTTCGCCGCGCACGACGCGCGCCTGCGCGACGGCCACGCGAGCCGCGTGGACGTCCGCCTCGCGCTCCCCGACGGCGAGACGGTCTGGATCGCCGAGCGCGCGACGCCGGGCCTCGACGCCGCCGGCCGGCCGACCGCCAGCGGCGTCGTGCAGGACGTGACGGCCCAGAAGGAGGCCGAGGCGACGCTCGACGCCGCGCGCCGCGTCGCCGAGCGCGCCGCGAGCACGCGCATGGCCTTCCTCCGCCTGATGAGCCACGAGCTGCGGACGCCCCTCGGCGCGGTCCGCGGCTTCGCCGAGCTGCTCGCCGAGGAGGTCGCCGCGCTCGACGGCGCACCGCCCGAGGCCGGCGAGTTCGCCGCGACGATCCGCGACGCCGCCGACCGCGCGCTCACGCTCGTCTCCAGCCTGCTGGACCTCGCGCAGCTCGAGACCGGCGCGATCGAGCTGTCGGCCCAGCCCGTCGACCTGGCCGGCGTCGCCCGCGCCGTGGCCGCGCGCCACGCGCCAGCGGCGTCCGTGCCGGTGACGGTCTGCGCGCCGCCCGAAGCCGTCGTCACCGGCGACCCCGCGCGCCTCGAAGCCGTCGTGGACGCGCTCGTCGAGAACGCCGTCGCGTTCACATCCGAGGGCGCCGTCGCGCTGACGGTCGAGGCCGACGGCGAGAGCGTCCGGCTCGCCGTGCGCGACACCGGGGTCGGTATGGCGACCGACTACGTCGAGCGCCTCTTCGAGCCGTTCGCGCAGGAGGACACGCGCGTCGCGCGCGGCCACGAGGGCACAGGTCTCAGCCTCGCCATCGCGCACCGCCTCGTCGCGGCGATGGGCGGGACGCTCGCGGCCGAGAGCGCGCCGGGCGTCGGCTCCACGTTCGTGCTCACGCTGACGGGCGTGAGCTCGCTGCGCTCGCGCCAGTAGCTCGCTGCGCTCGCGCCAGTGGCCAGTGGCAGAGCCCAGAATCCGCCTGTATGGCCACTGCCTACTGGCCACTGGCCCGTCTCGCGTTGCGCGAGAACGCCGCGTGGCCGGTCCGGTGGACCGCCGTCGTTCGGAACCGCTCGCGGAAGGCGTCGAGGTCCAGCTCGGCCCACTCGCCGGCCGACGCCGCCGGCGTCTCCGGCGTGCGCGGGAGAAACCGCGCGTCGCGCGTCGGCTGGCTGAAGCGGGTCCACGGGCAGACGTCCTGGCAGACGTCGCAGCCGAAGAGCCACGTCCCGAACTCGGCCGCGAGGTCGTCTGGCGGCGGGCTCTCGGCGCGGTGCTCGATGGTCCAGTACGAGATGCAGCGCGTGGCGTCGATCTGGTAAGGTGCGTCGAGCGCCCCGGTGGGGCAAGCGTCGAGGCAGCGCGTGCACGAGCCGCAGTGGTCGGCCGCGAACGGCGCGTCGGGCGCGAGCGGGACGTCCACGATCAACTCGCCGAGGAAGACGAACGAGCCGTGCGAGCGCGTGAGCAGGTTGGTGTTCTTGCCCTGCCAGCCGAGGCCGGCGCGCTGCGCCCACGCCTTGTCCATCACCGGCGCGGAGTCCGTGAACGCGCGCCCGCCCGCGCCGCCGGTCTGGGCATCGAGCCAGTGGAAGAGCTCCGCGAGCTTCTCCTTGAGGACGGCGTGGTAGTCGTCGCCCCACGCATAGCGGCTGATGTGCTCGGCGTGGGCCGGGTGGGCGCTCTGGTAGTAGCTGACGAAGACCGAGACGACCGAGCGCGCGCCGGGGACGAGCACGCGCGGATCGACGCGCTTGTCGAAGTGGCCGGCCATCCACGCCATCGCGCCGGCGGCGCCGCCGTGACGGTCGCCGGCGAGCCACGCCTCCAGCCGACGCGCCTCGTCGGACAGCAGTGTCGCTTCGGCGATCCCGACGCCGTCGAATCCGATCCGCCGCGCCTCGGCCTTGAGTCGTGCACTCAGCAGGGCGGGGTCGTAGCCGGGCATGGATGGGGAGCGGGGAGCGGGGAAAGACGGAGGGAGGAGTGCCCCCGCTGGCCGCTCCCTGCTCCCCGCTGGCCTCTACCGCCCGACGAACTCCGGCTTGCTCCGGTTGAGGAACGCGCCGACGCCCTCGACGAAGTCCTCGGTGGACGTGCACTGCGCGAAGAGCGCCGCCTCGACGGCGAGGCCCTGCGCCAGCGGCTGGTCACTCGCGCGGAGCGCCTGGAGCGTCAGCGCGACGGCCACCGGCGCCTTGGACGCGATCTTGAGCACCAGCTCGCGTGCCGCCGTCACGACCTCATTCTGCGGCACGACGCGGTTGACGAGGCCCGTCTCGTAGGCGCGTTGTGCCGAGACGCGGTCGCCGGTGAGCAGCATCTCGGTGGCGAGGCCGAGGCCGACGAGGCGCGGCAGGCGCTGCGTCCCGCCGTAGCCGGCGATCAGCCCGAGGTTGACCTCCGGCTGCCCGAACTGGGCGGTCTCGGACGCCACGCGGAGGTGGCACGCCATCGCGAGCTCGCAGCCGCCGCCGAGCGCGAAGCCGTTGACGGCGGCCACCACCGGCTTGGGCATCGCCTCGATGGCGTTGAAGACGCCCTGGCCGTTCATCGCGAAGCGGTGGGCGCCGAGCGGGTCCATCTCGGCGAACTCCGAGATGTCGGCGCCGGCGGCGAAGGCCTTGTCGCCGGCGCCGGTGAGGACCACGCCGCGCACGGCGTCGTCGCGCCGCGCCTCGCGGAAGGCGCCCGAGAGCTCGGCGACGAGGCGGCGGCTGAGCGCGTTCAGCGCGTCCGGCCGGTGGAGCGTGACGATCGCGACGCCCTCGGCGTCGACGTCGTAGAGGAGCGTCTGGAAGTCGGGCACGGGGGGGAGTCAGTGGCCAGTGGGTGGGGGCCAGTGGCAAGCAGGTGGGACAATCGAGACTCGGCCACTGGCCGGGCGCGCAGCGCCCGTACTGGCCACTGGCTACTGGCCTTCTCGGTTGCGCGAGCGGCGGGGCGGGGCGGGGGCGTCGGGCGCCGGCTCGTCGAGCAGACCGTCGTCGAGGCGCGCGGCGCGGGCCGTGTCGAACGCCTCCAGGTCGAGCGCGTCGAAGCTCGACATCGGGTCGGCGAAGGCCTCGTCGATGGACTGGATGGACGCCTGCGTCTCCTCGACCTCCGAGATGAGCGTGTCGAGCTGGAAGCCGACCTCCTCGGGGTTCTGCATCGTGAGGCTCTGCTCGTAGACGTAGCGCGTCACGTCCTCGATCGTCGCGAGCTGGGCGTCGATCACCGCGAGGTTCTCGCCGGCCGTCTTGAAGCGGTCGAGGCGCTTCTCGAGGATCGCGAGGCGCTGCCCCTTGATGGCGCGGACGCGCGGCGGGTCGGCTTCCATCTCGGCGCGGAGCGCGGCGATGGCGTCGGCGATCTCGCCCTCGCCGCCGCGCCGCGCGAAGCGCACGAGCCCCTCGTGCGTCTTGAGCAGGTTGAGGTGGGCGTCGAGCAGGCCGTCGAGCTTCTTGAGGTGCGCGTCGAGCAGGCCCTGGCTGCTGTAGGGCAGCTTCGCGAAGTTCTCCTTGATGGCCCGCTCCATGTTGCGGAAGCGGACGTGCCGCTTCTGGCTCTCCTTGTGCTGCAGCGAGCGGATGTCGGCGTCGGGCGAGCGCTTGCGCTGCGCGGCGCCGAGCCGCGAGTGGACGACGCGCCGGAAGCGCTCGTTGCGCGGCATCGTGCCGAGGTAGATGAGCTCGGCGGCGGCGGCGAAGGCGAGGGCCACGCTCGCGGCCGGTCCGCTGAGCAGCACCGTCGTCAGGACGAGCGCAACCAGCAGGAACGCGAGGTTGGCGGGGGCCATGAAGGCCTCCTTGGTGTAGTTGGGCGTCTCGGCAGGCACAGGGGCGAGGGGCGAAGGGCGAGGAGCGAGTGGCTCCCCGGCGCGCTGCGTGGGCTAGGACGAGCGCGGTCGGCCGATGGTCTTGGCGTCGGACGGCGCCGGCGGCGCCTCGGGGTCGGGCGGCGGCGGTCGGCCGATGGTCTTGGGCGGGAGGGCGGCTGCCGACGCGCCGGCGACGTCCGACGGCGCGGCGTCACCGGCCGGCGACGCACCGCCGCCCATCCTGGCCTTGAGCTGCGCGACGAGCGCGGCGGCCTCGGCCTGCCGGAGCGCCTCGCGGTCGGCCTCGGTCTGCGCGCTCGCGGCGGCCGACGCCTGCGCCGACTCGACGGCGAGGTCGAGCCGCGCCTCGTGGTGCGCGGCGTCGCGCATCAGGCGCTCGGTCAGCGCGTCGGTGCTCGCCTCCAGCTCCGGGTTGCGCATCCCGGTGACGGCGTTGGCGATCTGGACCTTGCGCTGGGCGTCGCGCTGGAGTGCCTTGAGCTCGCGGAGCTGGCGCAGGTGGGCCTTCTCTTCGTTCTTCAGGCGCTCGAACTCTTCGGGGGACATCGGAGCCAGTGGGCAGTGGCCAGTGGCCAGTGGCAGAGTGGGGAGGCGGAGCCGGCGAGCGACGTTCTTCCACTGGCCACTCCCCACGGGCCACTGGCGCGGCGACGCCGCTACTCGGTTCTCAGGCGGTCGGGCGACGCGCCGCCGCCGGCGTCCTCGGCGGCGTCGGGGATCTGGACGCGCGGCGCGGCCGTGGCGGGCGCGGCGGCGGGCTCGGCCATGCCCATCTCCAGCTTGAACTGGCGGACGAGCTCGGCGGCATGGATCTCCTGCGCGTCCTCCTCGATCTGCATCGCCTCGGTGTCGATGCTGTCGAGCGCCATCTCCATGCGGGCCTCGCTGCGGGCGGTCTGCTCGTTGACGCGGCGGACCATCTCGTCGTGCGTCTGGTCCACGCCGGCGACCTCGAACTGCTCCAGCGTGTCGGCGATCTTGGCCTGCCACTTGGCGCGCTCGTGCGCGCGGAGCGCCTCGCGGGCCTCGTTGATCTTCTTCTCACGCTCGTGCATGAAGGCCTTCTTGACCTGGAGCGCCTTCTCGTAAGCGGTCTCGGCGAACTGGAGCTGCTCGCCGGTGCGCACCTGCGCCTCCTGGATGCCCTGCAACTGCACGGCGTAGCGCTGCGCGATGTCGTCGCGGCCGGCCTGGATGGCGGACTTGATCTTCGCCGTCAGGCTCTGCTGCTCGGCCGTGTAGCGCCGGTGCTCCTTCTGGAGGAGCATCACGTTCGCCTTCACGGTCGCGATGTTCTCGTTCATCTTCGGGACCTGGTCGTTGAGCTCCCGGATGTTCTGCTCCAGGATCAGCTTGGGGTCCTCCATCGCCGAGATCGCGCCGCCGAAGAACGACGAGACGAGGCGCTTGAATCGCTTCCACATGGGACGGGTGGGGTCGGGTCGGGTGAATGTAGGGCCGGGGGCGGACCCGGCGAGCGGCGGACGGGGCCGCCGGCTCTCAGGTTGCGCCCGCGCGTCCTTCGGGTGCAGCGTTCGCGGGACCTTCGGATGCGTCGTCGGCGCGCACGGGCGGCGCGCCGGTCCAGCCGGCGCCGTCGAAGCGGTCCAGCAGCAGCGGGCGCGCCGGCGGCGCCTCGGCGCCGAGCGTGAACGCCGCGAGCACCGCCTCGGGGTCCGCGCGCGACGCGTCGGAGGCGTAGATCGTCGCGAGCGCCTCGCCGGCGCGGACGCTCTCGCCGACGACGCGGTGGAGCACGAAGCCCGCGCGGGGGTCCACGGCGTCCTCCTTCTTCGCGCGCCCGGCGCCGAGGGCCACGGCCGCGTGGCCGAGCGCGAGCGCGTCGATGGCGGTCACGACGCCGCTCGCCGGCGCGGCGACCGTCGCCACCGGCTCGCCCATCAGGCGCGCGGGCTCGTCGAGCACCGACACGTCGCCCCCCTGCGCCTCGACCAGCTCGCGGAGGATGCCGTAGGCCCAGCCGTCGGCGAGGGCGGCGCGCGCGAGGCGCAGGCCGGCAGCGGTGTCGGGGGCGGCGTCGCCCAGCACGAGCATCTCGGCCGCGAGCGCGAGCGTGACCTCGACGACATCGTCGGCCGGGCCGCCGGCGGGCGTCTCGCCGCGCAGCAGGGAGATCGCCTCGGCGGTCTCGGGTCCGTTGCCGATGGCGCGGCCGAGCGGCGCGTCCATCGCCGTCAGCAGCGCGACCGTCGGCGTGCCGCGCTCGCGGGCGACGCGGACGAGCGTCTCGGCGAGGCGCCGCGCGTCGGCCTCGTCCTTCATGAAGGCGCCGCGGCCGGACTTGACGTCCAGCACCAGCGCGTCGATGCCCTCGGCGAGCTTCTTCGAGAGGATGGACGCCGCGATGAGCGGGATGCTCTCGACGGTGCCGGTGACGTCGCGCAGCGCGTAGAGCTGGCGGTCGGCGGGCGCGATCTCGGCCGTCTGGCCGATCATCACGGTGCCGACGTCCGCGAGCACCTCGCGGTAGCGCTCGATGGAGAGGCCGACGTCGAAGCCGGGGATGGCCTCCAGCTTGTCGAGCGTGCCGCCGGTGTGGCCGAGGCCGCGGCCCGAGATCATCGGCACGGGCACGCCGCAGGCGGCGACGAGCGGCGCGAGCAGCAGCGACACCTTGTCGCCGACGCCGCCGGTCGAGTGCTTGTCCACCTTGCGCCCCGGCAGGTCGCTCAGGTCGAGCACGGTCCCGCTGTGGAGCATCGCGTCGGTGAGCGCGGCGGCCTCGGCGTCCGTCATTCCGCGCAGGAAGGCCGCCATCAGGAACGCGGCCATCTGGTAGTCCGGCACGTCGCCGGCCGTGTAGGCGTCCACGAGGGCGCGGACGTCGGCGGGGGCGAGGGCGCGTCCGTCGCGCTTGGCGACGATCAGGGGGACGGCGTTCACGGCGGGGCGGGGCGGGAGGGGGCCTACGCGCGGCGGCGCGGGACGTTCGGCGGCGGCGCCATCGGTGGAAACGGCGAGAGGCGGCGTGCCGGAGCACCCCGCCTCTCGGACGATCTGGATCGCGGCGCCCGGAGCGGGCGCGCGGGGCTCAGCCCTCGGCGGTCTCGGCGGCGGCCGGCGCGGGCTTGCCGTAGCGGCGCATGAACTTCTCGACGCGGCCCGCCGTGTCCACGAGCGTCTTCTTGCCCGTGTAGAACGGGTGGTTGGACGAGTCCACGTCCGACGTGTAGGACTCCCCCTTCATCGTGGAGCGCGTGCGGTACGTGGTGCCGTCGGCGAGCGTGACGGTGACGAAGTGGTAGTCGGGATGGATGTCGGCCTTCATCGGAGTCGGCGGTGTGGAGGGCGCGGCCTGGGGCGCGCGGACGCGGAAGCCGGGAAAACTAGCGCCGCCGCCCCGGCGTCCGCACGAAGCGTGTGTGTGTTTCGGCGGCTGCGCCGCCGGGGAATGGGGGATCCGGAATGGGGAGTGTGTAGGGCCGCGTTCAGGCCGGTGGTCGGCTCGGTCTCCCATCCCCTCATTCCCCATCCCCTCATTCCCCGGTCCCCGTAGCTTTTCCCCATGATCCAGGCCTCCGCCGACCTCCACCGCCAGCTGGCCGACCTCGTGGTCGTGCCGGAGTACGAGCGGCGGCTGCGGGTGCTGCTGGAGCACGCCCGCCGCAACCTGCCGAGCGTGGACGAGGGGCTCATCCGCCGCGCGTTCCGCGTCGCCTACTGGGCGCACCGCGACGACCGCCGCGCCTCCGGCGAGATGTACATCTCGCACCCGCTGGAGGTGGCGCTCATCGCCGCGCGCGACATCCGCGCCGACGACGTGACGGTCGTGGCCGCGCTGCTGCACGACACGGTCGAGGACACGGACCTCTCGCTGGACCTCATCCGCTCGGAGTTCGGCGACGACGTAGCGACGATCACCGACGGCGTGACCAAGATCGGGTCCGTCTTCGAGAGCCGCGCGCTCGGCCACGCCGAGAACGTCCGCAAGCTGATGCTCTCGATGGCGAGCGACCTGCGCGTGATCCTGGTCAAGTTCGCCGACCGGCTGCACAACATGCGGACGCTCGGGGCGGTCCCGCGCGAGAAGCAGCTCCGGATCGCCGCCGAGACGCTCGACCTCTTCGCGCCGCTCGCGCACCGCTTCGGCCTCCACGAGGTCAAGACCGAGCTCGAAGACCTCTCGCTGAAGTACCTCCAGCCCGACGAGTACCGCGCCATCGCCGAGGGACTCAACGCCAAGCGGCGCCAGCGCGAGCGCTACATCGAGCGCTTCATCGAGCCCATCCGGCGCGACCTCGTCGAGACCGGCTTCACGTTCGACATCTACGGCCGCCCCAAGAGCATCTTCTCGATCCACAACAAGATGCGGCGGACGGGCCTGCCGCTGGAGGAGATCTACGACCTGTTCGCCATCCGGATCGTCCTCGTCTCAGAGGGCAAGCAGGGGCGCGAGGACTGCTGGCGCGTCTACTCGGCGCTCACGGCGCGCTACCCGCCCATCCCCGAGCGCTTCCGCGACTTCATCTCGCTGCCCAAGAGCAACGGCTACCAGAGCCTCCACACGACGGTCATCGGCCCCGAGGGCAAGCCGGTCGAGATCCAGATCCGCACGGCCGAGATGCACGAGATCGCCGAGCGCGGCCTCGCGGCCCACTGGAAGTACAAGGAGGCGCCCACCGAGACGCGCACCCACGGCGGCGACGGCGGCGTGCCCGCCGCCGGGCGCCGCACCACGCTCGAGGACACCTACGCGTGGGTGCGCGACCTGCTCGACGATCCCAAGGCCGACGACGCCGGCGAGTTCGTCCGCGAGTTCCAGCTCCAGCTCTACGACCGCGAGATCCACGTCTTCACGCCCAAGGGCGAGCTGGTCACGCTCCCGCAGGGCGCCACGCCCGTGGACTTCGCCTTCCAGATCCACACGCAGGTCGGCTTCCACTGCATCGGCGCCAAGGCCGACGGCAAGATGGTGCCGCTCTCGTACGTCCTCCGCTCGGGCGAGCAGGTCGAGATCCTGACGTCCAAGCGCCAGACGCCGAACCCGGACTGGATGGCCTTCGTGGTCACCCACAAGGCCCGCTCGCGCATCCGGCACTGGACCAACGAGCGCCGGCGGCAGGCCGTCGGCGCCGGGCGCGAGGCCCTCGCCAAGCGCCTCAAGCGCGCCCGCCTCGCACTCGACGAGCAGGAGATCAACCGCGTCGCCGGCCGCCTCAAGTTCCCGACCGTCCAGCAGCTCTACTTCGAGATCGGCTCGGGGCTGTTCGACCCGACGGACTTCGTCGAGGCCGTCCGCAAGACGCAGGCGCCCGACGCGCCGCCGGACGAGCCCGGCGCGTCGCCGGCCCTGCTGGAGGTCGCCGGCGCGGCCACCGACGCCCGCGAGACGGCCCGCGAGCGCGGCCAGACGCACCTCATCATCTCGGGCGAGCGCCACACGGATCTCGCCGTCGAGTACGCGAGCTGCTGTACGCCCGTCCCCGGCGATACGGTCTTCGGCTATCTCTCCAAGACGGGCGTCGTCAAGATCCACCGCCAGGGTTGCCGCAACGCGCCGCACCTGCTCGTGCGCCACCCCGAGCGCGTGATCTCGGTCGAGTGGAGCCGGCAGAAGGACGTCCAGTTCCTCGCCACGCTGCGCATCGTCGGCGAGGACCGCGTCGGGATCGTGAGCGACGTCACGACGGTCATCTCGAAGAGCCTCAAGACCAACATCCGGTCCATCATGGTGGACAGCGAGGACGGGATGTTCCGCGGCCAGATCGCGCTCTACGTCTCCGACGCCGCGCAGCTGCGGCGCATCTCGGAGCGCATCCTGCGCCTCGACGGCATCTACGGCGTCTACCGCGACGAGGCGGCCGCCGACGACCCGGCAGATCCCGCCGAGGCGGCCTGACGCGCGCCGCCGCGCGGCACGCCGCGCGCAAAATGGGGAAATCCCGGAGGCCGCCGTGGGGCGTTGCGTGCGATCTTGCGAGTCTGTGCAATCATTGTGCGCACACGCCGATTGTGTGCGCCGCTCACCCGCTCGGCTCTCGCACGTCCTGCGCGGATCCTCCGCGCGGCCCTGCCCCCGTCTCCTGCCCCATGGCTCCCGGTTCCGACCGCACTCCCACGCTGACCAAGAAAGACCTCGCACGGCGCGTCGCCGTCGCCACCGGCCACCCCGTCTCGCGTTGCGAGCCGTGGGTGAGCGCCACCATCGAGGCGCTCCACGACCTGATGGCCTCGGCCGACCCGGAGGTCCGCATCGAACTCCGCGACTTCGGCGTCTTCGAGGTCAAGAAGACCCGCGCCAAGCCGATGGCCCGCAACCCGCGCACCAACCGAACGGTCTTCATCCCGGCCCGCCGCAAGACGCACTTCCGCCCTGGCAAGCGCCTGCGCAAGACGCTCCAGCAGCCGCTCGACGAGCTGGGCTACGACCTCCCCGAGGGCAGCGCCGAACCGCCCGTCGAGTCGGGCAGTCGCTGATCTAGGCGGCCCCGTCACGGACGTTGACGCCGTTCGCTCGCCCCGACGACGGCCCTAGGAGCGCCAGACCGTCGAGGCCGTCTCGTGGCGACTTCACAGCGTTGCAACGTGGCGGGCCATCCCAGCCGAGATGCGGCCGTGGCACCGCGCTGCCAACCTCCACCGGCGATGGTCCATGCCCGGCGTGTGCCAGCGTGCGTTCGAGGACTTGCGCGACGCCGGGCATCCGGGCCTGGCCGAGATCATGCTCGACGGCACGTCCGTACGCGCTCACGCCAAGGCCGCCGGTGCGACGGGGGGCAGTAGCGAGCGCGCTTGGCTGCTCTCGCGGTGGCTTCGGCACGAAGGCCTGGGTGGTGTGCGACGCAGCCGGCCGAACTCTCGGCTTCCGGATGCTGCCCGAGCAGCGTTCGGAGCTGCGCGTCAGCGACGCGTTGCTCCTCGGGGTGCTGTGTCTGGTCCGGGGGACCCGTGGTGTGCGACCGTGGATCCTCGTCGGCGCCACGTACCGCCGTCGGCATCACGTCGAGCAGGCGTGGGGCCGCCTGAAGGAGTGGCGTGCTATGGCGACGCGCTATGTGACGACAGACGAGAGCCTGCCTTGGCGCGCTCCCCATGGCCGCCGCTGGACTGGAGCAAGGTGTCCCACACGTGACGCAGTGCTAGTCGTGCTCGGTGACTGGCGGGATCGCCGCCGGGTCCATCCAGAACGCCTCCCAGTGGTGGCCGTCGGGGTCGTAGAAGCTGGTCGCGTACATGAAGCCGTGGTCCACCGGCGGGCGGGCCGCCGCGCCGCCGGCGTCGACGGCCCGCTCGAGCATCGCGTCGGCCTCCTCGCGCGACGCCACGCTCAGCGCCATCATGGCCGACGTCTCGCGCGCCGGGGCGCCCAGCGGACGCCCGCTGAAGCCGGTGAACGCCTCGTGCGTGAGCAGCATCGCATAGGCGTCCTCGCCGATGAGCATGCAGGTGGCGGTCTCGTCGGTGAACCCCGGGTGGAACGCGAAGCCGAGCGCCTCGAAGAACGTGATCGAGCGCTGGAGGTCGCTCACCGGCAGGTTGAGGAACAGCTTGTGGGGCGTCGCCGGCACGGAGCCGGTGCGGGTCAGGACGGGGGCGGTTGCGGTGGGAGCCGACATGGCGGGCAGGGGAGGTCAATGGGAGGGAGGCAAGATCCGGTCACGGGGTGACACGTGAATGTCACGAACGAGACGGCCTCCGTCGGGAATCGTCCTGGCGGCGGTGACCCGCCGCGCGCCGGGAATGCGTACTTCCGGGTCCCCGGCCTCCGCTCCCGATGCGCGTCCTGCTCCTGCTCGCCCTCGTCCTTCCCGCCGCCGCGAACGCGCAGGCAGGCCCCCCCTGGCGCACCACCGACTGGAGCGTCTGGTGCCCCGACCCCTCGGTGATCGCCGTCCCGGCGATGTGCGACGACGAAAACCCCGTCGCGGCCGCGGCCTTCGCCCGCGACCAGCTGCGGCGCACCAGCGCGTGGCTCCAGGGGCTTGGCTTCTTCGGCCCCCACGTGCCGCTGGACGAGCGCGAGGCCAGTCCACGGCGCGGCACGGCCTACGCCGGCGTCATCGCCGGCGACACGCTGCGCATCGAGGGCACGCGCGTGGCGGGCTACTACCTGCACGGCGACCCGGCGGGCCTGCTCGTCGTCAACACCCACCACGCGCTCACCGTCAGCGGGGGCACGGACCGGCTCGGGACGGGCGCGCACGAGCTGTTCCACGCCGTGCAGGGCAGCTACCCGTTCTTCGGCAGCCGCTCCGCGAGCACGCGCTGGATCACCGAAGGCACCGCCCACGCCGTCGAGGTCGCCTACCGGCAGCGGACCGACGGCGGCGCGCTCTTCGGCGACGGCGGGCTGACCAACGCGTTTTTCGCCAACCGCGACTACGGGAAGCCGCTCCACCTGCCCAGCGCGTTCGACGACCTCGACCAGAGCTACGCCACCGCCCACTTCTGGCTCGCCCTCGGCGAGATGCTCGGGGCGACGGAGCGCGTGGACTACCTCCACGACGTGCTGCTCGCCGCCGGCACGCCCGACGGCGGCCTCGCCGGGCTGGAGGCGATCGTCGCCCGCACCGATCCCGCCGGACTCTACCGCGTCTTCCCGCGCTTCATCGCGCGCTACGCCGCGTCCTCGCGCCACTACCTCTCGGCCCGCGCACCGATGGGCCCGATCTCCGGGCGCGACGAGCGCACCGAGCTGCTCCACGTCGAGCCCAACGCCGCGCGCTTCGTCTCGCTGCGCCTCGCGCCGCCGCCGGGCGTCACGCTCGGCGTGACGGTCACGCTGGAGGACGTGCCCGGCGCACACCTCGTCGTCGGCGACCGGGTCTTGTCGGAGCCCGACCCGCTCGACCCCGGCGCCGAGCGCAACGTGTTCCGCACGCAGGTCTCGCAGGTGGACACGCTCGCCATCCGCGCCGTCAACATCGAGCCGGGCGCGGGGGGGAGCGCGGCGACGTTCGCGCTCACGGTCCGTGTCGAGCCGCTGGAGGCGTGCGCGCCCGGCCCGATGATGGCGACGCTCCACCCGGACTTCGAGTGGGCGCAGCGCCAGCTCGCCCGGACGGTCGTCGGCGGCCTCATGGACCGCGGCCTCGTCCACGACGCGGCCACCTACCAGCGCGAGTTCGAGACCGTCGAGACGGCGCCCGCGCCGGGCGACCTCCGCCTCTCGGGGCTCGTCTCCGACGGCGGCGTCGGCTGCGGCGACCCCATCGGCCGCTCGCCGATGTGGGCCGTGATGACGCTCGGCCAGACGGCGCAGATCGAGGCCGCGATGACCGACCCCGCGCGCCAGGCCGAGATGATGGCGCGCATCCAGGAGCAGATGGCGACGATGACCGAGGAGGACGTCCGCAACGCCGCCGACAGTTCGTTCGCGCTCGCGGCCCAGGTGGGCTCGATGTGGGGCGCCGACGAGCGCGCCGGCCTCGCGTTCGGCACGGCGTTCATCGGCGACGAGATCGAGGCCATCGTCGGCCCGCACACGGTGCTGCGCGTCTTCTCGCCCAACGCGTTCGGCTGGCAGGTCGACTGGGTGCCGGGCGGACACAATTTCCTGCGCCACGGTGGGGTCGGCGGGTGGCAGGCCAACGCGGGCGCCGTCGCAGCCGTCCTCCTGCCCGGCACTGACGTGCAACGCCTACGCGCGGGCGACACGGTCCCCGCCCGCCTCGCCGTGGGCGACCCCGAGGGCGGCGACGACGAGGCGATGATCGTCTACTCGCGCTGGACCGGTCGCCACGTGCCCGTCCACGACGCGCCGACGCACGCCTTCGAGGGCGAGGTCGTGACGGTCCGCAGCCGCAGCCTCGCCGGCACGTTCGAGGTGACCGAGGTCACCGGCGCGGAGGTGCGCGGGCGCCTCCGCCTCACCGGCCCGGCGCACCGCCTCGACGAGCGCCACGAACTCACGCGCGACGGCGACGGGCGCGTCGACGGCGACCGCGTCGAGGAGAGCCGCGAGACGCGCGGCCCGCTCACCGTCGAGGCCACGGTGCGGCTGCCGGCGGCGGTCGAGGTGCAGCGGCCGGGGCGCTTCATCGAGCGCACGGCGCGCCTCGGCGAGCGCCGGTAGCGCGGCGCGCACACGAACCGGCGGGGGCGGGACGTAGCTTGGCGCATCCCGCCTCCCGTTGCTCCGATGCGTGTTCTGCTCCTCGCCCTCGCCCTCGTCGCCCTGCCGGCCGCCGCGCAGTCCGACCACCACCACGACGGCGACGGGCACGACCACGCCGCCGAGGGCCGCGCCGGTGCCGGCCGCCTCACGTTCGACGCCGAGACGCACGCCTTCGGGTCGTTCCGCGAGGGGCAGCCCGCCGAGGTCACGTTCCGCTTCACCAACACGGGCACCGAGCCGGTGACGCTGGCCGACGTGCAGGCCTCGTGCGGCTGCACGACGCCGCGCTACACGACCGTGCCCGTCGCGCCGGGCGGCACGGGCGAGATCGTCGTCGCGTACGACAGCAACGGCCGGCCGGGGCCGTTCGAGAAGACCATCACGCTCGCCGCCGACGGCGCGACGCCGCGCGTGACGACGCTCCGCATCACGGGCACCGTCGTCGCCGACTTCGCCGAGAGCGGCGTCCGCCAGGGCAACCTGACGTTCGACGCCGACCTGTGGGACGCTGCCGAGGTGGCGGCCGGCACCGGCCTCACGCACGCGTTCCAGTTCCAGAACAACGGCGCCACGCCGGTCCGCATCACGGCCGTCCGCACCACGCCCGAGGGCGTCGAGGTCTCGTTCCCCGACCGCCCGGTCTTCACCGACGACGTCGCGGCGCTGATGGTGATCATCGACGACGTGTCGGCCATCGCGCGGCCCAACGGACGCTTCCAGGTCGCGCTCTCGGTCGAGACGACCGACGCCGAGCAGCCGATCAAGTCGCTCCTGCTGCGCGGGCGCGTCGCCCAGCCGCGCGCCGCGACGACCGAGACGTCGTCGGCCGACTGACCGGTGACGCTTCCCGACGCCACGCGCGCCCGCCTCGTCGAGACGCTCAAGGGCTGGCTGCGCGACGAGCTGGACGTGGACGCCGGCGACCTCCAGGCCGGCTTCCTGCTCGACCACGTGCTGACGCACGTCGGGCCAGAGGTCTACGCGCTCGCGCTGCGCGACGCGCAGGACCACCTGCGGACGGTCGTGGAGGACCTCGATGTGGCCGTGGCGCCGCGTCACCGGTAGGCGCGTAAGGCGTCGCGCCACCGGCCCGTCCCGAGTCGCCTCGCCGACGCCCGTTCCCGTGATCGCTCGCCTGCTCGCTCTCGGCCTCCTCGTCGCGCTCGCCGTCGGCGCGCACGCGCAGACGGCCGTCGAGGCGCCGCTCGCGCGCGCGCTCGCCGGGGTCGTCCGCGCCGACGGGCGGTTCGACACCGCGCGCCTCGCCCGGCAGGTCGCCCACCTGGACGCCGCGCTCGCGGCCGTCGCCGCCACGGACCCCGCCGCGCTCCGCTCCGACGCGCAGAAAACGGCTTTCCTCGTCAACGCCTACCACGCGCGCCTGCTGCGGACCCTCGTGGACCACCCGCGCGCCCGGAATCTGGAGCGCGACGGCCTCTTCGACGCCTTCTTCCGGACCCGCTTCGTCGTCGCCGGCCAGCGCCTCACGCTCAACGAGGTCGAGCACGGCCTGCTGCGCCGGCAGGCGCGCGTGGACGGACGCGCGCTCCCCGCCGGCGCCGCTGCGCTGCGCGTCGGACGTACCGACTTCCGCATCCACGCCGTCGTCAACTGCGGCGCGGCGTCGTGCCCGCGCCTGCCGTCGGCGCCGCTGACGGCAGCGACGCTGGACGCGACGCTCGCCGACGCGTGGCGCGCGATGGTCGCGTCCGACCGCCACGTTCGCATGGAGGGACGCCGCCTCGTCCTGTCGTCGCTCTTCGACTGGTACGCCGCCGATGTCGAGGCCGGCGGCGGGGCGCTGGGCGACCGCCTCCTAAGCGCGATGGCGCCCGCGCGCGCGGCGGCGTTCCGCGCGCGCCTCGCCGGACGCACGGCCGCCGACCTGCGGCGGGACCGCGCCGTGCGCTTCGCCTACGACTGGTCGGTCAACCGGTGACCGGCGTGGCGGGGCGGTAGAGCGCGACGGCGTCGTCGAGGAAGGCGCGGCGCGCGCGCTCCGGCCCGAGCGCGTCGGCGATCGCCGCGAGGTCGGCGGGCTGAAACGGACGCGGCGCGCGCGTCGACGGCAGGTCGGTCCCGACGACGACCGTCCCGTGCGTCGCGAGGTCGGCGACGACCGGCGCGGGGTCGAACGCGAGGCGGCCGAAGCCCGTCGCCTTGACGGCACCACCGACGGCGAGCAGGCGGCGCAGGACGGGCAGGGCGTCCGGCGTGAGGCCGAGGTGGTCCACGACCACGCGCGGCATCGTCGCGAGGACCGGCTCTGCGGCGGCGAGGGCGGCGCCGTCGGCGTAGACCTCGACGTGCCAGCCGGCGGCGTCCCACACCTGGCGCGCGAGGCGCGCGGCGTCGCGCAGGCCGGCGCCCCGGTGGAGCGTCAGGCGCACGGCGCGGACGCCCGCGCGGTCCAGCGCCGCGATCGTCGCGTCGGTCACCGGCTCTGTCTCGCCAGCGCGCGTCACGCCGACGAACGCGGGGCCGAGCGCGTCGAGCGCGTCGCGCAGCCACGCGGGGTCGGTGGACTGGAACGAGCCGGCGACGACGGCCCCGCCGACGACGCCCAGGCCGGCGACGGCTGCGCGGTAGGCGTCCGGCGCGAAGGGCGGGGGCACGTAGCCCGCGTTGGGGACGGGCGCGAAGCGCGGGTCCGCGATGTGGAGGTGCGCATCGAAGAGCGGCGGCAGCGTCTCCTTCAGCGTCACGACCGGCGTCACCGCTTCGGCGGGGGGTCGAGCGTTGCCAGCAGGCGCCACTCGCGCGCCGCCGAGCCGAGGAAGAGCAGCAGAAGGCCCGGCACCGCGACGAGCGCGAACACCTCGAAGGGCGTCCACGCGTGTCCGAACAGCGTGAACGTGCGGGGCGCGAGCGCCCACGCGGCGGTGTTGACGAGGATCAGGAGCAGGCGCAGCTCCGTCGGGCCGCCGCCGACGAACGAGATCTTGTAGACGCCCCGCGCCACCGTCACCATGTTGACGAGGTTGAAGAGCAGCAGGTAGCCCATCGCCATGCCCATCGCGAGCAGCGGGTGGAGCATTCCGCCGGTGCCGAGGCCGGTGAAGATGGCGAGCACGGCCAGCACGTCGGCCATCTGGTCCACGAAGAAGCCGTAGCGCTCCCGGCGGATGTCGCGCACGCGCGCGAGCGTGCCGTCGAGGCTGTCGCCCCACCAGTGGACGACGAAGCCGGCAGAGGCGAGCCACAGCCACGCAGCGTCCGTGCCCGCGAGGTGGTAGGCGACGGCGATCAGGCCGGCGCCGGCGAGGCCGACGAGCGTGAGCGTGTCGGGCGTGACCCACGGCGGGAGCGCCGCCGCCATGCGCGGCAGCCACCGGCGCTCGAGGCCGGAGACGAACGTCTCGTTGATCCGCTCGCGCGAGGGGTCGTTCATCCGGCGACAGCCTCGGCACCGGCCTCGACGGGGTGGGGGACGGCCGCGTCGAGCGCGGCGTCGAGGTCTGCCAGCAGGTCGGCCTCGTCCTCGACGCCGACCGAGAGGCGCACGAGGCTGTCGGGCAGGCCCGCCGCGCGGCGCACCTCGGCCGGGATCGAGCCGTGCGTCATCGTCGCCGGGTGGCTGACGAGGCTCTCGACGCCGCCGAGGCTCTCGGCGAGCGCGAAGACGCGCGTGGCCTGCATGAAGCGGAGCGCCGCCTCGGGCGTGTCGTCGGCCAGCACCAGCGACACCATGCCGCCGAACCCGCGCATCTGGCGTTGGGCGACCGCGTGGCCGGGGTGGTCCTCGAAGCCGGGCCAGTGGACCGTCGCCACGCGCGGGTCGTCGCGCAGGAAGCGCGCGACGGCGGCCGCGTTGGCGACGTGGCGCTCCATGCGCAGCGCGAGCGTCTTGGTCGAGCGCAGCAGCAGGAAGCAGTCCATCGGCGCGGGCGCGGCGCCGACGGCCTTGATCTGGAAGCGCAGGTGCTCGGCCCAGCCGTCGTCACTCGTCAGCACGGCGCCGCCGATGACGTCCGAGTGGCCGCCGAGGTACTTGGTCGTGGAGTGGACCGAGAGGTCGGCGCCGAGCGCGAGCGGCTGCTGGAGGTAGGGGCTGGCGAACGTGTTGTCCACGACGACCGTCGCGCCGCGCGCGCGCGCGGCGCCGGCCAGCGCCGCGATGTCCACGATGCGGAGCAGCGGGTTGGTGGGCGTCTCGATCCAGACCATCCGCGTCTCGGGCGTCATCGCGGCGCCGAGCGCCTCGGGGTCCGAGAGGTCGGCGAACGTGAAGCGGACGCCCATCGGCTCGTGGACCTGCCGCATGAGGCGGTAGGTCCCGCCATAGAGGTCGTCGCCGGCGACCACGTGGTCGCCGGGCCGCAGGCGCCGCAGCACCGCGTCCATCGCCGCGAGGCCCGACGCGAAGGCGACGCCGTGGGCGGCGCCCTCCAGGCACGCGAGGTTGGCCTCCAGCGCCGAGCGCGTCGGGTTGGAGACGCGCGCGTACTCGTGGCCCTGGTGGTCGCCGGGGGCGGCCTGCACGTAGGTGCTCGTCTGGAAGACCGGCGTCATGATGGCGCCGGTGGACGGGTCGGGCGCCTGCCCGGCGTGGATCGCGCGGGTGGCGAAGCCCCAGTCCGCGTCGGGAGTGTCGTGGGTCACGGGAGGAGTCGCGTCAGGTGGAAAACGGACGGCGGGGACGCGGGTGCGCCGCGTCCCCGCCGGGGCCTGTCCAGCCGGAGGGGCGTGGCTCAGTTCATGTCCTCGCCGGCGCACTCGGCGACGGCGGCGGCGTCGGTCGCGCGGTTGAGGCCGCCGTAGACGACGAACAGCGCGCGGCAGGCGCCGCGCTCATCGTCGGCGTTGCCGGCGGTCGCGGCCAGCTCGCGGGCGCGCATGAAGTACGGCAGCGAGCGCTCGAGGAACGTGTTGCGCTCGCCGATCAGGCGGTCGTAGTTGGCGTCGCCCACCGGCAGGTCGTTGGCCTGGTCGGTCAGCGCCGACGCCTTGTTCTGGAGCGCCGCGCCGAGGTTGTACTGCGCCGAGCCGTCGTCGGGCGCGAGCGCGATGGCCTGCTCGAGCTGCGCCACGGCCTCGTCGAAGCGGCCGGCGTTGAGCAGCAGCGTCCCGTAGTTGGAGTAGAGGAGCGCGTTGCCAGGGTCGGCCGCGATGGCGGTGGCGTAGCGCGCGAGCGCGTCGTCGGTGCGGCCCGAGACGGCGTACGCGTTGAGCAGCGCCGCCTGCACGTCGGCGTTGGTCGGGAACCGGTCGGCGGCCTCCTCCAGCACGGCCACGCCCTCGGTGTTCTGCTCGGCGAGCAGCAGCGCGCGACTGAGGTAGATGTGGGCGGAGACCGTGCCGGGCTCGATGCGGACGGCCTCGCGCAGCGGCGCGATCGCGCCCGGCGCGTCGTCGGCACGGAGGTGGGCGAGGCCGAGGCCGAAGTGGCCCTGCGAGGAGTCCGGCTGGACCGCGATGGCCGTGCGGAAGAGGCCCATCGCGACCGACGGCTCGACGGCCGAGTTGGTCAGCGCCTGGTTGCCCTTGGTGACGGCCAGCGCCCAGCCCTGGAGGCGCTCCTGGCCGACGGCGGCGTCGGCGGGCGCGAGCGTGTGGGCGCGCGCGATGTCGGCGGCCATCTGGTCGAGGAAGCCCTGGCGCTCGGCCGGGGCCGTGGCGGCGTCGGCCTGGCGGCGCCGGACCTCGGCGCGCAGCGTCAGCGCCTGCACGTTGTCGGCGTTGGCCGCGAGCGCGCGGTCGAGCGACGTCACGGCGTCGGTCAGCTCGCCGTTGCGGATGTAGAGGCGCGCGCCCTCGACGTTGGGGTCGCTCGAGCAGCCGTCGGCGCCGCCGACGACGACGGCGAGCGCGAGGGTCAGGGCGAGCGTCGCGAGGCGGCGGCCGGGAAACAGGACGGTCGGCATGGGATCGGGAGGGATGGCGGGGCGGGGCGCCCCCGGAGACTGCCGGGAAGCTACGGTAGCTTGCACGCCTCACCACTCCGACGGGTCCCCCTGTGCTCTCCGCGCGCGACCTCCTGCTGGCCGGCCTCGTGGACTACGCCGGCCTCTTCCCGCCGGCGACGCTCGCGCTCGGCCCGGCGCTCGACCGCTACGCCGCCGACCGCGCCGGCGCCGACGCGTGGCTCCTCGGACGCTTCGTGATCCCCGTCGGCGCGCTGGCCGACGTGCCGGCGGACCGCCTCGACGGCGACCTCCCGTGGCGCTTCTCGGTCCTCGGCCACCCGCCCGCCGAGGGCGAGACGTGGCTCGACGCCGCGCGCCGCACCCTCGCCGACGCGCGCGCCTTCGAGGCCGCGCACGGCGGACGCGCGGCCGTGGACCGCTTCGAGCTCCGCCTCGCGCCCGCCCTCGCGGCCGATCCCGACGCGCTCGCCGGCGCGCTCGCCGGGCTGGAGCGCGACCTCGTGGGCGACGATGACTCGCGCGAGGCGCCGCGCGTGGCGCTGGAGGTGCCGGTGGCGGCCGACGCCGTGGCGCCCGCCGCCGAGGGCGTCGCCCGCGCCGTGCGCGAGGCCGGGCGTCCGGCCTTCGCGCTCAAGCTGCGCTGCGGCGGCGTCACGCCGGACGCGATCCCGCCGGTCGAGGCGCTCGCCGGGGCGCTCGCGGCGGCGGTCCGCGCCGGCGCGGCGGTCAAGGCGACGGCCGGGCTGCACCACCCGCTGCGCGGCATGGCCGACGTCGGCGGCGCGCCGATGCACGGCTTCCTCAACGTCTTCGGCGGCGCGGCGCTCGCCGCGCGACACGGCCTCGGCGCCGACGACCTCGCGGAGGTGCTGGACGACGGGCGCCCGGCGTCGTGGCGGCTGGCCGACGACCTCGCGTGGCGCGGCCTCGCGGCCGACGGCGCCGACGTCGCCCGCGCCCGCGCCGGCGTCGCGCTCTCGTTCGGCTCGTGCTCGTTCGACGAGCCGACCGACGACCTCCGCGCGCTCGGCTGGCTGGACGACGGAGGCGCGAGGTGAGGACGCGGCGGCTCCTCGTCGGCTTCCTGCTGTGGGCGTGTGCCGTGCAGGCGCAGACGCTGCCGTTGCCGCCGGGCACCGGCTTTGAGTGGGAGCAGGTCGGTGATCGCGACGATGTAGGAGCCCATGACCTGTGGTTCGATGCAGGAGGCACGCTCTGGGTACCGGAGCGCCCCCCGATGTGGCTCGACCTGCGCGGCGGATGGCCCGGCATCTGGCAGGAGCCGGACCCGCTCTTGCCGCAGCCCTTTGGCGATGCGATCCTCACGCTCGGTGGCCACCCGACGGGCGGGCTGCCCCGCGCCGACACCGTGCTCGTCACGTTCGGCGACACGCGCCGCTCGACCGACGGCAGCGAGACGTGGAGCGGATTCCTGGCCGAGAACACGGACTACGCGCTCTACGAGATCCCAGCGGGTCTGCCACACGCAGGTCGTCTGCTCGCCGGCAACTTCATCTCGCTCTCCGACGACCGCGGCGCCACGTGGCGCGACTCGCTCTACACGCTCGACGGTCTCCCGTTCGCCGCGTACGGCTTCCTCGCGTTGCCCGCCCCCGACGGCCTCCCCGGCGCGGCCTCCAGCCGGGATCCTGCCGCGCCGCCCGGCTGGCCCACCGGCCGTGTCGTCGCCGTCGGCTACAACGCCTTGGCGATCCTCTCCGACGACGGCGGCGAGTCGTGGCGTGCCACTGCCAACGGCATCGAGCCCGGCCGACGCTCGCCCGCCGTCGTTCTCGTCCGTCGCCCGGACACGCACCCGCTCGGTCCGGGTCCGCGCCTGCTGCGTGTCGGCTCGGGCGAGGCGACAGCGACGTCGGTCTGGGTGAGCGACGACGCGGGGGAGACGTGGACGCGGATCGCGCTGTTGAGCGAGCCGTCGGACGGTCCGGGGTGGCCGTCGCCGGCGACGGTGCTGGCGCTGCCGTAGCCGGGTGAGAGCGACGCAGGCGCCGGAGGCCGCGCGCTGGCGATGTTGAACCGGGGCCACCTGTTCGAGACGACGGACGGCGGGGACACGTGGCAGGTCGTGGGCCGGATGCCGGGCATCCGCTCGTCGGGCGACCCGGAGCCTGTCAGCGTGGCGATGGATGCAGAGTTGGGACCGGACGGACGCCTGTACGTGGCGGCGAACCGAGGCTCGGTGTGGCGGACGGTCGATCCGCTGGTCGTCGCCGGCGAGGGCGCGCCGTCGTCGGCGTCGGGTCTGTCGCTGTCTGTGTCGCCGAACCCGTCGTCGGGCGCGGTGACGTTCACGCTCTCATCGCGCGAGACGCAGCGGGCGCGCGTGGTCGTGTCGGACGTCACCGGCCGGGAGGTCGCGGCCGTCGAGGCGTGGGCGACGCCGGAGGGCGCGTCGGTGAGTGTGGACGCGTCGTCGTGGGCGCCGGGCGTCTACGTGGCACGGATGTGGGCCGGTGACGGGAGCGCGTCGGTCCGCGTCACCGTCGCGCGCTGACCCGGTCGCCGGCGGCGCGATCTTGACGCGTTCCCGCCCCGCTTCCGATGACCGACTTTTTCGACGCCGCCGAGACCACCGGCTTCGGCCTCGACAACCTGCCCTACGGCGTCTTCTCCGGCCCCGACGGCCGCCGCCGCGTGGGCGTCCGCTACGGCGACGCCGTCATCGACCTGACGGCCCTCGAAGGGCACGGCCTCGTCGCCGTCGCCGGCGCCGGGCGCGGGCCGGTCTTCGAGCACGCGAGCCTCAACGCCTTCATGGCGAGTGGCGCCGACGCGTGGGACGCTCTGCGCGGGCGCCTCCAGGACCTCCTCGCGGCCGGCGGCGACGCCCGCCTGCGCGACTCCGAGGCCGTCCTCCGCCGCGCCACGCTCCCGCTCGCCGACGCCACGATGCACCTCCCGGCGGCCATCGGCGACTACACGGACTTCTACTCGTCGCGCCAGCACGCCACCAACGTCGGCATCATGTTCCGCGGCCCCGAGAATGCGCTGATGCCCAACTGGCTGCACCTGCCCGTCGGCTACCACGGGCGCGCGTCGAGCGTCGTCGTGAGCGGGACGCCCGTCACGCGGCCGTCCGGCCAGAGCAAGGCCCCCGACGCCGACGCGCCGACGTTCGGACCGAGCGCCCGCCTCGACATCGAGCTCGAGCTCGGCGCCTTCGTCGGCCCCGGCAACGCCCTCGGCCGGCCGGTCCCGATGGAGGAGGCCGCGGACCAGATCTTCGGCTACGTGCTCGTCAACGACTGGAGCGCGCGCGACCTCCAGCAGTGGGAGTACGTCCCGCTCGGACCGTTCCTCGGCAAGAACTTCGCGACCAGCATCAGTCCGTGGGTGGTGCCGGCCGCCGCGCTGGCCCCGTTCCGCATCCCCGGCGAGCCGCAGACGGCGCCGAATCCCGAGCCACTGCCGTACCTCCGCCAGCGTGAGCCGCGCGGGCTGGACGTCGCGCTGTCCGTCGGGCTGGAGACCGCCGCGATGCGCGACGCCGGCCTCGCGCCGGCCGTCGTCTCGCGCGCCAACACGCGCTTCCTCTACTGGAGCCCCGAGCAGCAACTCGTCCACCACGCCGTCGGCGGCTGCAACCTGCGCCCCGGCGACCTCCTCGCGTCGGGCACCATCTCGGGCGAGGACCCCGACAGCTACGGCTCGTTCCTGGAGCTGACGTGGCGCGGCGAGCGTCCGTTGAGCCTGCCCACCGGCGAGACGCGCACCTTCCTCGCCGACGGCGACCGCGTCGTCCTCGCCGGCCGCGCCGAGCGCGACGGCCGCGTCGTCAGCTTCGGGACCGTGGAGGGGACGATCATCGGGAGGGATGGGGGATGAGGGATAGGGAATGAGGGCCGGCGGGATCGCCGCCGGGCGACGTGAGTAGCGCACCGTCGACGGCGACCTTGCCGACGTCGAGCCTCCCATGCCCCATTCCCCATCCCCCATCCCCGGCGCCGCAGGCGCCGACGCCTTCGCCCTCGCCGACGTCACGCGCCGCTACCGCGAGGGCGGCGGCTGGCGGACCGTCCTCGACGGCGCCTCGATGGCGATGCCGGCCGGACGCATCGGCGCGCTCGTCGGCCCCTCCGGCGCCGGCAAGAGCACCATCCTCAACCTGCTCTCGGGCATGGACCGGCCCGACGCCGGCACGGTCACCGTCGCCGGCACGCGCCTCGACGCGCTGAGCGAGCGCGAGCGGACCCTCTTCCGCCGCACCCACATCGGCTTCGTCTTCCAGTTCTACAACCTCGTCCCGACGCTGACCGTCGAGGAGAACGTCCGCTTCCTGCTCGACCTCGCGCGCGCGCCCGACGCTCGCGGCCGCGCGGCGGCGCTGCTGGCGCGCGTCGGGCTGGCCGACCGCGCGGGCGCCTTCCCGGACCGCCTCTCGGGCGGCGAGCAGCAGCGCGTCGCCATCGCGCGCGCGCTCGCGCACGACCCCGCCCTCGTCCTCGCCGACGAGCCCACCGGCGACCTCGACGCCGCCACCGGCCTCCGCGTGCTCGACCTGCTGGAAGAAGTCACCCGCGAGCGCGGCGGCACGCTGCTCATGGTCACGCACGACCGCAGCCTCCTCGACCGCGTGGACGTGGTCTTCGAACTCAGTGAGGGGCGCGTGGTGGAGAGCGAGGGGCGAGGAGCGAAGGGCGAGGGGACCGACGCGCGCATCGCGCCGGCGACCCCACCCCTCGCCCCTCGCCCCTGACCCCTCGCCCCATGCTCGCCCGCTCGTCGCGCCGCTACCTCACGCGCCACCCGTGGCTGACGGCGCTGGCCGTCGTCGGCGTGGCCGTCGGCGTGGCGGTGGGCGTGGCCGTGGACCTCGCCAACGCGAGCGCGCTGCGCGCCTTCGCGCTCTCCGGCGAGGCGCTCACCGGGCGCGCGACGCACCGCGTCGTCGGCGGGCCGGGCGGGATTCCGGGATCGCTCGCGGCGCCGCTGGCGCGCGTCGCGCAGGCCGCGCCGGTGGTCGAGGGCGCCGTGCGTCCGGCGCGCGACCCGGGCCGCGTGCTGACCGTCCTTGGCGTGGACCCGTTCGCCGAGGCCGATTTCCGTCCGTTCCTCGGCCGGCCGGGCGGCGACGGACGGGGCGGCGCCGGACTCGACGCGCCCGCCTTTCTGACGGTCCCGGGCGCCGTCGCGCTGAGCGAGGGCACGGCCGCCGCGCTCGGCGTGGCGGCCGGCGACACGCTCGGCCTCCGCGTCGACGGCCGGCCGGTGACGGCGCGCGTCGTCGGACTCATCGCGCCCGAGGACGAGCGCAGCGCGAGCGCGCTCGACGGCCTGTTCGTGGCCGACGTGGCGACGGCGCAGGAGTGGTTCGGCCTCGCCGGCGCGGGCGGCGGACGCCTCTCGCGCATCGACCTCATCCTCCCCGACGACGCGGCCGGCGACGCCGCGCTCGCGCGCGTCCGGGCGCTGCTGCCGGCGGGCGCCGAGGTGCGCCCGGCGTCCGACCAGGCCGGCACGCTGGCGACGATGACCGCCGCCTTCCGCCTCAACCTGACGGCCCTCTCGCGCCTCGCGCTCGTCGTCGGGCTCTTCCTGATCTACAACACGGTCACGTTCGCCGTCGTGCAGCGGCGCCGCGTGCTCGCCACGTACCGCGCGCTCGGCGTGACGCGCGGCGAGACGTTCCGCCTCGTCCTCGCCGAGTCGCTCGCCGTCGGCACCGTCGGGACCGCGCTGGGCCTCGCGCTCGGCGTCTGGCTCGGGACCGGCCTCGTGCGGCTGGTCACGCAGACCGTGACCGACCTCTACTTCGTGGTCCACGTGCGCGAACTGGCGCTGGACCCCGGCAGCCTCGCGCGCGGTGCGCTGCTGGGGCTCGGCGCGAGCGCGCTCGGCGCGATCCTCCCCGGCTGGGAGGCCGCCGCGACGGCCCCGGCGACGGCGCTGCGCCGCTCGACCGGCGAGGACCGCCTCGCGGCCAACGCCGGACGCCTCGCCGCCGGCGGCGGGCTGCTCGCGGCGCTCGGCGGCGCCGTGCTGGCGCTCCCGTGGGGGCTCGCGGCGGCGTTCGTCGGGCTGCTGCTCGTCATCCTCGGCGTCGCGCTGGCCGTGCCGCTCGTCACGCGGGCGTTCGCGCGGATCGCGGCGCCGGTCGCCGGCGCCGTGCTCGGGCCGGTCGGACGCATGGCCGCGCGCGGCATCGAAACGGGACTCAGCCGGACGGCCGTCGCCGTCGCCGCGCTCGCCGTGGCCGTCGCGGCGACCGTCGGGGTGAGCACGATGGTCACGTCGTTCCGGACGACCGTCGAGGAGTGGCTGACGAGCGTGCTCCAGTCGGACGTCTACGTCTCGCCGCCGGCGACGGTCTTCCGGCGCGGCGGCGCCGTGCTGGACTCCGCGCTCGTCGCGCGCCTGTCGGCGCTGCCCGGCGTCGCGCGCACCGATGCCGTGCGCGTCCGCACGCTCGACGCCGAGCAGCCGCCGTTCGACCTCGTCGCCGTGCGGCTCGACGCCACGCGCGCGGGCCTCTACCGCTACCTCGACGGCTCGGCCGAGGCGGCCGTCGCGCGCCGCGACGAGGCCGTGCTCGTCTCCGAGCCGTTCGCGCGGCGGAACGGCGTCTGGGCCGGCGACTCGGTGACGGTCCTGACCGACGCCGGCCGCCGCGCGCTCCCGGTCTCGGCCGTCTACGCCGACTTCGGCAACGACCTCGGCGTGGTGCTGCTGGACGAGGCGCTGCTCGCGCGGTTCGTCGCCGACGACCCCGGTCCGACCGGCCTCGCGCTGACGGCGGCGCCAGGGACGGCGCCCGAGGCGCTCGTCGCCCGCGCCCGCGCCGCCGCCGACGGCGTGCAGACCGTGGACGTCCGCTCCAACCGCGCGCTGCGCGAGGCCAGCCTGGAGGTCTTCGACCGGACGTTCGTCGTGACGCAGGTGCTGCGCCTGCTGGCCGTCGGCGTGGCGTTCGTGGGCGTTCTCTCGGCGCTGATGGCGCTGATGCTGGAGCGCCGCCGCGAGCTGGCGATGCTCCGCGCGCAGGGGATGCTGCCCGGCGAGATGCGCGCGATGGTCGTGGCGCAGACGGCCCTGATGGGGCTGCTCGCCGGCCTCGTCGCGCTCCCGCTGGGGCTCGTGCTCGCCGCCGGGCTCGTCTACGTCGTCAACGTGCGCTCGTTCGGGTGGACGCTCGCGTTCGTCGTGAGCCCGGGCGTGCTCGTCGGGGCGGTGGCGCTGGCCGTCGGCGCGGCGGTCGTCGCCGGCCTCTACCCGGCGTGGGCGATGGCCCGCACGCCGCCCGCCGAGGCGCTGCGCGACGGCTAGCCGGCCGGCGGCGCGTCGGGCATGTGGTAGTAGAAGCGCTCGTGGACGACGCGGCCGCTCTCCCAGCGCTGCACCGCCACCTCGTCCATCATCGTGCGCGTGCCGTCGGCGAACTCGAGGTCGTCGCTCGTCTCGACGAACACGACGCCGGTGCCCGGCGCAGTCTCGTGCACGGCCATCGCCGTCACGCCGCCGCCGTGGACCGCCTTGAGGCTCGCCATGAACTCGCGGATGCGGTTCTTCTGGGTCTCCGCGCCGTGGAACGTCTGGCCGTCACCCTCGACGATCGTCACGTCGGGCGCGTAGTAGGTGTCGACGGCGTCGAGGATCGTCGGGCCGTGGGCGAGGGTCTGGAGGTGGGTGGCGGCGTCGAGGAGGGTCATCGGAGGAGGAGGTGGAACGGGACGCGCCCAGCGTACGTCGGCCCGTCTGTCGGCCCTGCGTCATCCGGTGCAACCTGTGTGTTCTCGTCTCTGGCTCGCCCTCGTCGGCGCGACGCTCCTCGTCACCGGACTCGCCGCGTGCGACGACGCCCCGCGTCCTGTCGGCGGGAGCCTCGCCGTCGCCGAGGCGATGTCCGGCGACACCGTCGGCTACGCCCGCGCCGACCGCGTCCGCGCGTTCGCCTTCCCTGCCGACCACGGCCCCCACCCCGACTTCAAGACCGAGTGGTGGTACGTCACGTCGAGCCTCCGCGCGACGGACGGCAGCGGCCGCGCGTTCGGCGTCCAGCTCACGCTCTTCCGCTCGGCGCTCGCGCCGCCGGCGGCGGACGGCCGCGCCGACATGGCGCGCGCGTCCGACTGGGCGACGCGCCAGCTCTACATGGCGCACGTGGCCGTGGGCGACAGCGCCGCCGGTCGCTTCGCCGACGAGGAGCGCTTCGCGCGCGGCGCGGCCGGCCTCGCCGGCGCCACCGCGAGCCCGCTCCGCGCATGGCTCGGACCCGTCGAGATCGCGCAGGACGGTCCGCCGCGCCCCGACGGTGCCGTCCCGCTGCGCCTCGCCGGCGAGGCCGACGGCGTGCAGGTGCGCCTGCGCGCGCGCCCGGTGCGTCCGCTCGTCCTCCAGGGCGACCGCGGCCTCAGCCCGAAGGGCGCCGGCGCGGGCAACGCGAGCTACTACTACGCCCAGACGCGCATGGCCGCCGAGGGCACGCTGACGCTCGCCGACGGCGAGCGCGTGCCGGTGGCCGGCCTCGCGTGGCTCGACCGCGAGTGGAGCACGAGCGCCCTCTCGGGCGGGCAGACCGGCTGGGACTGGTTCGCGCTCCACCTCGCCGACGGGCGCGACCTGATGGTCTACCAGCTGCGCGGCCCCGATGGACGCGCCGACCCCTTCTCTGCCGCGGCCGTCGTGCGGCCCGACGGCGCGCGCCGCGGCCTCGCCGCCGGCGAGTTCATCCTCACGCCGGGGCGGACGTGGACGAGCCCGCGCGGCGGGCGCTACCCCGTGCGGTGGCGTGTGCAGGTGCCGAGCGAGGGGCTGGACCTCGACGTGCGCGCGATGCTCGACGCGTCGGAGCTCGACGCGACGGTGCGCTACTGGGAGGGCAGCGTGCGCGTCGGCGGCAGCCACGCGGGCACGGGCTTCCTCGAGATGACCGGCTACGCCGACGGCGCGCCGGATCGCTGAGTCCTGAACGCAACGCCGCCCCCGATGCGCAGGCACCGGGGGCGGCGGAGAGCGGGAGCGCAGAGGCTACGCCTCGGCCGCGTCGATGTGGACGTACTTGCGGCCGCCGGTCGAGACCTGGAAGCGGACGCGGCCCGTCGCCTTCGCGAACAGCGTGTCGTCGTTGCCTCGGCCCACGGCCGTGCCGGGGTGGAACTTCGTGCCGCGCTGGCGGACGAGGATCGAGCCCGCCGGGACCAGCGAGCCGCCCGCCGCCTTCACGCCGAGCATCTTGGGGTTCGAGTCGCGGCCGTTCTTCGACGAGCCGACGCCTTTCTTGTGTGCCATCGTTCTGGGACGCCTCAGGGCGCCGGCGGGTGCTAGTTGGCGGTGATGTCGCCGATCTTGATCTGCGTGTACGGCTGGCGGTGGCCGTTCTTGACGCGGTAGCCCTTGCGGCGCTTCTTCTTGAAGACGATCACCTTGTCGCCCTTGACGTGCCCGAGCACCTCGGCGGCGACGGACGCGCCCGAGACCGTCGGCGCGCCGACGGTGACGCCGGCGTCGCCGGAGAGGAGCAGGACGCGGTCCAGCGTGAGCGTGTCGCCCACCTCGCCGCTCTGGCGGGGGACGTAGAGGCGGGCGCCGGGGGCGGCCTTGAACTGCTTGCCGCCGATCTCGACGATTGCGTACATGGGGGTGCGGTCTTGGGGCCCTCCGCGCGGGCGATCCGGCGGCGTGCCGGCGGGCCTGCGGAGGGGCGCGAAACGTGCGGCGCGGGCGCCGAAGCCGGGAAAGCTACGGGCAGCCGCCCCGCCGGACCCACCGCGAGGTCTTCAAGAAGCGGGGAATGCAGACGGCAGAGGGTAGACGAGTGCAGATTGCGACGGCCGGTGACGCCGCTCACCCCACCCACACGCTCACCCCGCCCACACGCGCCCGCGCTCCCATGCCCAAGATCCTCTGCATCGGCCGCAACTACGCCGACCACGCCCGCGAGATGGGCGCCGATGTGCCCGCCGAGCCGCTCGTCTTCCTCAAGCCGGCGACCGCGCTCGTCGGCTCCGGCGGCGAGGTCGTGCTCCCGCGCCAGTCGGCCGACGTCCACCACGAGCTGGAGCTCGTCGCCGTCGTCGGGCGCGGCGGGCGCCACATCGCCGAGGCCGACGCACTCGCGCACGTGAGCGGCTACGCGCTGGGGCTCGACCTCACGGCGCGCGACCTCCAGGCCGCCGCCAAGGCCGCGCGCGCGCCGTGGACCATCGCCAAGGGCTTCGACACCTTCGCACCGCTCGGCGACGTGCTGCCGGCCGACGCGCTGGGCGACCCGCAGGCCGTCGAGATCGCGCTCATGATCAACGGCGAGACGCGCCAGCGCGGGACGACCGGCGACATGCTGTTCCCGGTCGCGCGCCTCATCGCCTTCCTCTCGTCGGTCTTCACGCTGGAGCCGGGCGACCTCGTCTACACCGGCACGCCCGAGGGCGTGGGGCCGGTGGCGTCCGGCGATGTGCTCACGGCCACCGGACGCAGCCTCGCCACCGGCGCCGAGCTCCCCGCGCTCACGGTGACGGCGCGCGCCGAGTAGGGCACGACACCGCTGCCGTCGGCGTTCGGCCGGAGGTCCACCCGCCTGCCCGTGCGCGCTCTCCTCGCCGGTGTCTTCCTCCTCGCCGCCGGCGCACACGCCCAGACGCCCGTCGAGCTGACGGTCGTGGACGCCGAGACCGGCGACGCGCTCCCCGGCGCCACGGCCCAGAGCCGCCGCGCGCCCGCCGTCGGCGCCGCGGCCGACCGCGACGGTCGCCTCCGCCTCACGCTGCCGGTGGTGCCGGACACCCTGGTCGTCCGCTTCCTCGGTTACGCGCCGGCGCAGGTCGTCGTCACCGGCCCCGACGCGCGGCGCGTGCGGCTGTCGCAGGACGCGCGGGCGCTCGGCGAGGTGGTCGTCACCACCGAGCCGCTCGGCGAGCGCATCTGGCGGCGCGTGCTGGCCCGCCGGCAGGCGCTCGCGCGGCGCCTCGGGCGCTACGGCGCCGAGGCCTACAGCCGCCTGCTGCTGCTGCGCGACGGGCCGCTCGACCCGGCGCCCGTGCCGGTGAGCCTCGCCGAGACGGTCTCCAACGTGAGCTGGACGCTCGCCGGCGGCGCGCGCGAGGAGGTCGTCGCCCGGCGGCGCGTGCCGGAGCGCCCCTTCCGCTACGCGCCCGTGCTGCCGGTGGCCGACCTCTACTTCGAGGACGCGCTCGCGCTCGACGGCGGGACGGTCCGCTCGCCGACGGCGCCCGACGCGCTCGCCCACTACGCCTTCCGCCTCGGCGAGACCGTCGAGGCCGACGGCCGCCGCTACCTCGACCTCGCGGTCGTCCCGCGCCGGCGCGGCCTCCTCGCCGGGCGCATCCGCATCGTGGACTCGCTCTTCGTCGTCGCCGAGGCCGACCTCCGCCTCGACGGCCCGCCGACCGACGGCGCCGTGCAGGACCTCGACGCCGGCTACCGCTGGACGTTCGCGCCCGTCTGGGCCGACGCCGCGCTGCGCGACTCGGTCTGGCTCCCGCAGGCGTTCACGCGCGACGGCGAGGTGACGGTCGGCGTGCCGGGGCGGAGCGTCCCGACCGTCCGCTTCCGCCAGACGTCGCGCCTGACGCTCGTCGTGCCGCGCGGCGACGTGCCGGCCGAGACCGGCGGGCGGCGCTACCGGAGCCCCGGCGGCGTCTACACCGGCGCCGGGCCGTTCCGCGCCGGACGCGCGGCGCTGCCGCTCTCGCCGCCGGAGACCGTCGCCGACACCACGCGGCGCCTGCGCTCGGCGTCGTGGGCGAGCCTGCTGCCCGCGCAGACCGGCCTCCAGCTCACGTTCGGCCTGCCGGGCGTCTCGCGCGCCCTCGGCCTCGACCTCGACGGGTCCGACGATCCGTGACGCGCGGCGCGGGTTTGGTGCCAGAGTTGCAGGAGGGCGCGAGGTTGCGCACGCCGCGCCTCCTCTGACACACGCTCCTGAGACACCCCGTGCCTCCCCCGCTTCGTCGCCTCCTGACGCCGCTTTCGCTGCTGAGACAGGCCGTGTCTCGCCGTGTCTCGCGTGAGACAGTCGGGTTGCTGGTCCTCGGACTCGCCGTCGCGACGCTCCTGGTGGCGGTCGAGGCGTGCCGCCCGGAGCCCGCGCCGCCGCCGCCGCCGCTCCCCGTGCCGACGCCGGTGGCCTTCGACGGACCGCTCGACGAACTCAAGGTGGACGTCTGGTCGGCCCCCGACGGGCTGCCCCAGAACACCATCACGGCGCTGGCCCAGACGCCCGACGGCTACCTCTGGATCGGCTCGCAGGAGGGCGTCGCGCGCTTCAATGGCGCCACCTTCCTGACCTTCGACCAGGGCACCGACGCCGCGTTCCAGCCCAGCGAGAGCATCGAGCGCCTCACGCCGGCGCCCGACGGCGCGCTCCTCGTCGCGACGCTCGGCGGCCTCGCGCGCATCGAGGGCGACCGCGCCGAGCGCCTCCACGCCGGCGCCTTCGGCGCGGCGAACGTCCAGGAGGTGGTCGTCGGCGCCGACAGCGCGCTCTGGGTGGCGACCACCGAGGGCCTCTTCCGGTGCGCCGACGCCTGCGCCCGCGTCGCTGGCGGGCGCGTGCAGGCCCTCGCGCGCACGCCCGACGGGACGATCTGGGCCGGCGTGGGCGCCGACCTCCTCCGCATCGGCGGCGGACGCACGGCCCGCCTGCCCATGGGCGCCGACGTGCTCGTCGTCGAGCCGGCGCGCGACGGCGGCGTGTGGGTCGCCGGCGCCGAAGGCGTCCGCCACGTCCGCCCCGACACCGTCCTCGAAGCGGTGCCGGGCGTCCCGGCGGAGCCCGTCTTCGCGCTCGCCGAGGACGTCGCGGGCGCGCTCTGGCTGGGCACGGCCGACGGCATCGTGCGCGTCGCGCAGGGGCGCGCCGAGCGCCTCGGCGCCGACCGCGGCCTCGTCGGGCGCGTCGGCGCCCTGCTCTTCGACCGCGAGGGCACCCTCTGGGCCGGCACGAGCGGCGGCGGCCTCGTGCGCCTCCACGAGGCGGCGTTCGCGATGCGCGTCCCGACCGGCAGCGCGGTCGTGCTGACGGTCCACGAGGACCCGGGCGGGCGCCTCTGGGCGGGCACCGACGACGGCGTGCTCCACCGTGCCGATGGCGACGCGCTGGCCCCGGCGCACCGCTTCGCGCACCCCGTCTCGGCCGTGGCGGGGCAGGGCGGGGCGCTGTGGGTCGGGACCCTCGGCGGCGGCCTGCACGTGCGGCGCGGCGGCGAGTGGAGCGCCGTCGGCGGGCTGCCGTCGCCGGTCGTGACGGCGCTCCACGTCGGCTCGTCGGGCACGCTCTGGGCGGGGACCGACGCCGGGGTCGTGCGTCTCGGCCCGACGCCGGAGGTCCTCGACACGCGCGCGGGGCTGCCGTCGAACGTGGTGACGGCCGTGCTCGAAGCCGCCGACGGCGCGCTCTGGGTGGGGACCTACGACGCCGGGCTGGCCGTCCGCCGCGACGGCCGCTGGGCGACGCTCGGCGCCGACGTGCTGGGCACGTCGGTCGTGGCCGCGCTCTACGAGGACGCCGATCGGACGCTGTGGGTGGGCACGTTCGGCGGCGGGCTGGTCCGCTTCCCGTCCGGCGACACCGCGCGGGCCGCGCGCCTGACGCCGCGCCATGGGCTGCACGACGACAAGGTCTACCAGATCCTGGAGGACGGCGCCGGCGGACTCTGGATGGGCTCCAACAACGGCATCTCGCGCGTGCCGCGCGCCGAGCTGGCGGCCGTCGCCGAGGGGCGCCAGCCGCGCGTCGAGGCGCTCGTCTACGACGAGGACGACGGCCTCGCCACGCGCGAGATCAACGGCGGCACGCAGCCCGCCGGCTGGGCGTCGGCCGACGGGCGCCTCTGGTTCCCGACGCCGTCGGGCCTGGCGGTGGTGCACCCGGCGGCGCTCCGCGCGGCCCGGCCGGCGCCGCCGGTGGTCGTCGAGGCGATGCGCGCCGACGGCGCGCGCGTCCCGCTCGGCGCGTCGCTCGCGCCGGGCACCGAGCGCGTCGAATTCGACTTCGCGGCGCTCGCGCTGACCGACCCGACGGCCGTCCGCTACCGCTACCGCCTCGACGGCTACGAGACCGTCTGGACGGCCCCCGAGACCGGCCGCACGGCGACCTACACGCACCTCGACCCCGGGCGCTACACGTTCCGCGTGATCGCGCGCAACGAGGACGGCGTCTGGAACGAGTCCGGCGCCGCGGTCACGTTCACGCTCCGGGCGCACCTGTGGCAGACGCCGTGGTTCTGGCTCGTCGTCGGCCTCGCGCTCGCCGGCGCGGCGGTGGCCGCCTACCGGTGGCGCGTCCGCTCGCTGACCGAGCAGCGCCGCCGGCTGGAGCGCGATGTGGCCGACCGCACGCGCGACCTCCGCCAGGCGCTCGGCGAGAAGGAGGTGCTGCTGCGCGAGGTCCACCACCGTGTCAAGAACAACCTCCAGATCGTCGCCAGCCTGCTCGCGCTCCAGTCGCGCAAGACGACCGACGCCGCCGCGCGCGACCTGCTGGCCGACGCGCGATCGCGCGTCGTCTCGATGGCGGGCGTCCACGAGCGCCTCTACCGGGCCGACGCGCTCGCGAGCGTGGACGGCGCGGCGTACGTCCGCGCCGTCGTCGAGGAGCAGTTCGCGCTCTTCAACGTGTCGGACCGCATCACGCTCGTCGTCGACGCCGACGACGCGCCGATCACGCCCGACCAGGCGGTGCCGCTCGGGCTCGTCGCCAACGAGCTCGTCTCGAACGCCCTCAAGCACGCCTTCCCCACCGGCGAGGGGCGCCTCACGGTGAGCCTCCGCCGCGCGGGCGACCGCCTGCGCTTCGCCGTGGAGGACGACGGGCCGGGCCTCCCGCCGGGCGGGCCGTCGTCGGCGGGCTCGCTCGGGATGCTGCTCGTGCGCTCGTTCGCCGACCGCCTCGGCGGCACGCTCACCGTCGGGCCCGCCGTCGGCGCGCCCTCCGGCGCCCGCTTCGACGTCGACTTCCCCGTCACCGCCCTCACCCTTGCCGAGGCCGTCCCGGCCTGACCCATGCCGCTCTCCGTCCTCGTCGTCGAAGACGAACCCATCGTCGCGCTCGAGCTCCAGTCCTACCTCGACGGGATGGGCTACGCCTGCGCCGGCCACGTGACCAGCGGCGAGGCCGCCGTCGAGGCCGCCGCGCGCCTCCGGCCCGACCTCGTGCTGATGGACGTCACGCTCGACGGGCCGATGGACGGCATCGAGGCCGCCGAGGCCATCCGCGCCGCGCGCGACGTGCCGGTCGTCTTCCTGACGGCCTTCGGCGACCCCGCGACCGTCGCCCGCGCGAAGGCCGCCGCGCCGTTCGGCTACCTCCTCAAGCCGTTCGAGGAGCGCGACCTGCGCGCCGCGCTGGAGGTCGCCGCCGGGCGCCGTGCGGCCGAGGACACGCTCCGCGAGCGCGGCGACGACCTCCAGCAGATCCTCGACGGCCTCGACCTCGGGACCGCCCTCACCGACGCCGACGGGCGGCTCGTCTTCCTGAGCCGCGCCGCGCGCCGCCTCTTCGGCGCCGCCGCCGACGGCGCGCTCGGGCGCCCGTGGCACGAGGCGCTGCCGTTCCCGCCGTCGGTGCTCGCGTCGCTGCGCGAGCAGGCCGCAGCGCCGCCCGACGCCCGCGAGCGCATCCCCGTCGAGGCCGACGGCGGGCGCCTCCGCGCCGGCGTCGAGGTGCGCGACGACCCGCGCGGCGACGGCCGCCTGCTCTTCGTCGTCTACGACCTGACCGAGGTCGAGGCGCTCCGGCGTCAGCTCCGCGAGGCCGAGCGCTTCGAGCAGCTCGTCGGCCACAGCGCGCCGATGCAGGCCGTCTTCCGCCAGATCGAGGCCGTCGCGCGCGTGGACACCACGGTGCTCATCGAGGGCGAGACCGGCACCGGCAAGGAGCTCGTCGCGGCGGCCGTCCACGCGCGCTCGTCGCGCGCGCGCCGCGCCTTCGTGGCCGTCAACTGCGCCGCGCTCACCGAGACGCTCGCCGCGAGCCAGCTCTTCGGCCACAAGCGCGGCTCGTTCACCGGCGCCGTGCAGGACTCCGTCGGCTTCTTCGGCGCCGCCGACGGCGGGACGCTCTTCCTCGACGAGATCGGCGACGTGCCGCTCGACGTGCAGGTGACGCTCCTGCGCGTGCTCGAAACGCGCACCGTGACGCGCGTCGGCGAGACGACGCCGCGCGCCGTGGACGTCCGCATCGTGGCCGCCAGCCACCGGAACCTGCCGAAGATGGTGGAGGAGGGGCGCTTCCGGGCCGACCTGCTCTACCGCATCCGCGTCGCCCGCGTGGAGCTGCCGCCGCTGCGCGAGCGCGGCGGCGACCTCGCGATCCTCGTCCAGCACTTCCTCGCCGACGCCCGCGCCCGCATGGGCATCGCCGTCACCGACATCAGCCGCGACGCGATGCGCGCGCTGATCGAGCACGACTGGCCGGGCAACGTGCGCGAGCTCAAGAACGCCGTCGAGTACGGCGTCATCCGCGCCGAGGGGACGGTGCTGCAGCTGGCCGACCTGCCGCCGGAGGTTCGCGCCGCCGTCGAGCCCGCCGTCCCGGCCGTCGCGGCGGCCGGCTCGGAGCGCGAGCGCGTGCTCGCGGCGCTGGCCCACACCGGCGACAACCGCAAGGAGGCCGCCGCGCTGCTCGGCGTCAGCCGCGCCACCTTCTACCGCCGCCTCGCCGAGTTCGGGATCGAATGAACGGACGGCGCCCCCGACGGCCGAAACCCTCGGGGGCGCCACGAACGCCGGCGTGGCGCCTCGCTACAGCGCGGCGCACTGGTCCTCCTTGTCGCCGGCCGTGTTGCCGCCGCCGGTCGGCGCCGGCTGGTTGCCCTGGCACTGGAGGTTCTGCGCGACGCGGTTGCCGGTGATGCTCAGGCCGCCGGTGTTCTGGTTGGCCTGCAGGTTGCCGCGCACGCGGTTGCGGTCGAGCGTGAACGCGCGCGTGTTCTGCTCCACCTGAAGGTCGCCGTCGATGCCGACGTCCTGTACGAGGCCACCGCCGCCCTGCGAGAGCTGCACGTTGCCGCCGACGCTGCCGCCGGCGACGCGGACGTCGGCCGACGCGTCGGCCTGGACGTTGCCGCCGACGCGGGCGCCGCTCGCCACGAGCCGCGCGCCCCGCCCGACCTGGACGTTGCCCTGGACGCGCGTGCCGGCGAGCGTGCACCTCGCGCCGTCGGGCACGACGATCTCCTCGACGGTGATCGCGCCGACGGTGCCCCGGCAGCGGTCACCGTCGAGCGGCGGCCCGCCGCCCGTCGGCGGTGGCGTGCCGGTGGACGGGCCGCCGTCCGGCGGCGGGGCCGTGGGAGGAGCGGTGGAAGAGGCCGTCGCGGAGGCGTCCGGAGAGACGGCGTCGCACGCGGCGAGGCCGGTCAGGACGGCGAGCGCGGCGGCGAGGGAGAGGAGGCGGGACATGAGAGGATGGGGAAGACGGAGACGGATCGGAGCGCCCGTGCGGGCTGCCTCCCCGGAATCCAAGCGGTGTGCCATCGCGGAACCGGCGAACCCGGCCCGGAATCGCAGGTTCGGCGCGCGCGGCGGCGGTCGCGAGACACGCCCGCCGTGTCGGCGGTGTCTCGCGTGAGGCACAGCGGCGGGCGCGGGTGCGAACTACCGTCGCGGCTGGTACGTTGGTGCGCGACTCCCCGGAACTCCGTCCGCCCGATGCGTTTCGCTGCTCTCGCCGCCCTCCTCGCCCTCGCGGCGCCCGCCCTCGCCCAGCCCGAGGCGCGCTCGATGTACAACCAGGACCAGCTCGCGCGGCTGTTCTACGCCGAGCGCGACAGCCTGGAACAGCTCCCCGAGGTCACCTACTCGTACTACGTCCTCGACCACGAGTGGGGCGTCTCGCCGCCGGCGCGCGCGCGCCTCTACGAGACCGTCGGCGAGGGCGACGCGGCGCGCGGCCGGATGCGCCTCGCCGTGCCGGCCTTCCTCAACGGCATCGCGCCCAAGGACTCGCTCGGCAACCTCGACGTGATGATCGGCGACACGCTGATCCTGCCCAGCCACTACGACCTCGACTTCCGCGCCTACAGCCCCTTCCCGCGCGTCTACGAGGGCGCGCGCGGCTTCGACAAGCTGTTCGTGATCCACAAGGGCGTGCAGGCGTGGGCGGCCTACGAGCACGGCCGCCTCCACCGCTGGGGCCTCGTCTCGACCGGCGCCGACGGCTCGGAGACGCCCAACGGACGCTTCAACTTCAACTGGCGCGAGCTGCACCGCGTGAGCACGCTCAGCCCGCCCGGACAGAGCTGGGACATGCGCTGGGTGTTCAACTTCCACGACCGGCGCGGCATCCACGTCCACCAGTACTACGCGCTCCCGACGACCGGCGCGGCGAGCCACGGTTGCGTCCGCCTCATGACCGCCGACGCGCAGTGGATCTACGACTGGGCCGACGGCTGGGTGACCTCCAACGGCACCGCCGACCGCGGCCTCGCCAGCCGGGGGCGCATCCTCCGCCAGGGCACGACGGTCCTCGTCCTCGGCGAGCAGCCCGAGGGCGCGCCGCAGCGCTTCCGCGACGTCGACGGCGTGCCGCAGCTCGTCACGGTGGACCTCCCGGCGGACGTCTACAGCGTCCCGCCCGGCACCGAGCAGCAGGTCCAGTTCGACCGCGCGCGCGCGCGCGCCGCGCGCCGCACGTCGTCCTGACCGTCGGCCGATGAAACGACGTCGCCCCCGGACGCCGAGGCATCCGGGGGCGACGTGCGTTCGGGCGGGACGCGCTTAGAGGCTCGCGCACTGGTCCTCCTTGTCGCCGGCCGTGTTGCCGCCGCCGGTCGGCGCCGGCTGGTTCGCCTGGCACTGGAGGTTCTCGGAGACGCGGTTGCTCGTGATGCTCAGGCCGCCGGTGTTCTGGTTGGCCTGCAGGTTGCCGCGGACGCGGTTGCGGTCGAGCGTGAACGCGCGCGTGTTCTGCTCCACCTGCAGGTCGCCGTCGATGGTCACGCGGCGGACCGAGCCCGCGCGACCCTGGCCGAGCTGGACGTCGCCGCCGACGCTGCCGCCGGTGAGCTTGACCGAGCGGGCGCCCTCGGCCTGGACGTTGCCGCCGACGCTGGCGCTGGCCGTGATCAGGCGGCCGTTGGTGAGCACCTGCACGTTGCCCTGGACGATCGTGCCCTCCAGCCGGCAGAGCGCGCCCGACGGGACGATCACGTTCTCGACCGTGATGGCGCCGAGCGTGGTGGTGCACTCGTCGCCGACGAGCGAGGCCGGGGCGGACGTGGCGTCGGCCATCGGCGCGGCGGCGAGGTCGTCGCCGAAGTCGTCGGGCGAGGTGGCGTCGCAGGCGGTGAGCGTGACGACGGCGGCGAGGGCGAGGAAGAAGCGGGACATGGGAAGAGAGGAAGGGGTGGGGAAGGAGCCCGGGGGGACCGAGCAGCGCCGTGAGGCACTGTCCCTCCATTTTCAAGCGCCGTGCCAACGCTCGAACCGCCTCGAAATCGCTGGAATCGCCGTTTTGGGGCGGGCGTGAGACGCGCCGAGACACGTCGGCGCGTGTCACCGGCGTCTCGCGCGAGACACGCGCGGCGTCGCCGGCAGACCCGCCACCAACCGGCTACTCGGGCCGGTAGACCGCGAACTCGTCGCGCCGCGCGTGCAGGCTCAGCGCGATGCCCAGCATCGCCGAGTTGGCCAGCAGCGCCGAGCCGCCGTACGAGATGAACGGCAGCGGGATGCCGATCACCGGCATCAGCCCGATCGTCATCCCGACGTTGATCAGGATGTGGACGAAGAAGATGCCCGTCATGCCGGCGGCGAAGAGGCGCGGAAGCGCGAACCCCGCCTGCACGCCGAGGCCCGCCAGCCGGACCAGCAGCGTCCCGAAGATCAGCAGCACGGCCATGGTGCCGAGGAAGCCGAACTCCTCGCCGATGATCGTGAAGACGAAGTCCGTGCTCTGCTCGGGGATGAACGCGAGCTGCGTCTGGGTCCCCTCCGTGAAGCCCTTGCCGAAGAGTCCGCCCGAGCCGATCGCGGCCTTGGACTGGATCACGTGGAAGCCCGCCGTCAGGCGGTAGGCTTCGGGGTTGTCGAACGCCACGAGGCGCGCGATCTGGTGGGGCTGGAGGATGCGGAAGAGCCCGACCCACGCCGCGATCGCGATGCCGCCCACGCCGAAGGCCATCAGGCCGGCCATCGCGCGGCTCTGGGTCCACGCCCACATGCCGACCGCCGCCGCGATCACGAAGAGCGCCGCCAGCGCCGGGTTGACGATCACGAGGTAGACCGCGACCGCGCTCGCGCCGACGAGTGCCATCCACGGCAGGGGCACGGCGCCGCTCCAGAACAGCATCACCGGGATCAGCGACAGGTAGACGAGCGCCGTGCCGGTGTCGTTGGCCGCCAGCAGCAGACCCACCGGGATCAGCACCACGAGCCCGACCAGCAGCAGGTGCGGCAGGCTGCCGCGCCGCGCTTCCTTGCCCGAGAGGAGCACCGTCGCGGCCAGCACCGTCCCCACCTTGCCGATCTCGCCGGGCTGCAGGCCCCACACCCACGCCTTGGCGCCGTTGACCTCGCGGCCGAACAGGATGGCCGCCACGAGCAGCCCGATGCAGATGGCGTAGATCACCGGCCACATCCGCACGATCAGGCGCGCCGGCAGCAGCAGCAGGATCGCGATCCCGACGGCCGACAGCCCGAACCACCGCAACTGGCGGTCGAAGTTCTGCTGGACGGTCTCCAGCAGGAACTCGCGCGCCGGCCCGTGGGTGGCGCTGTAGATCGCCGTCAGGCCGATCGACACCAGCGCCGCCCACAGCAGCAGCGAGAACCAGTCGAGGTTGCGATACCAGGGACGCATGGGCGAGCCAGTAGGCAGTGGCCAGTGCGCCGCCTGTCGGCGGTGGCCAGTGGCAGATAAGGCGAAGAGGAGAAACCGTCACTGGCGGGAGCCTGCCACTGGCCCCTTCCCACTGGCCACTGGCGCGCCCCTCGCTCTTAGTCGATCCGGCCCGACGAGCGCTGGCTGCGGACGTACGGGATGAGGTGCTCGCGGAAGACGCGCCCGCGCAGGTACTGCTCGATCATCAGGCTGGCGATGGGCGCGGCCGTCGACGAGCCGAAGCCGGCGTTCTCGACGATCACGCCGACGGCGACCTGCGGGTTGTCGGCCGGTGCGTAGGCGATGAACACCGCGTGGTCGCGCCCGCGCGGGTTCTCGGCCGTGCCCGTCTTGCCGGCGAGCGTGATCTCGGGCCACTCGCGCCCGACGGCGGGGATCTGCGCGCGGCGCGCGGTGCCGTCGGTGACCACCGCCTCCATGCCCTCGCGCACGATCTGGAAGTTGCGCGCCGAGATCGGGATGCGGCGCGGGCGGCGGCGCACGGGCTCGCGGCTGACGCCGGTCGCGGGGTCGGTCTGGCGCATCACCACGTGCGGCGTGACGAGCAGGCCGCCGTTGGCGATCGCGGCCGTCATGCGCGCGAGTTGGAGCGGCGTCGTGCCCATGTTGCCCTGCCCGATGCCGAGGTTGACCGTGTAGCCCGGCCCCCAGCCGGCCGGGAACGCGCGGTCGTAGTACGACGAGTCCGGGATCAGCGCCGGGCTCTGGTCCGGCACGTCGACCGGCGCGAGCTGGCCGAAGCCGAAGCGGTGCGCCCACTCGCCCCACGTGTCGAGGTCCATCCGGATGCCGCGCGGGTGGCGCTCGTTGACGAACGTGTCGTTCATCAGGCGGAAGAAGAACGTGTTGCACGACACCTGGATCGCCCGCCGCACGCTGATGTTGCCGTGCGCGCCGCCGTGGCAGCGGTAGAGGCGCCCGAGGCGGTAGCCGCCGCCGCAGTAGAGCGTCGTGTTCTCGTCGATCATGCCCATCTCCAGCGCGATGGCCGCCATGAAGGGCTTCCACGTGGAGCCCGGCGGCTGGCTGGACTGCGTCGCCCGGTTGAAGAGCGGACGCGTCGGGTTGCGGTAGAGGTAGTCCACCTCGGCCTGCGTGAAGCCGTCGCGGTAGATGTCGAGGCTGAAGTCCGGCGCCGAGACCATGCTGATGATGCCGCCGGTGCGGACGTCCATCATCACCGCGCCGCCCCACTTGTCCACGAACAGGCTCTCGGCGAGCGACTGCACGCGGCTGTCGATGGCGAGCGTGAGGGCCTGCCCCGAGAGCGGCGCGACGTCCTGCTGCCCGCCCTCGTAGGCCTGCACCTCCATGCCGTGGACGTTCACGAGCACCATCTCGCGCCCGACGCGCCCGCGCAGCACGCCCTCGTAGGTGGACTCGATGCCGGTCTTGCCGACGCGGTCGCCGAGGTTGTAGCCCTGCTCGCGCATCACGGCCAGTTCGTCGTCGTCGATCTCGTTGACGTTGCCGAGCGCGTGCGCGAGGCGCGCCTCGCCGTGGTAGCGGCGCTGCTGGCTCTCCGAGAAGCCGATCCCGCGCAGGCGGTACTGGTTCTCCTGCAGCCGGGCGAACGCCCAGAACGGGACGTTCTCCATCAGGACGGCCTCCTGGTAGCGGCTGCGGGCGCGGATCTCGGCGTAGCGCGATTCGAGCGCGGCCAGCGGCTGGCCGGCGAGTTCGGCGACCAGCGGCAGGTCGGCGTCGTCGAAGTAGCGCGGCGCGACGGTCACCGAGAGCGTCGTCTCGTTGTCCACCAGCAGCACGCCGTTGCGGTCGTAGATGTAGCCGCGCGCCGGGAGGATGCGCTTGGTCACGATCGCGTTGCCCTCGGCCTCGGTGAGGTAGGCGGCGCGGTCGAGCAGCTGCATCTGGGCCAGCCGCACGCCGAGGAAGGCCACGAGGCCGACGACGAAGAAGCTGAAGAGCCGGAAGCGGAGGCGCGCGTCGTCGCGGGCGGTGGCGGCGAGCATCGGGCAGGCGGGGGGAGGAGCGGGGCGTCCGGGCGGGAACGCCGCACGGGCAAAAGGCCGTGCCTTGCCGTGCCGAAGGGTACGAACGCCGGGCGCGTGGCGTACATCCTGCCGATCCGCGCGCCTGCCGAACCCCGGTGGCGCTTTCGGGTTAGCCTTCTCCGCCCCCGCTCCGCTCCGATGGCCCTCCTTCGCCTGGCCTCGCCGGCCGTCCGGTCCGCCCTTCTGCTCCTCGCCGTGGTGCTCGCCGCCGCGCCGGCGCACGCCCAGTACTTCGGGCGCAACAAGGTCCGCTACGACGACTTCCGCTTCCGCATCCTCGAGACCGAGCACTTCGACCTCTACTACTACGACGGGATGGAGCAGGCCGCGCGCGACGTCGGGCGCATGGCCGAGCGTTGGTACGACCGCCTCTCGGGCGTCCTCGGCCACGAGTTCGACGAGCGCAAGACGATCATCCTCTACGCCGACGACGCGGACTTCCGCCAGACCAACATCGCGGACATCGGCGAGGGCACGCAGGGCGTCACCGAGGGGCTCCGCCAGCGCGTCGTCCTCCCGATGGCGAGCACCTACGCCGAGACGGACCACGTGCTGGGCCACGAGCTCGTCCACCAGTTCCAGTACGACATCGCGCGGCGCAGCGAGCGCTTCAACCAGTTCATCCGCCTCCCGCTCTTCCTCATCGAGGGCATGGCCGAGTACTTCTCGGTCGGCCGCGAGGACGCCCTCACCGCGATGTGGATGCGCGACGCCGTCCTGCGCGACGACGTGCCGAGCCTGACCGACCTCCAGCGCTCGGCGCGCTACAACGAGTACCGCTACGGACAGCCCTTCTGGGCCTTCCTCGCCGGCACCTACGGCGACGAGGCCGGCGTCCGCTTCTTCCGGACCGCGCTCGAGATGCCGCTGGACTCGGCGCTCGTCGCCGTCACCGGCCTCGCGCCCGACGCCTTCTCGGAGCGCTGGGCCGCGGCCCTCCGCACCCAGCTCGCGCCCGCCGCCGAGGGCCGCGAGGTCCCGCAGGCGCCGCGCACGCCCGACGAGCTCCGCCGCATCGCCGAGGAGCGCGAGAGCCGCGAGGCCGCCCGCACCGAGGGCCGCCGCCCGCGTCCGCCGCGGTTCCTCGCCTACCCGGACTCGCTCGCCACGCACGACGCCACGCGCCTGCTCGCGCGCGAGCGCGACACCGGCACCATCAACCTCGCGCCGCAGCTCTCGCCCGACGGCCGCGCCGTCGCCTACTTCTCGGAGCGCAACCTCTTCGGGCTCGACCTCTTCCTCGCCGACGCCGTCACCGGCGAGGTGCTCGCCACCCTCCAGTCCGTCGGCACCGACCCGCACCTCGACGCGCTCCGCTTCATCGAGTCCGCCGGCTCGTGGAGCCCCGACGGCCAGCAGTTCGCCTTCGTCGTCTTCTCGGGCGGCGACAACGAGATCGCGGTCCTCGACGTGGACCGCCGGCGCACGGCCCGCCGCCTCGCCGTCGAGGGCGTCGGCGCGATCAAGGACCCCTCGTGGAGCCCCGACGGCGGGCGCATCGCCTTCTCGGGCGTGCGCGGCGGCATCACGGACCTCTACGTGATCGACGTCGCCTCCGGCGAGGTGACGCAGCTCACCAACGACCGCTTCTCGGACCTCCAGCCCGTCTGGCGCCCCGACGGCGGCGCGATCGCGTTCGTCACCGACCGCGGGCCGGGGACCGACTTCGACCGCCTCGTCTTCTCGGAGCCGCGCCTCGCGGTGATGGACCTCGCGACGCGCACCATCGAGCCGCTGAGCCTCTTCACCGGCGCCAAGCACATCAACCCGGCGTGGAGCCCCGACGGCCGCAGCCTCTACTTCATCTCCGACCGCGGCGGCATCAACGACGTCTACCGCCGCGACATGACCACCGGCGCGCTCTACCGCGTGACGAACCTCGCGACGGGCGTCGCCGGCATCGCGGCGCTCTCGCCGGCGCTCTCGGTGGCCTCCGGCACCGGCTCGCTCGCCTACTCGGTCTTCGAGGGCCAGCGCTACAGCGTCTACCGCACCGACGCGGCCGACGCCGTCGGCGAGCCCGTGGACGCCGGCGCGGCCGCGCGCGCCGACGTGCTGCCGCCCGCCGAGGCGACGGCCTCCAGCCGCGTGTCCGCCTACCTCGCCGACGCGCGCAGCGGCCTCCCGCCGGCCGACACGACGTTCGCCTCGCGCGACCTCCGCCGCCGCCTCCGCCTCGACTACGTGTCCCAGCCGCAGATCGGCGGCGGCTACGACCCCTACCAGCCGGGCGGCGTCGGCGTCGCCGGCGGCGTCTCGTTCCTGTTCTCGGACCAGCTCTCGGACCAGGTCCTCGGCGTGACCGTGCAGGCCAACGGCTCCATCCAGGACATCGGCGCGCAGGCGCTCTACCTCAACCGCACGCGCCGCCTCTTCTACGGCGCACAAGTGGGCCACGTGCCCTACCTCCAGGGCTTCATCGCGTGCTCGCCCGGCAGCGTGGGCGTCTGCGGCGACGCCGCCGACGAGTACGTCACGCGCTACTACTACCGGACGTTCGTCACGCAGGGCGCCGGCCTCGTGGCGTACCCCTTCAACCAGAACCAGCGCGTCGAGCTCCAGGGCGGCTACACGCGCTACGGCTTCGACCTCGAGTACGACCGCGCGGTGCGCGACCCCGACTCCGGCGCGCTCTTCTACGACGGCCGCGCCAACGTGCCGGGCTTCGAGCAGGACGCGATGCACCTCGCGCAGGCCGGCACGGCGTTCGTCGGCGACCACTCGGTCTTCGGCTTCACGTCGCCCATCGACGGGATGCGCTACCGCTTCGGCGCCGAGGGCACGCTCGGGACGCTCACCTTCGGCGCCGTCACCGCCGACGCGCGGTTCTACGAGCTCGTGCGGCCGTCCTTCCTGCCGCGCCGCGTCCCGCTGACGTTCGCCGCGCGCGCGTTCCACTACGGCCGCTACGGCGGCGACGCCTCCGACGGCCGCCTCTACCCGCTCTACCTCGGCTACGGACAGTTCGTGCGCGGCTACTCGTTCAACTCGTTCGAGAGCAACGCCGAGTTCGACGCCTTCGCCGACCGCCTCTACGGCAGCCGCCTCGCGCTGGCGACGGCCGAGATGCGCCTGCCACTGCTGGGCGTCTCGCAGCTGGGCCTGCTCACGTTCCCGTTCTTGCCCACCGAACTGGTGGTCTTCGCCGATGGCGGCATCGCGTGGGGGCCGGTGGACCAGCGGACGTCGATCGACCTCGAGACCGGCGAGACGACCACCGTGCCGGTCGGCCGCACGCTCGGCGAGCAGAAGCCGGTCTTCTCGGCGGGCGTCTCAGCGCGCGTCAACGTCCTCGGCGCGCTCATCGTCGAGCCCTACGTCGCGTTCCCGTTCTCGCGCTACGACGACGTCGCCGGCCTCTCGCGCGGGCGCGCCATCTTCGGCTTCAACCTGACGCCGGGCTGGTGAGAGAAGCGTGCAGGCGGGTACGCGTGTAAGCTGGCAACGCGCCGATGACCTGCGCACCTGCCTACACGCCTCCTCGCTTACACGCCTTGTACCGCGCTCTTCGTCCGCTCCTCTTTCGCCTCGACGCCGAGCGGGCGCACGGGCTCGGCACGGCGCTGGCGCGCGCGGCGCCGCCGTCGCTGCTGGGGCGCCTCTTTCCGGCGCCCGACGAGCGCCTCGCGCAGACCGTCTGGGGGCTCCGCTTTCGCGGGCCGGTGGGGCTCGCCGCCGGGTTCGACAAGAACGCGACGGGCGTCGCGGCGTGGCGCGGGTTCGGCTTCGGCTTTGCCGAGGTGGGCTCGGTGACGGCGCGACCGGGCGGCGGCAACCCGCGCCCGCGCGCCTTCCGCCTCGTGGCCGACCGCGCGCTCGTCAACCGGATGGGCCTCGGCAACGAGGGCGCCGAGGCGGTCGCCCGCCGCCTCGCGGCCACGCCGCGCGCGGCCGACTTCGTCGTCGGCGTCAACGTCGCCAAGACGCACGACCCGGCGATCCTCGGCGCCGACGCCGTGGACGATTTCCGCGACGCCGCGCGCGCGCTGCTGCCGCACGCCGACTACCTCGCGCTCAACGTGTCGTGCCCCAACACGGCCGAGGGCAAGACGTTCGAGACGCCGGAGGCGCTGGACGCGCTGCTCGCGGCCGTCGCGCCGCTGGCCGGCGACGTGCCGCTCGTCGTCAAGCTCTCGCCGCCGCCGCCCGGCGGCGTGGACGCCGGCGCCGTGAACGAACTCGTGGCCGTCGCACTCGCGCACGGCGTGAGCGGCTTCATCGCGACGAACACGGCGAGCGACCGCGCCGGGCTGCGCACGCCGCCCGACGTGCTGGCGCGCGTCGGGGTGGGCGGGGTGTCGGGGCCGCCCCTCTTCGCGCGCTCACGCGCGCTCGTGCGCCACCTCCACCGCGCCACCGGCGGACGCGTGCCCATCGTCGGCGTCGGCGGGGTGGACTCGGTGGACGCCGCGTGGGCGATGGTCTCCGCCGGCGCGAGCCTGCTCCAGCTCTACGCGGGGCTCGTCTACGAAGGACCCGGCCTGCCGTCGCGCCTCCACGCCGGTCTCCTGCGGCGCCTCGACGCCGCCGGCCTCGACCGCCTCGCCGACGCCGTCGGGCGTGACGCGTAGCTCGCCGCTGCGCGGCGTCAGGGATGGGGGATGCCGCCGTTGGCGGCTTGTGATGGGGCATGAATGAGAGTTCTCCTCATGCCCGATCCCCCATACCCCATCCCCTTCTTCCGATCTTCCCGCCGTCCCGCCCGCGCACCGATGCACATCCGCTCCGTCGAGAACAAGTCCTTCGTGCTGCTGGTGGTGCTGGTCACGCTGGCGTTCCTGTGGATGACGCACGGCTTCCTGCTGCCCGTGTTCTGGGCGGTGGTGCTGGCGGTGATCTTCTGGCCGCTGTTCGTGTGGCTCCGGAGCGCCTTCCGCGGGCGCGCCGCGCTGGCGTCGCTCGCGACGCTGCTCGTGGTGCTGGTCGCCGTCGTCGCGCCGCTCGTCGCCATCGGCGCGGCGGTCACCAGCGAGGCCGTCGCCCTCTACGGGCGCATCGCCTCCGGCGAGGTGGACGTGACGGCGCCCATCGAGGCCGTCGAGGCGTGGCTGCCCGAGCTCTCGCGCCGCGCGGCCGACTACAACGTGGACCTCGACCAGGTGCAGGAGAACGTCGAGCGCGCGGCCGTCGCGGCCAGCCAGCGGGTCGCCGCCAGCCTGCTCACCGCCGGGCAGGGCGCCCTCAACGGCGTGCTGATGCTCGTCGTGGCGTTCTACGTCCTGTTCTTCTTCCTGCGCGACGGCGACCGGCTCCACCGGGTGCTCGTGCGGGCGCTGCCGCTTGGCGACGCGCGCGAGGAGACGCTCTTCGAGCGGTTCGCGGCGGTGACGCGCGCGACGGTGCGCGGGACGTTCGTCGTGGCCGTCGTGCAGGGCACCCTCGGCGGGATCGCGTTCGCCGTGCTCGGCCTCGGCGCGCCGGTCCTCTGGGGCGTGCTGATGGCGCTGCTGTCGCTGATCCCGGCGCTCGGCAGCGCGCTCGTCTGGGGGCCGGCGGCGCTCTACCTGATCGCCACCGGCGCGTGGGTGAAGGGCGTCATCCTGATCGCCGTCGGCGCGGGACTCATCGGGCTGGCCGACAACGCGCTGCGGCCGATGCTCGTCGGGCGCGAGGCGGGCATCCCGGACTACCTCATCCTCGTCTCGACGCTCGGCGGGCTCGCCACCATCGGCATCTCAGGCCTCGTCGTCGGACCCGTCCTCGCCGGCCTCTTCCTGACCGTCTGGGACCTCTTCGCCGACGAGTTCGGCGGGGCGGACGTCAACGGGGGGCGGGGAGCGGGGAGCGGAGAGGGGGGGGATGCGGGACTCACCGGCACCGCCGCCCGAGCCGAGGCGGCGACCGACGCGCCGAGTGACCCGTCTGGAGACGCGCCGGCGACGAACGCCGCGCCGGCGGCGGAACCGCCACCCGTCGACGTTCCGCCCGGCCGCGACGTGTGAGGCGGGAGCCGACCTCGCCGGCCGGCACCCGCTCCCACGCTGGCTACGCCGACCTTCGGTTCACCCGCCCACACGCTCCCCCTGCCCGTCGCCGTACCAGTCCACGCGGCGCGAGAGGTACATCACCACGGCGAGCGTGACCAGCAGGCCGAGGCTGCCGGCGAGCAGCGCGTACGCCTCCAGCTGCAGGAGCACGAAGAAGTAGCCGTAGAACATCGTCAGCAGGCCGCCGACGAGGAGTGCCAGCCGCCAGCCGCCGAAGACCGCCCGCGCGTAGAGCGTGACGAGCGCGAGGATGGAGACGGCCGCCATCGCGTAGGCCCCGTTGAAGGGCGCGTACTCGGCGAAGGCCAGCAGCAGCAGGTAGAAGAGCGTCACGGCGAAGCCCACGAGCAGGTACTGCACCGGGTGGATGCGCCGGTCGCCGAGGACCTCGACGAGGAAGAACGTCAGGAAGGTCAGCAGCACGAACAGCATCCCGTACTCGGCGGCGCGGCTGGCCTTCTGGTACTCGTCCACGGGCAGCAGCAGCTCCACGCCGAACGCCGACGGCCGCTCGCCGCCGACGGCCTCCACGTAGTCCGGCGTCGGCGAACGGCCGTCCCACGGGTTGGCGTCGGCGCCGAGGTCGGGGTCGAGCGCCGTCGGCCGGCCGAAGGCGCCGGTGAAGACCTGCGGGTAGCTGCGGTTGAGGTGCAGCACGCGCCACGACGCCGAGAAGCCGTCGGGGCGGACGCTCCGCTCGTCGGGCAGGAAGGCGCCGGCGAAGCGCGGGGTGCCCCAGTCGCCGGCCATCTCCAGGGTCGTCTCCTTGCCGATGGGCAGCAGGCCGAGGCTGCGGCTGCCGTTGAGGTCGAGGCGCACGGCGAACGTCGCCGCCGAGTCGGTGCGCGCCACGCCGACGGGCGCGCTGACGCCCGTGTCGAAGACGTCGCGCGTCGCGATGCCGGGGTCGGCCTCGCGCGCCGTGCCGTTCCAGCGGATCCGGACCGTGTCCTGCACGCCGACCATGTCGGTGATGCCGATCTGGAGGAACGCCTGCTCGGGCCGCAGCGCGTCGGCCGCCACGCCGAGCGCGGCGGCGTCGGTCTCGATGTCGGGCATCGACGGGAACGCGCCGGTGAGGTCCAGTCCCGTGTTGTAGAGCACGACGCGGAAGATGCCGCGGGTGCGGACCTCCGTCGTGAGGCGCCCGCGCCCCTCCAGACGGTCGGGGAACACGTGCAGGTAGCGCGTGACGGCGCTCGTCGTCGCCGGCCGGCCGTCGGCGGAGGCCGGGATCGTCTCGGCGGTCACGTAGGGGATCGTCAGCACCGGCCCGCCGATGCTCTGGGCCTGCCCCCACTGGGCGGCGACGTCGCGCCGCGCGGTGTCGCGCATCTGCTCGCGCTCGTTGATCAGCCCTCGTAGCAGCAACAGCGGGATCGCGAGCAGCACCACGATCGCTCCGATGGCGAGGATCTTGAACGTGAGCGACGTCCGCAGCCACGGCGGGCGGGCCGTCGTCGGGCGCGACGGCGGCATCGGCGCGCGGCGGGGCGGCTCGGGCCGGGCCGGCGGCGGCATGGGCGGGACGGCGGGATCGGGGGCGTCGGCGGGACGATCGGCGTCGTCGGTCATCGCGGAAGCGGCGAGTGGGTTCCGGCCGTCAACGGCGCCGCCGGCCGTGCGTTGCACGTGCCCGAAAAACGGCCGCGCCCCGGATCCGACGCGTGCGGATCCGGGGCGCGGGACGAGGCTGGGAGATGCGTTACGGCGCGTCGTCCACGACCTCGTAGTCGGCGTCCTGCACCGTCGAGCCGGCGCCGGTGGGCGTGCCGGCGCCGCCCGCCTCGGCGTCGGCCTGCTGCGCGCGGTACAGGTCCTCGCTCGCCGCGCTCCACGCGGCGTTGAGCTGCTCCATCGCCGAGTCGATCTCGTCCACGTTCTGCCCGCGGTGGACCTCCTTGAGGCGCTCCAGCGCGGTCTCGATCGCGGCGCGCTTCTCGGACGGGATCTTGTCGCCGTACTCCGAGAGGTTCTTCTCGGACGAGAAGACGAGGCTGTCCGCGCGGTTGAACTTCTCGACGGCGTCCTTGCGGCGCTGGTCGTCGGCCGAGTGCTCGCGCGCGGCGCGGCGCATGGCCTCGATCTCATTCTCCGAGAGGCCGCTCGACGCCTCGATGCGGATCGACTGCTCCTTGCCGGTCGCCTTGTCCTTGGCGGCCACCGAGAGGATGCCGTCGGCGTCGATGTCGAACGTGACCTCGATCTGCGGCAGGCCGCGCGGGGCCGGCGGGATGCCGTCGAGGTGGAAGCGCCCGATGGTGCGGTTGTCCACGGCCATCGCGCGGTCGCCCTGGAGCACATGGATCTCGACCGACGGCTGGTTGTCGCTGGCCGTCGAGAACGTCTCGGACTTGCGCGTCGGGATCGTCGTGTTGGACGGGATGAGCGTCGTCATCACGGAGCCGAGCGTCTCGATGCCGAGGTTGAGCGGCGTCACGTCGAGCAGCAGCACGTCCTTGACGTCGCCCGAGAGGACGCCGCCCTGGATGGCCGCACCGACGGCGACCACCTCGTCGGGGTTGACGCTCCGGTTGGGCTTCTTTCCGAAGAACTGCTCGACGACCTCCTGCACCTTCGGGATGCGCGTGCTGCCGCCGACGAGGATGACCTCGTCGATCTGGTCCTTGCGGAGGCCGGCGTCGGCGAGCGCCTTCTCCATCGGCGGGATGGTGCGGCCGACGAGGTCGTCCACCAGCTTCTCGAACTGCGCGCGGCTGAGGTCCAGCGTGAGGTGCTTCGGGCCCTCCTGCGTGGCCGTGATGAACGGCAGGTTGACCGTCGTCGCGGCGGCGGCCGAGAGCTCGATCTTGGCCTTCTCGGCGGCCTCCTTGAGGCGCTGGAGCGCCATCGGGTCGGTCCGCAGGTCGATGCCCTCGGCGTTCTTGAACTCGTCGGCGATGTAGTCGATCAGGCGCTGGTCGAAGTCGTCGCCGCCGAGGTGGGTGTCGCCGTTGGTGGACTTGACCTCGAAGACGCCGTCGCCGAGCTCGAGGATCGAGATGTCGTACGTGCCGCCGCCGAGGTCGTAGACGGCGACCGTCTGGTCGTCGTGGCCCTTCTTGTCGAGGCCGTAGGAGAGGGCGGCGGCGGTGGGCTCGTTGAGGATGCGCTTGACGTCGAGGCCGGCGATCTGGCCGGCCTCCTTGGTGGCCTTGCGCTGGGCGTCGTTGAAGTAGGCCGGGACCGTGATGACGGCCTCGGTGACGCGCTCCCCGAGGTAGTCCTCGGCGGTCTGCTTGAGCTTGCCGAGGATCATCGCCGAGATCTCCTGCGGCGTGTAGAGCTTCGTCTCGCCGGCGGCGTCCACCTGGATGCGCGCGACGCCGCCGTCGCCGCTGGTGACGGCGTAGGGGACGGTCTTCATCTCCTCGCCGACCTCCGAGAACTGGCGCCCCATGAAGCGCTTGGCGGAGAAGATGGTGTTCTGCGGGTTGGTGATGGCCTGGCGCTTGGCCGGCGCGCCGACGAGGCGCTCGCCGTCCTTCTTGAAGGCCACGACCGAGGGGGTCGTCCGGCCGCCCTCGGCGTTGGGCACGACGACCGGCTCGTCGCCTTCCATCACGGCGACGACCGAGTTGGTGGTGCCGAGGTCAATGCCGATGATCTTTCCCATGGGTGGGTGCGAAATCTGAAGAAAAGGGGTGGGGGACTGACAGGGCGTCAGGAGACAGGCAGCCGCAACGAGCGGCTGGCGTGTTCAAACCCGCCGTCTGTCAGGTGAGGATATCGTCTGCCAGGCGTACAAGCGACGTGCCACGAGAGCTCGATGGTTGTCGCGACGAGAAAAAATCCCGGCGCGTCGGTCAGCGGACGACCACCAGCCGCTGCGGCGCCCCGCCGCCGGTGACGACGTACACGCCCGGCGCAAGCATCGGCAGCGGAACGACGTGGCGTCCGGCGCCCGGAACCGTCGTGGTCGCGATCCGCCGCCCGAGCGCGTCCGTGACGACGAGTGTCGCCGGTCCACGCGTCTCGGCCGTCACCGGCGCGCCGGCACGCGTCACGTTCGGGAAGAGGCGCCAGCCGGCTGTCGGCGCGGGCTCGTCGGCCGTCGCGTAGGCGAGCGCGGCGGGTGCCTGCACGATGCCCCAGCCGAGCTGGTTGTCCGGCGTCCCGGCCTGCGTGGCCGTCTCGCGGAGTGCGTCGCGCACCTCCATCGGCGTCATCAGCGGGCGCGCTTCGAGGAGTTGGGCGGCGACGCCGGCCACGAGCGGCGCCGAGAACGAGGTTCCGCTCCCGCCGAAGCCGTAGTCGCCGCCAGGGCGGGCGTACACGATGTCGGTCCCCTGCGCGGCGACATCGGGCTTGATGCGCCCGTCGGCCGTCGGGCCGACGCCCGAGAACGAGGCGTACGACCCGTCGGGGTGGACGGCGCCGACGGCGATCACCGAGTCGCCGTCGGCGGGCGCGGTGATGTGGTGCCAGTCCGAGTTGCCCTCATTGCCGGCGCTGACGACCACGACCACGCCGAACGTGGCGGCGCGATCGGCCGCGCGCGTGAAGGGCGTCGTGTCGCCGTCGAGGTCGGCGTACGCGTAGTCGCCCTCGCCGGGGTCGAACACGCTGTAGCCGAGCGAGACCGAGACCACGTCCACCGCTTGCAGCTCCAGCCACTCCATGCCGGCGACGAAGTAGTCCTCCTCGGCGTGCGTCTCGGTGGGCGCGTACTCGGTGGTGCCGGCGAGGACCGTCGCGCCGTGGCCCGGACCGATCAGCGCGCCGGCGGCGTCGCCGAGCGCGACCGAGGTCGTGTTGAGACCGTGGTAGTTGCTCTGCGGCAGGCCACCGGTGAAATCCTCGACGGCGACGAGGCGTCCGTCGGCGGCGATGTGCGCGAGCGCCGGGTGCGCGAAGTCGAAGAGCGTGTCGAGGAAGCCCACGCGCACGCCCGCGCCGGTGAGGCCGGCGTCGAGCAGGGCGTCGGCGCCGATGCGCTGGAGCTGCGGGAGCGACGGACCGGCGTCCGGCGGGGCAGGGAGGGGGGCGGCGACGAATGGCGCGAGGACGGGGCCGCCCGCCGTCGTGAGCCGCGCCACCGGCCGCACGGCGCGCACCCACGGGAGCGCGGCGACGGCGGCGTGCTGCGCCGGCGTCAGAGGCGCGCTGACGGCCCCGAGCCACCGGCTCTCGACGGCAGGCACGACGCCGAGGTCGGCGAGGGCGGCGCGGGCGTCCGGCGCGAGCGCGCGCTCGGAGGGCGCGGCACTGGCGCGGAGCGCCCGACGGGCCTGCACCGCCGGTGAGGGAGCGGGCGCGGCGACCGTCGCGCTCGCGTCCGGGACGATCCAGTAGCGCGGGACGGACTGGGCGATTGCCGGCGTGGCGAACGGCAGCGTCGGCAAAGCCAACGCGAGGGCGAGCACGAGGCGGGCAAACCGGGAGGTCGGCATGGGCGGCTGGGGAAACGTCGGGCCGAGAGTACGACAAGGGTGTCGTGAGGGTGGACCGGACATCGCGTGCGGGGGCGCCCCCTGCACGTGGCACCCGGCTCCGGCGAGGACGCCGTAGCAGAGGATTCCAGCCCCGTGGTGCGCCCGGAGAGGGGCCGCCGGAAGTCCGTTCGACGGGCCCGCCGGGTGCGGCGCCGCGTCGTGGCTTGACCGTGACCAAACCGTGACCTATCATCCCGCCGAAGGGGTTGTAAGCGCTTTCATCCGCACGGCTCCGGCCGCCTCCCGTCCGACTCCTTGGCCACGACCATCTACGACATCGCGGACCGCGCCCACGTGTCCATCGCGACCGTCTCGCGCGTGTTCAACGACCACCCGCGCGTCTCGGAGGCGACGCGGCGGCGCGTCTTCCGTGTGGCCGAGCAACTGGGCTACGAGCCGCACGCCAGCGCCCAGAGCCTCGCGCGCAAGCACACCCAGCTCATCTCGGCGGTCGTTCCGATGATGACCTCCTACTTCTTCATGGAGGTCTTGCGCGGCGTCCAGGACCGCCTCGACGAGAGCGATTACGACCTGCTCGTCTACCCCAGCCGCACGATGGACGGCGTGGACGCTCAGCTCCAGCGCGCGCTTCAGCGCGGGCGCTCGGACGGGCTGCTGCTCATCTCCACCCCGATGACCACGGCCCGCGCGCGCCGCCTTGCGGCGAGCCCGCGCGCCGTCGTCCTCGTCGACAGCCACCACGATCTGCTCGACTCCGTCAGCGTGGACAACCACGCCGGCGGCGTCGAGGCGGTCCGCCACCTGCTCGCGCGCGGGCACGAGCGCATCGGGCTCGTGCTGCCCGTGCCCGGCTCGCCGCCGGCTGCCGCGCGCCGAGCCGGCTACGAGGCCGCCCTCGCCGAGGCGGCCCTGCCCGTGGACCCCGACCTCATCGTCGAGGCCGTGTGGGACCCGGCCGACCACGGCTACACGCGCTACGCCGGCTACCGCGGCATGCAGCTCCTGCTGGAGCGCTTCGCCGACCGCCCGGCCGACCGCCCGACGGCGGTCTTCGTCGCGGCCGACGTGATGGCGCTCGGCGCGCTGCGCGCGGCCCGTGAAGCCGGCCTCGCCGTCCCCAGCGACCTCGAGGTCGTCGGCTTCGACGACATCAACTCGTCGGCCTACGTCGGCCTGACGACGCTCCAGCAGCCCATGTACGACATGGGCACCGTGGCCATCGAGACGCTCCTGCGCCGGATGGCCCACCCCGACCTCCCACCGTCCCACACCACGTTCGCCCCCCGACTGGTCGTCCGCGAGACGACCGGCGGGGTGACGGACGCCGCCTAACCGCCTCGCGCGTCATGTTGGCCCTCTGGTTCCGTTCGTTGCGCCCCGCCCTCCTCGTCGCCGTTCTGGCCCTTGCGGCCGCGGCGCCCGCCGCCGCCCAGAGCGGCCAGATCTCCGGCACCGTGCGCGACGCCTCCACCGGCGAGACGCTCCCCGGCGTCAACGTCCGCATCGAGGGCACCACGCAGGGCGCCTCGACCGACATCGAGGGCCGCTACCGGATCATCGGCGTGCGCCCCGGCGAGTACGCCATCATCTTCTCCTTCATCGGCTATCAGCAGCAGCGCTCCGAGGAGGTCCGCGTGCGGATCGACCTCACGACGACGATCGACGTGCAGCTGCGTCCGTCGGCCATCGAGGTCGCCGAGGTGGTGGTCACGGCCGACCGCGCGCTCTTCCAGCGCGACGTGACGGCGACGACCGCCACCGTCTCGGGCGACGAGATCCGCGACCTGCCGGTCGAGAACTTCGGGGACGTGGTGGCGCTGCAGGCCGGCGTCGTCGGCTCCGGCGGCGACCTCCACTTCCGCGGCGGCCGCGCCGGCGAAGTCGGCTACTGGGTGGACGGCGTGCCGGTGACCGACGTCTACAACGGCGGCCTCGCGCTCTCACTCGAGAACGAGAGCGTGCAGGAGGTGCAGGTCGTCACCGGCGCCTTCAACGCCGAGTACGGGCAGGCCCTCTCGGGCATCGTCAACGTGGTCACGCGCGACGGCTCGAACGACTTCGAGGGCGAGCTGGAAGTCTGGGGCGGCGACTACCTCGGCCGCGAGAGCGCGTCCGCGGCGGGCATCGACCTGCCGGCCGACCTCTCGCGCGACCTCTCGCTCTTCCCCGGCATCGGCGCCGGCAGCTACAACCCGCTGGAGGTCCGCAACGTGGAGGGCGCCTTCTCCGGCCCCATCCTCCGCGACCGGCTCTTCTTCTTCGGCTCGGGGCGCTACTTCGCCAACGACGGCTACATCCTCGGCCGCCGCGCCTTCGGCCTCAACGACGTCGGCTTCGACGCGCTCGGCCGCCTCGCGTCGGTTCCCGAGCTCGACGGCAACGGCAACCCGGTGGCGGACTCGTCGAGCGTCGCGATGAACCCCTACGAGAAGTTCTCCGGCCAGTTCAAGCTCACGGCCAACCTGCCGGCGGGGCTCCGGCTCACCGGCAACATGCTGCTCTCGACCGAGACGTTCCGCGACTCGCCGTTCGACTTCCTCTTCCTGCCCGACGCGCGGCGCACCAACGAGCGCTTCGCCCGCACGGGCATCCTCAAGCTGACGCACCTGCTCTCGTCGACCACGTTCTACGAGATCGGCCTGACGAACAACTACTCGACGTTCGAGAACTACCTCTTCGAGGACCCGCTCGACGCGCGCTACCGCGACCCGCAGTTCATCGGCTACCGCGACCCCAACTTCTTCTCGGGCTTCGCGCTCGGCGGCACCGACAACGGCCGCTTCCGGCGCACGACCGACACGTGGCTCCTCAAGCTGGACCTCTCCAGCCAGGTCCACCCCGCGCACCTCATCAAGACGGGCATCGAGGCGCGCCGGCACCGGCTGACCTTCCTCGACCAGTTCACCTTCCTCAGCGAGGTGCCCGGCCAGGAACTGCCCGCGCAGCTGATCACCAACGGCGACTACGACTACCGCCCGGTCGAGTTCGCCGGCTACATCCAGGACAAGATCGAGGTCGGCGGCCTGATCCTCAACGCGGGCCTCCGCTTCGACTACTTCAACGCCAACGGCGTCGTGTTCTCCGACCCGACCGACCCGGCGACGGTCTTCCCCAACCTGCGCCGCTGCGCGCAGGTCGTCGGCCTCCAGTGCCAGACCGACGCCGACGGCAACGTGATCCTGCGCGACAACGTCTTTACGCCGGACGAGCTCTTCGACGCGTCCGAGGGCTCCTTCCAGGTCAGCCCGCGTCTCGGCGTCGCCTTCCCGATCACGGCCGGCGGCGTCGTCCACTTCTCGTACGGGCAGTTCTTCCAGACGCCCAACTTCGAGCTCCTCTACCAGAACCCGTACTTCCTGCTCTCGTCGGCCGGCTCGGGCCTCATCGGCCTCATCGGCAACGCCAACCTGCGCCCCGAGCAGACCATCAACGGCGAGATCGGCATCAAGCAGGAGCTCACGCGGACGAGCGCCGTCGAGCTGACGGCCTACTACCGCGACATCCGCAACCTCGCCGGGACGGCCACCGACCCGATCACCATCTCGGGCACGAGCGCGCGCTACGGCCGCCTCGTCAACTCGGACTTCGGGTTCGTCCGCGGCATCATCCTGCGCTACGACCAGCGGTTCGGCACGGCCCTCTCGCTCGGCGCCGACTACACGTTCCAGGTCGCCCGCGCCAACTCGTCGGACCCCTCGCAGGTCTACAACGCCGCCGCCGCGCAGCAGCAGCTCGAGACGCAGATCGTCCCGACCGGCTGGGACCAGCGCCACACGGCCAACGCGAGCCTCGTCTACAACCTCGCGCGCTTCGACGCCGGCCTGAGCCTGCTGGCCTCCTACGGCTCGGGCACGCCGTACACGCCGGCCCGCACGAGCCGCGCCTCGGGCGGCACCATCCAGCCGAGCGTCATCCCGCTCAACTCCGAGACGCGCCCGTCGAGCTTCAACGTCAACCTGACCGCCTTCCGCAACATCCGCGTCGGCGCCACGCGCGTCCAGCTCTGGACGAAGGTGGACAACGTGTTCGACACGCGCAACGAGACCGGCATCTTCGGCGACACCGGCCGGGCGACCTATTCGCTGGAGCAGTCCATCGAGGGCGCCACCTTCCGGGGCGAGGACGTGGTGCTCGCGCAGCGCTACGCCCGTCCGGACTTCTTCAGCCAGCCGCGCCGCGTCGTCTTCGGCGCCCGCTTCCAGTTCTAGCTCGCCGCGCCCGCCGCGCACCCCGCTTCCGCACCCCGATGCGATCCACGCTCCGCTTCCCGCTGGCTTCGCCGACCGCCTGGTCCACCAGCCTCCTCGCCGCCCTCCTCGCCGCCGCCGCGCTTGCGCCGTCCGCGAGCGCCCAGGGCCGCGACAACCTGCCGGCGTTCCTGCTCGACCGCGCCTACTGGTCCAACCGCGCCTACGAGAAGAAGGCGATCATGGACGGCAACGAGGTCGGCATCACGTTCTTCAACTACGGCCTGCTCGCCGGCGTCGGCGAGCTGCGTGGCAACTGGCCGCTCGGCTCGGACAACTTCTACGTCGGCGACGTGCTGCCGATCGTCGCGGCCGAGGTGCCCGTGCCGGTGGACGACAACGGCGACGGCATCGCCGACCGCACCGAGCTCGTCCGCCACGTCGTCTCCACGCGCGGCCCGAGCAACCGCGGCATCAGCCAGGACCCGCAGAACGTCTCCATCGCGTGGACCTTCGAGCCCAAGCCGGGCTTCGCCTCCGACCGGCTGATCGAGCAGCCCGACGGCACCGCCGAGCCCAACGACCGCGTCGCCCTCTCGAACGATCCCGAGACGTGGCCCAACTTCTGGCCCGACCAGCCGTCGTGGATCGACCCGGCCACCGGCCGCGCGCAGTGGAACGGCTTCTTCGGGCGCGGCCAGATCTCGGCCGACCTCGAGACCTACTTCTGGGCCGACGACCACAACGACCGCGAGCTCCAGCGCAACTTCCCGCTCTTCCGCGCCGACTCGGTCTTCACCGACCGCGGCGGGCTCGGCCTCGAGATGAGCGTCCGCGGCCTCCAGTGGAGCCAGTTCCTCGCGCAGGACGCCATCTTCTGGCTCTACGAGATCACCAACAACAGCACCACCACCTACCCGCGCGTGGCCGTCGGCCTGACGGTCGGTACGCTCGCCGGCGGCGACGGCGACAGCAACGACGACCTCGCCTTCTTCGACCAGGCCAACCGCATCGTCTACTCCTGGGACTTCAACAACTCCGGCAACCAGGGTCAGCCCGTCGGCTACGTCGGCTACGGCTTCCTCGAGAGCCCTGGCAACGCGGACAATGGCATCGACGACGACGGCGACGGCGACCCGCTCACCGACGCCGGCCTCGACGTGGACGGCAACCCGTTCGTGACGCTCGATCGCGCCGGATCGGGCAACGTCTTCACGGCGGCCGACTTCCTGCCGCGCACGCTCGCCGCCGGCGACCCGATCGTGACGATCGACGCCGCCACCGGCCGCCGCGAGTACGCCTACGTCCCCGCCACCGGCAGCCTGACGGTCACCAGCCAGGGGCGCAGCTACACCGTCCAGGCCGGCGACGTGCTCCAGGAGACCATCGTGCTCATCCGCTCGCAGAGCGGCACCCTGCAGGAGGTCGTCGCCAAGGACCTCATCGACGACGACCTCGACGGGCTGATCGACGAGGACCCGCTGCTCCACTTCGAGCGCCGCGCCCAGACGTTCGCCGAGCCGCCGGAGATCATCACGCTGCCCGCGCTGCGATACGTCAACTACGCCGGCTTCGCCGCCGCCATCAACGGCCGCACGCCCACGCGCCAGGACTCGCTCGACGCCGGCCTCCTCAACCCGATGATCGACGAGGACCGCGCCGACGGCATCGACAACGACGGCGACTGGAACCCCGCGACCGATGACACCGGTGCCGACGGCCTGCTCGGCACCGCCGACCCCGGCGAGGGCAACGGCATCCCCGACGACGGCGAGCCCAACTTCGACCGGCTGGATGTCGACGAGTCCGACCAGGTGGGCCTCTCCAGCTTCTACTACTTCGCGCCGTCCAACATCTACCCGATCAACAACGACAACAACGTCTGGGACGGCATGACGCCGGGCTTCTTCACGACCAACGAGGAGCTTGCGCAGCAGCAGTCCGGTGGCGGCGTCGACGGCGACTTCGTCTTCGGCTCGGGCTACTTCCGCCTCGAGCCCGGCCAGACGCTCCGCTTCACGCTCGCGCTCGTCTTCGGCACCGACCTGGAGGACATCACGCGCAACCAGATCACGATCCAGGAGATCTACGACCGCAACTACCAGTTCGCGCGGCCGCCGGTCTGCCCCGACGTGCGCGGCGTGCCCGGCGACGGGCAGGTCACCATCTTCTGGAACGCGATCTCGGAGCAGGAGCCGGACCCCATCCTGGGCGACGACTTCCAGGGCTACCGCCTCTACAAGTCCACCGACCCGTTCTTCCGCGACGTCGAGCGCGTGACCGACGCCTACGGCAACGAGGCCTTCCGCGTGCCGCTCGCACAGTGGGACCGCCGCGATGGCATCGAGGGCGTCTACACGACGAGTGACCCGCGCGTCGCCGGCGTCGCCTACAACCTCGGCACCGACTCCGGCCTCCAGTACTCGTTCGTGGACACCGACGTCGACAACGGCCAGCGCTACTACTACGCCGTCACGGCCTACGACCGCGGCAGCCCGGACTTCTTCCCGGCCGAGTGCGCCTTCTCGGCGTCGGTCCGCGAGGACGGCTCGGTCGTCACCGGCCCCAACGTCGTCGAGGTGATGCCCAACGCGGGCGCCGCCGGCTTCGTCGAGGGCGGCGTCGAGGGGCCGACGGTGCTCGTCGCCGGCGCCGCCACCGGCGACGTCATCACCGAGACGCTCGACCCGCGTCTCGTGCCCGACGGCGCCAGCTACCGCGTGACGTTCCGCCGCGACGAGACCGCGCCGACCCAGTTCGAGGTCGACCGCTTCTTCGTGGTCCGCACCCTCGGCGCGGCCGTGGACACCGTCGGGACCGGCACGCTCGACCAGGCGGCCAGCGTCGTCTTCGACGGCATCCGCCTCGTGTTCAACAACGACCTGCTGCGCTTCGACGCCGACCGCCTGGGGTACCTCGGTCCGGACTCGGCGGCGGTCGCGACGGCGGCCGTCACCCGCGCCAACGTGACCACGTGGGGCCTCCAGGGCGTCGAGGTGCCGTACGACTACGAGATCCGCTTCCTCGCCGGCGAGACGAGCCCGTCCATCGGCGGCTTCCGCGTCGGCACCACGCCGCTCGCGCCGACGGCCGTCGCGCGGCAGACCAACGTCGAGGTCTTCAACCGGACCCTCAACTGCTCGTCCGCCGACCCCGACTGCCCGACCAAGTTCGTCTTCCTCGACCGCGACAACTCGGGCACGGGCACCTACTCGTTCCAGCCGACGGCCCAGAACGGCAACTCGGACAACGTGATCGTCTACGAAGACGTCGACGGCAACCCGGCGACGCCGCGCGTGCCGACGTACTTCTACCGCCTCAACACGGTCCAGCCGCCCGGCGGCATCGCCACCATCGACGGCCGCGTGCCGACGGCCGGCGACGCCTTCCTGGTCGCGACGCGCAAGCCGTTCACGTTCCGCGACGCGTACAGCTTCACGAGCGTCTCCAGCCGCATCGACGACGGCGCGGACCTCCAGGACCTGATGGCGCGCATCCGCGTGGTGCCCAACCCCTACGTGGCCGCCGCGACATGGGAGCGCCCGCTGCCGCCGACGATCACGTCGGGCCGCGGCGAGCGCCGCGTGGATTTCATCCATCTGCCGGCCGGCGCGCGCATCCGGATCTACAACGTGCGCGGCCAGCTCGTGCGCGAGCTCCAGCACGACGGCGCCATCGACGACGGCACCGTCTCGTGGGACCTCCGCACGCGCGAAAATCTGGAGACCGCCTTCGGGGTCTACTTCTACCACGTCGAGGCGCCGACCGGCGAGACCCGCACGGGCCGCCTCGCCCTCATCAAGTAACCGCGCCGCACCACAGCGATGACTACGCGACTCTTCCTTCTGGCGCTCGTGACCGCGGCCCCGTTCGTGGCCGGGCCGGCGCGCGCGCAGGACCAGGCCGGCACCAAGGCGGCGGCCTTCCTGCTGCTGGGCACCGACGCGCGCGGCACGGCGCTCGGCAGCGCCCAGGTGGCCGCCGCCGACGGCGCGGCGGCCCTCTACTGGAACCCCGCCGGCATCACGTCGGCCGAGGCCACGACGGGCGGCGAGGTGGTCTTCTCGTCGTCCGACTGGCTCGTGGACACCCGCCACAACTACCTCGGCGCCACGTTCACGGCCGGCTCGATGGGCACCTTCGGCCTGAGCGTGACGCAGCTCGACTACGGCGAGGAGCCGGTGACGACCATCGAGAATCCCGAGGGCACCGGCGAGCTGTGGGGCGCGCAGGACCTCGCCGTCGGCGTGTCCTACGCCCGCGCGCTCACCGAGCGCTTCACCATCGGCGCGACCGGCAAGTTCGTGCACCAGCAGGTCTGGAACGAGACCGCCGGGGGCGCGGCGCTCGACCTCGGGCTGCGCTACGAGACCGGCTACCGCGGCCTCGTCATCGGCATGGCGATGACCAACTTCGGCTCGGACCTCCGCCTGCGCGGTCGCGACCTCCGCCGCCGCATCGACATCGACCCCGACCAGAGCGGCAACAACGACGACCTGCCGGCGGCGCTGGAGGTGGGCAACTGGGCGATGCCGCTCTCGTTCAACGTCGGCGTCTCGGCCGAGGCCTACCGCGCGGGCGATCTCTCGCTGCTGGTGACCGCCCAGGGCCAGGCGCCGAGCGACAACAGCCAGAGCGCCTCGTTCGGCGGCGAGTTCGCCTTCCGCGACCTGTTCTTCGTCCGCGGCGGCTACCGGCAGGCCTTCTCGTCGGTCGCCGAGGACGGCGGCTGGGCGCTCGGCTTCGGCCTCAACTACGATCTCAACGACCGCCTCGGCCTCACGGTGGACTACGTCTTCCAGGAGTACGAGCCCTTCGGCACGCCGCAGATGTTCTCCGTCGGCGTGACGTTCTAGGGCGGCCCGTCGCGTTCGCGACGACTCCGCCCCGGCCGGCGCTGCCCGGCACCGCACCGCCCGGCCGGCGGCCCCTCGACCTCGCTTCCTTTCCTCCAACCCCAGCAAGCCATGCGCTCCGCTACCCGCGTCCTCCTCGGCGCGCTCGCGTTCGTCCTGGTCGGTGGCACTGCCTCCGCCCAGAACGACGTGACGTTCCAGGTGGACATGAACCCCTACATCACCACCTGCCAGTTCGACCCGGCCGCCAACGGCGTCACGTCGCCCGGCGACATGAACGGCTGGAACACCGCCGAATTCCCGCTCGCCGACGGCGACGGCGACGGCGTCTACACGGGCACGTTCAGCCTGCCCGAGGGCCCGATCAACTACAAGCACTTCGTCACCAACAGCGCGGTCCTCTCGTGGGAGAACGACCCGAACCGTTCCTACACGGTGACGGCCGGCGCTCAGACGATCCCGTCCTCGGCCTTCAACGGCCCGACGCCGACCGATGCCTGCGGTGGCACCGAGCAGGACTACACGCTGACGTTCGTCGTCGACATGGCGGTCCAGATCGGCCGCGGCGCCTTCGACCCGGCCACGCAGCGCGTGGGCGTCACCGGCGTCGTCAACGGCTGGAATGCGGCCGACGCGTGGTACCTCTCCGAAGACTCGGGCACGAGCGGCCTCTACGCCGGCTCGGTGGACGTGTCGCTGCTCGCGCCGTCGCCCTACCAGTTCAAGTTCATCATCACCGACCTCGCCGGGACCACGATCGCGTCGTGGGAGAACGTCGACCCGGCCATCACGCCGGACACCGAGGGTGGCAACCGCGTCATCCGCCTGACGGGCACCGAAACCGACACGGATGGTGACGGCGACCTCGACTATTTCTACGACAACAACACCGATCCCGAGAACTTCCCGTACTTCTCGGACCAGGACGCAAGCCAGTTCCTCGCCGGCCCTGCGACCGTCACGTTCAACGTGGACGCCCGCTCGGCGCAGTACCTCCTCGCCGCGTCGGGCAGCCTCCCCGGCGGCGCCACCTCCATCGACCGCCTCGCGATCAACGGCCCGGCGGCCGGCGAGAGCACGCAGGACGGCGGCCCCGGCGGCGGCATCGGCGACTGGGCCGGCTGGGGCGACGTGCTCGACAACCTCGCCGAGCGCCAACTGACCAACGGCGGCAACAACCAGTGGAGCATCACGCTCAACTACGCCGCCGGCGCCCGCCGCAACATGGTCGCCAAGTTCGGCATCCTCGGCCAGGACAACGAGTCCGGCTTCGGTGGCGACCACCAGTTCTCCATCACGGAAGGCGCCAACACGGTGACCCTCTCCTTCGGCTGCATCCGCCGCAACGACGTCATCCCGGGTCGCTTCGGCTACACCGACGAGACGGGCGGCAACCCGCCGACGTTCACGAGCTACGATGAGTACCTGCTCATCCGCAACGACAACAACCCGGCGACCTGCGTGACGGTCACCTCGGGCGGCGTCACCGGCGACGTGCAGACCGTCAGCGTCGAGAACGGCCCGACGATCGCGGGCCTCGACCTCGTCGCGCGCCCGAACCCCGTCGCCAGCCGCGGCACGCTCGACCTCACGCTCGAGCGCGCGATGGACGTGCGCGTCGCGCTCTTCGACGTCACCGGCCGCGAGGTCGCGACGCTCGCCGAGGGCGCCCTCGCCGCCGGCACGACGAGCGTGGACCTCGACGCCACCGGCCTCTCGGCCGGCGTCTACGTGCTCCGCGTCGAGGCCGACGGCCAGACCGCCACGCGCCGCCTGACGGTCGTCCGCTAACCCGGACCGTGTCCTGCGCGCGGTGACGCCACCGCGCGCGGGCTTCCTTCGGCGCCCCGGCGCCCGGCGCCGGTCGCTCTCGCGGGCGGCCGGCGTCTTCGTCTTCTCCCTGTCCTGCCATGACCCGCCGCCTCCTCGCGCTCGTCGCGCTCCTCGCCGCGTCGTCGGTCCTGCCCGCCTCGGCGCAGACCGTCAACGTGACGTTCCGCTTCCTGCCGGACCTGACGGCCCCGCCGGTGACCAACGCCGTGCGCGCGTTCACGCCGGGCTCGATGAACGGCTGGGGGCCCAACAACGCCGGCGTCATCGCCATCGGCGCGCCGAGCGCGATGACGTTCCGCGCCGACCTCAACGAGCACCGCTACACGGTCCCGCTCATGGTCGGCGGGCAGGGCGTGCCGTCCGACCCCGCCGGCGGCTACACCTACAAGATCCACTACCACACCAACACGAGCGGCTCGCAGTACGTCTGGCTGACCGACCCGCTCGGCAGCGAGACCTTCGGCAACAACAACGACTCGGTGGTGCGCGTCACCGATCCGATGGCGTTCCAGCTCGCGCGCGAGCAGGACGGTGGCAGCCAGATCGTGGCCGTCTCGGCGGGCATCTTCGGCACCCAGACCATCACGAGCGTCTCGTTCACGGTCAACGCGACGACCTACACGAGCGGCATCACGAACACCGGCGACGGCGTCTACCGCCTCGTGCTGCCGTCGCCGGTCCCGCCCGGCTCCTACTTCCGCGTCAACGCGACCGACGCCGGCGGGCGGACCGCCACGGCCGAGGTCGGCCTCGTCCCGCCGACGGTCGTGGACGCCGCCGTGCCCGCCGGCCTGCGCGACGGCATCAACGTCAACCCGTCCGACCCCACGCGCGCGACGCTCGTGCTGCGCGCGCCCGGCAAGAGCTACATCTGGGCCTTCGGCGACTTCTCGGACTGGGACTTCCTCCCGGCCTACGTGATGAAGCGCGACGCCTCGGCCGCCGGCGGCACCCGCTGGTGGGTGGAGCTGACGGGCCTCACGCCCGGCGAGGTCGTCCGCTTCCAGTACCTCGTCGACGGCGTGGACCGCATCAGCGATCCGTACTCGCCGCTCGTGCTCCATCCCAACGACGACCAGTTCGTACCGGCGGTCACCTTCCCGAACCGCCCGCCGTACCCCGAGGGCCAGAGCTTCTACGTCTCGGCGTTCACGCCCGGCGCCGCGCCCTTCCCGTGGACCGACGCCGGCTTCCAGCGCCCGGCGCTCGATGGCGTGCTCATCTACGAGATGCTCGTGCGCGACTTCGTGACGCGCCACGACTTCCAGACCGTGCGCGACACGCTGGACTACCTCAGCCGCCTCGGCGTGACGGCCCTCCAGCTGATGCCCGTCGCCGAGTTCGACGGCAACGAAAGCTGGGGCTACAACCCCAACCACTACTTCGCGGTCGACAAGTACTACGGGCCGCCGGACGCGCTCAAGAACCTCGTCGACGCCGCGCACGCGCGCGGCATGGCGGTCATCCTCGACGTGGTCTACAACCACCAGACCGGCCAGGCGCCGTTCGTGCGCCTCTACAACGAGGGCGACTTCGGCAGCCCGACGCCCGATAACCCGTGGGTCAACCCCACGGGCCGACACCCCTTCAACGTCTTCAACGACAACAACCACGACACGTCGGCGACGCACTACTGGCTCGACGCCGCCAACCGCTGGTGGATCGAGGAGTACCACATCGACGGCTTCCGCTTCGACCTCAGCAAGGGCTTCGTCCAGAACTGCGGCGGCAGCAGCACCGGCTGCACCGACGGCAACTTCTCGGCCTACAACCAGCAGCGCATCAACAACCTGACGCGCATGGCCGACGCCATCTGGGCCGCCGACCCCGGCGCCTACGTCATCCTCGAGCACTTCGCCGACGCGAGCGAGGAGCGCGTGCTCGCCAACCACGGCCTCTCCGCCGGCCGCCCCGGCATGGCGCTCTGGAACAACATGACGGGCGCCTACTCGGAGGCCGCGATGGGCTACCTCAACGCCAACAGCGAGCTCTGGCGCGCCTACCC
>Ga0209053_1000130_pt1 | contig 89749 bp, 80 predicted proteins | sample EBPBio152010_DNA_FD_185864 | JGI IMG/M metagenome (GOLD analysis project Ga0209053, IMG submission 185864) | Wastewater treatment Type I Accumulibacter community from EBPR Bioreactor in Madison, WI, USA - Reactor 1_7/15/2010_ DNA (SPAdes)... | ecosystem: Engineered > Bioreactor > EBPR >... | reverse complement strand
GCGCGGTGGTCAGCGCGGCAACCTGGGCCGTGGTCAGGCCGACCACCTGGTCGGTGGTCAGGGCGGCGACCTGGGCGGTCGTCAGGGCGACGACCTGGCTGGTCCTGAGCGCCGCGACATCACGCGTCTCAAGCGCCGCGACCTGGCTGGTGGTGAGTCCGGCGGCGAGCTGACTGGTGGTCAGGGCGACGACCTGGGCGGTGGTCAGGCCGACCACCTGATCGGTGGTCAGGGCAGCGACCTGGGCGGTGGTCAGGGCCGCCACATCGGCGGTGGTCAGCGCCGCGAGGTCGCGGGTTTCCAGGGCGGCCAGACGCGAGGTGGTCAGGGCCGCCGCCTGGGCGGTGGTCAGCGCCGCCACCTGGGCGGTGGACAAGGCCACCACCTGATCGGTGGTGAGTCCGGCGGCGATCTGCGCGGTGGTCAGCGCAGCGACCTGGGCGGTGGTCAGGCCGACCACCTGGTCGGTGGTCAGGGCGGCGACCTGGGCGGTCGTCAATCCACCGGCAATCTGGCTGCTGGTGAGGGCGGCGAGATCGCGCGTTTCGAAGGCTGGTATCTGGGCGGTGGTGAGGGCGGCGAGTTGCGCGGTGGAGAACGCCACCATGTCACTGGTGCCAAGGGCAACGAGTTGTGTGGTGGTCAGCGCCGCGATTTGCGCAGTGGTCATGCCCGAGATGACTGAAGCCATTTTTGTGTCCCCGCAGACTTCCCTTGCCCTGAGGGAAACCTGAAAAATGTTTAGAAACAATCCGTAATGGTGTTTTTTCGGGATAGCCAACGAACGTGTGGAGACGGCTCGACGGGGTATCTCTCTTACCCTATCGGCGCGTGCGAGGGAAACTTGAGTACCGCGGCGGCGAAATTCACCATCTATTTTTCGGCGGACCGGTTGATCTCCCGGTCTGCGCTTCTCCGCCCGAGGCAGGCCGCCGCTGTGCTGTGGGGCAAGGCAGGGCGCCTTGCCAGGGCGGGGCACGTTCCTCTCTGCACGAGCGGCGGGGGTGCGGCGCGGCGAGGCGATCCGATCCGAGCTGGCGTGCGGTTCGTTTGAGGGCGAGCGTGCGTCTTTGCTGCGTCGGACCGTCAGCGTTCCGGTTGAGGTTGCACGGTGGCAGGCGTGCGCCTCGCCATCGTCGTCAGAAGCGCGGCGCTGGTGCGCGTGTTGGCGGGCGGTGGCGGTGAGTCAGTCGGACTGTGCAGCATCCATCGGCGCGGCTGCCGGGGCGGCGATGCCGATGGAGGAAAGGTCCAGTCCGGCCTGTTCGAGCTGACCACGCAGATCGACGGCGGCACCACGCAGGAGCCCACGTGTGTCGGCGTTGCTGGCGATCAGCGCCAGCGTGATCTGCTTGCCCTGGATGTGCAGGCGTGCTTCGACTTCGCCGAGACTGGGAAGCGTCAGACGCAGGCGGGTTTGCCATTGCTCGGCGCCGTCGTCGCCAGCGCGTTCGCGCCGGCGGCCCGGATCCTCGATCTGCCACTCGATTTCCTGGCCGGGCCAGACCTGTCCCTGCCAGGAAAAGTTCTGCGTCGCGAAAGCCTCAAGTTGCTGCTGCACCAGCACTTGCGCCTGCTGGGCGATGGGCTGGGCGGGCTGGGAAGGCGACGACGACTGCGTGGGCTGGGTGGACTGGGGCGTTTCGGAGGCTTGCGAGGCTTGAGAAGAGGGGGTCGACTGAGACGGTTGGGGACCTTGAGGCGCCTGCGATCCGTGAGCAGCGGGAGAAAGCTCGGGCGTCCGAGGCGTCGGCAAGGCTTCGGAAGGCTGAGCCGACTGAGCCGACTGAGCCGCCGGGGAGGGCTGGCCAAGCGGGCTGGCGGCGCCCTTCGCTTCGAGCGGTCGACTCGCGGTCTGCGCGCTGTTGGCGCCGGGACTGGCCATGCTCTCGGGTGTGTCGGCAGAGGCCAGTCCCAGTTGGCCGGCCGGCACCTGTGGGGGCAGTTTGCCCTGCGGCTCCTGCAAGAGTTGTGCCTTGCTGTAGCGGCCCTCGATCCAATCGGCCTGATGCGATTCGTAGAACATGCCGCTCTGCGTGATCGCCTGTTCGAGCAGCGGTAGCAGGTCCCTGCCGCTGGTCGGCGGACCGGCAGCAAGCGGCTGATTGCTGTTGAGCGGCAGCGCCATGGTGCCGCCCTTGAGGTCGCGCGCGCCGGCAAGCAGATTGCTGATCAACTGGCCGGTGCGACTCAAGCTGGTGGCCGCCGCTTCGTCGTTGCTCTTGTTGCCGTCGGCTACCCCGCGTGGCACGACAGCCAGGGTCAGCTTGCCATCGCTCTCGGCGACTTCCAACTCGATAGCGTCTCCGCTCTTTGCGGCAAATGGCAGGGCGAGCGTCACGACGCGCTGGTTGATCAGAGCCCGGTACGTGCCGTTGGGCATCAGGGACTCGATTTCAGCGAGCAGTCGTTGCCCGGCGACCAACCCGGAGAGCTTGTCGGTGATCTCCTGCGTCGGCAGGGCCGGCCGCAAGGCAGGATCGGCTGCCGGTTGCAGGCGGTTGGTCACGTCGGCGCGGATCATTTCTTCAGGCGGCGGGTCGCTCTGCGCGCAGGACGACGCGCAGTTCGTTCAGGCGCGCCTCGACCAATGGCCTGATGCTCAGGTCGCAGCGCAGACAAGCCTCGATGACGAGTCGGGCGCGCTCCTCCGACGCACGCGAGAGATCGCTGGTCAGAGTTGCCGGAAGGCTGTGTGCCAGTGCGCGACGGGCAGCCTCGCGCTCGGTCAAGGTTTCCCAGTCACCGGCCGCGGCGGCACCCAGCATCTCTTCGGAGAGCGCCAGCAAGTGTTCCAGTGCGCTCAGCGAGGACGTCATGCGCCGGGCTGCGGCAGCGCGTCGTGAGGGATCTGACGCCAGGCGCTGTGAATCTCCTCGAGCAAACCGGCGACTTCTTCCAGCGCGCCGGGATCGTTATCGACGTTGGCCCGGAGGAGGCGCAACACCAGGTAGTCGTAGAGCGCATCGAGTCGCTCGGCGATTTCGCCGCCTTTTTCAAGATCCAGGCTCACCTTCAGGCCGTTGGCGATAATGTCGATGGCCTTGGAGATGGCTTCTCCCTTGACGGCGATCTGTCGCTGCTGCATGGCCGCCCGGGCCTTGCCGATGGCCGCCTGAGCGCCCGCGAAGAGCAGCAGGATAAGACGGTGCGGGTCGGCAACCTCAACGGCAGCATCGACGCCGACCTTTTGATAGGCGGATATCGCTTGGCGCGCATTACCGAACATTTGGGATCCCTATTTGAAAGTAGGCAGGTTGGCGAGCTGTTGTTCGAGGAAGGTACTGGTTGTGGTCATCCCGGCGATCAGCGTGTCGAGTGAACTGAATTGTCGGCGGTAGCGGGCTTCGATCTGGGTCAAGCGACTTGATATCGCATCGGATTGTTTGCCGAGATTCTGGATCGATGCGCTGAGCCCCTCACTGCGCGCGGCAATCAGCCCGCCGGTACCGACCAGCGTGTCGGCTGCCAGCTTGGTGGCGCTGCCGTAGGCGGCAACCAGCTTGGCGACGCCGGGCAGGTCCTCGCTGATCGCCTTGCCGAGTTTGGCCGTGTCGACGGTCACTTTGCCGTCCTTCTGCAGACTGACACCGATGTCCGACAGGCGTTGCAGCTTGGCGCCCGCGAGATCGGTGGGTACCTTGCCGAAGGCTGTCCGGATGGCGTTCTGCGCCGAACGTAGCGTGTTGTCACCGTTGAGCGTGCCCGCCTTCCTGGTGGCGGCATCGTAGCTGCCGAGACCGTTGGCGGTGCTGTTGAAGTCGTTGAGGGCCTTTACCAGGGCGTTGACCCCGGCGGTCAGGCTGGAAGTATCCTTGCTGATCGTCAGCGTCGTGCTGAGCGATGTCACGGGTGCTTCCGGGCCCTTCAATAGCGTCAGCGTGACGCCGTCGAGCGCCGTCGTGACGGTGTTGGTGGTGGCCTCGATGGCAATGCCGTTGAGCTTGAAGGCCGAGCCTTGCGCCGCCTGCGACTGCACGAAGGGATCCGTGAGCGGCACCGGCACCGCATTCGGGTCATAGGCCAGACTGGCGATTCCCGAGAGCTTGATGAACTGGTTGCTGCCCGCCGTATCGCTGGTGAGGACGAGCTGCTTGCCGGCGGTGCCGTTGATCACCACCGCGGAAACGCCGGTACTGGCGCTGTTGATCGAGTCGCGGATCGCCTCTGGGGTGGCGCCGTCGGCGATTGTCACGTCGGTACTCTTGAAAGGGCTGGCGCCGGGCGGCACACTGTCGAGAGAGATGGTGAGCTTGCCGCCCGTGGGCAGGGTACTGCCGGTCCCGGAAAAGGGCGTTGCGGCACCGGTGGCCGTCATGATGCTGTGTTGTTTCGCGAGCCGCGTCACCTCCAGGCTGTAGGTGCCGGCAACGGCGCTCGCTGCGGTGCTGGCCGAGGCGATCGTCGCGTCGCCGAGCGCGGCCTTGAAGACCGAGAATTTCTGCAGGGCGGTCGTGCCGATCGCGGGAACGAGGTTGCCGGCCGCGGTCTGCAGCGCCGAAACCGCGCCCTGCAGCGAGCCCAGTGCCGAGATCTTGGCCTGAAACCCTGCCTCCTTCTTGGCCAATGCGGTCAGCGGTGCCTGTTCGACCGTCATCAACTGAGTGACGATGCTATTTACATCGATCCCGCCTGTGGACAGTGCCATGATCTTCTCCTGCGACCCTCAAACCTGCCAACACCGCCGGTCGCGCGTCGTCAGGCCGTCTGCTTCACGAACAAGCCTTTGATGCTGTCCAGCGTCTTGGCGATGGCGAGCATCTCTTCCGACGGCATCTGGCGAATGACTTCCTTGGTGGCCCGGTCGATGATCTTGACGACCAGTTGCCCGGTGTCGTCGTTTACGCTGAATTCCAGGTTGCTGTTGATCGGCTGGACGAACTCGCCGACGCTCTTGACAGCCGCTTCGACCTCCTCGCGCTCGGGCTGCGAGGACAATGCCGGGGGCGACGGGTCGGGGGTTTTGGCGGCGGTGCCGACGGGTGTTCTGAGATCGCGTGTTGCGCTGCTGAGCACCGGATTGCCCTGAGGGGGCAGAGTGGCGCCACTGGGTTGGATGTTCATCTCACACTCCTTGAGGAAGAACCACCGGGGCGCGACCGCTTAGCCGCGTTCGCGCCCCCGATGTTACCGCTATTTGCGCTTGCTCGCTGATGCTTATCCGCGCAGCAGTGACAGCACGTTCTGCGGCAGCGAGTTGGCCTGCGCCAGCATCGCCGTGCCGGCCTGCTGCAGGATCTGCGCACGCGTCAGGTTGGCGGTCTCGGCAGCGAAGTCGGCGTCGAGGATGCGGCTGCGGGAAGCCGTCAGGTTCTCGGACGTCGTCGCCAGATTGCTGACGACGCTGCTGAAGCGGTTTTGCACGGCACCCAGGTTCGCTCGACTCGAGTTGATGTTGGCGAGTGCCGAGTCGATGGTCGCGATGGCGTTGGCGGCGCCGGCGGCGGTACTGACGTCAACACTCGCCACACCGGAGCCGAAGCTTGCCGTCGCCGCCGTGTAGGCGGAGGTGAGGCCTGCCAGGGCAATGTCGGAACCGCCCAGGGTGATGCCGGCGCTTCCCGAAGAACTCAGCGAGATCTTCCCGCGCGTGACCGCGGCATTGGTCGACGCCGTGGCGGAAGCGCCCATCTGATCGGCGCTGAATCCGGTGGCCGTCACGGTGGCCGCCCGATTGGTCAGACTGCCGCTAATGCTGATGGCTTGGCCGGCGCCGGTCGACAAGGTGATCAGGCCTGTGGTGCCGTCGACGGCAGCGGTGACTCCGGTCTTGCTGGTCAGCGCATTGATGGCGTTGCCGACGTTGGTACCTTGCGTCAAGGCGTCGGTGCCGGCAGCTACGGCGCCGACGTCGTAGCCATTGATCGTCAGGTCGCCAGCGGCCAGGGCCGTGAAGGTCGTCGGCGCGGCGGCGGCGGCGATGTTGCCGCCGGCGCCCATCGTCAGGCCGGTATTCGCCAAGGTGGCCCCGGTACCGTTGGCGATCAGGCTGATGTTGCGGCCATCGGCGGCGCTCAGCGAGACAGCGCCCGTCGTCGTACTGAAGGTGGCGGTGACGCCACTCTGGTTGGCGACGGCATTGAATGCGGCGGCGATGTTGGCGCCCTGGGTCACGGCGTTGGCGCCGGCGGCGATGTTGCCGAGCTTGACGTTATTGACGTAGATGTTGTCAGTGGCGTCTCCCGCGATGGCCACCTGGGCGGTGTTCGCGGCGCCGGTCAGCGTCGTGGCGCTGGCCTTGGCCGTGACGCCGGTCGAACCGGACACAGCATTGAAGGCGGCCGCCTTGGAGATAGCGCTGTCGTTGCTGCCTGCCGCGGAGACGCCGTCACCGATGCTCGGTCCGATACCGTAACCGTTGACGGTGATACCGCCGGCGGCGAGGACGCCGGTGCTAACGGTACCGGCCGTCGTTGCCGAGTACGAGGAGGTCGTGCCGACGCCAAGTGAATCGGCTCTGGCGCTGGAGATCGAGTTGATCGAAATCTTTTCACCGGCGTTGGCGCCTACCTGGAAAGCCTGCGAGTTGAACGTGCCGTCAAGCAGCTTGACGCCGTTGAACGCGGTCTGCCCGGCGACGGTGTTGATCTGCTGTACCAGCTGGTCGACTTCCTGCTGCAGCGCGGCGCGGTCGGTGGCGGTGTTGGTCGCGTTGGCGCCCTGCACGGCCAGTTCGCGCATCCGCTGCAGCGACTCGGTGATGCTCTGCAGGCCGCCTTCTGCTGTCTGCGCCAGCGAGATGCCGTCGTTGGCGTTGCGCGATGCCTGATTGAGGCCGTTGATCTGCGAGGTCATCCGGGCCGAAATGGCCATGCCGGCGGCGTCGTCCTTGGCGCTGTTGATGCGCAAGCCGGAAGACAGGCGCTGCAGCGAGGTGGCCAGCGAAGTCTGCGACATGTTGAGGCTGCGTTGCGAATTCAGCGAGGCAGCATTGGTGTTGATGACTTGGGGCATTTTCCTTCTCCTACCGTGGTGAAAGTGACTTCGGGTTTCGGTGACCTGCCTGGCGAGGCATCTGCCGGCCCATCCTGTGTGGCGATTTCTTCGCTGACAACTTTTCTTACGACCGGCTGCCGGAAAACTTTAGAAATATTCTGCGGACTGGCCGTGCAAGTCTCTTATCGGCAATCGAGCGGCGAAGTTGAGGAAAACCGTCTGTCTCGCCGCTTGGCCGAGGCTTGCCTGGCCGGTGTTCGGCACGCGGTCGGCGTCCGCCGGGGCCGGTGCCGAAGCGCTTTGGCACGCCGACTGAACTCTGTTCTCAGCGACGGTCCGAGGTGGTTATAATGACTGTCGGCGTGGCATGGCCATCCGTGTCGCTGGTCGGGCCGCCCAGTGGCGAGCCGCCACCCGGAGTGCCAGGCGCGGGAGTGGTGCCGATCGTGGAACGGCAATGTCCGACGATCTGGCCGATCCGGTGTGCCGGCAGCAGTCGCGCTGCCTCGCCGACAGTCACGAGCGCCGGTACGCTGCCGGTCTTCTTTTCTGTTTTCCAGTGTGCGCTGACGTTTGTGGATGGTATATGCGGATCCTGCTCTGTAACGACGATGGCTACTTCGCGCCCGGGATCGACCATCTGGCGCGCGCGCTGTCAGATCTGGCAGAGATTACCGTGGTTGCGCCCGAGCGCGACCGCAGCGGGGCGAGCAATTCGCTGACGCTCGACCGCCCGCTGTCGCTCAGGCGCGCGGCGAACGGCTTCCACTACGTCAATGGCACGCCTACCGATTGTGTACATCTGGCGGTGACCGGCATGCTCGACGAGCTGCCGGACATGGTCGTCTCCGGGATCAATATCGGCGCCAACATGGGCGACGACACGATCTATTCGGGGACTATCGCGGCAGCCACCGAGGGCTTCCTGCTCGGCGTTCCATCGCTGGCCGTGTCACTGTGCAGCAAGGCCGGCGAGCACTTCGAAACGGCGGCGCGAGTGGCCCGCGAATTGGTCATCCTGTTGCAGAGACAGTCGCTGCATGAACCGGTGCTGCTCAACGTCAATGTCCCGGACGTGCCCTACGAGCGACTGCGCGGCTTCGTCGTCACCCGCCTGGGCAAGCGCCACAAGGCGGAGCCCGTGGTGCGGACGATCTCGCCGCGCAATGAGACGGTCTATTGGGTGGGCGCCGCCGGTGAGGCGCAGGATGCCGGCGAGGGCACCGACTTCTACGCGGTGCAGAACAATCAGGTTTCCGTAACGCCGCTGCAGATCGACCTGACGCACAGCGCGCAACTGTCGCTGGTGCGCGACTGGCTGGCGCCATGAGCGGCGCCGTTTCCGGTTTCGGCATGACCTCGCAGCGCACGCGCACGCGCATGATCGAGCGGTTGCGCGAGCAGGGGATCGTCGACGAGGAGGTGCTGGCGGCGATCGCCGCGGTGCCGCGGCACATCTTCGTCGAAGAGGCGCTGGCCTCGCGCGCCTACGAGGATACGGCGCTGCCGCTCGGCTTTTCGCAGACGATCTCGCAACCCTACGTGGTGGCGCGAATGATCGCAGCGCTGCGCGCCGGTCGCCAGCTCGGCAGGACGCTCGAGATCGGTGCCGGCTGTGGCTACCAAGCGGCCGTTCTCGCCCAGTTGACGGACGAAGTCTACGCGATCGAGCGCATCGAGCCGCTGCTCGCCAAGGCGAGGATCAACCTGCGTGCCATCAAGCAACTCAAGGTGCGTCTGAAGCACGCCGACGGCCAGCTCGGCCTGCCCGAGGCGGCGCCATTCGACACGATCATCGTCGCCGCGGCGGCGTCGCGGGTGCCACCGGCGCTGTTGCGCCAACTGGCGCCAGGCGGTCGGATGATCCTGCCGGTGGGTGGGGCGACGCAGTACCTGGCCCTGATCGAACACCGCACCGAGGGGTATGTCGAAACGCGTCTCGACGCCGTTCGTTTTGTTCCGCTACTTTCGGGAGTCGAATGAAGGATCAATGGTTTCTTGCGCCGCGAGGCTGGGCTCCGGCGCTGACGGTGATGCTCATCGTCGCTGGCTGCGCCAGCAAGTCGCCGGCGCCGGTGGCCGATCGCAGCGGGCCGTCGGCAGCGTCGCAACCCGTGGCTGCTGCGGTCGTCGGCAAGGATGGCTATGTCGTGAAGAAGGGCGACACGCTGTATTCGATCGCGCTCGATCATGGGCAGGACTACAGGGATCTGGTCGCCTGGAACGGGCTCGAGAATCCGAACCGGATTCTCGTCGGTCAGTCGCTGCGCGTGCGGCCACCCGGCTCGACGAACGGTTCGGACGCCGTCGTGGTGCGGCCGGTGGCTACGGCCTCGGCGGTCGAGCAGCGCTCGCTCGACGGCAGCGGCGACCTGCTCAAGCGTGAGCCGAAGGCGGGCAAGGAGCCTTACTCCGATCAGGCGCTGGCGCGCGCGCAGGCGCAGGCTGTGGCTCAGCAGAAGCCGGTGGAGCCGGTGCCGGCGGTGGCTTCGGCAACGGCTGCAGTCGTGGCGAAGCCCGAAGCGAAGCCGGCGGCACGCGGCGAAGGCAAGCCCGACGTCCCGGTCGAGCCGCCACCCGTGGACGCCGGCATGGGCAGCGAGGAGATCGTCTGGATGTGGCCGGCCAGTGGCAAGCTGGTCGGCACGTTCAGCGAGGGCGGCAACAAGGGTGTCGATATTGCCGGCAAGGCCGGCGACCCGGTACTGGCGGCGAGTGGCGGCAAGGTCGTCTATAGCGGCGCCGGTCTGCGCGGCTACGGCAAGCTGGTGATCGTCAAGCACAACAACAATTTCCTCACCGCTTACGCGCACAACAAGACCGTATTGGTCAAGGAGGGGCAGAGTGTCGGCAAGGGGCAGAAGATCGCCGAAATGGGCGACACCGATGCCGACCAGGTCAAGCTGCACTTCGAGGTGCGACGTCAGGGCAAGCCGGTAGACCCGCTCAAACACCTGCCGCCGCGCTGATCATGGCCGGTGAGTTCGACTTCGATCCTGATTTGCTCGACGACTTCCAGGCGTCGGAGTTCTCGGCTGAAGTGCCGCTGCCCGAACCCGAACCCGAGCCGGAGGGTTTTTCCTCGCCCCCCGAGGTGGAACTGCTCAATGACGTTACGCAGCACTACCTGAACGCGATTGGCGCCAAGCCGCTGTTGTCGCCGGCCGAGGAAGTGAACTGGGCACGGCGTGCCCGTGCCGGCGAGTTCCCGGCGCGACAGAAGATGATCGAGCACAATCTGCGACTCGTCGTCAATATCGCCAAGCATTATCTCAACCGCGGCATCCCCTTGCTCGACCTGATCGAGGAAGGAAACCTCGGGCTGATCCACGCGATCGAGAAGTACGACCCCGAGCGCGGATTCCGCTTTTCGACCTACGCCACCTGGTGGATCCGGCAGAGCATCGAACGCGCGATCATGAACCAGTCGCGGACGATCCGCCTGCCGGTGCATGTGGTCAAGGACATCAATCTGGTATTGCGCGCCATCCGCCACCTGGAGTCAGCCAGCGGGCGCGAGATCTGTCCCGACCGGATCGCTCATCTGATCGACCGGCCGGTCGAAGACGTGCGTCGCGTGATGGCGCTCAACGAGCGTATCGCTTCGCTCGATGCGCCGTTGCAAGTCGATCCCAGCCAGACGGTGGGCGACCTGATTGCCGACGAGAGCCTGCTCGATCCGGATGAACTGCTGCAGTCGAACGAACTCGGCGAATTGTTGAGGAACTGGCTGGGGCAACTCGCCGGCAAGCATCGGCAGGTTCTCGAGCGTCGCTATGGTCTCGGCGGCAGCGAACCCTCCACCCTCGAAGAGATCGCCTTCGACCTGAATCTGACACGCGAACGCGTTCGCCAGATCCAGATCGAAGCGCTCGACCACCTGCGGCGCATCATCAGGCGCCGTGGCGTGACCTCGGAAAACCTCTTCTAGCGCGTGCCGGCGAGCGTGTTGCGCGTCTCGCGCAACGCTTCGGCGAGTTGGAAGACGGCCATTGCGTAAAAGCTCGAGCGGTTGTAGCGCGTAATCACATAGAAATTGTCGAAGCCGAGCCAGTAACCGGTCGGCGCTCCCGGGCTGACGAGGTCGATCAGTGCCGCCGGTCGGTCGGCATCGCCGGCCGCCAGAACGGTGTCCGGAACGACACCCTGGCTGGCCAGTTCGCGTACGCTCAGCGCCGGTTTGATGCCGGCGGCGATGAGCATCGCGGGATCCCCATTGACGCTCGCCGGAACGGCGACCGGAGCGTCTTTCTGCCAGCCATGCTGCTGCAGGAAGCGGGCGACGCTGCCGATGGCGTCTACGTTGCTGTTGCGCAGGTCGATGCGGTCGTCGTTGTCGAAGTCGACGGCGAAGCGGCGCTGACTGCTCGGCATGAACTGCGGGATGCCGATGGCGCCGGCATATGAACCCTTGATTGAGAGCGGACTGAGGCCGTTCTCGCGGGCCAGCAGGAGAAACTGCTCGAGTTCGCTACGGAAGAACTCCGCCCGCGGCGGGTAGTGGAAGGCGAGAGACGAGAGAGCTTCGAGGACGCCGAAACTGCCCATGTTCTGGCCGTATTCGGTCTCGACGCCGATGATCGCGACGACGATCTCGGGTGGCACGCCGTAAATCGCTGCGGCGCGTTGCAGCGTCACTTCGTGCTGTTGCCAGAAGCGCTGGCCGCCATCGACGCGGCGGCTGTTCACGAAGCGTTCGCGATAGCGTTGCCACGAACGCTGCTTTTCCGGAACCGCCGGCGGGCGGATCGCGCGCAGCACGGTGGCGTTTGGCCGGACCGCGGCGAACTGGCGCGTCAGGTGGGCCACGTCAAAGCCGTAACGTTCATGCATCTCGATGATGAAGGACTTGACTTCCGGTTCCTGGCTGAATCCGGTTCCCTGCTGGGGATGGCCGGAGACTGGCAGGAGGCCGCCGAGCAGCGCCAGGCACAGCGTGGCAGGCAATTTTCGTTTCAAGCTTTCCTTCTCCTTTGCGGTGGCAGTCGGTGCAGGCATTGCTGCAGTTGGCCGAGCCTGGCGTCGCCCTGGCAACCGTAGCGCAACTCGGCATAGCAAGCGGCAGCTTCGCTGGTGAGCTGAGCCAGATCGGGTCTTTCGCGCGCTACACGTTGCGCGAAGGCCAGCGGTCCTTCCCATTCGGCGCGGGCCATGCCCCGTCGCGCGAGTTCCTTGCAGTAGCGTTGCCAGGCACGCTGCACCGGATCGACTGCCCGGCGCGCGGGCAGGGTCCATAGGGTGACGATCAGGAGTGCCGTGCCGCAGAGGACGGCCAGCGTGGCGGTCATCTTCTGCCAGTCCGCGTCGGCCAGGCCGAGTCGGGACAGAACCTCGCGCTGACGCTGAGGATTGTACCCGAGTACCCATTGATTCCAGCTGTTGTTGGCCGCTTCCCAGCGGTTGCGCAACTGGCGCAGCCAGTCGGCATCGATCCGGACGACGACCGGCAGGGGTTCGCCCTCGGGTAGCGCCGCGGCAATGCCCTGTTCGATGCGCGCCGGAGCCACCGCTGCGGTTGGATCGACGCGTACCCAGCCCTGCCCGGCGAGCCAGATTTCGGCCCAGGCGTGTGCGTCCGACTGGCGTACGGTGAGGTATCCATCGACCGGATTGACTTCGCCGCCCTGGTAGCCGGCGACCACGCGTGCCGGAACCCCCGCTGCCCGCATCAGGAAAACGAAGGCCGAGGCGTAGTGCTCGCAGAAACCGCGACGCGTGGTGAACAGGAATTCGTCCATGGCATCGGGGCCGAGCAGCGGCGGCTGCAGGGTGTAGTAGAAGGGCTCGTGGCGGAACTTCGTCAGCGCGGCCTCGGCGATTTCCCGCGGCGGCAGCGACTGCCACTCGGCGGCGAGGGCGCGCGTGCGCGGGTTGAACTGGGCGGGCAGGGCCAGGGATTGCTGCAGGACAGCCGCTGCTTCAGCGACGCTGGCGCGATAGTCGAGCGCCGAGACGAACGAGACTCTCGACCGGACACGCAAGGGCTCGCGGGCCAGGACTTCGAGCGTCGGTGCCAGGCGGCTGTCGGGCGGCAGGCGGGTCGGCACGTCGAGAGCCAGTAGCCAGCGCTGGTTGTGCGCCTCGAGGATGCTCGTGTAGGCATGCACCTGGCCGCGTGCCTCGATGAGCGGATCGGCTCGCGCCGGTCCGCCGGCCGGCGGACGTGCGCGCCAGGTCAGTCCGTCATAGTCGTCGAACACGGGTCCGCGCCAGTAGAGATCGGCCTTTTCCGGGACCTCTCCGGCGAACTGGCTGCGGAAGGCGATCGCGCCGGACTGGGTCAGGCTGCTGATCGAGCCCGGCGACATCTGCTCGGACAGGCCGCTGAGGGCCGAATAGGCGTCCTGCGGCAAGCCCCAGAGCGGACCGGAGACGCGTGGGAAGAGGAGGTACAGGATCAGCATGAAGGGCAGCGCCTGAACCAGCAGCAGGCAGGCCAGGCGGGCGATCGCCGCGACCGGCTGGGCGCCGCCGTGCACCCGGATCAGGGTTGCCGTCAGCAGGGTGATGGTGGACAGTAGCCAGAGGCCGGCGGGGATGCTCTGTGAATAGAAATAGTGGGTAAGCAGCAGGAAGTAGCCGAGCAGGATCACCACCATCGCGTCGCGCCGGTTGTCCATTTCCAGTGGCTTGAGCGCCATGAAGACGACCAGGAGCGCGACCCCCGGATCCTTGCCAAGCAGGGTATGGAACTGCCAGGCGATGCCGGCGACGCAGCCACCGACCAGTAGCGCCAGTGCCCAGCGCGCCGGCAGCGGGCGCCGCCGATACCACAACCAGGCGCGCCAAAGAAGGGCGCTGCCGACGAGTGCGCTGAGCCACGGAGGCAGGTGCTCGGCGTGCGGCACGGTAGTCGCCAGCGCGGCGGCGAGCAGCCAGGGCACGGCGCCGAGTTCGAGCGCGACGCCCGGTCTGCGCCTCACCGGGTGGGCTCGCCGTGCAGCGCCAGCGCCTGCAGGCAGGCTGCGCGATGCGTTGGGCCCTGCGCCGGGCGCAGGAGATGTCCCGGCAGGCGCAAGCCGTAAAGTGCCTGCTGTTCCTCGGCGGCCAGGATCCAGCCGGCAAGGATCGACAGTCGCTCTTCCGGATCCCGGTTGCCGGGGGTCAGCGCCCAATCGAGCCAGAGTTCGTCGGCGGCACCGCCGGCGAACTCCTTGACCAGCAGCGGCTGTTCATCGGATCGTCGGGCGACCGCTTTCCAGGCGATGTGGCGGGTCGGGTCGCTGGCCTGGCGTGGCCGCAAGCCCGCGAAGTCCTCCAGACCGCCTTCGCCGTGGCGGCTGTCGGCGTGTGCTGTCGACGCCGCCGGCGGCAGCGGCGTACGAATCGGCCGAGGATAGACGATGCACGAGAAGGTCGGATGCAGGTAGCTCCAGGCGCGGAACAGGCCGAGTGGATAGCGGCTGGTCAAGGTTATCCTGCCGGGGTCGAGCCGGCCGCGGCGTGGCGCAGCGTGCGGAATGGCGACCGTTGCGCGTCCTGCGGGCGGGACCTCGGCCCTGACCACGGGTTGGTGCGAAAAGGCGAACTCAAGGGCGCGACGCGGCTGTGGGCGGGTGTTGTCGATCGCCAGGGGAAAGTACGCGCTTTCGCCAGCGAAGACGGCTTCCGCCCGTGCGGGGGTCAGGCGCAGGCCGAACAGGTTGTGGAAGGTATGCACCATGGCGACGATGCCGAGCCCGGCGAGCAGGAAAATCAAGGCGTGACCGAGGCTCAGGTTGTAGTTGATCGCACCGATCAGCATGACGGCGAGGACGATCGCGAAAACGATGCCGCCGCGCGTTGGCACGATGAAGATCCGGCGTTGGGTGAGCACGATCGGTACCTGCTCGTCACGACCCAGGCGAAACAGCCAGCGCTGAACGGCTGCGAGTGGGCGCATCAGGTCAGTGGCACGGAGCGAATCAGTGCCGCCATGTCTTCCGCTGCGGCCTGTCCGCCGCTGAGCAGCCGCAAGCGGTGACGGGCGACGGCGGGCAGGACCGCCTGTACGTCTTCCGGCAGAACCATGCTGCGGCCACCGGTGAACGCCCATGCGCGTGCCGCCGCAAGCAGCGACAGGGCTGCCCGTGGGCTCAGCCCATGGACGAAGCGCGGCTCGTTGCGCGTCGCCGCCACCAGCAGTTGCAGGTAGTCGAAGAGGGCCGGTGCGGCGTAGATGGCCGCCGTCTGTTGCTGCAGGAGAGCGAAGTCGCCGGGGGCCACGCGGGCAGCAAGCGCCGGCAACTGTTCGCGCCTGCCGCCGCTCTCGAGCAGTGAGCGTTCGGCAGCCTGGTCCGGGTAACCGAGCTCGATGCGCAGCAGGAAGCGGTCCAGTTGCGACTCGGGCAAGGGGAAGGTACCGACCTGACTCGATGGGTTCTGCGTGGCGATCACGAAGAAAGGTTCCGGCAGCGGCCGGGTCTCGCCTTCGGTGGTCACCTGCCCCTCTTCCATCGCCTCGAGCAGGGCGCTCTGCGTCTTCGGGGTGGCGCGGTTGATTTCGTCCGCCAGCAGAATCTGACAGAAGACCGGTCCGGGCAGGAAGCGGAAATCGGCCCGCTCGCGGTCGAAGATCGAGACGCCGAGAATGTCCGCCGGCAGCATGTCGCTCGTGAACTGGACACGTGAGAACTGGAAACCGAGGAGGCGGGCCATGGTATGCGCAAGAGTCGTCTTGCCGACTCCGGGAAGGTCCTCGATCAGCAGATGGCCTTTTGCGAGCAGGCAGCAGAGGGCGAGCCGCGTCTGCGTGCTCTTGCCGAGAACGACGGCGTTGGCGGCGGCAAGGATGTCGGCGAGAACGGATTGTGGGTTGGCGGGCAGCATGGCTTGTCGTTCCGGGGTAATTGGGATGATAATAAACCATCGGCCGACAACTCGATTCCCCGCAGATTTCGCCGCCCATGGAGGCCACGATCTGCGGCAGAAAGGCAACAGTGACCAGCACTGCATTCATCACCCACCGCGACTGTCAACTGCACGACATGGGTTCGTACCATCCGGAATCGCCTGAGCGCCTGAGCGCGATCAGCGACCACATGATCGCGCAAGGGGTGGATTCGTATTTTGTCTATCACGACGCACCGTTGGCCAGCTTTCAGCAACTCAAACGCGTCCATTCGGCAATGCACCTGGAACGTCTGAAGCGCGCCTCACCCGAACTGGGTATCGTGCACCTCGATCCGGATACGGCGATGAACCGGTACACCTGGCAGGCGGCGCTACGAGCCGCCGGGGCCGGGGTGCTGGCGGTCGACCTGGTAATGGCAGGGGAGGTGCAGAACGCGTTCTGTGCGGTGCGTCCGCCGGGTCACCACGCCGAGCGCGCCACGGCGATGGGTTTCTGCTTTTTCAACAACATTGCCGTAGCCGCGGCGCACGCGCTCGAAGCGCACAAGCTGTCGCGCGTGGCGGTGGTCGATTTCGACGTCCACCATGGCAACGGTACCGAGGACTGCTTCAAGGGCAACGAGCACGTGCTGATGGTCAGTACCTTCCAGCACCCGTTCTACCCGTACAGCGGTACGGAGCATCCCGCCGCCAACATGCTCAACGTTCCCCTTGGCCGGGGTACCGACGGCGAGGAGTTCCGGCGCGTGGTCAGCGACCTGTGGATGCCGCGTTTGCGCGAGTTCCAGCCGGAGATGATTTTCATCTCAGCAGGTTTCGACGCCCACTACGAGGACGAGATGGGTGGCCTGAGTCTGCTCGAGAAGGACTATGCCTGGGTCACCGAACAAGTGAAGCAGATTGCCGATGAGAGCGCGCAGGGACGGATCGTGTCGATGCTCGAAGGCGGGTACTCCCTGTCGGCGCTGGCGCGCAGCGTTGTCTGCCATCTCCGGGTCCTGGCTGACTTCTGAGTGCTCAGAGGCTGCGCCGCCGCCGTCCACCAGGGCTTGGTGGGCGGCGTTTTTCATGGTCAAGTCGCCCGCCTTCGGTTAGAATCCGGGGCCTGAGCCTTGATGGCAAGACCTTTTTCGCGGGTTCCTTTTCATGACCATGATTACTGGATCGATCGTAGCGATCGTCACCCCCATGCACGCGGATGGCAGTCTCGACGTGCCTGGCTTGCGCCGTCTTGTAGACTTTCATGTACAGGAGGGTACTGACGCCATCGTCATCGTCGGAACGACCGGCGAGTCGCCGACGGTCAATTTCGACGAGCACTGCCAACTGATTCATGTCGCCGTCGACCAGGCATCTGGCCGGATTCCGGTAATTGCCGGCACTGGCGGCAACTCGACGGCTGAAGCCATCGAACTGACACGCTTTGCCAGTCAGGCGGGCGCCAGCGCCGCGCTCTCGGTCGTGCCCTACTACAACAAGCCGACGCAGGAAGGACTGTATCGCCACTTCCGGGCGATCGCCGAGGCCGTCGACATTCCGGTGATCCTCTACAATGTGCCGGGGCGCACCGTTGCCGACATGAGCAATGACACCGCCCTGCGCCTGGCAGCCATTCCGAACATTGTCGGAATCAAGGACGCAACCGGTAACATGGACCGTGGTGTCGAGCTGATCACCCGCGCACCCGAGGGCTTTGCCGTCTACAGTGGCGACGACGCCAGCGCCTGCGCCCTCATCCTGATGGGCGCACAAGGAGACATTTCGGTGGTTGCCAACGTAGCGCCGCGCCTGATGCACGAGATGTGCGCGGCGGCGCTCGCCGGTCAGGCGATCCAGGCGCGCGCCTTGAATGCCCGCCTGCTCGGTCTGCACCGGCAGTTGTTCTGCGAGGCGAACCCGATTCCGGTCAAATGGGCATGTCAACAGCTCGGCCTGGTCGAAAGCGGGTTGCGGCTGCCGCTGACGCCGCTGTCGCCGGAGTATCACGAACGAGTGCGAGCTGCCCTGTATCAGGCTGGCGTGGGCATCTAGAGTCAGGGTGAACAAATTGAATTCTGTCGTCGTTGCGCGCGGTGCTGTTGCCGTTCTGCTGATTGGGCTCGCCGGCTGTACGGGTTCGCTCCTCGAGCCAAAAAAGATCGAGTACAAGACCGCGTCCGCCAACAAGGTGCCGACGCTCGAGGTGCCCCCCGACCTGACATCGCCGACGCGCGACGACCGTTATGCCGTTCCGGATACCAGTGGCAAGGGTGCGGCGACGTTCTCGGCGTACAGCGCCGAGCGTTCGCCCCAGGCCCGAGCGCAGCAGAAGAGCGATGTCCTGCCGGAGGTCGATACGGCGCGTATCGAGCGTTCGGGCAATCAGCGCTGGCTGGTCGCCTCGGGTTCCCCGGACAAGCTTTGGGGGCCCGTCAAGGACTTCTGGCAGGAGACCGGGTTTGTCATCAAACTCGAGTTGCCGGATGCCGGCGTGATGGAGACCGACTGGGCCGAAAACCGCGCGAAGATCCAGCAGGACTTCATCCGCAACATCCTCGGCAAGGTGATCGACTCGGTCTACTCGACGGCCGAGCGGGACAAGTTCCGCACCCGCCTCGAGCCTGGAAGCACGCCGGGAACCACAGACATCTTCATCAGTCATCGCGGGATGTACGAGATCTTTGTCACCGAAGGCAAGGATCAGACCAAGTGGCAACCGCGTCCCGCCGATCCGGAACTGGAAGCGGAAATGCTGCGCCGCCTGATGGTTCGCCTCGGCAGCGAGGAGAAGCGCGCGACGGCTGCCATGCAGGCAGCACAGGAGAAGCCCCTCGAGCGTGCCAAGATGACGCGCGGGCCTGACGGGAGCGGTACCCTCGAGGTCGAGGAGTCTTTCGATCGCGCCTGGCGGCGTGTTGGGCTGGCGCTCGACCGGGTCGGCTTTACGGTTGAGGACCGCGATCGTTCGCGGGGTCTGTATTTCGTTCGCTATGTGGATCCGGAAATCGACAACGAGAAGAAGGAGGAAGGCTTCCTCTCGAAGCTGAACATCTTCAAGTCGAGCTCCAGCGGCAAACCACAGACGCAGTATCGTATCTTCGTCAAGGACGACGCCAGCAGGTCGACGGTCCAGGTGTTGACGCTCGAAGGTGGCGTCGATCAGTCCGAGACGTCGAAGAGGATCCTCAGCCTGCTCTACGACCAGTTGAAGTGATGCGTTTTGCATCGCTGGGCAGCGGCAGTCGCGGCAATGCGCTGATTGTCGATGCCGGCGAGACGAAGCTGCTGGTCGACTGTGGCTTCTCGGCCCGCGTGGCGACCGCCAGACTTGCCCGTCTGGCGGCGGCGCCGGAGGATCTGACGGCAATACTGGTCACCCATGAACACAGCGATCATGTGGCGGGTGTTTTCGCGCTCGCGCGGCGTCACCAGCTCACCGTCTATCTCACCCACGGCACATATGTGGCGGCGGCGCGTGGCAAGAGTGCCCTGCCCGCATGCCGGGTGATCGACGGACATGCGTCCTTCGCCATCGGTAGCCTCGAAGTGTTGCCCTTTCCCGTGCCTCACGACGCGCGCGAACCGGTACAGTATGCCTTCAACAACGGCCAGCACTGTCTTGGCGTCCTCACCGATACGGGCTCGATCACCCCGCACATCGTCGACATGCTCCACGCTTGTGACGCGCTGGTCCTCGAATGCAACCACGACCGCGCGCTGTTGGCGGCGTCACGTTATCCAGCGGTTCTCAAGGAGCGGGTCGGGGGGCGATACGGCCATCTGGAGAACGCACAGGCGGCAGCCCTGCTTGGCCAGGTGGAAACGCGGCGCTTGCAGCATCTGGTCGCTGCCCATCTGAGTCAGGAGAACAACCGCCCGGAGTTGGCGACCCGGGCGCTTGCTTCGGCCCTGGGCTGCAGCGAAGACTGGATAGGGGTTGCCGATCAGGAGGATGGATTCGGCTGGCGGCAGATCATGTGAGCGGCGGGCCAGTCTGTCGACGAGTCTGAGCACAAAAAAAGCCGGCGCAAGCCGGCTTTTCGCTGATGCCAGAGCAGCTATTACTTCTTCATTGCATCTTTGGCTGCATCGGCAGCGCCTTGCGCAGCAGCGCCGGCAACTTCCTTGGCCTTGTCCATGGCGGCGTCGGCGGGTTTGGCGGCATCGGCGGGCTTCGCAGCATCCGCGGCCGGAGCAGCCGCAGGAGCAGCGGCAGGAGCGGCAGCCGCAGGAGCAGCGGCAGGAGCGGCAGCGGCAGGAGCAGCTGCAGGAGCAGCAGCCGGCTTGGCTTCTTCCTTCTTGCCACAAGCGGTAACAGCAAGAGCGATCAGCGCAGCAACGAGGAGGGAGTTCTTCATGTGGGGGTTCCTTATCGACAATGGAAAGATTACAACGAGCCAAAAGCTGAATGGTTGACCGGCTAGCACGTCGATCAACTGATTATTCTAACACTGATCAACGACCCCGCCGCCATTATTGTTGTGCGTTGCAATACCGCTGCTCGTTCGGCGTCGCTGCCGACGAGCCCTGTTTCGGGCTGATCATTGCCTCGCCTTGCCGTGCTGGCGGTAGCCGCCGTCAGGATCGCCAGCTGGTGCCACTCAGGCAGGCAGGTGGCGAGGTACGGTTCGCGCTACTCGCGGGTGATTCGCTCCATTTCCTGGGTTGTCGGTCTCCAGGTCCCCTCGGGAAACCAGGACAAGGGGTTGATCCACCCGAAGGCAAGGGCGAAAAAGAGCACGATAAGGGTGATGAACAGCAGGAATCCCAGTGTGCCAAGAATCACGTGGTCGGAGAGCAGATTGCGGGCTGTGCCCCGCAAGCCGAGATAATCGGCAAACGAGACCTGGCGACGGGCGCTGGTTACATCTCCGTCGTCCTCGGCGCCGACAAAGCGAAAATCGCATTGCCGGCAGCGATAAGGCGCCTGATGCTTGATGCGCAGCGTGATCCCTTCGCGCGGACCGCGCCGCCGTGAACGGCGGACGTCGTCGGAGAGGCAGTTTGGACATTTCATGGGTGCAGGGAAGGCTCGGGACGTTCGTCAGGCCTTGTGGCCATTCTCCACGCGGGCATGGAAACCTGGATAGCCTGTCAAGTATACACACCCCGCAGAAACGCGCGTGCGCTTTTTTGCGCACATCCGATGGTGGACAGGTGGTACACGGTCTGCCGTCGCTACCGCCAGCGATCGGCGCCGAGGTGCTACACTGGTTCAACCATGCGCACGCGATCATTTCTGGGGACGTTTCTCACTTCGCTAGCCGCTCCGGCCGCCGCTGGTGCTTTCGCGATCGGCAGCGACTTCGCCATCGGGTCGTGGGTTTCGCCGTACGGCCTACCGCCGCCGGCGATAGTGTACGACGCGTTCGGCCGTTGCCTGATGCCGCAGAACTGCCCCGACTACGAGCAGATGCGGCGCTTTCTCGATCGCTACGAGCGCAACCACGGCCAGCTTTTCGCGCCGCGCGGCCAGACGGTCGAGCCACCCGCGCAGCGGCGCGATGTCGCGCCGACACCGGAAGCCCACATTCAGCCGGCCTACCGCGCCGCGAGTCAGATCCGACCGGAATACGAGAAGGCGGGGACGCGAGTTGACGTCAGCCCGCGGGTGGGCCGCTAAATGAGACCGAGCGCCGGCACGCGGGGCGGAACGCCGGCGCGTTGAATTCCATGCTGCAAGCCGCCGTCGGCTATCTGCTCCTCCTGGGTCTGGCATGGACCATCTCCAGCCAGCGATCCGCCGTCCCGTGGCGAACCGTCGTCGGTGGCATTTGCCTGCAGTTCGCGCTCGCCGTGACGATCTTTCGGCTGCCCGGTGCGCGGGAGGCGTTTGCGTCGTGCAACGACGTCCTCCTGGCCATCGCCGCCGCAAGCCGCGCCGGGACGAGCCTCGTTTTCGGCTTTCTCGGCGGCGCCCTGCTGCCATATGCGGAGACTGCTCCCGGGGCCAGTTTCGTTCTCGCCTTTCAGGCATTGCCAGTGGTTCTGGTGATGAGTGCCCTGTCGGCGGTGCTCTATCACTGGCGCGTGCTGCCGATCATGGTGCGCGCGTTCTCGGTGGTGCTCGAGAAGACGCTGGGCGTCGGCGGGGCGGTCGGCATGTCGACGGCGGCAAATGTCTTTGTCGGTATGGTCGAGGCCCCGCTGCTGATTCGTCCCTACCTCGCCGGCGTCAGTCGGGGCGAACTGTTCGTCATCATGACGGCCGGTATGGCCGGTGTTGCCGGCACGGTTATGGCCCTTTACGCCAGCGTACTCGGGGCGATCGTCCCCGATGCACTCGGTCATATCCTCGCCGCCTCGTTCATCAGCGCTCCGGCGGCGATCGTGTTTGCCGTGCTGCTGGTGCCTCCCGAAGGCGAGCCGACCGGGCGCCACCTCTCTCTGCCGCAGACTGACCGGAGCACCATGGAGGCCATCACCCGTGGCACCGGCGAGGGCGCAACGCTGTTCATCAACATCGTCAGCATGCTGATCGTCCTGGTGGCTCTGGTGAGCCTGGCGAATCAACTCCTGGGTTTGCTGCCGGTGGTCGATGGCACGGCCTTGACGCTGCAGCGTCTGCTCGGCTGGCTGATGGCGCCGCTGGCCTGGATGGCCGGCATCCCCTGGGATGAGTCGGCAGTCGCCGGTTCGCTGCTCGGAACCAAGACGGTCCTCAACGAACTGGTCGCCTATCTGGACATGGCCAGGCTTTCTCCGGACGCCCTGGCGCCACGCAGCCGGATCATCATGACTTACGCGCTGTGCGGATTTGCCAACCTTGGCAGCCTCGGGATTCTGCTCGGCGGCATGTGCGCTATCGCGCCGGACCGGCGCAGCGAAATCGTCGAACTCGGTCCGCGAACCCTGATCTCGGGGACTCTCGCGACACTGTCTTGCGGCAGCGTCGTGGCGCTGTTGTTGTGACTGACGGGCGAGGCGCCTTTCGCGATCGGTGGGTGGCGGGTGGCTGACTTCCCGCAGGTCAAGCGACGCGGCGACGACGGTTGCCAGCGGCCGCCAAGCAGCGGGTAGTCGCTCAGGACTGCTCGCTGACGCCTGCCGACGCGAAGCTGGCCATCTCGTTGAGGAAAGCGGCGGCGGCGCGGACCAGCGGCCAGGCGAGCGCGGCGCCTGTTCCTTCGCCGAGACGCAGGCCGAGGTCGAGCAGCGGTTCCGCCCGCAAGGCGCGCAGTTGCGCCAGATGACCCGGCTCGGCCGAGCGGTGGCAGAAGACGCAGTAGTCAACGATCGCTGGCGCGATGCGGGCGGCGACGAGCAGCGCCGAGGTGACGATGAAGCCGTCGATCAGCAGCAACATCCTCCGCTCGGCGGCGGCGAGCATGGCGCCGGTCATCATGGCGATCTCGAAGCCGCCGAACTCGGCCAGTACGGTCAGCGCGTCGGCGTCGGCTGGCAGCCCCGCGCGTTCGGCGGCTCTTGCCAGCAGCGCCTGTTTGCGTGCCAGCCCGGCGTCGTCTAGGCCGGTGCCGCGGCCGACACAGTCGGCGAGTGGCGTACCGGTCAGCTGGTGCGTCAGCAGCGCGGCGGCGGCGGTGTTGCCGATTCCCATTTCGCCAAAACCGATTACCCGGCAGCCCTGTTCCCCGAGGTTGTTGGCGATCGCCGCACCACGTGCCAGGGCGGCGTCGCGCTCGCCGCTGCTCATTGCCGCCTGCTCGATGTAGTTGTGCGTGCCGAAGGCGACTTTCGCGTCGACGAGACCGTCGCGCGGCCCGAACGCGTGCGCGACGCCAGCGTCGATTACTTGCAGTTGCAGGCCGTTGTGGCGAGCGAAAACGTTGATCGCGGCTCCTCCGGCGAGGAAGTTCTCGACCATTTGCCAGGTGACTTCCTGCGGAAAAGCCGAAACGCCGGCGCAGGCGGCACCGTGGTCGCCGGCGAAGACGAGCAGCTGCGGGTTGTCGAGACGTGGTGTCAAGGACTGCTGAATCTCGCCGATCTGCAGCGCCAGACGTTCGAGCTGGCCGAGTGACCCGGGTGGCTTGGTCTTGCCGTCGATGCGGGATTGCAGGCCGGGAACAACGGCGATAGGCGGAATGGCAAAGTGCATGATTTGGCGAGGCCCCTGGAAAGCCGCCGATTATACCCATCACGGGGCCATGATAAGCTTGCAAGTATGCGAGAACTGATCATTGGTGGGGCCCGTTCGGGCAAGAGCCTGCTGGCCGAGCGGCGCGCCGGCGACAGCGGCTTGCGCGTCGTTTACGTGGCGACGGCGCAGCCTCTCGACGCCGAGATGTCACGCCGTATCGCGCAACATCAGGAAAGACGTCGGGCCGACTGGGGATTGGTCGAGGAACCGCTGGAACTGGCCGCTGCACTACGCCGGCACGCCGCGCCGGACGTCTGCCTGCTGGTCGACTGCCTGACGCTGTGGTTGTCGAATCTGCTGTTTGCCGGCGACACGGCGAGCGGGGCGGCAGCCGGTGAAACGGCAAGCTGTCAACGCCTCTCCGGGGCGATCCAGGCGCTGAGCGACCTGCTTCCCCAGCTGCCGGGGCAGGTCATCCTGGTCTCCAACGAGGTCGGCTCGGGCATTGTGCCGATGGCGGCGCTGGCACGGCTGTTCGCCGATGAGCAGGGCCGACTGAACCAGCGCATGGCGGCGGTCTGCGACAAGGTCACCCTGGTGGTCGCCGGCCTACCGCTCAGCCTCAAGTAGCCCGTTCCCGGCCACCGTGATCGGTGCTATTGTCGCCGTTGTCTGACAACTTTGCCCCAACGAGGAGCCGACGCCAATGTACAAGCGAATCATGGTTGCTGTGGATGAGAGCTTCATGACCAGTCAGGTGATGGAAGCCGCGATCGAGTTGGCCAAGGCCACCGGCGCGCAGGTGGCGATCTGTCATGCCATCGACGAAACGATTCTTGCCCAGCGCGAAGTAGCGATGATGCTGCCGAACAGCGTCGGCAAGACCGAGGCCCGCATGCGTCTCGGCGCGGAGGGTTTTCTCGACAGACTGCTGCAAACGGTTCGCTCGGCCGGGGTCGAGGCGGAAATCAAGCTCGTCGAATCGGAGCAGAAGCATGTTTCGGACATGCTCATCGATGCGGCGGGCGAATGGCAGGCCGATCTACTCGTCGTCGGCACGCATGGGCGACGCGGCATCGAACGCTTCTTCGTCGGTAGCGTCGCCGAGCGTCTGGTGCGCAAGGGACAGACATCGCTTCTGCTGGTGCGCGGCGAAGAGCCCGACGAGTAGCACTTCTCCGCCTGGCGCGATCAGCGCATCGCTTGCGCCGGGATCCACTCGGCCAGCGCCTGCAGGTCCATGTGCTGCTCGACAGCGTCGGCGAGGCGGTCGATGTCGGCCTCGCGCCGCTGCCGTGGATCGAAGTCCTGTGTCGGTCGGTGGCCGGCCCAGGCGAGCAGCGCTGCCAGTGCCGGCGGGGAGTCGAAGAGGCCGTGGCAGTAGGTCGCAAGAATCTGCCCGTCTGCCGAGAGCGCACCGTCAGGTTGACCGTCGAGGATTGCCGCCGGCTTTTCGAGGGCTGCACCGCGGGTGACCCCCATGTGGATGCGGTAACCGCCGATAGCCGGCGCAGCGGGCAGCATCAGGTAGCCGCTGACGTTCTCCAGCGTCTTCTCGGTGGCCATTCGCGTCGCGTAGTCCAGCCAGCCCAGCCCCGGCATGCTGCCCGGAGGACCCTCGAGCCCCAGCGGATCCTGCAGTTCGCGGCCGAGCATCTGCAGGCCGCCGCAGATGCCGATGACTTTGCCCCCGTAGCGAAGGTGGCGGCGGATTGCTTCCTCCCAACCCTGCGCGCGTAGCCAGGCGAGGTCGGCCTGCACGGCTTTCGAGCCCGGCAGGACGATCAGATCGCAGGGCGGTGGCGGATCGTTGGGGCCGACGAAGCGGAAATCGACTTCCGGGTGGAAGCGCAAGGGGTCGAGGTCGTTGTGATTCGAGACTCGCGGGTAGGCCGGGGCGACGACGCGCAGAGCGGCCGCCGCCTTCTGCATCGCGGCGCGGGGTACGGCATCCTCGGCATCGAGGTAGAGACCGTGCAGGTACGGCAGAACGCCGAGCACGGGCTTGCCGGTGCGCTGTTCGAGCCAGCGCAGGCCGCTTTCGAGGAGGCCGATGTCGCCGCGGAAGCGGTTGATCACGAAACCCTTGACGCGCGCCTGCTCGGAGGGCGACAGCAGGTCGAGCGTGCCGCACAGATGCGCGAAGACGCCACCGCGATCGATGTCGGCGATCAGGATCACCGGGCAGTCGACCGCTTCGGCAAAGCCCATGTTGGCGATGTCGCGGTCGCGCAGATTGATCTCGGCTGGGCTGCCGGCGCCTTCGACGAGCAGGCACTCGTACTGTGCCGAAAGGCGCTGCCAGGACTCGAGCACGGCTTGCATCGCGCGCGGCTTGTAGGCGTGGTAGTCGCGCGCATCGAGGTCGGTGAGCGCCTTGCCGTGAATGATCACCTGCGCGCGCTTGTCGGTCGCCGGCTTGAGCAGCACCGGGTTGAAATCGGAATGTGCCGGCAGGCCGGCGGCCAGCGCCTGCAGTGCCTGCGCCCGGCCGATCTCGCCGCCGTCGACAGTGACCGCCGAATTGAGTGCCATGTTCTGCGGCTTGAAGGGGGCGACGCGGACGCCGCGGCGGTGCAGGATGCGGCAAAGTGCGGTGACCAGCACGCTCTTGCCGGCGTCAGAGGTGCAGCCCTGAATCATCAGGCTGGGGGTGCGGTGCTCGTTCATCGTAGAATCCGGGTTTCGACCCCCCGATTCTCGCATGCTCACCCCGTCTTTTTCACAATTCCTCGTCGCCGGCATGCCAGCTGCGTTGTCACTGCCGCTCGCGGCGATCGCCGGCGCCGGCCTCGACCGGCTGCTTGGCGAGCCCCGGCGCTGGCATCCGCTGGTCGGTTTCGGTGCCTTGGCCGGCCGTTGCGAGGCCGCCGCGAATCGCGGTGGCTGGCGTCGCCTGCGTGGTCTGCTGGCCTGGTCGGTGCTGGTCCTGCCGCCGGTGGCGCTGGCCGCCTGGGCGATCCCCACGGGACTCGCCGGCTGGGCGACAAACGCGATCCTGCTCTATCTGGCGCTCGGCGGGCGCAGCCTCGGTGAGCACGCCAAGCGTGTTGCCACAGATCTGGCCAACGGCGATCTGGCGGCGGCGCGCGAGCATGTCGGCTGGATGGTTTCGCGGCAGACCGACGACCTTGACGCCGGGGCGGTTGCCGCCGCCTGCATTGAATCGACGCTCGAAAACGGCAATGACGCGGTGTTCGGCGCGCTCTTCTGGTTCGCGCTGCTCGGTGGCCCGGGTGCCGTCCTTTTCCGGCTGGCCAACACGCTCGACGCCATGTGGGGCTACCGCAACGAGCGCTTCGCCGATTTCGGCTGGGCGGCGGCGCGTGCGGACGACGTCCTCAACTATGTTCCGGCGCGGCTGACTGCCGTCTCCTACGCGCTCGGCGGCCGCACGCGTGCGGCGCTGCGTTGCTGGCGCGAGCAGGCGCCGCGCTGGAAAAGCCCGAACGCCGGTCCGGTGATGGCCGCCGGCGCCGCTAGCCTGGGTCTCGTGCTCGGTGGTGCGGCGATCTATCATGGCCGGATGGAGGAGCGCCCGCAACTCGGCGAGGGCCGGCCGGCCGGCGGGGCGGACATTGTGCGCGCGCTGTGCCTGGTGCGTGGCAGCCTGCTGTTGTGGCTGGCCATCCTGCTTGCCTGGGGCCTGGCGCGTGCTTGACCACGGCGGCCGTCTGCGCGCGGCAGCACGCCAGTACGCGCCCTTCTGCGGGGCAGCGCTCGGCGACTGGCTGGATCTGTCGACCGGTATCAACCCGCACGCCTATCCCGTTCCGGAGATCGACGCGGATTGCTGGCGGCGCCTGCCCGAGGACGACGACGGCCTGGAGGCGGCTGCCGCGGCCTACTATGGCAGCGATCGCGGCCTCGCCCTGGCGGGCTCGCAGGCAGCCATCCAGTCGTTGCCGGCGCTGTTCCGGCCGGTGGTCGTCGCCTGCCTGACGCCGATCTACGAAGAACATCCGCAGGCCTGGGAACGCGCCGGCCACAAGCTGCGCCGGCTGTCACAGGCGCCCTTGGCGCGCGCACTGGCGGCGGCGACGCCGCTCGTCGTCCTCTGTAACCCCAATAACCCGACCGCCGGCACGCTGCCGGCCGCTGCCCTGCTCGACGCGGCAGCACAATTGCAGCGACGCGGTGGCTGGCTGATCGTCGATGAAGCCTTTGGCGATGCCACTCCCGACAATTGCGTGACTGCCCTGGCCGGCGGTCCGGCAGCGCCGAACCTGATCGTCCTGCGCTCGCTCGGCAAGTTCTTCGGGCTGGCCGGTGCTCGCGTCGGCTTCGTCTTCGGGGCGCGCGAGAAGCTCGATCTGCTGCGCGAAGCGATCGGTCCGTGGCCGCTGTCCGGGCCGGCGCGCGCCGTTGCCCGCCAGGCATTGGCCGATACCGCCTGGCAGCAGCGCACGCGCGGCGAACTGATCGCCGCGTCGGCCCGACTGGCGGCACTGCTGGCGCCGTTCGGCGGCGTGCAGGCCTGCGCGCTGTTCGCAACCGTGGCCACGCCGCAGAGTGTCGCGCTCTACGAACACCTCGCGCGCCGGGCGATCCTGACCCGGCATTTTCCAGCGCACGGCCTGTTGCGCTTCGGCTTGCCCGGTAGCGAGGCCGAGTGGCAACGCCTTGCCGCCGCACTGGCGAACCTTGCTCCCTGAGATGGAACTGGCATGGAACTGGCGCGCCTTCTCCTCATCGCCTGGCTGGCGGCGGCCGGTGGCCTCGTCCAGGCTGAGGTCGCCGTCGTCGACGATACCGGTGCGACGGTCCGCCTCGCGCAGCCGGCGCGCCGCATCGTCAGTCTGGCCCCGCACCTGACCGAAACACTGTTCGCTGCCGGTGCCGGCGAGCGCGTCGTCGGCACGGTGGAGTACAGCGACTACCCGCCGGCAGCGAGCAGGATCACGCGCGTCGGCGGCTACTCCCGGCTCGACCTCGAGCGTGTCGCGGCGCTGCAACCGGACCTGATCATCGCCTGGCAGAGCGGCAATGCCGCTGCGCATGTCGACCGGCTGCGCGCGCTGGGTTTTCGAATTTACGTCTCGCAGCCGAATCGCATCGACGATGTCGCCAGTGAAATCGAGCGCCTGGGCGTGCTGGCCGGCAGCGCGCCGGTTGCCGGTCGTGCCGCTGAGGCCTTCCGCCAGCGGTTCGCCGGCCTGCAGAAGCGCTACGGCAGTCGGCCACCGGTGCGCACCTTCTACGAGATCTGGAAGCAGCCGTTGATGACCGTCGGCCGCCAGCAGATCATCTCCGACGTCATCCGGCTGTGTGGCGGCGACAACGTCTTCGGCCAGCTCGAGACAATGGCACCGACGGTGACCGTCGAGGCGGTGATTGCCGCCAACCCGGAAGCGATCGTCGCCAGCGGCATGGGCGAGGCACGGCCCGAGTGGCTCGACGACTGGCTGCGCTGGACGACGATCACCGCCGTTGTGCGCGGCAACCTGTTTTTCGTGCCGCCCGATCTGATCCAGCGCCATACGCCGCGCCTCCTTGACGGTGCCGACCGGCTCTGCCGGCACCTCGAAACGGCACGCAGCCGGCGGCCGGCGAAGTGAGGCGGGTGCTGCCGTGCGAGGCGGCAGTGGCGCGCACCGGCAGGTAGAACGGGCAGCCTTCAGCGTGACTTAAGACGCAGAGGGGATGATGCAGGCCTTGTCTTTGAGGAGCGCTCGCCGCAAGGTCGCCGATGCTTGCCAAGAACGGTTGCGGTGGGGATCTGGCGCGAGCTGTGGCCGGCGATTCGCCTGGGCGATGGTCCTCGTCTGTCCACGGGTGTTGCCTGGTATCAGCCAGGTCTGACTGCGCGACAGGCGTCTGGCCTGGTCGCCTCCGCCGGTTGCGCCGCTCTGATTTCCCTGGCTTGGCGACGACCGATCGATCGCCCAGACCGCAACCTGAACGGCAGCAAGGAGGCACCCAGTGCATGGTCAGTCCGCAGCCCCGGCGAGGGCTGCCCAGCGAGCGCCCACGGTCAGTTGTGTCATCCCGGCCTTCAACGAAAACGAGAATCTCCGGCTACTCCTGCCCGGCCTGGAGGCGATCCTCAGGTCGCAGAGTTCGGCTTGGGAGATCATCGTGGTCGATGACGGCAGCACCGACGGGACAGCAGATCTGATGGCCGCGTGGGTGCGGGCGGGCGGCTTTCGATATCTGCAACTGTCGCGAAACTTCGGCAAGGAGGCAGCGCTCAGCGCGGGCCTCAACGCTGCCGAAGGTGACGTGGCGATTTGTCTCGACGCCGACCTCCAGCATCCGCCGGCGTTGATTCCGCAGATGCTGGAGCGTTGGCGAGCCGGCGCCGACATGGTCTGCGCCGTGCGCGCCAGTCGCGACGATGAGTCGCGAATCAAGCGCGTCGGCGCATCCCTTCTGTACCGGATTCTCGGATCGGGAAACCGTATCAGGATCATTGCCGATGCGGGTGACTTTCGCCTGATGGATCGTACGGTGGTCGCCGCGCTGCTCCGCTTGCCCGAGCGCACGCGTTTCATGAAGGGGCTTTATGCCTGGGTTGGCTTCACGACCGAATCGATCGAGTATGTACCGCCAGAGCGCCTGCACGGCCCCAGCCGTTTCAGCTTCCTGCGTCTGGTGACGTTTGCGGTCGACGGAATCACCGCGTTTTCGACACTGCCGCTGCGAGTTCTCAGTTTGTGCGGATTGGTCGTCGCTTTGCTTGCCTTTATGTACGGAACCTACCTGATTATCGAGTACCTGTTCGTCGGCAATCCCGTGTCCGGCTGGACGACCATCGTTACCGCCATGCTCTTTCTGTCCGGCGTGCACCTGCTCGGATTGGGAGTGATCGGCGCCTACATCAGTCGAATCTTCGACGAGGTCAAACAAAGGCCGCTGTACCTGCTACGCAACGACATCGGTAGCGGCCTCGATACGACCGCGCAAGACAGCGACGCGGAATGTTGAAGCGCTTTCTGGCGACCCCTGCCGAGGGTGTCCTGGGGATTCGTTCGCCGGCTTTCCTGTTGCTTGTTTGCGCCTTCTGGCTGGCCGTCCTGGCGGGCATCAGGCCACTCATGCTGCCTGACGAGGGGCGCTACGTCGGGGTCGCCTGGGAGATGCTCAGTTCGGGTGACTGGTTGACGCCGACGCTTGACGGCTTACCCTTCTTTCACAAGCCGCCGCTGTTCTACTGGCTGACCGCGCTGGCCCTGAACCTGTTCGGTGCCAACGGTTGGGCAGCGCGCTCCGCGTCGACGCTTGCCGCGATGATTGCGGTGGTGGCGCTGCATGTCTTCCTCCGTCGGCATGCGGACAAGCGACTGGCCAATCTGGTCGTTGCCGTTCTGGTCACACAACCCTTGTTCTTTGGCGGCGCCCAGTTTGCCAATCTGGACATGCTGGTCGCGGCGATGATTACGTTGACCATCCTCTGTGGAGCACATGCCGTCCTCAGTCTGGAACGTGGGCAGCACTATCGGGCGGCGCTGGCATCGGCCTATGTCTTTGCTGCTCTGGGTGTCCTGGCCAAGGGGTTGATCGGGTTCGTCCTGCCGGGGGCGATCCTGCTGGCCTGGCTAGTCGTCGGCAAGCGCTACCAGGTGATTCGTTCGCTACTGCCGCTGCGCCTGATCCTGCTGTTTCTTGTCCTGGTCATGCCGTGGTTCTGGTGGATGGAGATGTCCCACGGGGGCTTTCTCGATTACTTCTTCGTGTACCATCATTTTCAGCGCTTTGCCGAGTCTGGCTTCAACAGCGCGAAACCCTTCTGGTTTTATGTTCCGGTTCTCTTGCTGGGCACACTCCCCTGGTCTCCGTGGATCTGTCGAGTCTTCTCCAGACGCTTCCTGCAGGACACGCGGCAATTCGCGATGCGCAGCTTGATGGTCATCTGGTTGGTGGTGGTTCTGGCTTTCTTCTCCTGGCCCAGTTCAAAGCTTGTCGGTTACATCCTTCCCGCCTTGCCGCCGCTCGCCTGCCTGATTGCAGATGGTTTTCTCGTCTGGCTGGATGACGCTCAGGGGGCGAATGCACGTGCCTGTCTCGGGGCCAGCTTGCTCGCGGCAGTCATGCTCTGCAGTGGCCTCGTTCTGGGTGTGGCGCTTCGCTATCCCAGCTCCTCGCGCAGCCTGTCCGCTCAGGTGTTGCCGAGCTTTCGCCCGGGCGATCAGATCGTCATGCTTGACGAGTATCCGTACGACTTGCCGTTCTCCCTTGGGGCGGCCAGGAATCCGTGGGTCGTCAGCGATTGGAACAGATCGGACCTTTTCGCCAAGGACAATTGGCGCAGGGAGTTGTACGACGCTGGCCAGTTTGATCAGGTGAAGATGCGCGACAGGTTGCTCTTTCCCGACGAGTTGAGCGCGCGCGCCTGCGGGCACTCGGGTGGTGCCTTGTGGGTGTGGGGAAAAAGGGGTTGGGGTTCCCGCTATCGGTACCTCCGAGATCAGTCCATCGTCTTTGCGGACGACGAGGCGACGCTGTGGCGGGTCGTGGATTTGCATCACGACGTCAACTACTGTGCTGAAATGCCCAATAGCGGCTGAGAACGAAGGTCAGCGCGGCGATCGCAACGAGGATGATCGCCAGGAGCCAGTAGTACGGGATGTCGGTAGCTTTAAGAAGATAGACGAACGCCAGCTCGTTGATCGCGAATCCCCCGGTGGCGATGGCAAAGAACCGCCCGAGTGCGGGTAGCAAAGTTTTCGTCTGCCGACGAAAGGTCAGGAAGTAGTGACCGGAAAAGGAAACGACGAGTGCGATGGACCAGCCGATCAGATTCGCCACAGCCGGCAGGAGGCCCAGGCAGGCGATGCCGGCAACGGCGGTCGTCCAATGAGTCGCGGCGGCCGCGCAGCCGACCGCAACAAACCAGGCGAGTTGTCGCAAGAGTGCTTTCATGATTCCTGCTCACGAAAAGGGTGCTGTCGATCGCCGGTCGGCGCGCAAGCCGCTGGCGATCTGTGCCGACGATTTTGGGATGGCGCCTGGGATCAGTTCAGGGATTATCGAGCTGGCTCGCTGCGACCGTCTGTCGGCGGTCAGTTGCTTGAGCCGAGGGCGGTTCTTCCGGCAGTATGCGCCAGCTCTCGCTGGTTTTCCGGTGGACCGGGGACTGCATCTTAACCTGACCGAGCGTCTGCAGGAGGACGAATTCAGCCGGCCACTGAGCCGTTTGCTGTTGTCGTGTCTGACGCGGCAAATCGATTCCAGTCTCATCACGCGGGAAGTCGAACGGCAGCTGGATGCTTTTGAAGGCGTGTTTGGCAAAGCGCCGGACTTCGTCGATGGGCACCAGCACGTGCACCAGTTCCCGGTGATCCGCGATTGTCTGATCGAGGTGCTCCGGCGGCGCTATCCCGAGTGCCTGCCCTGGCTGAGATCGACCTTGCCGGCGGCGCTACCGACGATCTCCACGCCGTATCGACTGAAGGCGAGCCTGATCGGCTATCTGGGAGGCAGTGCGTTGAAGGAACTGGGTGGTCAGAACGGCTTCCGGATGAATGCGCGCTTGCTCGGTGTCTACGGTTTCAAAGGCGGCGCCGGCGAGTATTGTGGACTTCTGGACCGGTGGTTGGCCGGCGCATGCGCCGGGGACCTGCTGATGTGCCACCCGGCGGCGTCTGTGGATGGCGGCGTTGACTTCGCCGGGCAGCGAGTGGCCGAATACGCCGTTCTTTCTGGAGCGCATTTCTCGCAACTGCTTGCGCAGCACGCTGTCGAAGTGCAGCGGCTGCGACACGGTCACGTCGAGTTACCTCAAAGTGGGAGTTCATGAAGGCATGCTGATGATCCGTCTGGCCCATGCGGCCATTGAAACAGGCACCCCGGGCCGTGATTCACCGAGTAACGGGGGAGGCCGGGAACGATGAATTCTCCGGAGACCGTCGAGCAGGTGCTGCAGCGCTTGCTCGAAGCCCAGAAATATGCCGTTCTGGCGACCGAGAAGGGTGGGCAGCCGTACACCAGCCTGATGGCGTTTGCCGCGACCGGCGATCTCAAGGCGCTGATTTTGCTGACCGAGCGGGGAACGCACAAGTACGCGAACCTGATGGCCAATCGTCGTGTGGCGGTGTTCGTCGACAACCGCGAGAACGTCGGTTCCGACACCCAGCAGGCGGTGGCGATCACCGCGCTGGGCGATGCCGAGGAGGTGGCGGGCGACGCGTGTGTCTGCCTGCGTGACGCGTATCTGGTGCGCCACCCCTACCTGGCCGAGTTCGCCACTTCGCCGTCGTGCGCTCTCCTGCGGGTCAGGGTCAGGTCCTACATCGTCGTCCGGCATTTCCAGGAGGTCGAGGAGTGGTGCGTTGAGCACTGATGTGGCGCCGCTGCTGGTCATTTTCGATTGCGACGGCGTGCTCGTCGATAGCGAACCGATCGCCAGCCGCGTCCTCGCCGAAGTTCTGACCGAGAGCGGTTTTCCGCTCACCCCCGCGCAGGCGATAGAGCGCTATACCGGAATCAGTCTGCCTGCGGTGCTGGCACGGATCGAGTCGGAGTGGGGCCGGAACCTGCCGAAGGGTTTCGTCGCGCATCTTGGTGAACGTGATCGTGCGGCCTTTCGTGCCGAGCTGCAAGCGGTGGCGGGGGTGGCGGAGATGCTCGGCGAACTGTCCATGCTCCGCTGTGTCGCGTCGTCGGGGACGCTCGGGAAGATACGCGGCAGTCTTGAGATCACAGGACTGCTGCCGTATTTCCAGCCGCACCTGTTCAGCGCCGAAATGGTCGTGCGTGGCAAGCCGGCACCGGACCTTTTCCTGCTGGCCGCCGACAGGATGGGTTCGCCGCCCGAGCGCTGCGTGGTGGTCGAAGACAGCGTCGCCGGGGTTCAGGCCGGCTGCGCGGCAGGCATGCGCGTCCTCGGCTTCTGCGGCGGCGGCCATGCCAATCCCGGCTCAGCCGCGTCGCTACGGGCCGCCGGTGCCGCCACGGTATTCGATCGCATGGCGGACCTGCCAGCGCTTCTCAACCGGCAGCAATGACCGGCAGTGGTCGAGCACACGCAGCCGGCGCTGGGTTGGCTTACCGCTGCCGGCTCAGGTCCGGTCGAGGCGTCGTCTCATACCAGCCGATCGAGCCACTCGGCCATGCGTTCGGCAGCGGCCAGCCAGTGGGCGTCGAGCATCAGCGTGTGGCCGGCGCGCGGGATCACCGCCACATCGGCGTGCCAGCGCGCTGCTGTGAAGCCCAGGAGATCCGGCGGAAAAACGGCGTCCGACTGCCCGCCGAGGACGAGGGCCGGTAGCTTGGGTCGGTGCCGCGCAAGGCGCATCGCCAACAGTGTCAGGTCCATGAGGGCGCGCCGCGACTCACCCTGGAAGAGCCCCGCGAAGCGCATCAGATCCTCGCTGCTGGTCTCCTGCGAGTAATACACTTCGCGCATCGTTTCGAGCGTCTGCTCGTTGTATTCGCCGCGGATGGCACGCGCCTGCTGGCTGAAGAACGACGGTTCGGTCAGCGCGATCTTCATGGTCGCGCCAAGAATGCCGGTGGCTGGTACCGGGGCCATCAGGATCGCCGCGCGCGCCTGATGGCGCTCGAGAAAGCGCTCGACGACGACGGTACCCATCGAGTGGCCGATCAGGACCGCCGGTTCATCGAGATCGTCGGCCACCTGCGCCAGATCCTGCGCATAGTCGTCAATCCCGAACGAGTCGAGCCGCTCGCGCCCCTCGCTCTTGCCGTGGCCCGAGAGGTCGAGCGCGTGGCAGTCGAAGCCCTGGCGGCTGAACCAGGGCAGGAAATACTCGTCCCAGCAGCGGGCGGTGGCATAACCGCCGTGGACAAAGATCAGATGGCCCGAAGACGTGGTGCCGACCGCGGGTCGGTGCAGGGTATGGAGGCGTCGAGGTTTCATGGGCGAGGGGTGTGTCACGGTTCGGCAGGGCTGGTCGCGAAGGGTGCGGCGCAGGGTATTCAACGGTTGTCGCCCAGTATCTCAGGGTCTTGCCGGTTGAGGCAAGGCCACGACGAGCGTCGGCGTGTCGGTTCTCGATAGCGGAAGCATACCGCCAGAGCCCTGATCGCCCGCGCGCATGACAAACACCTTCTGGTGCAATGCGAGCCGGCCGCAAACGCTCCTTGCCATTGGCGGGAACTTCGGCCGTAAGACGCTGGTGGGCCGCGCATCGTGCCCTTGCAGGTGCACCGCCATGCACTTCGGCGCCGCGATGCGGCGCCGTAGGCGCAGGGGTCGAGGCAGGCCGGTAACGCCGCTGCCGATCTGTCCCTGTTTGGCCTGTTTTCGGACAGAAGGCGCACAATGGCAGTCCTTCACGACTACTCGAAAAGGCCAATGCCTCTCGCGCCGCGCATTCTCGTCTGCCTTGCCTCCGAGCACATCATGCAGAACACGCTGCCTGCACTGCGCCTGCGGCCCGCGCACGTCGTCATCGCGGCCAGTGACGCCGAGCCCGCGCGCAAGGGCGCCGACCAGGTCGGCCAGGTACTGCACGATGCGGGCTGGCCCGCTGGGGCGGTCCGGATTGTCGAGCACGCTCCCGACCATGATCTTGCGAGCGTCGCCCGGTATGCCCGCGAACTTGCCACCGATCTGCAGCATCGGCATCCAGGACTGCCGATCGATCTCAATGCCAGCGGCGGCACCAAGGTGATGTCCTTCGGCTTCCTCGGAGCGTTCGCCGGCCTCGGCGATGCCTGGTATTGCGATGTACGCCACGGCCTGCTCGAACATCTGGGCGGCGCCGCATCCCTGGCCTTGCCGGCCGACATGCTCAGGCTGACCGATGCCCTGCAGATGCAGGGCTATCGCGTGGTCGCCGATCCCACCTGGGACATTGATTTCGCCAGCGCTGCCGCCGCGCGCGCCGACCTGACCGATCTTCTCGCGCGCGAGGCACCGCAGCTGAATGGCTTTTTCGGTTACGTCAATCGCCTTACGCGCGCAGCGCTACCGCAGACCCGGCCCGACGGGAGTCTGACACGGCCCTTCCGGCGCGAAGTTATCGCCGAACGCCAGTTGTTCAGGAGCAACCACGAACTGGCGCGCCTGTTCGAGCAATCCGCCATCTGGCAATGGGACGCTGATCGCTGCTTCGTGTTCGCCGACGAGGCTGCCGCCAGGTACGCTGGTGGCGGCTGGCTGGAGGAGTGGACCTGGCTCACGCTGGCCAGGCTGCAGGCCGACGGTGTCATTCCAGATGGTTACTGGGGCACCAATGTGCGCATCGGCGCCGGCTGTGGGATGCCAGAGATGGCGGGCAACGAACTCGATGCGGCCCTGGTGTGGCGCAACCAGTTGCTGGTGCTCGAATGCAAGACGGGCGTGCAGATCAGCACCGAAGGCGGGAGCCAGGCGATTCTCAATCGCCTCGACAGCCTGCGCCGCCACGTTGGTGGCGCGCTCGGCGAGACCTGGCTGCTGACTGCGCGGCGGCTGCAGCAGGGCCCCGGCTGTGCCGCGCGCGAGCGTGCCCGCGCCTATCGCATCCGCCTGATCGAACCGGAGCAACTCGTGCACCTGCGTACGGAGGTCTGCGAGTGGATGGGTGTCGACGGGCAGCCGTCCACGGCTTCGACGCGCGGCACGGCCGTCGGCACGGACGGGTCCGACTGAAGATTCGGCGTAGAAGCGATTGCGCTGCTCGCGGTCTGGCCAGTGGGCTGGCGAACCGGTGTGGACAGACGGAAGCATGTCCATTCGCCTCGCCGTCGCTGCGCGCTCGCCCGCGTTGGCTGCTGGCGCCGCCGGCTTGATGGCGGTTACGCGCTGCCAACTTCCGGCTCGCCGGTCGCCGCTTGAGTTAGAATGCCGTTTGGCCGTCGAAGATGAGCGGCAATCCATCAACGTTGATCGCTTCTGGAGAAAAGAGATGCAACCACAAGCATTCGATCTGAACGACATCTTCCACGAACCCTCCGACGAGCAACTCGATGCGCTGATGGAAGAGGTTGCCGCGGCGGCGCGCAGGCATTCGCAGTCGGCGCGTGAACAATTGATGCTCCGCCTGCGTGCCGAGATCACCGCGATCAAGCTGCCCAGTCGCGCCGGGAAATGACCGCTGGCGACAAGCCGCGGCTGATCGTCGTCGCCGGCCCCAACGGTTCAGGAAAGACCTCGATCACGCAACAGTTGCTGATGCACGAGTGGATGGGCGGTTGCGTGTACGTCAATCCCGACTTCATTGCCCGCGATGAGTTTGGCGACTGGAACTCGCCCGAGGCGGTCATCAAGGCAGCCGAGCGGGCGACCGAGATTCGCGAACACTGCCTGACGAGCGGTCTCAGCCTGGCCTTTGAAACCGTTCTCTCGGCACCCGACAAGCTCGACTTCATCAGCCGCGCGAAAGACGCCGGTTTCTTCATCCGCCTGTTTTTCGTCGGCACCGACGACCCGTCGATCAACGCCAAGCGGGTCGCCATGCGGGTCATGGAGGGCGGGCACGACGTTCCCATCCCAAAGATCATCGCGCGCTACACCCGGTCGCTGGCTTGTTGCTACTTTGCCGCCTGGCTGGCTGACCGCACCTACGTCTACGACAATTCGGTCGACGACGCCCGCGCCAGGCTCCTGTTTCGCGCTTCCCAAGGTCAGTTGGTGAAAACCTACGGTGAGATCAATGCGTGGGCCAGAGAGATCGCGCAAAGGCTGCTTCCCGTTCTCTCGGACGAACCGCCCGCGTCGCCATTGGCGTGATCTGTCGCCACTCTATTTGCGAAGCGCTGCTTTCCAGTCACGGAAGATGTCGAGGTCCACGCCGTCCCGGTAGTTCAGCAAACCGGGAGTGAAGCCCTTCTTGCCCTTCTTGCCCTTTTCGCCGTACTGCCAGATGACTTGCCTGGTCTTGCGGTCGATCACGACAACCCGGTCGTTCAGGTCGTCCACCACCAGGACATCGCCGGTATCGGGCAGTTCCCGCGCCATCGAGCAGTGGTCCAGCATCCCGTCACCGTCCTTGACGAAGTATTCCCAGGCGATCTTGCGCGTCGCCGGGTCGAAGATCACGACGCTCTGGGCTTCCAGAAATCCGCCACGATGACCTGCTTGCCGTCCACCGTCGGGAAGGCATCCGAGGGGTAGCGGATGTTGGGCGCCTTGACGCTGCACAGCACCTTGCCTTCGCGGGTGATGCGCGAGATCCAGGCGTCCCTGATTGCGGTAACCAGGATGTCGCCGTTGTCCATCGGCGTCGCTCCGTTGGGGTAGGCCAGTTCGTGCGGCGGGTTGTGCCGGCACCGGCCCGGCGTGCCCCATTGGCTGACGAGCTTGTTGTCCGGGGGGTCGATGATCAGCACGCGGCAGTTGCGAATGTCGGCGGTGATGAACTTGCCGTCGGCGAGCAGGTGCGCGTCGTCAGGGTAGTTCAACAGCCCGTCGGCGCTGCCGCGGGTGTCGGGTGTGCCGCAGGTCCAGATGAGTGCGCGCTTTTCGTAGTCGACGAGGTGAACATCGAAGTTGTCTTCCTCGCTCACGGCCAACTGTTTGCCGTCGGCCGAGAAGTTGACGTCTTCGTTGCCGCGATAGACCTTCAGGTTCGGCGAGGGAAATTCCCAGACGATACGCTTGTCGGGCGCCACTTCCAGCAGGCGGTTGTTGCGCCGATCGGCGATGACGATCGGGTAAGGTGGCGGTTTGCCCCCGGACGGCACCGGGTTCTTGCGGTTTCCCGTCACTGGCGGATATCAGAGACTTTCCATCACCACTCGCTGATTCAGCGGCTGCACCGGTCGGGCATTGTCGGCAAAGCGCTCCCGATAGCGCGCCAGTTGGCCGGCGGAGAGCTCCAGCGCTTGCTTGAGCACGATCCAGTCGACGCCCTCGGTGCAGGGCGGGCTGGTCAGGGAACCCGGATAGCGGTAATAGCGGCGCGAGGTCGGCAGGAGGCGGCTGACGTCGACCATGATCCCCGGCGGCGCATGATCGCCGTCGGCACGTGCCGGAATGAGCGGCAACAGTGCGGCCAGCAGAGGGTTTTCGGCGCCAAGGCGAAACAGCACCACGACCGCCAGCAACTGTCCGGAGGGGCTCTTGTGCAGCAGATGCGCAGCCATCGGGAACTCCTCCCCGGCGATGCGGTCGCCACTCGGGGTGTGAAAGTGGAACTGCTGCAGCGCGTAACGCTGGGTGCCGATGTACAACTGGTTGCCATTGCCGAAGCGCACGCGTACCGTGTGCCCGTCGTCGGCGATCTTCAAGGGCGATGCGCGGTAGTCGAAGGTCAGGGGAGGCAGCTTCTGACGCGTGGGGGCAGTGATGTCGATTGGCGACTGCTGGCGCCCGGTCTCGCAGGTCGATGCCCAGGCGTGGGCGGCGGACAGGACAGCCGCCAAGAGAAGCAACACAAGGTGTTTCATGGCGGATGTCACAACGTGCGCTCTGCCGATGCCGCGACGGCTTGCTCAATCCATTGCCGAACCGATGGACGTTGCCATTGTTGCTGCGCGTAGGCAGCCAGCCTGTCGGGTACGGCATCGCCGTTCATGACCAGGCGGTTGAGCATCAATGCCAGGTCTGTGTCGGCAATGCTCCATTCGCCGAAGAGATCGGTTGCGCCTTTGCCGAGCAGCGCGTCGCTGGCGGCAAAGAGCCTGTTGGCAGATGCCCTGGCTGCGTCCGAGAGCGGTTGGTCGCTCGGTTTCAGGAATACCACTTCGGTCGGGCGTTCCTGCCGAATCGCCAGGAAGTCGCTGCGCAGCCAGGCCTGAATCTGCCGGGCCCTGGCACGGGGGCGAAGCGCGCCTGGAAAGATGGCGCGGTAGCCTGGGCTGGGGAAGGCCTCGTCAAGGTACTCGGCGATGGCCGACGATTCGGCAAGGCTGAAATCACCATGCCGCAACATCGGCACGCGACAGGTGAGCGAAGTGGATGCATACTCGGCACTGTAGTTTTCGCGTGCCGCCAGATCCAGCGAGCGGATGGCGAAGGCCAGGCCCTTCTCCTGCAGCGCGACGAAGGCGGACATCGCGTACGGGCTGAGAAAACGCGACTCGACGTAAAGAGTGAGTTGATTGGTGGCCACCGTGGTCTCCTTGCGGGCTTGATTCCCGCGATTATGCGCCCTCCCGATGCGACGCAGGCGCAGCCATCGAAAGTCTCGTCCTGGACGTGTGCGGGCTGGTGGTACGGCGGCAGGTGGCCCTGACCGCCCTTGGTGTGATCATTTCCACGTCACCTGCTGAGCGCTCGCCGGTGGCGCCGCGCAGACCCGTCTGACTGCGCGATGCATTTCTGGAAGGCTTCAGTGTCGTTCTGCTCGTCGACGCGGTGCGCGCGGCGAATGCGCTACCCGATCACGGTGAGCGGGCGCTGGCGCCGATGTGCGCGCTTGGCGCGACTGCCGGAGATCTCGCCGAGGTGCACGCGTGATCCCGGGTCCGCTGGCTAGCCCAGTTCGCGGGCGACCACTGCCACTGAACCGGCGTCCGGGAGTCTGGCGAGGTGTGCGAGCATGTAATCCTTGACCAGGCCAAGCAGTTCATCGACGCGGTTTGCCGGCATACCGATCTCCGCGGCGACGGCGCGTACGGCAAGCAGTTCTTCGGCAATCAGCGAACCGTCGGCATAGGCGACCAGGAGGCAAGTGGCCAGGACCATGTCGCGTTGTGCCGCGGTCGGGAAGGCGCCGGCCGGGTTGATGTTCTGCGTCTCGGTCTGCAGCGAGTCGAAAGCCGGCCAATCATCGGCGCCGTTGCGACAGGCGTCATAGAACTGACGAATCAGCGTGACTTCCTCGGCGGTCCGGGCGCCGTCCACCTGGGCGATGCGCAGCAGTAACTGGGTGGCGGCGACCGTCTGGTCGGCACTGAGCGAAACGTCGGCAAACTGTGGAAACATGGCAACTCCTTTAGAGGTTGATCTGACGCCGGCAATCGGCGAGCCGGGTCTGGACTTCCTGGACCGATAGCGAGCGGAAGCGTTGCGGCAACAGTGAGCGCCGTGAGGTTTCCGAAACGGCCAGCATCTCCATGTAGCGCACCATCGCGACCTCCTGTGGCGGCATGAAATCGTCGATGGCACGGGCCAGGACAGCGGCGGTCAGGGGCGTCCGTTCGCGCTCGGCGAATTCGGCGGCGAGCAGGGCAACGGCTTCGAGATCGGCGTTCGAATAGCCGTCCAGCGCCTCGCAAGCGTCCTGCAGGGCGGCGGCGTCGAGTTCGCGCGCCACGTCGTAGCGCCGGAAAATGGCGCCGACGACAGCCGCCCGTTCGGCGGCCGTTTCGGCGTAGAAGAAGGGGATCTTGCGGTCGAGGCGTCCCGGACGCTTGATGTCGGTATCGAGCTTGTCCGGGCGGTTGGTCATCAGGATGAACAGGACCTCACCGCGGTTCTCGGGGTCGGACATGAACTCCTTGAGGCGGGCGATGACCCGCGACCCGGTGCCGCCGTCGGAGTCGCCGCCGGTGCCGAAACTGCGGTCGCCTTCGTCGATGACCAGGGCAATCGGCCCCATGGCCTTGACTGTCGCCAGTACGCGTTCGAGGTTCGCCTCGGTCGAACCGACCCACTTGGAGCGAAAATTCTTCAGCGCCACGCCCGACAGTCCGGCTTCCTTGAGAAACGCCTTGATCACGAAGGTCTTGCCGGCGCCCATCGGTCCGACCGCCAACAGCCCCATCGGCGCGCGCGCCCGGTCGCCACTGCGGATCAGGCGAGCGATTTCGAGCAGCTCACCCTTGATGTGCTCGTTGCCGCCGACGGTATCCAGCCCATGGCGAGGCTCGATGAACTCGATCAGGCCGGCACACTCTTTCTCGATCAACTCGCGCTTGCGCTGGCGGACGACGGCCATCATCTCGTTGGCCGGGTCCTCGGCATCGGGCAGTGCGCGCGTGGGATCGACGAGCTGCTGGATTTCGCTCGGTGCCATGCCGGCAGTGATGGCCGCCAGTCTTTGTGCCCGCTCGGCGGCGTTCGGGCTGCCCGCCAGCAGTTCGGCAATCAGGCTTCGCCGCTGCATCTCGTTCAGGCCCTGCGGCGCTTCGCTGGCGACGATGCTGGCCAGCTGGATAAGGCGTAGTCCGGCTGTCTGGTCAGCCAGGAGATCTGCCTCGCTGTTCGGCATGGTCGGTGCGTAATGCCGTATCGCCGCGCGGCGCGCCTCGTGGTCGGGCACCGGCAACTCGATGGCCACCACTCGCGGATGCGTCAGCAGCGCCGGGCTGATGTCGGCCAGCGATTCGCTCACCAGAATGACGACGTTGTCGCGATCGGCGAACTCCTCGTCCAGCGACCAGCGGTGCAGCGCGGTGAAGGCGCCGCGCTCGTCGAGCGACAGGAAATGCGGCTCGGCGGCCGGAAAGATCGTCCCGGCGTAGGGAATCAGCAGCGCACTCGAGCGTTGTTCGAGCATCTGCCGTTCGAGCGATTCGAAAATGCCGGCCAGTCCCTTGCCTTCGAGATGACGGTACAGCTCGGCCTTCCCCTGCGGACTGCTGCCGTGGACGACACGTACGCCGCGGTCGACGCTCAGTTCGAAGACCTGTTGCTTGTTGTCCTTGAGCAGCACGTCGCTGAGGAAGGGCAGCAAGGTGTAGTAGCGGTCGCCGACCCGGTAGCGGTCGAAGACATTACGGTAGAGGACGAAAACCGACGCCTCGCCGGCCAGGTACTTTTGCCGCAGCGTCTCCGCCCAGGCCGGCAGCGGCGGCCGGATGGCGCTTTCGGTATAGGAGGTGTTGCCGGCGTTGGTCATGGAGTTGTGGCGCGCCTACATTGACTTGCCGGCAGCATCGGCCTGCGTCGTCCGCGCGCGCTTCATTTCCTCGAGTTGCTGGCGCGCCGTCACGGCGCCGCTGCTCTGACGAAGCTTGGCGAGCTTGACGTCGAGGTCGGAATCGCGCAGTTCGGAGCCCATCTTGGCTTCGGCGACCGTCGTCTTGATGTGTTCGCGGACGTTGTCGAGCGCCCGCACTTCGGCATCGACCGACAGGCCATCGAGCTGATTCTGGATTTTCAGGCGGGCTTGCGCGCTGAGCATCTGCGCCAGCATGCGGTCCTTCTCGTCCTTGAGCTTCTGGATCTCGGACTTGACCTGCATCAGCGAGTCCTTGGCCTCCTGCGCGTCGTTGCGCGCCTGTTCCATATCCTGTTCGAGCGTCTTGATACTCGCGTCGAGCGAGTTCTTCTTCTGGATCAGGACGATGCCCAAGTCATCCTGGCCGGTGGCCAGCGCCGTATTGAGGTCGGCGGTTACCGCTGCCAGTTCGCTGCGCTCGCCTTCAAGCCGCGCCGAAATGTCCTCGCGGCGGCGCATGATCGCCGCCGTCGCGCTCTTCAACTTGCCGTACTTCTCGATCATCGAGTCGATTGCGTTCTGGTAGGCAATCTCCGGGTGCCGTTTTTCCACGTCGGTGATCCACAGCGAGACGAAGCCCGACCAGAGGTTGGACAGACGCCCCATGAAATTGATCTCAGCCATCGCCTTCTTCCTTTCGTAAACCGGTGCCCCGGCCAAACATGCGTAAACTGGTGACGTCGATCGTCATCAGTCGTTCCTAAAGATCAGCCGCGCTCAACCCTTGCCGGAACCAGCGATCGCGACCAGCCGCCGCGCACCGCCGCCGGTCACGGGCATGGCTACGTCGGGCAATACTTCGGCCAGGCCGCTCGCCAGATCCGCCTCGATATCTTCCTGCAGGCGCAGCTTGCCGACGGCCTCCTCAAGCCGGCTGCCGACGTCCTCGGACGCCGGCAGTGTCATGATCGTCTGGTAGATTTCGTCGAGCTGGTCGGGCATGGAGAGCATCGCCGCCTCGAGCGCCCGCCGCCGGCTCAGCATCCGGTTGTGCCGCTCGATCAGCGCCGCGTAGTCGCTGCGCGCCTTCTGAAGCTGCCGGGTATCGGTCCCCGGGCGCGGCGCCGCGAGTTCCTTTTCAATGCCGGCCAGCTTGCCATCGACTTCCCGCAGGTTGATCGATTCCACCCTGTCGTCGATCACCAGCGCGGACAACCACAAGCCGAGATACTCGACCGTCGCGTCGTCGAGTTGTTCGACGTCCCGGTAGGCCAGTCGAGACAGGCCGGCTTCCGCGCGCTGGTAGAGCGAGCCGACGCGCTCGAGCATTCGCTGATAGGTGCGCAGCCGCGTCGAGAACCCGTCGCGCTTGGCGGCGCGCTTCTGCAATTCGGCGATTAGCTGCTCACGCGATGCCTGCCGCGCCTTGGCCCGCCAGCGGCGGTCAACCTTTTCGCGAAACGTTGGCAGGGACGGGATGTGCAGGGCGGCGAGAACCTCGCCGGCGGCAAAGGCAATCAGCGGTACGGCGCCGACGCCGAAGCCGAAGGGAATCGACAGCAGTGCTCCCGCCGCCAGCGAGCCGAGAAGTGCGTAGAGATTGGCCTGACTGGTCAGGACCTCCCTGACGTAGGGTGGCTTGCCTTCGGTCATCGCTAGATCGTCACCCTGACCTGGCCCTTGCCGGGACTCGCATGCAACTGGTTGAGTATGCGTTCCTCGAGGCCCTGGGCCTCCGCCGAGCGCTGCCACGCCGCCGAGCGCGGGCGTGCCTCGCCGACCACGAAGTCATCAGCGACGCGCGCCGGCTGCGTCGACAGGACGATGACCCGGTCGCCGAGCATCAGCGCTTCGGTCACGTCGTGCGTCACGAAGACGACCAGACACGGCCATGACCGGTACAGATCGATGAGCAGTCTCTGCATTTCCTCGCGCGTCTGGGCATCGAGCGCGCCAAAGGGCTCATCCATAAGCAGTATCTTCGGCCGCAGGACCAGTGCGCGCGCCAGTGCCACGCGCTGGTTCTGGCCGCCCGAGAGCTGTGCCGGACGCAGGCCGGCCTTGTCCGCCAGACCGACCGCCTTGAGCATGTCGGCGACGCGCTGGCGCCATTCGGCTTCCGGCACGCGCGACTTCCACAGCTTGAGCCGAAACGGGAAGGCGACATTGTCGAACACCGAAAGATCCGGACGATTGGCATAGCGCTGGAAAACCATCACCGAGTCGTCATGGGCGCCCTGGCACTCGCTGCCGTCGATCAGGACGCTGCCCGAGGTCGGCGTCCTGACACCCATCGGCCGCACGCCGCCGAGCATGTGCAGCAGCGTGCTCTTGCCGCAGCCGGACGGTCCCAGCAGCATGTTGATGCCCGGCTTGTCGAAGCTCAGGGTGACGCGGTCGATGACGCGCGTGACGCCACCGGTTTCCGCCGGGTACTCCTGGACGATATCTTTGACGACGACGGACACCGACGTCGCGCCAGCCGTCTCTGCCGGCTTTGCTGCCGCCACTGCGGTATTCACTGCTGGGTCTCCCACGGATAAAGGCGGCGCTTGAGCCAGATCATCAACTGGTAGGTGGCCAGGGCGAGGGCAATGATCACCATGATGCCGGCAAAGACCTGGTCCCAGGCGCTGAAGCGGCGGGCGTTCTGAATCAACTGGCCAAGCCCCTCGCGGGCATTCACGTATTCGGCCACCGTGATGTAGGTCCACATCACCGAGAAAGCGACGATCACCGCGTCGGCGATGCGCGGCATGGCCATCGGTACGACCGCGCTGCGGATGCACTCCCAGGGTGTGGCACCCAGGTCGCGGGCGCCTATCCAGTAGCTTTGTGGTACCGCCTGAATGGCGTCGCGGACCATCGGAATCAGGTAAACGACCGCGCCGATGAACAGAAAAGCGATCTTCATCGACTCGCCGATGCCCATCCACATGACGAGAATCGGCAATAGCGCCACCACCGGTGCCGAGCGGAACGGGTCGACAAGCGGTGACAAGGCGGCGTTGACCTGCGGTGCAGCGCCCATGACGATGCCGATCGGAATGCCGATGAGAATGACCAGCAGGCCGGCGACGATCAGCCGGCCGACCGACCACAAGGTGGCCGTCAGCAGCATGCTCTGCCCGTCGTTCCAGGCCAGGTAGCCGAATGCCGAAACGACCTGCCACGGCGCCGGCAGCTTGGTCGCGCTGACCAGCCCGGAAGCCGCGACGGCGCTCCACAGCAGCAGCAGGGCGAGCACCGAGCCGACGCCGAGCAGGCGCCGCCGCTGCGGGTCCGGCGGCGCGTAAGGGTTCCAGAACTCGCGCATGGCCGCTGATCTAGCGGCCGCCGAAAACGGCTACCCGTGTCGTCCGGTTGATGGCCCGACAGTCTTCGAGCGACAGACCTTCGATGGCGGCATTGACTTCGTTGCACAGCGGGCGGTCGGGGCCATAGCCGACGATCTTGAAGCGCTCGCGCGGAAACTCCCATTGCTTGACCAGGTAGTCGACGACGGCCCGTGCGCGGGCCGCCGAAAGACGTTGATTCACCTCGCGCGAGCCGGTCGAGTCGGTATTGCCGCTGACCTCGAAGTAGGCCTTGCCGTTGTTCTCGATGAACGGCACCATTTCGCTATCGACGGTCTTCTCGGCGCGCTTGCTCAGTTCAGCACTGCCGGAAGGGAAACCGACGGTGACCGGCTTGGTCACTATGGCTTCCTTCTTCGTCGCTTCCTTGAGCGACGTTTCGGTGAAGGTGGTCTGCGGCTGAGCGGCGGCGGCGGCCGCCGGCTTGTCGCGGGCGAGCATCGCCTTGATGAAGCGGTAGTCGAAGCTGTCCTGCGGCGCAATCACCGGTGACTTCGGATTGGCGAGCGCACCGGCCTTGCGGTAGATCTCGTCGAAACGCTTGTAGACGCGCTCGTAGTGGTTGGTGCCGCCGGCAAGTCCGAGGATGCGAGCATTCTCCTCGACGCCGGTCCACACGACATTCGCGAACAAGCTCTTGACGAACGGTCGGCCTTCCTTGTCGGCGAGGAGCTTGAAGAACTCCTCGGTCTTCACCAGCGCTTCCACCGCGTTGTCGGGGTTGGCGCGCGCTGCCGGGACGCCTTCCATCCAGCCTTCGACGAACTTCTGGACGACTGCCTGACCCTCCGGCTTCGCCAGCAGGCGTGAGTCGCAGACCATCACGTCGAAGATCAGGTTGGTCGCCGTCTTCGTCGAATACACGACGTGCGCCCCCTTGACGTTGCGCAGGGCCAGTGCCAGGTCCGGATCCCAGAGTGCGGCCGCATCGACGTGGCCCGACTCGAGCGCCGCACGCACGCCGGCGGTGCCTTCCTCAGCGTTGATGAAGACCACCTTGACACTTTCCTTCTTGCGCGCGGTCAGCGAGGAATTATCGAGTGCGTCGATCAGCATGCCATGCGATGGCGTGAACTGGAGCAGGGCCACCGAACGTCCGGCGAGATCCTCGATCGACTTCACGGCCGGATCGCTGGCGATCACCGCGTCGCCGCCCTGCGTGTTGTCGACGACCATCACCGCCCGGCCGTCGAGGCCGGCGTTACGCAGGTTGGGCTGCTCCTGTGCCCAGAAGTCGGAAGTGCGCCACGCGCACTGGGCCGCGCCGGACTCGAAAATGGTTGCCAGGGTCGGGATGTCGTCCTGGATCACGAAGCGAACATTGACGTCCTTCTTGCTGTAGATCGATCCCGGCTGGGTGTCCAGGGCATTGCCGTTGGCGACCAGCGCCGGTGCATAGCCGTGAAAGCTGACCAGACTGACCTTCAACGGGTTGGCCGGGCTGCCGAGCGGCGCATTCTTGTCGTCGGACTGGGATGCCTTCGCCGCCGTCGCTGCCGGCTTGGGTTTGGCCGGTGCTTCGGCAGTTACGGTCGCCGGTTTCGCGGTGGCCGCTTCGCCGCCGCCACCGCCAAAGCGCTCCTTGAGGCCGAAGTTCCAGGCGAGCGAACCGGCCACGCCGATAACGATGATGGAAATCAGGCCCTTGGCCATCGGTGTGAGTTGCGCCATGTGGTTTCTCCTTGCGTAATTCTCTGCGGTGTCAGGCGTCTTTGAAGCTGGTCGGGATCTCGCGCAGGCGCTCGATCTCGGCGTCCATGCGGCGGGCTTCGCGCGCTGTCGATTCGCGAGCCGCTCGCAGACCCGCTTCCACGCTCGTCGCTTCCTGCGCCGCGCGCGTCACTTCACGTTCCAGCAGTTGTTCGAGTTCGGCGATCTGCTTGCGAATCGCCGCGGTCGAGTTGTCGAGAGCCAGCTTGATCTGGTTCACGACTTCTGCCGACTGTTGCTCGCGATCCTGCAATTGGGCGTTCAACTGTTGCTTGTAGGCATCGAGCGCCGAGATCTTTCGATCGGCATCGGCGATGCAGTCGCCGATTCGCCAATTGTCATCAGCCGCGTCCATCGCCAGCACGGCCGCCTTGCGCGTCCCCGCGTCCATCGCACGCAGTCCGTCGAGCAGGCGCAGGAGCTTCTCGGCCGGGTAGGGGGAGTCTGGCACGCCAGCGGCAGCGAAGATATCCGCCAGCGCGATGCCTTCCGCATCGCCAGCCAAGGGGTCGCTCGGGGCAGCGGCCACCGCTCGCGGCGCAACTGGCGAGACGTCGACCGATTCCTGCGGCATCCGGCCTGGGGCCGCATCCGCCTCGGCGACGGCGCTCGCGCCGGCGGTATGGGCTTCTGCCTCGCTGGCAGCCAGTCGCTCGTCTTCCGAGAGTTCGACCAGCCTTGCACGTGCGAGAAAATTCAGGATACCCTTCATTCCACCTCCCGGGATGGTAGACAATCTAGACAATCACGCGACTGCGCAAGATTCAGAGTCGGCGGATTATACGAACGAAACGGTCTGCAGCGAGAATCCCAGATAAAGAAGAAACAGAGTATCTCTGTCCTTGGCCAGCACAGTCAAGCCGCGCTGGCCTGGCCCGGATGGGGCTGGCGCGAGCGGCCGAGCCTGGTCTGGCAAGGCGCGCTGGGCTTCTTCGCCGCCTAGCGTTGGCCGAGGACGAGCGGGAAGTCGGGTACGCCGCTGGGGACGATGGTCACTGGCGATTGAGCGCCCTCGGTGAGCGCCTTGACACGTTCCGAGACATAGAGATCCAACATCTTGTGCGTGATGCGACCAGACTTGTTGTAGTCGGCTTTTCCACGCAGCCCCTCGAGGATGGCCTTGGTAAACGCGCCATTGCCCCAGTCCGAGGATTCCTGGGCGTACTGGCGCCCGGTAGCCGCGGCGAAAACGATGACGCCGTTGTCCGCACTCGACAACTCATTGATGACGGCGGTGGTATCGAGGCGGAGCGAGCGCGTGCCGGTGCCCAGCACATTGCCCGCATGGCAGGTGTCGATGAAGAACATCGCCTTGCCAGGCAGGGAGACGAGCGTGTTGCGGATCTCGCTGAAGATCACGCCGGTGCGTTTCAGGGCCTTGATGTTGACGTCCTGCGGCAGGAAGTAGTAGGTGCCGTCAGCATCATTGACGCCGTGGCCGGCAATGAAGACCATCGCGACGTCGCGCGCGGTGAGTTCCCGGCGGATCCACTCGAGCCCGTCAAGGACGTCGTCGCGCCTGGCGCCGCTGTCGGTGAGCAGGCGCACCGAGACCTTGCGATAAAGGCCGCCTTCCTGGGTCTTGAAGAAATTCGACAGGTCGGTCGAGTCCTTGGCGGCGAACTCGAGCTGGATCGCCGGATCCTGGTACTTGCTGACCCCGACCGCGAGCACGTAGAGCGCCGGCCGCAGGTCCACCCCTCCGGCGGCGCCGGCCGGTGGCACCGCGCCGCTGGACGCATTCGCCGCCGCCTCCTTGGCCGCGGCCGTTGCCGGCTTCTTGAGCGTCAGCGTCGCCTCGGGCGAGACACCGTGCTTGTTCTCGGCGAACAGGAGGAGTTGCGCGTCGAGCCCCGACACGGGAAGCGGTACCTCGTAGATGCTTTCGTTGCTGTCCGAGCGGGAACTCCGCAGCGCGGAAAGCGGCGGCAGGGCGACGGGTTGGCCGTTCACGCGCGCGCGCAGCCTCGTCACCGGCGCGTCAGCCGGCGCACGGACGGCGAGCTGCACTTTGATCTCGCTGCCGCCCGCCGTGCCCACCGTATCGGGCGAGACGATGCGAACCGTCGGCGGCAGTCGTTCGCGAATTGCCTGACCACCGGGTGGGGCCGTTGCGCCGGCCGGGAGTGCGGCCAGCGCAGCGCTGCCACTGCCCTTGCCGATCACTTCACTGAGCAGCTCCGGTCGGTAGTACTCGGCACGGAAGCGCGACACCGGATAGAAATCCGCTGCCTGCGCCGGGCCGCGATCGACTTGCCAGCCGATCAGGTTTTCGCCTCCCGGGCTGGCGGCGAAATGGCCGCCCGGCGTCCACATCACCCAGCGGCGTCCATCCGCTTGCGGGAAGAAAACGAGTTGCTCGCTGCCGTCCTGTTGCCGATACCAACGCAGCGTGCCATCGCTGAGTGCGGCAACCACCCAGCGTCCGTCGTCGCTGGTGTTGATCTGCCATACCGTGGCGGGCGCGGCGGTCCGCCACAACTCACGGCCGTTGCGGTCATACAGACGGATCTGGAAATTGGTCGCGATGGCAACACGGCTGCCGTCGCGCGCGACGCTCGCCGACAAGGACCACTCGTTGGCGTCCAGGCCAATCCCTTTGCCGTTGATCGACGGCTGTTGGCGTTCAAACCAGTTGTCTACCATGGTCTTGGCTGCCGATGTTCGCGGCGCCTGCCAGTCCTTTCCCGGTTTCGTCCAGGCGAGCTGGCGAATGTCGAAGGCATCGCCGCTACTCCCGGGCCGGGTTTCCTGGAAGGCCAGTGCGCCCCCATCCGCCGCCAGGCGGAAGCGGCTGCGCAAGTTGCGGAAGTCGAGCAAGCTGTTGCCGACGGCAAACAGCGGCTGACCGTTGGCGGCAAGCACTCCCCAGGCAGGATCGGCGGTCGCATAGAGCAGGCTGCCGTCGCGGGTGGCGTGCAGCGCCGTGATCGTATTGCGCGCCACCGGAAGTACTGCCGGTTCGCCCTGGCCAGTATCTGGCCAGGCCAGGATCGCAAATTGTCCCTTGTCGGTGACCCAGCTCCCGGCCGCGTACAGGCGCTTGCCGTCCGCGGACCAGGCGACGACACTCAGGCTGCGTGCCAGGCTCCCCTTGGTGCTAGACAGAACCTTGCGCGTTTTCAGGGTTTTGGCGTCGAGCAGGACGATGTTTCCCTGGTCCGAGGCGCCGACGGCGACGGTCTGCCCATCGGGTGAAAAAGCCAGGCCGAAAGGGATGCCGGTTCCAGCCGGCGTGCTCCGGGACAGCAGCTTGAGTCCTTTCGCTGTGACCTCGTAGGCGCGCACGAAGCCGTCCGCGCTGCTGACCACGACGTTCTTGCCGTCAGGCGACCAGGCTGTCGCATTCACCTCGTTCGAGTAGTCCGCGTCCCCCTGCAGTTCGCGCGCGCCCGTCCAGCCCTCGGCCCCGAGGAAGACGCGTACGCCCTGCCTACCCCACAGTCCGACGACGAGCGTTCTGCCGTCGGGAGAAAACGAGAGATGCGTCACCACATCGGGAAGGGCGGTTATGCGGTGGATGATCTGGCCGTCATGGCGGCGGACCAGATACAGGTCATTGCTCGCCGACCAACCTGCCGCCGCAACAAGCGCACCGTCGGGAGCCATCGCCACCGCATACAGCTTGCCGTCGTTGCCCGCACCGGAAGGTGGTCGGAAAACCGCCAGGAGCGAGCCGCTGGCGGCATCCCAGATGCGGGCGGTCTTGTCTTCGGACGCGGTGACGGCGTAGCGACCGTCACGGTCCATGCCTGCGGCACGAATCGGCGCCACATGGCTGCCGGTTTCGATGCGCAGGCTGGGCGTGGCTTCAACTCCCCGAGCGGTCGCCGGACCGACAGCCAGCAGGCCGCTTAGCAGCCAGCAGGCGACTGCCCAGCCGCAGTCGCGCCACGTCCACTTGTTTCGCAGCACGCTGGCCGGCCTCGGCGAGAGGGTCAGCAGGAAACCTTCTTGAACTCGATGCGCTGGTCGAGCGCGTCGGACTCGTTACCCTTGCCCGTACCCACGACGGCGCGTTGCGAACCATAACCCTTCGCGGACGTGCGCTTGGCCAGCGTTGGCGTTGTCGCCACCAGCTTCTGCCGGATAAACTCGGCGCGCTGCAGCGACAGGCGCTCGTCCATCTGCTCCGAGGTGCTGCGTCTGGTGTGTCCGGCAACCTCGATGCAGGATGTCTGACGCAAGGACTGCTTGGCGATCTCCGACAACCAAAGCGCATAAGGTTGCTGCTCCTGGCTGAAAGCCGTCGCCCCGGGTTTGAAGTCGAAGCGAACGGCCAGTCGGTCGCTCGCCAGGCCCATTTCCACCAGTTGGCCGAAGGCCTGCATGGCGGGCTTCTTGCGACCCAGTTTCTGATTGTCGAGATAGATTCCGGCATAGACGCGCGCCTGATTGCCTGCCGGATTCTTGAGGACCGACTGGTAAAGGGCCAGGGAGTCCTTGTAGTTCTTCGCCTGGTAAGCTTTTTGAGCTTCGCTGATCGTCGATGCGGCGAGCACGGCGTCGATATAGGCTGGATTGATCGGGTCGCCGGCCTTGGTTCCCTGACAGGTCTTCACGTATCCCTCGACAGCCGTATCCTTGGCCCAGACCGGCATTTCGCGGAAGAGCGGCAGCGGCGTCGGATCGAAACCGTCGGGTAGCGAGCGCGCCAGGCCTTTGCTGATGATCTTTCCGGTCTTCAGGTCGGCAAGCGCGAAGCAGATGCGATAGGCATCGCGTTCGCCGTCCGCCTTGCCCTGCAGGTTGATCGGCGTGAAGGTACCGACCATCAGCAAGGGAAGGGCAGAGACGACGTCGCTGCTGAAGGGTTTGACATCGACCTGCTGATAGTTCTCTTTCACCAGTTGAACGACCGACTGCTCCATCGCCACCGTCGCTTCGGTCTGCATGCCGCTGTTTCCGTCCACCAGCGGATCGACGACCATGCTGTACTTTTGATCCTTCGCCAGGTTGGCGTTCGCCAGCAAGTCCTGTGCGGCTTTGCGCACAGCCTGATCGTACGGAAGGGCAACCAGCGGTGCTGGTGCCGGCGCTGCCACGGTGGGTTTTTCCTCCGTACTGCTGCAACCGGCGGCGAGAAGGCCGACAGCAAGACAAGCGCTCACGAAAAGGCGATCGTGGAATGACATGATTGTTCCCCCTGTTGTTTTTCAATGCTCTTGGACAAGCGATCGCCGGTCGGGTTCGGCGGCGACGCGCAAACACGCAATGATTCTACCGTGAGCCAGCTCCAGCCTGGCCGGAGTTGCTCAGGGCTTGCGATAGATCGTTGGTCGCACAGACGACAGCCGATCGGTTATGCCGTTCAGCGATTCGGAATGGCCGACGATGAAGTAGCCGCCAGAAAGCAACCGGGGAATGAGATTCGCGACCACCTTGCGCTTGGTTTCCGTGTCGAAGTAGATCATCACGTTGCGCAGAAAGATGACGTCGAACGAGCCGATCTGAGATGTGAGTGGGCGGGTCAGGTTGACCTGCGCGAAACGAACATGCTGGCGTATGGCGGGTGCGATAAGGAAACTCCCCCGATGCTCGCCCGTTTCCCTGACACAGTACTTGCGCATGCAAGCGTCCGGAATCCCTTCGTTGCGGTCGATCGGGTAGTGACCGGTGCGTGCTTTGGCGAGCACCTGCGTGCTGATGTCGGAACCGAACACCTCCCACGTGACGTTGCTCGGCAGCGTCTCGGCAAGGACCATGGCCATGCTGTACGCCTCCTCGCCGCTCGAACTCGCCGCACTCCAGATGCGAAAGTTCTTGCCCTCGCGGCGTTTGCCGAGGATCTCGTCACGCAAGAAGTCGAAATGTCGACTTTCTCGAAAGAAGTAGGTCTCGTTGGTGGTCAGGAGATCAACCATCGTCTGCAACTCGCCTGGGTGTTGCCCGCTTGAGACCAGGCGGTAATAGTCGCCGAAGCTACCGAGCCGGTGTTCGCGGAGGCGGCGCTGCAGACGGCCGACGAGAAGCACCTTCTTGGTGTCGGCCAGGCTGATGCCTGCGATCTCATGGATCAGGCGCTGAAAGAGGGAAAACTCCTGCTCGGTGATCACCGGTGGGTCCATCGGCGGGCCTCGTCGGGGCGCCAACGATCGGTTTCGTTGGCTGGGTAAGTGCAGCGGGTCTTGGCGCAAGGCCATGGGGGGAATCGATCGACGGCCGTCATGCTGCGCCAAGGCGGCGTATGGCGCAAGGGCCATGCACGTAACGCAGGGCTGAGGGCGAGCGGGAGGAGACAAACAAGCGGACACGACGGCTCGCTGCCGTTAAATCATGTCTGTTGGAGCTTCCGGTGTTGGTGTTGTTTTGCCGCATCGAACCCGCGAAAGGGGGTGAAGTGTGCGGTTTTTGTCGTGCCCCTGGCTGGGAACGACGTATCCTATCGACGTTCGAGGACGGTTTCCTGGTGACGACTGCTTGGTAGGGCGCCTGGCGGAGGTGAGTGCCTTGGGTGGCGAGCCGGCCGTCCTAGGCGTCCTTGCCGAGTATCGTGCCGCTGTCGCAAGGCACGCATCGCCGGTGGGGGCAATGGAAGCCCTTTCGTGGGGCGGGACAATTCCACTATACTGTGGCGCGCCGCACGATACCCGCTAGGGCAATAGCCTGCGGGAGTTGGCTGCAAACCGTGCCCAAGCTGGTGACCAAAATAGGAGAGAGTTATGCTTACACGCCTGCATGATGCATTCGGCGCCGCGTTCAACTGGCTTGTCGTCGGCACCCTTGGGGTGCTTGTGCTCGGATGCGCATCGCATCCGCCGGCACCAGTTTCCGCTGCGTCGCCGGATTATCGGTACATCATCGGACCGGGCGATAGTGTCAATATTCTCGTCTGGCGCAACCCGGAGTTGTCGATGAACGTGCCTGTGCGGCCCGATGGGCTGATTGCCGGACCTTTGATCGAGGATATGCCGGCGATGGGCAAGACGCCGACGGCGCTCGCCCGAGACATGGAAAAAGCGCTCGGCACCTTCATCCGCGATCCGGTGGTGACGGTGATCGTGACTGCCTTCAGAGGGACCTACAGCGAGCAGATCCGCGTCGTCGGCGAAGCTTCGAAGCCGCAGGCATTGCCCTACTCGCAGAACATGACGCTGCTTGACGTAATGATCGCGGTTGGAGGGCTGACCGATTTTGCCGATGGCAACGGGGCCACTTTGCTGCGTGCTGCCGAGGGCAACAAGCAGTATGGCGTGCGCCTGAGCGACCTGATTCGCCGCGGTGATGTGTCGGCCAACGTGGATGTCAAACCCGGCGACGTCCTGATTATCCCGCAAAGCTGGTTCTGATGGGTGTTCTGCCTGCTTGCCCTGCTCCCGTGCATGGCTGTTGCACTGTGCACGGCGCTCCTGAAACCGATCCCGAGAGAGTCTGAATCCGATGGATGAACTGCTTCGACAAGCAACAACGATCCTGCGCGGAATGTGGAAACGTCGCTGGCTGGGGATCATAGTTGCCTGGGTAGTCGGCCTGGCCAGCGTCGCGGCGGTTCTCGCCATACCCGACAAGTATGAGGCGTCGGCGCGTGTTTTCGTCGATACCCAGTCGATTCTCAGGCCACTGATGAGTGGTCTGGTCACTCAGCCCAACGTCGATCAGCAGGTGATGATGCTGAGCCGGACCCTGATTACCAGACCGAACGTGGAGAAGCTTATCCGGATGGCCGATCTGGACCTCAAGATCACGTCCAAGGCCGATCGGGAGACCTTGGTCGAAACGCTGATGACTTCGCTCAAGATCCAGAACACGACGCGGGACAACATTTACACGATCACCTATCGGGACACCCAGCCTGACCATGCAAAACGCGTGGTTCAGTCTCTGGTGTCGATCTTCGTCGAATCCAACCTCGGAGATGCGCGCAAGGATTCGGAGTCGGCCCGCAAGTTCCTCGACGAACAGATCAAGGCCTACGAGAAGAAGCTCGAGGAAGCCGAGGCTCGGCTCAAGGAATTCAAGTTGCGTAATCTCGCCTCGCAGAGTTCCGAAGGAAAGGACCATTTTGCCCGGATGAGTCAAGTCGCCGGCCTGCTTGAACAGAGCCGTCTCGAATTGCGCGAGGCGGAGCACTCGCGCGATTCGCTCAGGCGCCAGCTTGTCGGCGGCGATGAGCCGTCGCTCTTGCCCGGTGCGGGCCAGGAGGAGATCGCCGGCGTCTCGGTTCCCGAAATCGACAGCCGGATAGATGCCTTGCAGCGCAATATGGATGCCATGTTACAGCGGTTCACCGAAAAGCATCCCGACATCGTCAGCACTCGCCGTCTGATCAAGGAACTCGAGGACAAGAAGCGGGAAGAGATCGCCGCCCGGCGGAAGGCAGCTGCCACCAACCCCACGTCCTCGACCACGGTCAATCCCGTTCAGCAGCAACTCAAGATCTCGCTATCCGAGACCGAGGCGAGAGTTGCTGCTCTGCAAACCCGCGTTGCCGAGTATCAGGCTCGTTACGACCGGATGAAAGGGGAGGTCACCTTGGTGCCACAAATCGAGGCCGAGTTTGCGCAGCTCAATCGCGATTACGACATCAACAAGAAGAACTACGAACAGCTGGTCCAGCGGCGCGAGTCGGCGAGCATGGGGAGCGAGATGGACACCACCGCCGGGGTGGATTTCCGGCTGATTGATCCGCCGCGGGTTTCGCCGAAGCCGGTAGCACCCAATCGCACGCTCTTCCTGCCGCTGACACTGCTACTTGCCTTGGCGGCGGGCGTGGCCGTGACGTTTGCCGCCAGTCAGATTCGCCCCGTGTTCTTCGACTCGCGTTCGCTCCGGGATAGCTGTGGCTTGCCCCTTCTGGGGACGGTGTCCCTGCTCATGGACGATACAACTAAGCGCCGTGAGAGAAAGGATCTGCTGCGGTTTTCAGCGGCTTGCGGCTCGCTCGTCGCGGTCTATGGTGCAGGGCTTCTCGCTTTGTTTCTACTTTCCGTCCGTACTGCCTGAGGAAAAACGATGAGCCTCATTGAACAAGCGGCGAAGCGTCTGGAACAACTGCGCAAGGCCGGCGTGGAAGTCTCGGGGTCGGTTGCCGACGCGGCGCCACCACTCGCCGTCCTGGCGGCCGATGCCGCTACCCGCACGACGCCGACTCCGGATGCCGGGGATCCCGTCGCTGCCAAGCTCCTGGTCGACCTGCCGGCGGCAGAGCCGGCAGTATCCCGGCGCATCGAGCTTGACATGACTGCGCTCGCGGTGGGTGGTCTGATCACCCCGGACGCGCCGCGGTCGCAGATCGCCGATCAGTATCGCGTGATCAAGCGGCCGCTGATCGCCAATGCGATGGGCAAGGGGGCGGCACCGATCAGGCGCGGGAATCTGATCATGGTGACCAGCGCACTTTCCGGCGAGGGCAAGAGTTTCACGGCGATCAATCTCGCCATGAGCATTGCCATGGAACTGGACAATACGGTGATGCTGGTGGACGCGGATGTACCGAAACCCTCGGTGCTCAAGATGCTTGGGTTGCCGCCGGCGCGGGGCCTCCTCGACGTGCTGATCGACGACTCCGTGGATTTCTCACAGGTACTGATGCGTACCAATGTCGAAAAGCTCAGCCTGTTGCCCAGTGGTACGCAGCACGCGCGGGCGACTGAACTCCTCGCCAGCGACGCCATGATCGCCCTGCTCGACGAGATGGCGACTCGCTATCCGGATCGGATCATCATTTTCGACTCGCCGCCGCTATTGATGACGACTGAGTCTCGGGTGCTGGCGACGCACATGGGACAGGTGGTGGTCGTGGTGAAGGCCGAAAGCACGGCGCGTGGCGACGTCAAGCATGCGCTTGCCGCCATCGAATCCTGCCCCGTAAAGATGATGCTGCTCAATCAGGCGCGTTCGAGTACCCAGGATGGCTATGGCTACGGCTATGGTTACGGGTATGGCTATGGTTACGGGTATGGCTATGGTTCGTCAGATGGCGCTTGAGCGCCTGCGTTGCGCCAGAGGCGCTGGGCGCCGCTGGATGAGAGTGGCGAGCGACGCGCGGAGTGGTGGCGTAGGCAGGGGCGATCGCCGACGACTTGAGGTGTCTGTCTCGTGGTTCGGTTGCGCCTTGATGTGCCTGGCGATTCCTGCGCACGCAGAGAAATGGCAGATCACGCCGGTCATCGCGGTTAACGAGACGCTCACCAACAACGTCTTCCTGTCGTCGACGGACCCGACGAGCGATCTGGTTACCGCGGTGACCCCCGGTATTTCGATCGACGGCAAAGGCGCGCGCGCCAGTCTGCGACTGAACTACGGCCTGACACAGTACCTCTATGCGCACGAGTCCGCGTCGAACAACCGTCAGAATGCGCTGACGGCGACGGGAACGCTTGAGGCGCTCGAGGACTGGCTGTTCATCGACGCTACGGGGACCATCTCGCAGCAATACCTTTCAGCGTTCGGCAAGGTGGCGCCGAGTACGGCCAACGTCGATAACAACCGGACTGAGACGTCGAACTACTCGATCTCCCCGTACGTCAAGGGCAGGTTCCTGACATCCACCGAGTATTTTCTCCGCTACACGGCGTCCACCACGTCCTCCAAGTCGAACCTGGCGTCCGACTTCACGACCAACCAGTGGGTCGGCAGGATCAATGGCCTGACTCGCTTCAGTGCCGTCACTTGGTCGCTGGATGCCAGCAAAGTGAACACGGACTATGACGTGGGCAGGGACCGCAATGACACGCGCTATGGCGCGACCCTGGCGTACCGTTTCAACCCGCAGTTACAGGTGTCGCTTATTGGCGGGCGGGAGACGACCAATCTGGTCAGCCTGCAGGACGAGACCCATGGCGATTCGGGCTTTGGTTTGCTGTGGACGCCGAGCCCGCGCACCAAGCTGGAAGCGACGGCCACCCGGCGTTTCTTTGGCAACGGCTACCAGGTGGGCTTCAGCCACCGCATGCCGCGCTCGCTGGTGACCTACACGGCCAGCCGGAATGTGTCGTATCAGCCGCAAGGCGTAGGCAATACCGGGCAGGGCAGCAACTACGACGCGTACTACTCGATTATCGCCGCCAGCAACCCGGGACTGTCTCCGGATGCGATCCGGGCGCAGGTCACTCAGGTTCTGCAAGACCGAGGAGTGCCAGCGGATGGGTCGGTAGTCAATGGTTTCCTGGCGAACCGTCCCACGCTGCAGGAATACCAGCAAATATCGCTGGCTTTGCTCGGCGTTCGCAACACCGTGACCTTGACCGCGACGGAGAACGAGCAACAGCCGCTCGGTGTGGTCAGCGGCTTGACCGATGATTTTTCTCTGAACAACCGGATTCGGCAGCGAGGATTTGGCGTCGTCTGGGGACATCAGCTGACGGGTTTTTCCTCCCTCTCCTTGTCGCTCAACCAGCAGCAATCCGTCGGCTTTACCGCAGGTTCACCGGATACCAAGACGCAAGGCGCGTACCTGTTGCTTACCAGTCGTGTCTCACCCAAGACCAACGCCAATATGACAGTTCGTCGGGTGATTTCCGATGGCGTGACCAGCTACAGCGAAAGCGCGCTGACCGGCGGGCTGTCGCACAGTTTCTGATCGGTGCTCATGTACGAGTCCTTCTATGGCTTGACCAGCAAGCCCTTTCAGCTTAATCCCGACCCCTCTTTCTATTTCGCCAGCAAACAGCACCGGCGGGCGATGGCGTACCTAGAGTATGGCTTGAATCAGAACGAGGGATTCATTGTCGTCACTGGGGAGGTTGGCGCAGGGAAGACGACGATCGTACGAGGCCTGTTGAAGGATCTCGATCACGAGAAAGTGGTGGCCGCCCAACTGGTGACCACCCAACTGGATGCCGAGGATACCCTGCGCATGGTTGCCGCGGCTTTTGGCGTCGGCACCAAGAATGTGGGCAAGTCCGAACTGCTGCTCGCGCTCGAGGCTTTCCTGGTCGATGTCACCCGCCAGGGCAAGCGCTGTCTGTTGATTGTCGACGAGGCGCAGAATCTGACGGCGCGTGCGGTTGAAGAACTACGCATGCTGTCGAATTTCCAGTTTGGTACCCAGGCGCTGCTGCAAAGTTTCCTGATTGGTCAGCCGGAATTCCGCAAGATCATGCAGAGTCCGCAGATGCAGCAATTGCGTCAGCGGGTGATTGCCGCTTGCCATATCGGGCCGATGGATCAGGACGAAACGCAGGCCTACATCGAGCACCGACTGAAGTGCGCCGGGTCGCAGGGTATGCCGCGCTTTGATGCCGGAGCCTTCGAGGCGATCTTCGAGGCCAGCGGTGGGGTGCCCCGGCGAATCAACTCGCATTGCGATCGCCTTCTCTTGTCGGGCTTCCTGACTGGAAAGACCGACTTCGCGCGGGTCGACGTGGAAGAGGTTGCCAGGGAGATCAGGGAGGAGACGCAACCTTCCTCTTCGCAGGCGACGAACAAGACCGGCGACGGCGATCCAGCCACGAACCCGCAACTCACGGATAGCGGCGTTCTGGATATTGACCTTTCCCGGCTGGCGATGGACCCGAGCACTGCCGATCAGGCGTCACGCGTGATTGCCGACCTCAGGAACGGTCAGGCGGAGCAGCGGATGATACGCATCGAGCGCAGCATGTTCCGCCTCGAACGAAACAATGCAGCCGTTCTTTCGCTGCTTCAGCAGCTGGTGGATGCGGTTCGCGCAAAACAGTAAAGGAAAGTCGTCTTGGCTAACGAGGCATGGCCCGCTGATCTGGGCCCGGTGGTCTGTGTTGTCGGCGCGCGGCCGAATTTCATGAAAATGGCGCCCATCCTGCGCGCTTTTGCCGCCCACTTGCCAGCGATACCGACATTGCTTGTTCATACCGGTCAGCATTACGACCGGGACATGAACGATCGCTTGTTCGCTGATTTGCGCCTGCCACATCCCGACCTGAACCTCGAGGTAGGTTCAGCAACTCACGCGGTGCAGACGGCCGAGGTGATGCGCCGCTTCGAGCCGGTTCTCGACACGCACAAACCCTCCTGCGTTATGGTCGTCGGGGACGTCAATTCGACCTTGGCGTGTGCTCTGGTCTGCGCCAAGAAGGATGTTCCCGTAGTGCATGTCGAAGCCGGCCTGCGCAGTTACGATCGCGCCATGCCGGAGGAAATCAACCGAGTGCTCACCGACCAGATCGCCGATCGGCTGTACACCACCGAGCGCAGCGCCCACCTCAATCTGATGCGCGAGGGCGTTGCCGAGGAGCGTGTACACTTCGTCGGCAATGTCATGATTGACTCCTTGCTGTCGAATCGAGAGCATGCCCATCCCGCAGCGCAGGTGCTGCTGATGGCCGGCGTCGCCCCGGAGGTTCTCGACGAGCCCTGCGGCTACGGGGTGGTGACGCTGCATCGTCCATCCAATGTCGATCGACTGGACCGGCTCGAGCCGCTGCTGTCCGTTCTTCGCGAGGTGTCCGAACGGATTCCGCTGGTTTTCGCCCTGCATCCGCGCACGCGTGCGAACATCGAGCGCTTCGCTCTGCTTGACCTGCTGACCAGCGATCGGATCGTCCTGCTGCCTCCGCAGGGCTATCTGGAAATGCTCGGACTGCTGACGGGGGCGAGACTCGTGCTCTCTGATTCCGGCGGCTTGCAGGAAGAAACCACGGCCCTTGGAGTTCCCTGTCTGACGATGCGTGAAAACACGGAACGGCCGATCACCGTTGATCAGGGAACCAATACTCTGGTCGGCCGCGATCCGCATGCTATCCGCAAAGGCGTCGACGAGATCCTGAGTGGCGCCGGCAAGACGGGTCGGATCCCGGAGTTCTGGGATGGTCGGGCAGCAGAGAGAATCGCCGCTGACCTGTCGCAGTGGCTGCTTGCTCGCCATGCCCAGCGTTGCCAAGAATTTGACGAGTGACGCGAGAAATGCCCAGACAGCCGATCACCAATGCACTGACGATCGACGTCGAAGACTACTTCCAGGTCTCCGCGCTTGCTCCCTATATCCCGCGCGATCAATGGGATAGTCGCGAGTGCCGGGTCGAGCGAAATGTCGACCGGATTCTCCAAATGCTCGATGAGCGGCAGACGAGGGCGACGTTCTTCACGCTTGGCTGGATCGCCGAGCGTTACCCACATCTCGTGCGCCGTATCGTTCACGGCGGTCATGAAGTGGCCAGTCACGGCTACGGCCACGAGCGCGCGAGCGATCTGAATGCTGCGGATTTCTCCGCTGACGTCGGGCGCGCGAAGAAAATGCTCGAAGACATCTCCGGCCATGAAGTCAAGGGCTACCGGGCACCGAGTTTCTCGATCGGTGCGGGCAATCTGTGGGCCTTCGATTGCCTGGAGCGAGCGGGTTATCGCTACAGTTCGAGCATTTACCCCATCCGCCATGATCACTACGGCATGCCGGACGCACCGCGTTTCGCGCACCGGGTGCGCTCCGGCCTGCTCGAACTGCCGGTGACCACGGCTCGCTTCTTCAACCGCAACTGGCCGGCCAGCGGTGGCGGCTACTTCCGGCTGCTGCCGTATCCACTGTCGCGGTGGCTGCTGCAAAAAGTCAATGAACTGGATCGGCAGGCGGCGATCTTCTATTTCCATCCCTGGGAGATCGACGCCGGACAGCCGCGGATTCCCGGCATCAGTGCCAAGACGCGCTTTCGCCATTACGTCAACCTGCAGCACACCGAAGGCCGACTCCGGCGATTGCTCGCGGACTTCAAGTGGGGCCGAATGGACGAAGTGTTTCTTGTTGATCATGCCCAGGTGCCGGTGGGGAGCGTATGAGAACGACCGGCGAAGATGCTGTCGGGCTGACGGCGGCGAGTGCGCCACTGGCCATCCGCCACCTGAGTTCTGACGACCGCGTTGCGGTGGCACGTTGGGATGCTTTTGTTGACGCGTGCCCGGAAGCCAGCTTCTTCCACAAGGCCGGATGGCAGAGGATTGTCAGCGAGGTCTTTCGTCATCGCACCTACTTCCTCTATGCGGAGCGCGCCGGCCTTATCGAGGGTGTTCTGCCGCTGGCGCAAGTGAAGAGTCTCCTGTTCGGAAACTCGCTGACCTCGTTGCCGTTCGCCGTCTATGGCGGCGTGGCAGCAGCCAGCGCGGCGGCGGTGGAGGCGCTGGAACGGGAGGCGCAGGCCCTCGCCAGGCAACTGGGAGTCGCCCACCTGGAGCTGCGCAACGTCCGGCGACGCCACGCCGAGTGGCCGCTACAGGATCTCTATGTCAGGTTTCGCAAAGACCTTGCACCGGATGTCGAAGCCAACATGCAGGCGATTCCGCGGAAGCAACGTGCGATGGTCCGCAAGGGCATCAAGAACGGCTTGAGCAGCGAGATCGATAGTGATTGCCGGCGCTTCTTCGCCCTCTATGCCGACAACGTTCATCGCCACGGAACGCCTGCCTTTTCCAGACGCTACTTCGAGGCGCTGCAGCAGGTGTTCGGCGCCGATTGCGAGATCCTTACCGTCGTCGAGGGAAGCGGGCGTCCGTTGAGCAGCGTCCTCAGCTTCTATTTTCGCGACGAAGTCCTGCCCTATTACGCAGGCGACGAAATCTCGGCCCGTGAACTCGCGGCAAACGATTTCAAGTACTGGGAGCTGATGCGCCGTTCCTGCGAGCGCGGGCTGAAGGTTTTCGATTATGGCCGCAGCAAGCAGGGCACCGGTTCCTATGCCTTCAAGAAGAACTGGGGCTTCGAGCCGCAGCCCCTGTTCTACGAGTACTGCCTTTACCGGCGCGATTCCGTGCCGCAGAACAATCCGGCGAACGCCAAGTACCGTCTGCTGATCGACACCTGGCGGAGGCTGCCGGTCGGACTGGCCAATTGGCTCGGGCCCTTCATCGTACGCAATCTGGCCTGACCCCGGCGGTGGTAGTTTGTTGCCACGGTGATCGTGCCGAATCGATGACCTCCGATTGCACTTCCCTGCTGAAAGCGACACCATGAATACGTCAGCACCGAGACCGACATCGTCTGCCACGCATCCGGGGTGGCGAGTGGCTTTGCCGGCCCTGGTATGCACCTTGGTACTGATCCTGGTGCTTTGTCGTGAAACCGTCCTGGCGATGGCCGCTATCTGGCTGCGTTCGGACACCTATGCGCACGGCTTCATTGTCCCGCCGATTGCCTTGTGGCTGATCTGGCGGAAACGTTCCAGCATCGCCGTCCTGGCGCCCGGACACAGCTATCTGGCGGTCGCCCTGTTTGCCGGTGCCGGCTGCGCCTGGCTTCTCGGCGAGCTCTCGGCAGCCAATGTAGTCTCGCAGTTCGCCCTGACCTTCATGCTGGTTCTGGCGGTGCCTGCGGTGCTCGGCTGGGAGGTTGCGCGAGCGGTCACCTTTCCGCTGCTCTTCCTGTTCTTTGCCGTTCCCTTCGGCGACTTTGCAATGCCCAAGCTGATGGACTGGACGGCGCAGGTCACCATCCTCGGCTTGCGGCTTTCCGGCATACCCGTGCACGCCGAAGGCCTGCGCTTCGTGATTCCCACTGGCAGCTGGTCGGTGGTCGAGGCGTGCAGTGGTGTTCGTTATCTCATCGCTTCGGTAACGGTCGGAACCCTCTTTGCCTATCTCACCTATCACTCGGCGCGCCGGCGAGCGATCTTCATCTGTGTTTCCGTCGCTGTGCCGATCGTCGCCAACTGGGCGCGCGCCTACATGATCGTCATGCTCGGTCACCTGTCGGGGAACAAGCTGGCCGTCGGCGTTGACCATCTGGTCTATGGCTGGGTCTTCTTCGGCATCGTGATCATGGCGATGTTCTGGATTGGTGCGCGCTGGCGCGAGGACGAACTGCCGGCAGCGGCGCCAACACCGCAGCCGACGACTGGGGTCGCGGCCCGGTCGTACTCCCTGGGTGCGGCGGTGGCGACGGTCCTCGTGGCGGCCGTCTGGCCGCTGGCCCAGTGGCAGCTCGAGCATCATGTGGCTCCGCCCGTCAGCCAGCTTGCCCCGCTCGGACCGATCCACGGCTGGCAGACAGTCCCCGGCGGCAACGATGATTGGCGGCCAAAGTTCGAGAACCCGGCGGCCAGTCGCCAGGAAGCCTTTGAGCGCGATGGGCGTGTGGTCGGAGTGTTTCTTGCCTATTACCGCAACCAGGATCAGCAGCACAAACTGGTCAGTTCGGCGAACGTTCTGGTCAGCAACGACGACCCCGTGTGGACAAGAACGGCTGCTGGGACGCGCGACCTCGAGTTCAACCAGCAGGTAGTCAGGATACGCGAGGCCGAGTTGCGTGCGCTTGATGGTGGGCGGCTGGTCGTCTGGCAGTGGTACTGGGTCAACGGACAGTGGACGTCCAGCGACTTCGTGGCCAAGGTGTACACAGCGCTGTCGCGGTTGACGGGCAAGGGCGACGATTCGGCAGTGATCATTCTCCACATAGCGCAGAACCAAGCGCGGGAAGGGGGGGCCGTGCTCGAGGACTTTGTCCGTGCGGCGGGGCCGGCGATCGACACTTCACTGCGGCAGACGATGGCGGGCCGATGACTGGGGAGGTGATTCGCTCTGGCAGGTCGTTAGCTGCGAACGGCGGTTCTGGTCCTGGCAGCGCCGAGGCCTCGCCAGCGAGGTGGATCCATTCGAAGACGCTCGTTCGTGACGAATGACATGGCACAGGCGCGCCGTGTAGTGGATGATTCTCTTGCCGGGCGGTTGTCAGTCTTTGTCTCTCCGACACTGCTGCCCTCTCGGGGAGCCGTTGGCGCTTCGCGACCTCGATTCCCGGGCTTGTCCCTGAGGAATGTGCTCGTCGAGGAGCCGGGTTCTCACCGTGCCAAGGAATGCAGCGGAGGCAGTACCTGCGATGAATAGAAGGATAGTTGTCTTTACTGGCAACTTGGCTTTTTCTGTGCGGAAAGGCATTGTCGAGATTGACCGGTCGATCCCGGGCCTGTCGTGGCTCGTAGTCTTGCACTCGCCACGCAGGACGCCTGCTCAGCTATTGCGTAACCAGTGGCGAAACATGCGCCGCAACGGCTGGCGCTGGATTCCATACCAGTTGGCTGATCTGTGGCAACGGGTCTTTACGCCTTCTACGCACGCGGGCGAGAGTTGCGGCCCGGGTGCCGAATTCTCGATGGCGGCCTTGGCAGCCCGTCCCAACCTGCGTGTGCTCAAGGTTGTGGACATTCACGCGAGGGAAACGATTGACGACGTGCGTGCCTTCCAGCCGCACGTCGGCCTGTCGCTTGCCGCCCCGATTCTTCGGCGCGAGCTCTTCGCCATTCCGGCCGTGGGTACAGTCAACTTGCACAAGGGCAAGGTGCCGGACTACCGGGGGATGCCGCCTGCATTCTGGGAACTGTGGAATGACGAAGAGTCAGTCGGGTGCACGGTGCATTGGGTGGACGACCGGCTCGATACGGGCGAGGTGGCGGCCGAGACGGTTGTCGAGCGCGAGAAGTACTCGACCTTCCGAGGGTTGCAGTTACGTCTCGATGAGATCGGGGTCGAACTGATGCGGCACGTAATCGGCGAGATCTTCAAGGGAATGCGTCCCGCGACACCACAGCGCCCAGGTGGCCGGACTTATCGCAAGCCCACGTTGGCGCAGATGGCCGCCTTGAACGACAAGCTTCTCGCGCTGCAGCCGGAGCGCGCGGCGCTTGCTAGGCGTGTTGCGAAGTCGGTACTGAGTATTGGCTCCCGCCTGATCTGGCGCGCCGGGGTGCACGCACTCGTGGGACCAAGAATCACCGTGCTGCTGTACCATCGGGTCAGCGATGCCGTCCGCGATAACCTTACCGTCGGAACTGAACAATTCGAGCGGCAGATGGCCCTGTTGCGGCGGCATTGCCGTGTGCTTTCGATCGAAGAGGTGCTCGCTTCCCAGACCATTGAACGATCGTCAAGACCCCTTGTCTGCGTGACCTTCGACGATGGCTACCTCGACAACTACATCAACGCCGTACCCAGCCTCCTGCGGCACGAAATACCTGCTGCCTTTTTCGTGTCGACCGGCATCGTCAACAGCAACAATCGCTTCCCTCACGACATACGTCGCGGCAATCCGGTCATTCCGATGATGCAGTGGGAGCATCTGAGAGAGATGCATTCCGCGGGGTTTACCATCGGCTCGCATACGGTCAATCACATCGACTGCGCGTTGGAGCCCGTGGATGTGGTCAGCGATGAACTCGATCGGTCGCTGGCTGATCTGCGGCGTGAATTGGGGGTGAAGGAGTGCATTTTTGCGTATCCCTACGGCGGCAAGCAGCACATGACCCCGGAGCGTCTCGAGATGGTCAAGCGCGCAGGCTATTCGGGCTGCCTTGCCGCGTATGGAGGGACCAACCTTCGTGGTGTGGAGCGATTCAATGTCCTCCGCCGCGGTATCAACTGGGCATTCTCGGACCAGGCGTTTCTGTTCGAGTGCGTTGGACTCGTATGAGTCACGAGGTCCGACCCCTTATCCTGCATGTCATCCATCACTTGGTTACGGGAGGAATGGAGAACGGCTTGGTCAACCTAATCAACCATCTGCCAGAATCACGCTTCCGGCACGCGGTGGCGTGCGTCGAGGATTTTTCGGATTTCCGCCTGCGCTTGACTCGCGCAGATACGCCGGTCGTGGCCTTTCACCGCTCGCGCACCGGGATCTGGCGGCTCAGGCAAGGGCTTTACCGCCTGTGCCGTCAGATGAAGCCAACCATTGTGCATTCGCGCAACCAGTCCGGTTTAGATGCCCTGTTGCCGGCCCGACTTGCCGGGGTCCCACACTGTATCCACGGCGAGCACGGCTGGGATGTCAGCGACCTCAACGGACAAAGGATCAAGCCGGCCGTGCTTCGGCGGCTGCACTCGCCGCTGGTCGACCGCTACATCACGGTGTCGAGCGATTTGAGGAACTATCTGGTGCAACGGGTACGCATTCCCTCGGCACGGGTGACCAGGATCGTGAATGGTGTCGATACGGTGCGTTTCTCGCCGCCATCGATGCGCTCGCACGAGTTCTTTCCGGACGGATTCCTCGCCCCGGATTCGATCGTTGTCGCTACCGTCGGTCGGATACAGGCAGTAAAGGATCAGGAAACGTTAGTCCGGGCGTTTGCAGCCTTGGTGCATAACGGTGGCGAAGTGGCGACGACGACCAGACTGGTGATAGTCGGCGATGGGCCCTTGCGAGGTGCGCTGATGCAGCTTGCCGACGCACTGGGCATAGCCGCGCTGACGTGGTTTCCAGGAAACGTCAGTCACGTCGACGCGCTTCTACGCGCCTTTGATATCTTTGTCCTGCCTTCGCTGGCCGAGGGGATCTCGAACACACTCCTGGAGGCCATGGCCACGGGCCTGCCATTGGTGGCAACTGCGACCGGCGGCAACGTCGAACTGGTTTCCGAGGGTGTCAACGGCCGGTTGTTTGTGCCGGGTGACGTTGCAGCACTGACCCGGTTGTTGACCGAGTATATCGGCGACCGGGCACTGCTGCGGATGCACGGCGAGAACGCGCGGGAACTGGCTGTCCGACACTTCAGCCTGGCGACGATGCTGGCCGCTTACCAAGCCGTGTATGAGGAATTCTGCGATCAGCTATCGGCGGCTGGGTAGTGCGCAGTCACCCTGGCTCGGTCAATGCCACGCTTGGGTTTGACCATCGCCAACATTCGGGCGGCTGATGTTTCCATCTAGTCGTCGACTTTCAACAGACTACAAGAAGACGGGCAGCAACCATGTGCGGCATTACCGGAATTTTCGACACTCGTGGCCGACGTGAGATAGATCGTGCAGTGCTCACGCGCATGAACGAATCGCAGCACCATCGTGGCCCCGATGAAGGCGGTCTTCATCTGGAAGCAGGTGTCGGCCTGGGGCACCGAAGGCTGTCAATCATCGACCTGTCGACTGGCCAGCAGCCGCTCTACAACGAGGATCAGACCGTCTGCGTGGTTTTCAACGGCGAGATCTACAACTATCAGGAACTGATTCCCGAGTTGCAGGCGCTCGGCCACATCTTTCATACCCGCAGTGACACGGAGGTCATCGTGCACGCCTGGGAGGCCTGGGGTGAGGCATGCGTTCGCCGTTTTCGCGGCATGTTCGCCTTTGCCCTCTGGGACCGCAACCGCGACACGCTGTTTCTCGCGCGTGATCGGCTTGCCGTCAAGCCGCTCTACTACGCCCTCCTGGCCGATGGTTTCTTCGTCTTTGGCTCGGAACTCAAGTCTCTGCTCGCCCACGGTGGGCTGGTGCGCGACATTGATCCGCTGGCCGTCGAAGAGTACTTTGCTCTGGGTTACGTGGCCGAACCGCGAACGATCTTTCGGCAGGCGAAGAAGCTGCCACCTGCCCACACGCTGACCCTGCGGCGCGGCGAGCCGGTCGGGGAGCCCAAGGAGTATTGGGACGTTCGCTTCAGTCTGGGCAGTGCGTGCACTGTCGAGGAGGCCTGTGCTCAACTCAACGACAAGCTGACCGAGTCGATTCGCCTGCGCATGATTTCGGAAGTACCCCTCGGGGCTTTTCTGTCCGGCGGTGTCGACTCGAGTGCCGTCGTCGCACTGATGGCCGGTCTCTCGGCCGACCCGGTAAACACCTGTTCGATCGCCTTCGACGATCCCGCTTTCAACGAAGCCAGTTTTGCTCAGAAGGTTGCCGACCGCTATCGTACCAACCATCACTGCGACCTGGTTGCCAGCGATGACTTCGACCTGATCGACACCCTGGCCAGGCTCTACGATGAGCCCTACGCCGACAGCTCGGCCATTCCCACCTACCGGGTGTGCCAGTTGGCGCGCAGACACGTGACGGTCGCGCTCTCGGGCGATGGCGGTGACGAGACCTTTGGTGGCTATCGTCGCTACCGCCTGCACCTGATGGAAGAGCGCATGCGCTCGGCGCTGCCGCAGAGCGTCCGCCGGCGAGTGTTTGGCGTGCTCGGCCGCGTGTATCCGAAAGCGGACTGGGCGCCGCGCATTTTCCGCGCCAAGACAACCTTTGAAGGCATGGCACGCACATCGGTGGAAGCTTACTTCCATTCCGTCTCCATCCTGCGTGGTCCGATGCGCACCGAGCTCTTCAGCCCGCGGTTCCGGAGTGAGATCGCGGGATACAGCGCCGAGGAGGTCTTTCGCTTTCACGCGGGGCGGGCGGCAACCGACGATCCCTTGGCGCTGATTCAGTATCTCGATCTCAAGACTTACCTGGTAGGCGATATCAATACCAAGGTTGACCGCGCCAGCATGGCGCACTCACTGGAGGTGCGCGAGCCCTTGATGGACCACGAACTGGTCGAATGGATGGCGACGCTACCCTCTTCACTCAAGGTGAATGGCCAGGAAGGCAAGTTCCTGTTGAAGAAGGCGATGGAGCCCAGCCTGTCGAACGACATCCTGTATCGCCCGAAGATGGGCTTCGCCGTACCGCTCGCCCGATGGTTCCGCGGTCCGCTCAGAGAACGTGTCCGGGAGGCGGTGCTTGGGCCGCGTCTGGCAGCTACGGGGTGGTTCAATCAGGACTATCTGCGACACCTCCTTGATGCGCATCAGTCGGGTGCGCGCGACTACAGTTCGCCGCTGTGGACCCTCCTGATGTTTGAGGCGTTCCTGCGCAATGTTCTCGATGCGCCGATAAACCAGCCCGCCATCATCACCGACTGGCCCGCAGCGAAATGAGCCTGCGCATTCTGCATGTCCTTGACCACTCGCTACCACTGCACAGCGGCTACAGCTTTCGGACGCTGGCGATCCTGCGTGAGCAGCGCGCCCTTGGCTGGCAGACGGTACATCTGACGACGCCAAAGCAGGGGGTGGCGACCGCGCTACGGGACGAGGTCGATGGCTGGCTCTTCCACCGCACACCGAGTCCGGAAGGCACAGGCCTGCTCGCCCAGATGCGCTTGACCGCTGCTCGCCTGGAAGATGTCATCCGCGACACGCAGCCGGACCTCATTCATGCGCATTCGCCGGTCCTCAACGCGTTGCCGAGTCTGTGGGTCGGGCGCCGCCGGCGCTTGCCGGTGGTCTATGAGATGCGTGCCTCTTGGGAGGACGCGGCCGTCGATCATGGCACGACGGTAGAAGGTAGTCTCCGCTACCGTGTATCACGCGCGCTGGAGAGCGTGGCACTGCGTGCGGCGGACCAGGTGACGACGATCTGTGACGGGCTTCGCGCCGACATTGCCGTCCGCGGCGTCCGGCCGGAGCGTATCACCGTCATTCGGAACGCGGTAGACGTGAGCCTGTTCAAGTTCGGCGCCGAGCCGGACGCTGATCTTCGCCGATCGCTCGGGCTAGAGGGTGCGACCGTCGTCGGTTTCGCCGGATCGTTCTACGGCTATGAAGGCCTTGACCTCCTGATCGAGGCAGCCCGGCAAATGCTGCCCCGGCATCCACGGCTACGTCTGTTGCTGGTCGGCGGCGGGCCGCAGGAAAGCAATCTCAAGGCCCAGGCGGCGGCTGCCGGTATGCAGGATCGCGTCATCTTCACCGGCCGTGTTCCACACGCAGACGTACAACGCTATTACGAACTGATCGACGTACTCGCCTATCCGCGCCTGCCCATCCGGCTGACCGAACTGGTAACGCCGCTCAAGCCACTCGAGGCGATGGCACAGGGAAGGATGCTGGTGGCCTCCGATGTCGGCGGGCATCGCGAGTTGATTCGCCACGGCGAGACCGGATTCCTCTTCCGTGCCGGCGACCCTGCCGCTCTCGCGGCAGCGATCGAAGATATCTTGGTCAGGCGCTCGCTGTGGTCGCAAGTTCGTATGCAGGCACGCCGTTTTGTCGAGGTAGAGCGGACCTGGGCAGCCAGCGTGGCCTGCTACCGCGATGTCTACCGGCGGGCGTTGGCCCGCTACGACCGCAGCAATCCATCCATCTGACTCCGAGGCCCCATCGTGTGCGGTATTCACGGCATCTATCGTTTTGACGGGCTCAGCGTCGAGCCTGGAACCTTGACCGCCATGGGCGATCGGACGCGTCATCGCGGCCCGGACGACGAGGGTAGCCATCTTGACGGCCCGTGCGGGATCGGCATGCGCCGTTTGTCGATCATCGATCTGGCCGGAGGTCATCAACCGCTATCCAACGTCGACGAAACCTTGTGGCTGGTGTGCAACGGCGAGATCTACAATTTTCGCGAGCTACGTCAAGAACTGCAGGGCAAGGGTTACCATTTCAAGACCGGCTCGGATTGTGAGGTACTGCTGCACCTCTATGACGCCGAGGGCGACGACTTCGTTCTCCGGCTGAACGGCATGTTCGACTTCGCTCTCTGGGATGCGCGTCGGCGCCGTTTGTTGATCGGGCGCGACCGACTCGGCGTGAAACCGCTCTACGTGCTGCAGGACTCGCGGCGGCTGGCTTTCGCCACCGAGGCCAAAGCCTTGCTGGGCTTGCCGGGGGTCAGCGCCGAACTCGACCGCGGCGTCATCGCCGACTACCTGCATCTTGGTTACGTGGCTGCGCCGGGCTGCATCTTCAAGGGGATTCGCAAGCTGCCGCCTGCGACCCTGCTGGCCGTGGAAAGCGGTCAGGTGCGCGAGTGGCGCTACTGGCGTCTGCCGGAACGTCTTACCCAGGGGCTCTCCGAGGGTGAGTGGGCCGGGCGAGTGCGGAGCCAGCTCGAGGAGTCGGTTCGCATGCAGATGGTCAGTGACGTGCCGATCGGTGCCTTCCTGTCTGGCGGTGTCGATTCGAGCGCGGTCGTCGCTTGCATGGCCAGGCATTCGGAGCAGCCGATTCGCACCTACGCCATCGGCTTCGCGGGTGGCGAAGCGGAGGCGCTGTACAACGAGCTACCCTATGCGCGCCGCGTCGCCGAGCTGTTTTCGACCCGGCACCGCGAGATTCTCGTTCGTCCCGATGTTGTCGCGCTACTCCCGAAGCTGCTGTGGCACATGGACGAGCCCTTGTCGGATACAGCCTTCATCACCACCTTCCTGGTTTCCGAGTTCGCGCGCCAGGACGTCAAGGTCATCCTTTCGGGGGTCGGTGGCGACGAGCTGTTCGGCGGCTACCGCCGCTACCTTGGCGGTCACTATGGCAGGCGTTATAGCCGCCTGCCGGAATGGCTGCGTCGTTCTGCGAGCTTTGCTGCCGGGCGCCTGCCGGCCGACCGTCATACAGGTTTCCTCAACACCCTGCGTCTGGCCAAGGGCTTTCTGGCATCAGCGGAAATGACCGCTGATGAGCGCTATCGCAGCTACCTGCAGGTGCTCGATCGCCAGGGCGTAGCGGCGCTGCTGCTGGAGCCCGGGGCCGTCGCCACCGATCCGTTGGCGCGCGCCTTTGCGGCGGCCGGCAACGAGGACGAATTGAACCGGATGTTTGCGGTAGATGCCGAGACGCAGTTGCCGGATGATCTGCTCCTGCTTACCGACAAGATGAGCATGGCCGTCTCGCTCGAATGTCGAGTGCCGCTGCTCGATCACGAACTGGTCGAACTGGCCGCTGGGATGCCGGCGCAGATCAAGGTACGTGATGGTCGGCTCAAACATCTGTTCAAGGCGTCGCTTGCCGACCTGCTGCCCGATGACATTCTCAACCGCAAGAAGCGCGGCTTCGGCACGCCGATGGGCGCCTGGCTCAAACGCGAACTCGCACCCTTGCTAAGACGACTGCTGGCGGCCGAGGTGGTGAGCACGCGCGGTCTGTTCCGGCAGTCGATGGTCGAGCAATTGATATCCGATCACGAAGCCAACCGGATAGACGGCACCGACATCCTGCTGGCCTTGATGAACCTCGAGATCTGGAGCCGGATCTATCTCGATCGTCGCGATCCCGGCGACGTTGCCGACGAACTGAAGGGTTACGTGGCATGAACATTCTCTACGTTTGCCACCGTTTTCCCTTTCCGCCCAAGCGCGGTGGCAAGATCAGGCCATTCAACATGATCCGCCATCTGTCGGCCAGCGGCCACCAGGTGACTGTCTGTTCGCTGGCCCGCTCACCCGAGGAAGCCGAAGAAGGGCGCGGCATCGCACCGCATTGTGCGGCGTTTGAAATGGCGCAGGTTTCCGACCCAGTGCAGACGCTGCGCATGGTCGCTCGCCTGCCCTTGGCGAAGCCTTCGTCGATGGGCTACTTCTATTCGGCGTCGCTGCGGCAACGCGTGCGCCGACTGCTGAGCGCGCAGCGGTGGGATCTCATCTTTGTCCACTGTTCGTCGGTCGCTCAGTACGTCGAACAGGTCCGCGATGTCCCGAAGATCCTCGACTTCGGTGACATGGATTCGCAGAAATGGCTCGAATACGCCAACTACAAGCCCTTTCCGCTGTCTCTCGGTTATCGGCTGGAAGGCAAAAAGATGCTGGCGGCCGAGAAGCGTCTGGCCAAGCTGTTCGACCTGTGCACGGCGACTACGCGGGCCGAGTGGGAGACGCTCGAGGGTTATGGTACGGGTGTCGCGACGGACTGGTTTCCGAACGGCGTCGATGCGGAGTTCTTCTGTCCCTCGGGTGAGCCGTATGACGCGGATACGATCAGCTTCATCGGCCGCATGGACTACTACCCGAATCAGGAGTGCATGGCGCGCTTCTGCGAGCAGATCTGGCCCGTGCTCAGGTCGCGTCGGCCGAATGTCAAGCTGCTGATCATTGGTGCCGACCCCTCGCCGGAGATGCGCAAGCTGGGCGATCTGCCCGGCGTGACCGTCACCGGCTCGGTCCCCGACGTGCGTCCCTTCGTTCGTCAGTCGGCGGTGATGGTGGCGCCGCTCAATATCGCCCGTGGTACGCAGAACAAGATTCTCGAGGCGATGGCGATGGGCGTCCCGGTAGTGACCAGCCGGGTTGCGGCGGGCGGCGTCGACGCTGAGTCCGTGAAGCATTTCCTTGTGGCCGACACGTGCGAAGAATATTCTGCAGCGATTCTGCGGATCCTGGATGATCCGGCGGAACGGCAGCGACTGGCGGTGGCCGGACGGCAACGCATGCTCAGCAATCATGCCTGGCCGCATTCGATGGCAAGGCTGGACGAGATCATCGACCGCTGCATCAGGAACTTCTCGCAAAGCAAAGGGAAACTCGCATGAAAATCAGTATCTTCGGTTTGGGCGGTTCCGATACGGTGAATCCCATCTACAAATCGTCAGGCAGGTCCGAGAGTAGGATGCGCAGCCTTCTGCGGGGATGGCTGGTGGCTGGGATGACACGGGTGTCATCGACGAAGCTCTGTCACGCAGGCGAGTGTAGTCCGGCAGCGATTCTCGGAGTTCATCAGGTGGTGGCCCACCAAGAGCCCGCATTCGACTGACCGCGCAGGACTCCAGAAGAATTATAGAATTCAAAGGGTTATAGATCATGAACTGGTCATGTGCTCTCATGAACTACATGTGTGCATGCGGTAGCGCCTACCGCTTTCGCTCGGCACGGCGATGAAACGCGGCTTGTTCGTCGATGTTTTTTCGCGCGAATTCGCGTTCGTGTCGTTGATTGCGGTGATCGCGGTTACCATTGGTTGGGTGGGTTTCACCGCGAGTGACGACCAATACTACTACTCGGCCGCGTTGAAGTGGCTCGAGGAGGAATGGTACTTGCCAGACCACTTTGGCCGCGTTCGCCACTCGATCTCCTTGCCGATTGCGTTGTCAATCAGTTTGTTCGGTGACCGTGAGCTCGCTGTGATCTTGCCGAGTACCGTCTACTACTTCGCGACGATTGGGCTGACCTTTGTGTGCGTTAGTCGGAGCGCCGATCGGACGGTCGCGTTTCTCGCGTGCGCGGTTTTCGCCACCTTTCCTGTGGTCGTTACCGCTGCCACGAACGCAACGGCCGATATCGCTGAGCTCTTCTGGGCCTCGGTTGCGTTCTGGTTGTTTTTCTACTCTTGGCAAGGTGGCCGCCTGCGTGCGGAGGCGCTTTTCGGTTGCGGTGTAGCGCTAGCACTGGCGTTCAGTGGCCGCGAGACGGTCATGGCGTTGGGAATCTTCGTCGCCGGGGCGATTCTTCTGGGTCACCGGATCGGTCGTGGGCAGATTGTTTGGGTTGTGGTGGGGGGCTTGGCCGTGCTCGGATCCGAGGCCCTGTATTATGCTCTTGCAGGTGGTGATCCGCTGTTACGGTTCTCCCTCCTACTGAACGGTATATCCTCGTCGAACGACCGTCCAGTGGCGCCGGCTTTCAGCGTCGACAGTAGCGGGTCGCTTCGTGTGCATCCGCTGCTTGATCCGTTGCTGCTCGTGCTTGCCCGCCAATTCTTCGGACTGGGTTACTGGGTCTTCTTCGCGGTCTTGTTGGTTGCGGTGAGCGGGCGACCATCGGTGGCTGCCCATGACCGCCCGGCGGCGCGCGAATTGCAGAGACTTGCGCTCTCCGCAGGGATGATCTGGTTTCTTTTCGTGGTCGCAACCCTGTGGCGAATCAAGTTACTTGGGCGGTACTACATCGCGCCGGCGTGGCTCTTTACCGTCGGCTCGGCGGCATTCCTGTGCGTGCATCAGACCGCAGTGACCCACCCCCGCCGGCTCTGGTTTGCGGTGAGTTGTGTCGTCGCAGCCAACTTCGCGGGGATAGGGTTGCAGAACAACAACCCGCGCTTGGAAGAGCGGGAACTCGCCGCATTCGCGGCAAGTTCCCACGAGCCGGTGTTCACTGATCCGTACACCGCACGCTATGCGTCGGAGTTCCTCCACTGGGCCGGGGTCCCGCCGGAACAGGTCGTGGGCGCCCCCCCGACTGACGGTGCGCTTTACTTCGTCGTGCCATCGCGCATCGGTGCTCCCAACCGCCTAACGCCGGAGTCGATGCTACCCGCACTCCAGGTCAGACCGGAGTGGGCGGTAGTGCGCAGAATCGAAGGCCCAACGGCGTTGCCGGCGTTCCTCGTGCCGGCGATACGCGGTACCACCTTCATCCCGGAGTGGCTGCGCGCTAAGCTGGCAGCCCCGCGCGGTAACTTGCTTGTTGTCCGTGCTGTGGCGCCTCGTACCACCAGAGAGGGGCCCCAGTGAGGCCGTGGCTTGTAGCGATGCTCATGGCCTATTCGCTGATGCTAGCGTCGGGTCAGATCCTATTTAAGATGGCGGCCGAGGACGCGCGCGAACGAGGGGGAAGCTTCGTCGTGGCACTGTTTCTTCAACCCCGGTTCATCCTTGCGCTTGCGCTTTACGGGGCACTGACGCTCCTGTGGACGTGGATTCTGTCGAAAGTGCCTCTTTCCCGTGCTTACCCTTTCGTCGCGCTCGCGTTCGTCGTCACACCAATCCTCGCGAATTGGTTGCTCGGCGAGCGCATTTCCGGCAGCGTGATGGTAGGAACGGCACTGGTAATGGCCGGTCTGATGGTGGTGGTTTATGGACAGTGAAACCGTGCGTGCCTGCTCCTTCGAGACAGCGGCCTTGCAGCCCGTACCTACGCCGAAAGTCCGCATTGCCGTGGTAGTCCCATGCTTCAGGGTGCGCGACAAGATCGTGGGAGTCATCGAAAGGATCGGGCCGGAGGTGGAGCGTATCTATGTCGTTGACGACGCGTGCCCAGAAGGCACTGCAGACCTTGTGCAGAGCGTCTGCCGGGACCCTCGGGTCGACGTCATTCGTCTGGCGGTAAACCAGGGTGTTGGCGGGGCTGTAAGCGAAGGTTACCGTTGTGCGTTACGCGACGGAGCCCAGATCGTGGTGAAGATCGACGGGGATGGTCAAATGGCGCCCGAACTTGTACCAGAACTGATCTCGCCGATTCTAGCTGGGCACGCGGACTACATTAAGGGCAATCGTTTCTTCTTCCTAGGCGGCGTTCGGCAGATGCCTGCGGTCAGGCTGGTAGGTAATGCGGTGCTTTCGTTCTTGACCAAATTGTCGACCGGCTACTGGCAGGTGTTCGACCCAACGAATGGGTTTACGGCGGTGTCGCGACAGGCGCTCCAGCGCTGTGACCTGGCTAGGGTCAGCAAGCGTTACTTCTTCGAGTCGGACATGCTGTTTCAGCTTGCGCTAGCGCGTGCGGTGGTCGCCGACTTTCCGATGAAAGCCGTTTACGCGGATGAGCAGTCGAGCCTGAGGCCAATGCGAGTCGTTGGCACTTTTCTCAGGGGACACTTGGTGAACTTCGCAAGGCGCGTCCTCTACACATACTTTGTTCGGGGGTTCTCGCTGGCCTCGGTCGAGTTAGTCATTGGGCTGCTACTGATTTTGTTTAGTATCGCATTCGGGGTAAGCGAGTGGATCACGTCGACCCGCATGGGTGCGCCGGCGACCGCAGGTACGGTGATGCTTGCAGCTTTGCCGGCAATCCTGGGCACCCAGTTGACGTTGTCTTGGCTGCACTTCGACATCCAGAGCGAGCCGCGGATTCCAATCACGTCGCTGACGGAGACGAGCTGCGGTGCCCGTACTAAGATCGACAACTGAAATGACGGCGAGAAGGGCGAGGTGATGGCCGACCATCTCACCCAGCGGGTATGGGTCTGGGACGGCGAGGCGCCGTCGGCGCGCCGTCGGCGAGCCGCTGGCATCTCCTGGCACGACGGGAACTCGATGGGACGAAACTCAAGTTCGGCCTGTCCAATGCCAAACCCAGCGCTTCCTTGCGCCGTCTGGCGGAAATGCGGGGAGCGCTCCATTTCGTCGAGCAGTCCTTCCGGGAGGCCAAGAGCGCCTGCGGCATGGCCGAGTATCAGGTCCGCCGCTGGCAGGCGTGGCACCATCACATGGCCCTGGTCATGATCGCGACCATGTTCCTGGCCAAGGAGCGCATAGCCCATCGCGATACGGCCGAACTTCTCTCCTGCCGCGACTTGGTGGAGATCATGCGCCATCGGTTGCCCACCAAGATCGTCACCGACGAAGACCTCGCGGCATCCATCATCGATAGGCATCGACGGCGGCGCCAAGCCATGGAATCTGCCTATCGAATGCAATCTGCCATGCTCTCAGCATCAGATTGAAAGGCAATCTGACAAAGTAGAATTAGGTTGATCATTGGTGCCGATCCCTCGCCTGCGATGCGCAAGCTGGGCGACCTGCGGGGCGTTACCGGCACCGGGTCGGTGCCCGATGTCCGTCCGTTCGTCCGCCAGTCGGCACTGATGGTGGCGCCCTCAACATCGCCCGGGGGACGCAGAACGAGATCCTCGAGGCAATGGCTATGGGTGTGCCGGTGGTGACCAGCCGGATCGCTCCCGGTGGTGTCGACGCTGAACCTGTGACACATTTCCTTGTTGTCGACAGCGCAGAAGAATATTCTGATGCCATCCTACAGGCTCTGGACAAGCCAACCGAGCGGCAGCGACTGGCGGTGGCCGGACGGCAACGCATGCTCAGCAATCATGCCTGGCCGCATTCGATGGCAAGGCTGGACGAGATCATCGACCGCTGCATCAGGAACTTCTCGCAAAGCAAAGGGAAACTCGCATGAAAATCAGTATCTTCGGTTTGGGCTACGTTGGTGCCGTGTCGCTGGCCTGCCTTTCGCGTGATGGTCACGAGGTTATCGGGGTCGACATCGACGCCACCAAGCTCGACCTGATCATGGCCGGCAAGACGCCGGTGGTCGAGGAGGGAATGGTCGATCTGATGGCCTTCGCTGCAGCCAGTGGCCGCGTCGCAGTAACCACGGACGCCCAGCAGGCGGTGCTCGACAGCGAAATTTCCCTGGTTTGCGTAGGAACGCCATCCGCGGCCAACGGCAGCCAGGATCAGGGTGCGATCCTGCGTCTGGCGGCAGAGATGGGGCGCGCAATCGCCGGCAAGAGCGCGCCGCACATCGTCGTCTTTCGCTCGACCCTGGTGCCGGGCACGGTTGAGGACGTGCTGCGGCCGATCATCGAAGACGAGTCCGGCAAGAAGGACGGCGTGGACTTTTTCCTCTGCTTCCAGCCGGAGTTCCTGCGCGAAGGCTCGTCGATCCGTGATTATGACAAGCCCCCCTTCACGGTCGTTGGCGCCAACCATGCCTACCCGGTCGAGCGCCTGCGCGAACTGTTCGGCAATCTGCCATGCCGCTTCATCGAGACATCGGTTCGCTCGGCCGAGATGATGAAATATTGTTGCAACAACTTCCATGCGCTCAAGATCACGTTTGCCAATGAGACGGCACGCCTGTGCGCGGCACTCGGCGTGGATGCCTTCGAGGTGATGGATCTGGTCTGTCAGGACACACAGCTCAACATTTCGACGGCCTATCTGAGGCCCGGGTATGCCTTCGGCGGTTCCTGCCTGCCCAAGGATCTGCGGGCGACTACCTACCTGGCCAAGATCCACGACGTCGACATCCCGATGCTTGGTGGCATCATGCAGTCGAACCGCAATCATCTCGATCTGGCGCTGAACAAACTGCTGGCCTTCGGCAAGCGCAAGATCGGTTTCGTCGGGCTGTCGTTCAAGACCGGCACCGACGACCTGCGCGAGAGCCCACTGGTGACCCTTGCCGAACAACTCATCGGCAAAGGCATGCAGCTTGCCATCTACGATCCCGAGGTTCACCTGGCAAGCTTGCTTGGCGCCAACCGCAACTTCATCGAGAAGCATCTGCCGCACATCGGACAAATGATGCGGGCGGACTTGGCGGAGGTCATCAATGAGTCGGAAGTGCTGGTGATCGGGCTATCGGGGCAGGCGATCGCCGAGACGCTCGCGAGGTCGTGCCGGGCCGAGCAGGTACTCCTTGATCTGGTCCGGCTACCGAACCCGGCGGCAATCCCGGCGGCGGTCCACGGACTGTGCTGGTAGGATGATGTAGCGTGTCGGCAGCTGTCCGTTTCTGGCGCCGAGGTGTCTGGATCAGCTTGCTGGTGCTGGTGGGAGCGCTGCTCTCTCTGGCGCCATACCTGAGCAGTTCGACCGAGATGGTTCGCATGCGCAACGCTCTGGTCTTGGTTGCCGGCAACGAAGGCGATCTTGCTTGGACGCCGGCCAACGTGCCGGCTGACTTCTTGCTTGAGCGTGGCGCGCCCTATCCGGAGTTCGTCGATGCAGTCAGTCGCCTCGGGTTGGACGGGATGCCGTCCGACTGGGAACGAGCGGTCGCCATCAGTCAACATCTGCTCGGTTCAAGTCCGGTGTTGTTGGGCGGCGCAATCCAGTCCGACCTGCTTGACAGCTATCGGCGCATCGTTGGTACCGGCGAAGGCTACTGCGGCGATTTCGCCCGCGTTTTTTCGGGCTTGGCGCTAGCGGCCGGTATCCCGGTGCGGAGCTGGGCTTTCTCGTTTGATGGGTTCGGCGGTCATGGGCACGTCTGGGTCGAAGTATGGAACCGCGACATTGGGCGTTGGCAGCTCCTTGACGTGTTCGAAAACAACTACTTCGTCGGTGTCGACGGCGTGCCCATGTCGGCGCTCGAGGTCCATGCGTCCATGCGCGCCAACGCCACTACCGTGCGTCTGCTGCCACTCCATCCGACGGCCCGCTCCGGCGCTGCGACGCCGGAGCGGGCGTGGGAATACTACCGCCGTGGCCTGGATGAGTGGTATGCCGTGTGGGGCAACAATGTCTTCTCCTATGACCAGGCGCAACTCGTGCGCACCTTTGGCTCGGTGTCGCGTGCGCTCGAACAACTCGGCGGTATCGTTCAAGGCGTATATCCGGGCGTGAGGATTCTTGAAGAGCCGAACAATCGACGGCAGGTCGAGGCCATTCAGTCGGTGCGCAGCCACCTGTTGTGGGTCGGCGCTACGGGTGCTGCTGCCCTGCTGGTGCTGTTGGTCTGTCTGGTCGCCTGGTGGACGGCAGGGCGGCGCTTGGCGGCGCGAGGCGCACGGTGAGCACTTTGGTCGACGCAGCACGACCGATCCTCGCGGACGCCGATCTGTGGCCGGCCGTTTGCGTTGTCGGGCCACTCCCACCGCCGTCTGGTGGTATGGCGAACCAATGTGAGCAACTCGTTCGCCTCCTGCGCGATGAAGGCGTCGAGGCCGAGTTGGTGTGTACCAACGCGTCGTATCGACCGGCATGGGCAGGCAGACTGCCTTTCTTGCGTGCAGGTTTTCGCTTGCTGCCCTACTTGCTGCGCCTCTGGCAGGCCGCGGGGCGGGCGCAGGTGATGCACGTCCTTGCCAACTCGGGCTGGAGCTGGCACTTGTGTGCTGCACCCGCACTGCTCATTGCCCGACTCCGAGGGACTCCGGTGATCATCAACTACCGAGGCGGGAACGCCGATGCATTCTTTGCGTCGGCACCTCGCCATGTGCTCCGCATGCTTGCCGGCGCATCGCTGCGAGTGACCCCTTCGAAGTTCCTCTTCAGGGTTTTCTCCCGCTATGGCCTGTCGGCCGAAGTGGTTCCCAACATTATCGATCTGTCTCGTTTCGTACCGGGGCGCGCGCGAATGTTTGGCGATGCGCCGCATCTCGTGGTTACGCGTAACCTGGAGCCTATCTACGACATTCCGACAGCGATCCGCGCTTTCGCGCGAATCCGGGATGGTTTCCGATGTGCGCGCTTGACCATTGCCGGTACTGGGCCGGAGCTTTCGCGCCTGGAGGCTCTGGTTGCCGACCTTGGTCTCCAGACCGCGGTGAGCTTCACTGGACGCATTGCCAACGCGGATATACCGGCGCTTTACGCATCGGCGGACTGCCTGCTCAACCCGAGCACAGTCGACAACATGCCGGTGTCGATACTCGAGGCGTTTGCCAGTGGTGTGCCGGTTGTCAGTACCTGTGCGGGTGGCATTCCTGACTTGGTCGAGCAGGGCGTCAGTGGCCTGCTGGTGCCGGTCGGCGACCATGCAACGATGGCCACTGAAGCCCTTCGCGTCTTGCGGGATGCCGGCCTGGCTGCGGCTCTCAGGCAGGCCGGCCTGGAACAGGCACACACGTACGCCTGGCCCCGAGTACGGAGGCAGTGGCTTGACGCGTATCGTCGGGTTGCTGCCGAACGAAGAGAATCCTGAGTATTACGTGGTTTCGGTCACCGTCCATGCGGAAATCGTCGTGCCCGAGAGCGCTGGAACGCTGTGACCTGTCCTTTGGAAAACTGCCATGACTGCCCTTTCCGAAACACTGCTGCGGAAATACTACGCCAACAGCCCGCATCCCTATCGGGTGTATGAGGAGCGCGTCGAGTCCTTGCTGACACCCGACAGCGTGTTGCTTGACGCCGGCTGCGGTCGCACCGTTCCGGTCCTCAGAAAGTATCTGGGACGAGCACGCGGCCTCATCGGCGTGGAACTGGTGAGTTTCACCGATGTTCCTCCTGGAATCGACGCCTATAACGCTGATCTTTCGGCGATGCCGTTGCCTGACGCGAGTGTCGACCTCATCATCTCGCGCAGCGTGTTCGAGCATTTGACGGACCCGGAAGCGGTGTACAAGGAACTCTCGCGCGTCTTGCGCCCCGGGGGGGCAGTGCTTTTCCTGACCGCCAACATGTGGGACTACGGTACGCTGGTGGCGCGTCTGGTTCCCAATCGCTTTCATGCCCGAATCGTCAGCAAGGTGGAAGGAAGGGCCGAGGAGGATACCTTTCCAACAGCCTATCGGACCAATACACGCGCCGACGTCGAACGGCTGGCAGCGTCGGCACGGCTCACAGTAGAGTCCTTCGAGTATCTGAGCCAGTATCCGAACTATCTGATGTTCAATGCTGGTCTTTTCTTCCTGGGGACCTGCTACGAGAAACTGATCAGTCGTTTCGACAGTCTTGGCTTTCTGCGCGGCTGGATCCTGGTAACGCTGCGCAAACCTGGCGTGGTGCGTTGATCGGTATTGCTGGTGGGACGGTCAGCCGGAGATCGCGACCCGCCAACCAACACGCGAGCAGTGTCTATTGCACAAGGAGAAGTGCTTGAGTCTGTATACCGGGATTTGTTCGCGTCTTCTGTTCCCGCTGCATGAACGCCTCAAAGGCCACGATTCGGTGGCGAGGCGGCAGCGGCTGGAGAAGAGCCAGTGGTGGCCCGTGGATCGCGTAGCCGAGGAGCAGGCTCTGCGCTTGCGCGACTTCCTGGTGGCCATCGGGGCGCGAGTCCCGTACTACCGGGACTTGTTCCGCCGCCTGGGCTTCGATCCTGCAAGCGTCCGTACAACGGCCGAGCTGTCGCTGTTGCCGCTGCTCGACAAGCCGGATATACGGGCCCATGTCGAGCGGCTGAAGGCGGATGGCCATGGACCGCTGACGCGCTACAACACCGGTGGATCGTCGGGCGAGCCACTGATCTTCTACATGGGAAAGGGACGAAAGAGCCACGACGTTGCGGCGAAGTGGCGCGCTACACGGTGGTGGGATGTGGACATTGGCGATCGTGAACTGGTGGTCTGGGGCAGTCCGATTGAACTCGGTGCCCAGGATCGGCTTCGGCGCCTGCGTGACGGAATCATGAGAAGCCACCTGTTGCCAGCTTTCGAAATGTCAGCTGCGAACCTCGACCACTTCGTCGACGCCATCCGCGACAGACGTCCAGCAATGCTCTTCGGCTATCCTTCGAGCCTCTCGTTGATCGCCCAGCGTGCGCAGCAGAGGAATCTGGATATGCGTGGCCTTGGAATCAAGGTGGTTTTCGTGACTTCAGAGAAGCTGTACGATCAACAACGCGCCGTGATCAGTCAGGTGTTCGGCTGCCCAGTGGCCAATGGCTACGGGGCGCGCGATGCTGGCTTCATCGCCCACGAGTGCCCTGCCGGCAGCCTGCATCTCAGCGCCGAGGACATCGTTGTCGAGACCGTACGTCCCGATGGCAAGCCGGCAGCGCCTGGGGAACCCGGTGAGATCGTCGTCACGCACATGGCGACAGGAGACTTTCCGTTTGTTCGCTACCGTACGGGAGATATAGGTCTGCTGAGCGACAAGACCTGTGCCTGTGGTCGCGGTTTGCCGGTTCTGGAAGACGTCCAGGGACGTACCACAGATTTCGTCGTTGCGCGTGATGGGACCGTGATGCACGGCCTCGCGCTGATCTACACGCTGCGCGATCTACCGGGTGTCGAGCGTTTCAGGATCGAGCAGGTATCGATCGACCAGACGCTTGTCCAGGTGGTTGCCGGGCCGGCATTTGAGCGGGCGTCGGAGGAGCGGATCGTGCGCGACTTCAAAGCGCGCCTGGGTGAAACGGTTGATGTTCGGGTCGATAGGGTTGCCGCGATTGCCAGCGAGGCGTCCGGCAAGTTCCGCTACGTCGTCAGCCGTGTGTCGGCCGCCACATCCCAAGCAACTCGCAACTGACCGACGACCATGCGTGACATTCTGATTACGTTGATCATCCTCGGTCTCATTCCCTTCATTCTGGGCAAGCCGAGGGTCGGTGTCTACGTCTGGGCCTGGCTGGCGATGATGGTTCCGCATCGAATGGCCTTCGGGTTTGCTCAGACCATGCCGTTTTCCCACATGGTGGCATTGGCCACTCTCGCCGGCTTCCTCTTTTCGCGCGACCGACACCCGTTTCCCTCGTCGTCCATCACCACGACCTACCTGCTGTTTCTGCTATGGATGACGGTGACCAGTTTCTTTGCCATTGATAGCGGGGCTGCCATATTCGACCGGTGGGTTTTTGTCGTAAAGATTCATTTCTTTATTTTTCTCACTGTGATGCTGATACGTGGACGTGAGCAGATTGAGGCTCTGCTCTGGGTGATTACGCTATCAATCGGTTTCTATGGAATGAAGGGAGGCCTTTGGACCGTTACTACCGGCGGAGGCGGGCGCGTATGGGGGCCCGGAGGCGGGGTGATCGCGGGGAACAATGAGCTGGGAGTCGCTTTGGTCATGGTCGTCCCATTCATGTACTACCTTTTTCAGACAGCCACGCACCGCTATGTGCGTTACGGGATGGTCTTTCTGATCGCGACGAACTTCCTGGGCATTCTGGGCACCCAGTCGCGGGGTGCCCTCCTGGCGGTGGTGGGGATGACTTTTTTCGTGGCCATGAAGAGCAAGAAACCGGTGTTGACGACACTGATCCTCGGCGGTGTGCTCCTGCTAGGGATTCTTTTTATGCCAGAAACATGGACTGGCCGCATGAGTACCATTGAATCCTTCGATCAGGACTCGTCGGCGATGTCGCGAATCTATACCTGGAAGACCCTCTGGACATTGGCGCTGGACAGACCTCTGGTTGGTGCCGGCTTTAACGCGGATATCCCCACAGTCTTCGCCATGTATGCTCCGAGAGACATGAGTTTCGATTGGCAAGGCCAGGTCTACGTAGCCCATAGCATCTATTTCCAGGCGCTGGGTGAGCACGGCTTCCCCGGCCTGCTTCTCTACGTGCTCATCGGGATTCTGGCGTGGCGAAAGGCTAACGAGGTGGCGGCGAAGGCGCGGCACGAACCGGAATTTGCCGCGTGGGCGCCCCTGTTGATGCGAATGTCGCAAGCCAGCCTGGCGGGGTTTGCAGTCGGTGGTGCCTTCCTGTCGTTGGTCCATTTCGACCTTCCGTACTACATGGTCGGTTTCGTGGTTCTGGTTGACGCGACGATCAATGAAAGGCGCAAGTCCGCCAGCACAAGAGAAGTTCAGGAGGCAGTACCCAGACCGACCTCCTGAGTCGCCGATCCCGCGTGCTTCCACCGCTAGCCGTCGGCAGGATCGATCGCTCTCGATCAATACGGACCTGCTGGTCGTTGATGTAGTATATTGGCATGATCCCGGGTGTGGCGGGGTGTGGGTGTCCGAGGAGGTTGGCATGGCAATGCGAGTGAAGCTAGAGACAGGCGAGGTGGGCCTCAGACAACGGTATCGGGTGACGAACTGGTCGGAGTACGACCGGGCGCTGGTCAATCGAGGCAATCTGACGATCTGGTTCGACGAGGCGAGTATCCGGGGCAGTTGGACGCCGCCGCGTCCGATCGGGCGCGGCAAGCCCGGGTGGTACTCGGAGACCGGCATTCAGACGTGCCTGACAATCAAGACCTTGTTCCAGTTGCCGTACCGCGCGACGGAAGGACTGATCAAGTCGCTGATGCGCCTGTGTCACCTGGACCTGCCGGTGCCGGACCACACCCACATGTCGCGACGTGCCGGAGAGCTTTCGGTGAAGATACCGCGCCGCCCGCGTCAGGGGCCGACGCACGTGGTGGTCGATTCGACCGGTCTGAAGATCTTCGGCGAAGGCGAATGGAAAGTGCGTCAGCACGGTGTCGGCGAGCGCCGCACTTGGCGCAAGATCCATCTGGCAGTCGACGAAACCACCAAGGACATCATCGGCATCGAAGTGACCACCACCGCTTGGGGCGACAGCGAAATCTTGCCCGGCCTGCTTGACCAGATTGAAGGCGAGATCGCCCAAGTCTCGGCCGATGGCGCCTACCACAGCCACGGCTGCCATGCGGCGATTGCCGAGCTGGACGCGCGTGCCACCATCCCGCCACGCGACGGGGCGGTCACGTGGGGAGGCGACCACGCTCGCGACGTCATCCTCCAGGAAATTGAAACCAAGGGACTCGACGGCCGGAAGAACGATAGCGGCTTCCACCGGCGCAGCATTGCGGAGAACATGATGTACTGGTTCAAGCAACTGGGGGACAGCCTGTTCTCCCGGCGTTTCGAGCGACAAGTGAACGAAGCCCACGTTCGAGCCGCCATCATCAACACCTTCACCTACCTGGGCATGCCGCAATCCGTCCGGGTAGGGCAAGTTGCGCCTGCTGCATGACGAATGACGGGAAATGGGGGAACTCATGCCGGAAATGAGAAATCCCGTTTCATGGAATATTGGCATTGGCTAATAGTGCACCACCGCCAACCTGCTGCGGTTCGTCCGCACTATTGTTGACGGCGCGTCCTCCGGCAACTGATCCGAGACACTTTTTGTGAAATAGAGGGACTGTGGAACTCTTGACCGCAACACTGGCGAAGGCAACCCTCGGCGCTCTGGATGTCATCACCCCGCGCCGATTGTCGATCCTCATCTATCACCGCGTGCATGCCCGGCCGGACTCCCTATTTCCGCACGAGCCCGATACCAGGAGCTTCGATCAGCGCATGCGCTTCGTCGCCCGGAGTTTCAATGTCCTGTCCCTGGGAGAGGCCGTCCATCATCTGGCTGCGGGTACCTTGCCACCTCGGGCGCTGGCGATCACTTTCGACGATGGCTACGCGGACAACGCTGAAGTGGCATTGCCGATTCTCCGTCGCCACGGGCTGACAGCGACCTTTTTCGTGGCCACCGGCTTTCTCGACGGCGGCCGCATGTGGAACGATTCCGTCATCGAGTGCTTGCGTACCAGCACCAAGCCAGCGCTTGACCTTGAGGCGTTTGGCCTGGGGCGGTTGCCGCTGCCCGAGCTCAGCGACCGCCGGGCAGCTATCGAGCAACTTCTACCGCGCATCAAGTACTTGACGCTTGCGCAGCGGGAGGAGGCCGTTGTTCAATTGCAGGCGATAACCGGGGTCGCCGCCTTGCCTGCCGACCTGATGATGCGCACCGACCAGATCCGGGCGCTGCATTCGGCGGGCATGGAAATCGGCGCGCATACGGTCAGGCATCCCATCCTTGCGTCCCTGACCCTGGCGGAAGCGGAAATCGAGATCGTTGAGGGCAAGCGCTGCCTCGAAGCGATGGTCGACGCGCCGGTCGACGTCTTTGCCTACCCGAATGGCAAGCCGGGTCAGGACTACCAAGCGGAGCACGTCAAGCTGGTAGAAAAGGTAGGGTTTCGCGGTGCTGTGACTACCTCCAGAGGAGTCGCGCAAACTGGCGATGACTTGTTCCAGCTGCCGCGCTATACGCCTTGGGGTAACGCTCTGCCAGTGTGGTCGATGCGCTTGCTGGCGCATCAAAGGCGTCGGGATTTCCAGTTGGCCCCTCCCTGCGCGAACGGACAGCGATCCAAGCCCGCGTGAACCGGCAAGCTCATTCGGGTCTATGCCGTTTCGTGTGGAACGGGCCTCCAGCCGCCCTCGATTGCCACCGATGCAGGGCAACCCCAAGCCGCATTGCCGCGCGCGTTGATGGCGCTGTCAAGGGCGGGCGCAGCCCGGCGAAGCGAACCCTTTACTGCGTCAGAAACGCTAATACGCTCAAGGGCCTGGGGCTGGTTGCGGCTTCTCGCGGCCAGATCCCGAGCCCGTCCGGCGGCGAGGACTTCCCCGCCCTTGGGGCGGGGTTAGCAACTGTGTTCGGTGTCAAGCGTTTTCAGGCGCATTTGTGATGCCCTGGGTTCCAAGGGATACCCGATTTGACTATGGCATTCAAGATCGTGAGGACTTTGTGCATGCAAGCGACCAGCGCCACTTTTTTGGGCTTTCCCTTGGCGATCAGGCGCTGATGAAACGCCTTGATCACGGGGTTGTAACGGACGGCACTGAAGGCGGCCATGTATAGCGCGCTACGTACGGCTGTTCGACCACCCCAGGTGATGCGTTTGCCCTTGTGGCGACCGCTTCCGCGTTCAATGGTGCGACACCGACCAGCTTGCCAATTTGCGCATGCGAGAGTTGTCCCAATTCGGGCAACGCCCCCATCAAACTCGCTTGCGTGCAGGGCCCAATCCCTTTGAAGTCTTTGAGCA